>CAJHZC010000131.1_pt1 | contig 43366 bp, 39 predicted proteins | sample 9198911 | NCBI WGS metagenome assembly CAJHZC01 (sample SAMEA7708336, study PRJEB35096) | sediment metagenome | biome: marine neritic benthic zone biome [ENVO:01000025]; feature: sediment [ENVO:00002007]; material: shallow marine sediment [ENVO:03000034] sea grass bed [ENVO_01000059] ...
TCGCCAGTTTTTTGGTCCTGCTTCTTCGCAGAACATCCTATGTCGGCTGTGGCAAGCATGGCAGCAATGAGAATCCAATTATCCGCTTGCCAATCAAACGTGCAGATATTGCCCTTGCGCTGGCAACTACGGTCGAAACCATTTCTCGGCAACTCCACAATCTTGAGAAGCAGGGAGTCTTGAGAATTATTGAGAGCAACACCTTTGAGATCCTCGAACCTGACAGATTGTGTCATCTTGCCGGACATGATGAGTGGCTCAAGGATTGGCGTATTCCGGCGCTGAAATCAGCGAAGGTTTCTTAGCAGTTTGACAGCTTCGTCAGAATAGAACTGTTAAGTCTACAAATTCGAACGGCATAAGGTCTTAGTGATCTTCCCGATCGATATCCTGGATGATTTGCTTCATGTGGGCTTCCAGTAGATTTAAAGTTTTGATCTTGGGATAATCGGCTTCTGGAATTTCCGTTCCTACTGCATTGCCTAATGCTGTAATCAAGTTCAGAAAATCTATGGAGTCGATATCAAACTCATCGCGCAGGTCTTCATCTCTATCCACTTCGGTTAAGTCGATATCGGGAGCGATTTGTCGAAATTGCTCGGTGAGCAGGGTTTGCACATTTTGGACTGGTGAATTCATAGCGCCTCTGGTCTCTGCAATAATTGTTCGATCTTTCTGAGAAATAGTCCCCCCCGATGGCCATCGCTGACACGATGGTCGGCGGCAAGTGTCACAGTAACTGTGGTGCGCGCTTCGATTTTGTCTTCAATAATGAGCGGCTTCATCACTGGCGTGCCAAAGCCAACAATGGCGACCTGAGGCGGATAAATCACCCCGAAAAGCGAATCAACGCCACGGTCACCCATGCTGGAAATAGTAACAGTTGCGTCGGACAATTCTGACGCACGAAATCGGCCAGCTCGAACTCGATTGACGAGGTCACGCATGGCGCCCATTAGTGTATTCAGGTTCATGTTTTGCGCATTAAGAATTGCCGGCGCCACTAGACCACCACCTCGAATATTGACAGCCATACCCGCATGGATGGCGGTACTGGCAACATGGATGTCATTCTCAAAAAAGCCGTTGAATTCTGGGAATTTGGCGAGACTATTTATAACGGCCTTCATCAAGAGGGCTGCCAAGACCAACCGGTTCTCAGGGGAAGCTGCTTCATTTTGCTCTGCAACATAGGTCTCCGCATTTTCCAAATCTATGGTGTGAGAAAGATAGTAATGCGGAATTTCCCGCTTTGAACGGGCCATCGCCGCGGCAATGGCAGTGCGCATTGCTGAAAAATCATAGCCCGAACGCACAGCTCTCTCTGTTTCTTTTGTCGGAGAATTCCTTAGATAACTCTCGATGTCGACTAGAGATATTGAGCCCTCTGGTCCCGTGCCTTTGATAACTATTTCGTGCAAATCCAAATTGGAATCAGCAGCTAACCGTCGAGCGGCGGGGCTTATATGTAGGCGTTCATCATGTTTAGTTGGCTGTCGCGAAGGGGGCGGTTCCACTTGATTTGTTGAAGGCAGCTTATCGTTGATGGCCGGTTGAAACCGACTATCCGGCTTTTCAAGCGATTTCGGAGTTGAAACACTGTTGTTCACTGATCGATCTAAGTCAGCGATATCTACTTCGCCGATCGTGGTTAGCGGCATTCCCACTGGCACCCGCTCTCCAACATCCACTTTCCAATCGCCAAGAGTTCCATCTTCGAAGGCTTCTATTTCGATAGCCCCTTTTTGAGTTTCCACCACTGCAATAACGTCACCATGATGGATTTCATCGCCGGGCTTTTTGAGTTGCTCTACAAGAGTGCCAGCCTCCATATCCGCGCCCAAAGAAGGCATCAAGAATACCCCCATTGCTCTACTCCCGCCCCAGCATATTTTTTGCTGCTGCAATTATTGTATCCACCTGCGGCAAAGCTGCTTCTTCCAGATGAGCTGCATACGGAATGGGAACTTCGGCGCTGCAGACACGTCCAAGCGGCGCATCAAGTTCAAAGAATGCTTCTTCAGCCAAGCGCATACCTATTTCTGCCGAAAGGCTTCCGGTTTTCCAACCCTCATCAATAATGAGCGCGCGATGTGTTTTTTGGAGAGATTTGAAAATCGTTGGTAAATCAAGCGGCCTCAGAGAACGAAGGTCGATGACTTCGGCATCTATTCCCTGTTTGGAAAGCTCTACAGCGGCATCCAGCGTTTTGAACATCGAGCCACCATAGGTGATCATACTAATGTCTTTTCCTTTGCGTCGCACAGCCGCGCGATCAATATTGACAGCACCGGCATCTTCCCGCATTTCTCCGCTGCGATTATACAGCATCACATTTTCAAAAATCAGTACCGGATCCGGATCATTGAGCGCCGTCAACAACATTCCTTTGGCATCCTCAAGCGTTGCCGGGGCCAAGACCCGCAAACCAGGTATATGAGCATACCATCCCTCAAGAGAATGGGAGTGCTGTGCTGCCAACTGACGTCCTGCACCGGTAGCCATGCGGATCACCACCGGAACCGAAAACTGGTTATTGGACATATGCCGGAATGTCGCTGCAGTGTTGAGAATTTGGTCTAGCGCCAGAAGTGAGAAATTGACTGTCATGATTTCCACTATTGGTCTCAAGCCTGCAATCGCAGCACCTATTCCAGCGCCTGTGAAACCGGATTCAGCTAAAGGTGTGTCGCGAATACGTTCGGGCCCATACTTCTCGAGTAGGCCCTTGCTGACAGCGTAGCAACCGCCGTAGCGACCAACATCCTCTCCCATCAAGAACGAGCGATCATCAGTTTCAAGCACTTCCACAATTCCAGCGCGAACCGCTTCACGATATGTGCTGTCAACCATTTTGCCGGCGTTTGTGACATCGGAATTGGAAAAAGGAACAGGCGGGCCCATCACATGGTGCAGCAGCTGTTTAGCCGGCTCCAGAGTGCCTGCTTCGGCAAATTCAACAGCATCCTTGATTTCAGCATCCACCGCCTGCTCAACAGCTTTGATTGCGTCATCATGAACCAATCCCGATTGTTCAAGCCATCCTTGAAACCGAACAATCGGGCCCACTTTACGCCATTCTTCGGCTTCCTCTTTACTACGATAAAGCTGCGCATCGAACATGGAATGGCCCCTAAAGCGGTACGTCCGACACTCCAGGAAATACGGCTCTCCGGTTTCACGAATATGATGGAGCGCCCGGCGTGCAGCGGCTTCCACTTCAATGATGTTCATCCCGTCCACCGCTTCACTTTTAATACCATAGCTACGTGCTTTGGCACTGATATCGGTCTCAGATTCTGAAATTTCCAAAGCCGTTCCCATGGCATAACCATTGTTTTCACAGACGAAGAGAACCGGCAATTTCCATAGTTCGGCAAGATTCAAACTCTCGTGAAATTCTCCCTCAGCGACAGCACCCTCACCAAAAAAACACGCACTAACGTTATCATTTCTTTGCATCTTATCCGCAAGAGCAAGACCAACAGCCAATGGCAGACCGCCGCCGACAATCGCGTTGCCGCCATAGAAATTATGTTCTTTGGAGAACAGATGCATTGAGCCCCCGCGTCCGCCGGAGCAACCCTCAGCTTTGCCATACATCTCGGCCATCACCGACTGCATGGAAACGCCGCGCACGAGCGCATGACCATGTTCGCGGTATGTGGCGACCACGCGGTCGTTCGTTGCAAGCAACGGGATTATCCCGACAGCTATGGCTTCCTCTCCATCGTAAAGGTGCAGAAATCCGCGAATTTTCTGTTCTGAATACATCTGTGCGCATTTGTCTTCAAAGCGACGTATCCGCACCATGCCCTTCAACAGATCAAGCGCATGATCGTGGTCGATATGAGGTTTGAGCGAAGGACCAGTCATTTCTCATCACTCTCCAAAGTTGAGATATCGCCTTCAGGCAAGCCCAGTTCTCGCGCTTTCAGGAGGCGACGCATGATTTTTCCGCTGCGGGTTTTGGGCAAGTTCTCTCTGAATTCGATGGCTTTTGGCGCCACGGCCGGTCCAAGACGTTTACGTGCGTGACCGGTCAAATCAAGACGCAAATGTTCACTTGGTTCATATCCCGGTTTGAGCGCTACATACGCTTTAACAAGTTCGCCTGCTGTCTCATCCGGCAAGCCAATGACCGCAACCTCGGCAACGGCATCATGTTCCAAAATCGCACTTTCGACTTCGAATGGTCCGATAAGGTGCCCGGCACTTTTAATGACATCGTCGCTGCGACCAACAAACCAGTAATAACCATCGCTATCTCGCATTGCTAGATCGCCGCTCAAGTACCAACCGTCCCGAAAGCATTTCTTGTAACGTTCTTCTTCGCCCAGATATGCCCGCATCATGGATGGCCAGCCCGGTCGCAATGCCAGTTCGCCGATCGCCTGAGGTCTGGTGATCTCGACCGTACCGTCTTCGCTAACATCAACTATGCCAGCTTCAATTCCCGGCAAGGGTTTCCCCATTGATCCGGGTTTCACGTCCATTGAGGCGTAATTGGCAATCATTATGCCGCCAGTCTCGGTTTGCCACCAGTTGTCATGGAAAGGTTTATGAAAAACGGCTTGGCTCCAAACAACCGCTTCTGGGTTTAAGGGCTCACCAACACTGGCCATAAAACGGAGTACAGAAAGATCATATCCGCTTGGAAGTTCATCACCAGCTTTCATCAGCATGCGGATGGCGGTCGGTGCGGTGTACCAGACAGTGACATGATTATCCTCCAGAGTTTTGTACCAGCGGGCCGCATCAAACTCAGCTTCATCAACGATCATGGTAACACCGTTCACCAATGGTGCGATTATGCCGTAGGAGGTGCCGGTAACCCATCCAGGATCAGCTGTGCACCAGTAAACATCTGATGCGCTCAAATCGAGCGCTATGCGACCGGTCATCGCGTGTGCGACGACCGCTTCATGCACATGGACCGCACCCTTGGGCTTGCCAGTTGTCCCGCTGGTAAAATGCAACAACGCGATGTCCTCAGGATTCATCGGCACGGTATTGAACTCGTCCGAAGCATGCAGCATGAGAGCCCTGAGGTCATAAAGATCATTTTCTGGATCATCGTCGCCGTCTACCAGCAATATGTGGGTAAGCGAAGGCAGACTTGAACGAATGGATTTTACCTTGCGTCGATACAATGCTTTAGTTGTGATCAGCGCCTTGGCACGGCCAATTTCCATTCGGGATTGAACCGGCTCGGGTCCAAACGCAGAAAAAAGCGGACTGTATACACAGCCTGCTTTCAATGTGCCCAGCGCACCTATGTAAAGCTGTGGAATCCGACCCAGCAATGAATAGACACGATCCCCTCGTTCAATTCCGAGTTTGCGCAAGACGTTTGCGAATCTGTTTGTCTGCTCAAACAAATCAGTAAAACTGAAGTCAGTTTGATCGCCGTCTTTGGAAATCCAGCGCAATGCGTTGCGTTCACCGTCGCCGCTTCGGATGTGCCGATCAACCGCTTCGTAAGCGATATTAAGCTTTCCACCTTGCATTCCCGCAAGCCGCTGGCTTTCTTTGCTCCATGAGAAACTTTTCACAAAAGCTTCATAATTTTGCATATTGGAACACTCGACAGCATGTGCTGACTTCTGGATAGTCGCCTTGATATTTGCAGATTCACCCATAATGCGCTCCCACTCACAGGCATCGCCAAGCTGATTGTCTCTAAGACTAAACAAAAAAAGAATAGCTGCTAATGATCTGCGTCAATCCGGTTGAATTTGGTGCTTTTCACTTCCTTCACCCGGCCAAACATAACGGTTTACCTTTCTGCAATCCGTAATGCTTGAATTATTGTCATTGAGGGGTACCGTCAGAGCAAAATTATTATTATTTTCAAAGTCGTTCGACCAGCTGGCGAGAATCTGAAAAAGCGAGAAATATCAATGGCGATAGATTATCACTTTGACGCAAAAACCAAATAATAAACTTTGCTCTGACAGTACCCTGCTTTGTAATGTCGTCCAGAAAACTATGGTTCACCAAAGCAACGCTGAGTTGCTGGCAGGAGCGCTCGATCTAGGTATCGCTCACGTTCCAAGAACCTGCGATACCGATATACCGGAATTATCGGAATGGGTCAGGTTCAGTCCCGAGTGCAGATCGACAATGTGGCTGCGCATCAGTTCCTCTGCCTCCGATGCATCCTTCCTTTTGAAAGCCTCAATCAGCGCATGATGTGAGTGACTTTCGCAGGTCGTGTCCGGACGTTTCCAATACAGCGCGATGATCAGTGAGGAGCGTTTAACGAGCGATTGAACGAAAACTGTAAACACATCGTGATTGGCGATGTCTGCGATTTCCAGGTGAAACCTTCCAGACAGTGCAAGTGCCTTTCCCTTGTCACCTGACGCCAGCGCAGCATGCTCTGCATCCATATGGTCGTTCAGCAATTTCATCGCGACCCTGTCAATACGCTCCGCCGCCATCGCCGCGACACGCGGCTCGATCAATGCGCGAGCTTCAAAAACTTCGTGCGCTTCGCGAATGGTGGGACGGGCGACAAATGCGCCGCGATGCTTCTCAATTGTAACCAGTTGATCGTGCGCCAATGACTGCAAGGCAGACCGGACAATGGTCCGGCTTACACCGTAGACTTCGCCGATTTCATCTTCAGACAGTTTGGTTCCAGGCGGAAGTCGGTGTTCAAAAATTGCCTGCTGCAATCCTGTGACAATTCTGGCAGCCATGCCACTTAGTTCCCCATTTTTTGAGCATGATTTGGATAGCTTTCCCTCTGAGAATTTGCAACTCAATATTGTATACAATTATTAGGCATTTTGTATTCAATATGATCATTTTTTGGGCAGGTGAGAGATCACAACCACTGAATAGTCAATAATATCAATAAATTACAGAGTTGGCACACACTTTGCATTCTTGAAACATTGAAGCATGGAGGTGTCAGTTTTGAGCGCGGGATTGGAACTCATTTCGGTCAGCAAGGACTATGCCGATACACGCGCCGTTGAGAATGTTTCGATAGAGATCGATCAGGGCACCTATGCCTGTTTACTCGGTCCGTCCGGATGCGGGAAGTCTTCCACGCTTCGTATGATTGCCGGTCATGAGAGCGTCTCAGCTGGAGATGTGATCTTGAGCGGGAAAAACGTGACTGATCTTGCGCCGTCCGCTCGCGGAACGGCGATGATGTTCCAGAACTACGCCCTGTTTCCACACTTGTCTGTCATCGAGAATGTTGCTTTCAGCCTGAAGATGAAACGCGTTCCCAAAGTGCAGCGCATCCAGAAGGCAACCGAAGCACTTCAACTTGTTGACATGACTACATTTGGTGATCGCCTGCCTGCTCAGCTTTCGGGCGGACAACAACAGCGCGTCGCGTTGGCTCGCGCGCTGATCACGGACCCTTCCATTCTGCTTTTGGATGAGCCGCTCTCTGCGCTTGATCCCTTTCTGCGCCTCAGAATGCGTTCAGAGCTCAAACGGTTGCAGCGTGAATTGGACATATCATTTGTGCACGTTACGCACAGCCAGGACGAGGCGCTTGCATTGGCTGACCTGATCATCGTCATGAACAATGGATTGATCGAACAGGCCGGTCCGGCCATGGAAGTATTCGACAAGCCTCAAACCGAGTTCGTCGCCCGCTTTATGGGAGGGCACAACGTACTCGAAGATGGCCAAGCTCAAATAGCGATCCGCGCCGACAAAATTAATATCGGCAGATCCAAACCAAAGAAAAGCACAACCAATTCCATACCGGCAACTGTGCAGGAGATTGAGTATCTGGGCACAAGCTTTTCGGTCGCCGCCAAGTCTGACAGCGGCACAGACATGAACGTGATGGTGGCAGACTCACACTTCTATCGCCAACCTTTTGAGATCGGGCAGAAAGTATTTCTGAACTGGTCATCTGAGGATTCGCACCAACTCGCAAACTAGACCACCCCAAACCCAGGAGAAACATCAATGACTGATGGAAAAGCCAAATCAATTAGCCGCAGAACATTACTCAAAGGCACAGCCGCAACGGCGGGAGCAGCCATCGGTTCAGGAGCCGTCACCGGATTCCCGACCATTTGGGCACAGAACATCAAGGACGTAACGCTTCGACAATTTGGTACCGGTGTCTCCAACCTCAACGACGTAGCGCTTAAGGTCAAAGAGGATCTCGGATTTACATTGGAGATGACCGCGCTGGATTCTGACAGTGTCACCCAACGCGCAGCAACCCAGCCCAACAGTTTTGACATCGCAGATATTGAGTATTGGATCTGCAAGAAAGTTTGGCCTACCGGCAACCTGCAGGCGATGGATACTTCCAAGATCACGAACTACGAAAAGATCGCAGGCATATTTCGTTCCGGCAAACTCACACCTGACAGCGTAATTGCCCAGGGTACCGCACCGCACAGCGTCGGGTTTGTTGAAGGGCCAGGCGGCACAGAGTTCGTGGACAATGAATCAGGTTGGATGACGTTGATCCCGACAATCTATAATGCCGACACGCTGGGTATCCGTCCTGATTTGATTGGACGGCCAATTGAAACCTGGTCCGAACTCTTGAATCCTGAATTCAAGGGCAAGGCATCCATTCTCGATATTTCGTCAATTGGCATCATGGACATGGCCATGGTTTGCGAATCAATGGGTGAAATCACATACGCCGACAAAGGCAACATGACCAAGGAAGAAATCGACAAAACTATTGGCATCTTCATGGAAGCCAAGAAAAACGGTCAGTTCCGTGCATTCTGGAAATCCTTCGATGAAAGCGTCAACCTGATGGCATCGGGCGAAGTCGTGATCCAATCCATGTGGTCACCAGCGATCACCGCAGTGCGGTCTCGCGGTATTGATTGCGTCTACCAGCCGCTCAAGGAAGGCTATCGATCATGGGGCGGTGGCTTGGGTCTATCGGCCAACCTGTCAGGCCTCGAACTTGAAGCAGCCTATGAATACATCAATTGGTATCTCTCTGGTTGGGTCGGTGGCTACTTGATGCGTCAGGGCTATTATTCGGCGGTGCCCGAGACATCTAAAGCCTTTATGAGCGAAGACGAGTGGGGCTACTGGTACGAGGGCAAGCCTGCAGCAGGCGACATCACAAGTCCGACCGGCGACAAGCTTGCAGGTGCCGGCGATGTCCGCGATGGCGGCTCCTACATTGATCGCATGGGCAAAGTTGCCTGTTGGAACGCGGTCATGGACGAGAACGAGTACATGGTCCGTAAGTGGAATGAATTCATCGCCGCCTGATTGGCGTCCCAACAAGGTTCCGTGCTCAGAGTTGAGTGCGGAACCGTTCGACCTTCATACGGATTTCTGATTTGCCCACACTGCTCAATGAGAATAATACAAAAGGTTGGCTGTTGGCATCACCCTTGATCGTGGTGCTCGCCTTTTTTCTCGTTCTGCCCATCGCGATGATCGTTGTCGTCAGTTTCTGGGGCTCCACTGAGTTCTCCATTTATCCGGCTTTCAAAATTGAGAACTACCAATATCTATTTGAATCTTCGGTAACCTATGCGGTCTTTTTCAAAACATTTGTCTTCACAATTATAACCTGGTTTTTTTGCCTGCTTATCGGTTTCACCGTGGCCTATTTTCTCGCGTTTCACGTACGCAGTCTAACATGGCAGATCGGTCTGTTCCTGCTGTGCACAATCCCTTTTTGGACTTCTAATATTATCCGGATGATTTCGTGGGTGCCCTTTCTTGGTCGCAACGGCATCGCCAACCAATCACTCATTTCACTGGGGGTAATAGACGACCCTGTTGAATGGCTCTTGTTCTCTGATTTCGCCGTCGTTCTGGCCTTTGTGCACTTGTATGCTCTCTTCATGGTTGTTCCGATTTTCAACACCATGATGCGAATCGACAAATCGCTGCTGGAAGCAGCCCGCGATGCTGGAGCCAGTGGATTTCAGACCCTCACCAACATCATCATTCCGTTGACGAAGCCCGGGATTATGATTGGCTCGATCTTTGTTGTGACCCTAGTGATGGGCGACTTCATCACCGTTCGCTTTATGAGCGGTTCACAATCGGCCAATGTGGGCCGACTGATCTCCAACGATGTCGCGCTGCTTCGCTATCCCTCTGCGGCCGCAACATCGGTGGTGCTACTACTCACCGTGCTGATTGTGATCGGCATCATGCTGCGATTCGTCAACATTAGGCGGGAGCTCTAAATGGGAGAGCAGCGAGGCAGATCCTTTTACATACTGGCTGCATTTTTTGGGCTATTCATCCTGTTCCTATATGGACCCACTTTGACGATTGGAATTTTGTCATTCCAGGGTCCAAAAGGCGGTCTAACCTTTCCCATGAACGGCATCTCATTGCATTGGTTTGCCGATTTGTTTGAACAACAGGCGGTCGGTGACATTTGGGGTTCCTTCCGGCGTTCGTTTGCGCTTGGCATGATGGTTATGGTCTCCACGCTTGTGGTCTCTGTAATGGGTGGATTGGCGTTCAGGAAGCGCTTTGCCGGTTCAAGTATCGTGTTCTACCTGGTCATCACTAGTCTGATAATTCCATCCATTTTGATTTCGCTTGGGGTAGGTTTGATCTTCAATCAGCTGGGTATCGATGTACACTGGACAACGTCAGGTTATGGCGCACAACTCACATGGACCTTGCCATTCGGCTTGTTAATCATGTTCGCCGTGTTCAATCGGTTCGACAAGTCCTATGAGGAAGCGGCACGCGATTTGGGCGCAACAGCCTGGCAAACCATTCGCTACGTTGTGCTGCCCATTATCGGTCCGAGCCTGATCGGTGTCGCGCTATTTGGTTTCACTCTTTCCTATGATGAATTTGCCCGCACGCTCCTGACATCCGGATCCTACAACACCTTGCCGCTCGAAATATTTGGCATGACCACCAATGTCACATCGCCAGTGCTATATGCACTGGGCACTCTCACGACTGTGTTTTCCTTTCTGATCATTGGTGCGTTTCTGGCCATTGCTGTGATCTTGCGACGACGCCAGGCCGCGCAATCTGCACGCTCTCATCAAGATGAAGTTGTGTGATCGAAATGCATATTCTCCTCATCAACCCAAACAGCACGCAATCGATGACCGATGAGATTGCCCAGAGTGCAAAGAGTTCTGCATCTGTCGGCACGCGTATTACTGCGGTCAATCCGGACGATGGCCCAAAAAGTATTCAGGGGCGTGAAGACGGCGAGGCATGCTTGCCTCATCTGTACAGACTTTTTGATGAGATGGTGACGCCTTCTTCACAGTATAATGCCGTGATCATCGCGTGTTTTGACGACACCGGGCTCTATGCGCTCAAAGCGCGCAGCAAGATTCCAGTGATTGGCATTGGAGAAGCTGCCTTTCACGCCGCAAGCATATTGGGTCCAAGATTTTCAACGGTGACCACATTGGCAGTATCGGTGCCGGTGATCGAAGACAACATCCGACGCTATGGTTTTGTGGGTCAAAGCATCAATGTACGGGCGTCTGGCATTCCTGTCCTTGATGTAGGAGAGCAAACTGCAAACATCATTCAGGCAGAAGCAGGTCGCGCAGCCAGTGAAGATGAATGCGACGTGATTGTGCTTGGCTGTGCAGGCATGGCCGGGTTGGCCGCAAAGATCAGTCTGGATGTAGGTCTTCCTGTCATTGACGGAGTCAGCACCGCTGTTGCGTTTTGTGAGGCTTTGGCAAAGGGACACGCAGCATGAGCGATTTCGTTGTCAGACCCGCAAGCGAAGATGAGTTCGCCACCGCGATCCAGTGGGCAGCGCAGGAAGGTTGGAACCCGGGGCTTGATGATCTCGAAGCTTTTCACCTGGCAGATCCCGATGGCTTTTTGATGGGATGGCTTGGCAATGTCGCCGTGTCTTCGATCAGTGTTGTCCGCTACGATGAGGATTTTGGCTTTCTTGGTTTCTACATCGTGCATCCAGACTATCGCGGGCACGGCATTGGACTAGCAACATGGAACGCAGGCATGGCGCTTCTGGGTGATCGCACTGTCGCGCTGGATGGTGTTGTTGATCAACAGTCAAATTATCGCAAAAGCGGCTTTGATTATGTTGCCCGCAATGTGCGCTACGTAGGCAAAAGCGCATCATTCCAACCGATGCCATTGGGTCGATCAACGCGACCGGTGGAGCAATCCGACCTTCCTGCGCTCTTGAAATTTGACCTCCAGTGCTTCGCGGCCAAAAGGCAGGCGTTCATTACAAACTGGTGTTTACCGACAAGAACTCAATCGCGCACAACCCAAGTTATCGAGACAGATGGTAATTTAGTCGGCTTTGGAACTATCCGACAGTGCCACGAAGGCTCCAAAATCGGTCCGCTCTTTGCAGCAACAGTCGAAGGTGCAAACAAATTGCTGCGCAGTCTTTCGGCTGTCACCAATCCGCAAGAAAAAATCATCTTGGATGTGCCGGAAGCTAATATGGCAGCCATAAAGCTGGCAAACGACAACGGATTTACACCAGTGTTTGAGACCGCGCGCATGGTCCGAGGAACACCAACGGGTATCCGATGGGACAGGGTATTCGGCATAACAAGCTTCGAGTTGGGGTGAACGGATGGAACTAAGGTTTTTCGAGATATATCGAAGCGCTGAATATCTGACACTGTTGGCTCAGGGTGCAAGCGTGAGCGCCGTTCTGACAATATGCGGCGGACTTTGTGGATTGTTACTTGCCATAGGCTTGGCTGTCAGCAGAGCGCGCAAAGTACCAATAATCGCACCACTGGCGACCAGTTATGTGGAAGTCGTACGCAACACGCCCTTGATCGTCCAATTGTTCTTCGTTGCCTTTGGTCTGCCGCTGTTGTTTGGTTACAGCTGGACGTTCTGGGCACACGCACTGCTGGCGCTGACGTTGAATTTCTCTGCCTATTTCTCGGAGATTTTGCGCTCAGCTATTGGTTCTGTGCCGGTTCAACAAAGCGAGGCAGCGACTGCGCTTGGACTACGGCAATCGGTGATCTTCAGAAAGATCATCTTCCCGCAGGCCGTTGCAGCGAGCTTCCCTTCGCTCAACAGTCAGTTTATTTTTCTGTTTCTGACCACCGGCGTCATCTCAGAAATCGGCGTTACAGACCTCACCAATGCAGGCCTGTTTATCGATAGTCGCACCTTTCGTTCATTTGAAGTGTTCATAACATTGACCGCCATTTACATCGGTCTCGCCCTCACTTTTAAAGCAGCGCTGACGACCTTCTACAACCGGGTATTTCGATGGAAGGTGGTACGATGAGCGAGATGCTGATTGCCCTTTTTGGCAAACCGCACGGCATTGTGATTTTTCAATTGATCGATGCAACTCAATTCACCCTCTATCTGACCCTGATTGCATTTATCGGCGGCGGTATACTTGCCGCATTTATCACCTTTTGCCGGATCGCGCCCTCAAATTGGGTTCAAAGACTCAGCGCAAGTTATGTCTGGCTGTTTCAATCGACGCCATTATTGATGCTTTTGTTTTTGCTTGGCCTTGGCGTGCCGCGACTGCTCGGTTTCGATATCAATGAATGGATTGCCGCAGGCCTCGCGCTCATCATCTATACAAGTGCGTATATTTCGGAGGTTTGGCGCGGCGCTTTGGCGTCGCTTCCCGTCGGTCAGTGGGAAGGGGGAAAAGCGCTGGGCCTTTCGTTTTTCAATACGCTCCGACTCATCATCATACCCCAAGCCTTCCGCCTTTCAATTGCGCCAACAGTTGGCTTCATGGTCCAAATCATCAAGGGCACATCGCTCGCTTACATCATAGGCTTTCATGATCTCATGGCGATCGGACGGCGTTGGGCCAACGCGCCGGTCGAAGGCACTGAACCCTTCATCATCTATCCGCTGATGGCACTCATATATTTCTGCCTTTGTTTCCCGCTTTCTATCTGGTCCCGACGACTTGAGCACCGTCTTGGCAGCGCAAAGAAATCAATTGCGCCGGAGCTTGCTTGACACCCCCCAATTTCAACGACTCAACGAAAGGAATTCTAATGTTGAATAAAATGAAAACACTGTTTGCCGCCACAATGGTGGCATGTATGAGCCTTGCATCATCTGCGCATGCCGATCTGTCCGATATTCTTAGTGCGGGCACAGTGAAAATTGGCGTACCAGAAAACTTCCCGCCATTTGGGTCGCTGGGCGCTGAGGGTGAATATGAAGGCTACGATGTAGATGTCGCCAAACTGATCGCCGCCGATTTGGAAGTGGAACTGGAACTTGTTCCGGTAACATCCAAACAACGCATCCCGTTTTTGGAAACTGATCGCGTGGATCTCGTGATCTCTTCCATGGGCGCCAATCCTAGTCGTGCCAAATCGATCTGGTTCTCAAGCGCCTATGCGCCATTCTTCTCCGGTGCTTTTGCCGCGTCTGGCATGAATATTTCGTCGCCTGATGATCTCGCTGGCAAGAAAGTTGGCCTGACAGGCGGCACGCTGGAAGACCTTGAACTGACCGAAAATGCACCTGATGGCACAGAGATCATTCGTTTCGGAGACAATGCTGCAACGCTCGCTGCCTACACTTCAGGACAGGTGGATGTGTTGGTCACCGGCAACACGGTTGCAGCTTCGCTGTCGGCTGACAATCCGGATATGGATATGGAGACAAAATTTGTGATCAAGGAATCGCCCGCTTTCATCGGCATAAAGAAAGGCAATTTTGATCTGCTTCAGTGGGTGAATGTGTTCATTCTGCACAAAAAGCTTGGCGGAGAACTCAACGACTTCTCAGTGAAATGGCTTGGTCAGAAACTTCCACCATTGCCTTCTTTGTAAGGGCGCAAAACTGGCCGGGTTCAAATTGCCTGGCCAGCATCTTGTTCGCCAAAAAATTAAATCATTACGCCGAATTCAACTAAGCAAATGAAATAGCTTGCTGTTTCTGTGTTTTTTGCCTTCACTTATGGGTCAGGTAGGAGATTGACATGGATCTGGAACTCAAAGGCAAACTTGCGATTATCACCGGAAGCTCAAAAGGGATCGGGTTGGGCTTGGCTCGAGCGTTCGCTCGGGAGGGCGCAAATGTGGTCATCAACGCCCGATCAGCACAGGCCGTCGATGAAGTGGCCAAGCAGATTGCTGGTGAGTTCGGTGTAGATACATTCCCGATTGCAGCAGATGTCTCGACAGCAGAAGGTTGTCAAGCAGTCATTGATGTGGCTGCAGCTTCTGGAGGTGCCGATATATTCATCTCGAATGCTGGTACAGGCTCAAACGAGACTGTCGCTGAAGCACCGGATGAGAAATGGATGGATTTTTGGACCCTTCATGTGATGGCGGCAGTTCGGCTGTCGCGCGGTTTGGCAGACCAAATGGAGGCTAAGGGCGGTGGCGCCATGCTTATGAATGCCTCAATATGTGCCGTGCAGCCTCTTTGGTATGAGCCGATATACAACACAACGAAAGCAGCACTTATGATGTTCGGGAAGTGCCTGTCTTCTGAAATGATTAAACGCAACATACGAGTTAACACCGTCAATCCCGGTTTGATCCGTACGCCCGACTGGGAGAACACAGCCCGCGAACTTAGGGGCGATGCATGGGAAGGTTATTTGCAGGAAGTGGCTGATGAACATGCCGACATCAAGCGCTTCGGGACTGTTGAAGAACTCGCCGATTTTTGTGTGTATCTTTGCAGTCCACGTGCCTCCTACTCAGTGGGGTCGACCTATCACGTGGACGGAGGCATGCTGAAAACGGTTTGAATCAGAAGTGCATCCGCTTCGGCGATTTCGAGCCATCGAAAGGCCATGCAGAAGCAACAAGCCGATAAATGCATACGCACTCTGGCTTGATCAAAAAGCGTGATCCTCACTTATCAGATCGGCCGCTTTTTCAGCCACCATAATAGTTGGCGCATTTGTGTTGCCGGAAGTGATATTGGGAAACACCGATGCATCCACAATGCGCAATCCATCCAGGCCATGGACACGCAATTTTGGGTCCACGACACTATCATCGCTACTTTGGCCCATGCGGCAAGTACCCACCGGGTGAAAGACAGTGCCCACGCTTGAGCGGATATAGGCAATCATTTCTTCATCGGAATCAACGTCGCTTCCCGGGACAATCTCTTGTTCGCTGATCTCCGCAAATGCGGGCGTTGATGCCAGTTTGCGTAGAAAGCAAAGGCCATCAAGAAGCTCGTTCAGATCGTGGTTGGTCGCTAGATAGTTGGGATGGATCGCGGGTGCATCGAAAGGATCAGCTGACTTGATTTCGATATGGCCACGACTTGTCGGCCTGGTTGGTTGCGCGCCCATAATAAGACCGGAAAATGGATCAGGGCTCATGAGCGGCCTTCTGCCCGGCGGTGTCTTTGTGTAACTGACAGGCGAGAAATACAGCTGCATATTGGGCCTATCTGCTTCTGAGCTCGTGCGAATGAACCCTCCGGCTTGATTGACACCCAGCGACAACGGCCCACGGCGGCGCAGCAGATAATTCAAGCCGTGCCTAAGTTTGCCGTGCCAGGGCAGCAATTCGTCATTCAGCGTCGGGACCTTGGCTCGGTAAATCGTATCGACACAAAGATGATCCTGCAGATGCTGGCCAACGTTTTTTTGCGCGTGAATTGTCTCGATACCGTGAACTTTTAGCTGTTCGGGTGCTCCGACACCTGACAATTGCAGGAGTTGAGGAGAGTTTATCGCGCCTGCCGACAGAATGACTTCGCGTCCTGCGCGAGCTTTATGTACCCTGCCTTTACGCCGATACTCAACTCCAACCGCCTTCTTGCCCTCGAATACAATGCGGGTGACCTGTGCGTTGGAGGTCACTGTCAGGTTGGTACGCCGGCGGGCCGGGTGCAAATAGGCGCGCGCTGTCGACATGCGAAATCCATCCTTGGCGGTGTTTTGGTAAACACCCGCGCCCTCGTTGGAAGCTGCGTTGAAATCCGGATTATGTTTGAGACCGCATTGCTCTGCAGCGCGAATATAGCTCTGGCAGGTCGGGTGTAGATCCTGCTCAACATTGCAAACATAAAGTGGCCCCTCACCGCCTCGCCACTCGGTTGCGCCTTGATCGCTGGTCTCGCTCTTTTTGAAATAGGGCAGAACATCATTCCAACCCCACCCCGGATTGCCCATGGCAGCCCAGTCATCAAAGTCACTGGCGTGACCACGAATATAAACCATTGCGTTGATGGAAGATGAACCGCCGATCACCTTGCCGCGTGGCCAGTAGCTGCGTCTGTTGTTAGTTCCAGGGTCTGGTTCTGTTTGGTACATCCAGTTGATGCGACGATCGTAGAACGCCATGCCATAACCGATTGGCATCCAAATCTTGAAGTTGCGATCATGCCCGCCCGCTTCCAACAGCAGAACAGAATGCTTTCCGTTCTCGCTCAATCGATTGGCCAGTACACAACCCGCCGAGCCAGCACCAACAATGATGAAATCAAAAGTCTGCATGTTCGGTTGGCTCAGGTTTTGGGATCATCACGTTGAACCAATACCGAAACCAGTGCCAGTAGCGCAGAGCCTAGCATCAGGAAAAACGATACTGCATTGAGTACAGGCGTGGATCCGACTTTTACCATTCGATCATACATGGTGATCGTAAGCGGCGCCTCCGAACCCACAAGGAAAAGGGTGGTGTTAAAGTTTTCGAACGAAACCAGGAACGCCACGATACCAGCTGCAGCCATTGCAGGAAAAAGGTATGGCAAGGTAATTGTCCGGAGTACCCGCCCACGTGTCGCCCCCAGATTAAACGCGGCTTCCTCAAGCGACTCGTCGAATTTGCGCAACCTGGCGATGATCACAAGCGATGTAATTGTTGTGATGAATGAGAACTGTCCAAGCACGACCAGAATGATACCCGGACGAAGGAAATCGAGATCAAACGAGAACGCCTCTTCAACCCCATTTGCAATCGAACTGGCCAGAAGCAATATTGAAATGCCAAGGATAACGCCAGGTATGACCAGAGGCAGCACCATCATGATGTAAAAGAAATCCTTGCCGCGAAATTGGCATCGCACGAACAAGAATGCGTTGCATGTCCCGACAATAACAGAAAGAAGCGACACGCATGTCGCGATGACAAATGAATAGTACAGGCCGCGCAACAAGCGTCGGTCATGGAACATGCCAAGCTTGGGCTCGGTATCATTGAAGAACCAGTCCAGCGTAAACCCTTGCCAAGGCAAGGATGGGAACAGCGAGTCATTAAACGCAAATGCACCGGCAGCTAAAAGTGGCGCTGCGAGGAACACAAAAAAGGCTGCCACAAAAAAGCGATAGCTTGCCAGAAACGCCCTGTTTGAGTTTGCCATCGCCATCAGGTATCCGCCACCGTGCTGTTGAGCGTCTGGCCTGAAAACTTAAGTCCCAGCCAAACGACCAGTGACGTGAAGGCGAGCAACAAGAACCCAAAGGCTGCTCCCGCCTCCCAGTTGTATCGCGTGATAAACTGGTCGTAAATTTGCTCGGTAAACCAACTTGAGTTTTTGCCGCCGAGCAAAATCGGAGTCAAATAGCTGCCGGCTGTGAGCATGAATACGACGATGCAACCGGCTACAATGCCAGGCATGGCATAGGGAATGATAATCCGCCGGAGGACTGTTGGGCCGTTTCCACCCAAATTATATCCCGCTTCGATCATGGAATTGTCCATGCCGTCGAGTGTCGAGACAAGCGGCACAATCATGAACAGGATGACTGTATAGACCAAGCCCATGATCACAGCGGCATCGTTGTAGAGAAATTCGATTGGCGTGCCGATAATGCCTGCCCACTGAAGGCTGCTCGATATGACGCCCGTTTCGCGCAGCAACAATATCCAGCCAAAGGCACGAATGAGATCACTAACCCACAGCGGAATCAGGCACATCAAGAACAGTGCGCCGCGGCTGCGTTTTCCTGCAATCTTGGCGATGTAGTAGGCAATAGGAAAACCCAGCAGCAATGCCAGGACGGTCACCAGAAGTGACATGGATCCCGTGCGCAGCAGCGTGTTCCAATAAATTGGCTCAGTGAAAAAGTCGATGTAATTGGCAAAACTGAACTCGTAAACGCGTGGTCTTACTTTCTCACGCAGCGAGATATAGAGCATGCCGGCATGCGGCAGTATTATGAGCAGAGCAATCCAGAGCGCAAAAGGCGCAAACAGGAGATACAATGACAAGCGCTTTATGTCTTTTTGTGTCGACTGACTCACTTCAATCTCCAAAGCACATGGTCTGCTCTGCCGACCATTGGAGTGTTACAGATTGTTGCGGCTGTAAATCGTCGGTGCCGCCCGTCAGCACAACATCAGCTTCGATCAGTTCCCCTGCCCTGTCACGGACCAGCACGCGACTGTTGGCACCATTAAACAAGATACTGTCCACTACACCCTCAATTGAATTCCTGCCGGCAGTTGCGGAATTCGACGCCTTTTTCGGCTTGCTTGCAGTAATGTATTCCGGCCTTACAAAAATGCTGACTGTATCGCCGAGAATTGGTTTTTTTGAGCCACGAATAGATCCCGTTATTTTCAGACCAGCTTTTGTTTCAACCTGAATTTGCGATTTCGACGTCTTGGTGACTTCACCAGCCCAGCGATTTGTATCGCCAACAAATCCCGCAACAAAGGCAGCTGCTGGCTCGTGGTACAATTCTTGTGGCGTGCCGGTCTGAACAAATTTGCCTTCATTCATGATCGCAACATTGTCGGACATGACCAATGCTTCCGACTGATCGTGCGTGATATAGACAAAGGTCGTGTCAAATTGGTGCTGCAGCAGTTTCAGCTCGATTTTCATGGCTTCGCGCAGCTTCAGATCGAGCGCGCCCAACGGTTCGTCCAGCAGCAGGACGTCTGGGTCGAGCACCATGCAACGCGCTATTGCAATGCGCTGTTTCTGACCGCCTGACAGTTGAGTGATTTCGCGATTGGCGACATCGGGCAGCGAGATGCGTTCCAGAACATCCTTAACTTTGGATTGTATCACATCCTTTGAAACGCCGTTACATCGCAAGCCATAGGCGATGTTCTCATAGACGTTCATCATCGGAAACAACGCCAGATGCTGAAAGACCATTTTGACATTGCGTTTGTTTGGTGGCGTGCCGACAACAGACTTTCCCTTGATCCGGATGTCGCCTGAATCGGGCGTTTCAAATCCTGCTATCATGCGCATGAGCGTAGTTTTGCCGCAGCCAGATGGCCCTAAAATCGAGAAGAATGATCCTTTGGGGATATCAAGCGAAACGTCGTCAACTGCTCTTACGGACCCAAAATGCTTCCTGACTTCAATGCATTGAAGATCGTTTTCGGGATTGGGTCGCATCAGAATTCCAGAGTTTGAATTTTTGGCATGGGGAAATTACAATTGGCGGTTGCATATTCGTTGGAACATGCAACCGCCCTGATACAAAAAGCACAAGCGCGAAACCTGAAAACTATTCGGCGCCAGTGGCAGCCTTGATCTTTTCAAGCGTCTTGCCTTCCATATCTTCAACGCCAGGAGGAATGTTGGCGAAGAATTTCAGATTGTCGATGTCAGCATCTGAAAATGCAGCGTTGACTGCAGCTTTCTTGTCGGCAGGAAGCAAATCCTTGCCGCCATTGACAGCAGCAATCGCACCGGTACTCGCAGACATGATTGCTACATTTTCCGGCTCGAGCACAAAGTTGATCCACTTGTATGCTGCGTCGTCAGCCTCGCCCTTGCGTGGCAATGCGAAAGTGTCAATCCAAGCCAATGCACCTGTCTTTGGTGGCACAAACACGATGTCTGAATTCTGGGCATAGAGCTTGTAAGCGGTAGAATCCCAAGTCTCTGAAGCAACGATCTCACCAGAGAGCATCATGGCAGACAGATCATCGCCACCCTTCCAGTAGGCCTTCAGATTGCCCTTACACTCAATGAGTTTATCGGCAACTTTATCCAAGATCTCCTGATACTTGTCCAAATCGGCATAGGCAGCAAAAGGGTCTTCGCCCATGTCAAATGCGGTACCCAACAAAATCGTACGCTTCAGTCGCATGGAAGTTTTGCCGGCATATTTGGGATCACAAAGGTCACCCCAGCCTGCAAGATCTGGCGCTTTGGTTTTATCAGCCATCAGGCCTGACGTACCCCATTGATGAGGAACAGCGTATACTTCACCGTCAATTGTCGTGTTGGCCTTAACGCCATCAAGCAATTTTGCCTGCATCGACGAGGTGTCAATTTGGCCCAAGTCCAATGGCTTGTAGATATTGTATTCTTGCTGCGCGGCAAAGATCCGGTCATGACTTGGCTGTGCAAGATCAAATCCGGCACCCCCGGTTGCGCGCAATTTGGCAATCATTTCCTCATTGTTGGAGAAAGTGACTTCTACGGTGATATCAGGATATTTCTCTTCAAACTTTTTAATCAACTCATCTGGCGCATAAGAGCCCCAAGTCAGCAGTCGAAGTGTTTCAGCTTGTGCGGTTGTCGTCATGACAGTCGCAGCAAGCATTCCAGCCATTACCAATTTAGTGATCATCAGTTTTCTCCCACGTAAAATTACAATTCGCCCGAATTTCTGGGGCCTCATCTCAATCCGCTTTGAAAAATGGTAACGTCTTATTGGACTACGACGCATATCCATTCTCGATATAATTCCATACCAATTCGTAGCGGCATTTTTTCGCCATCCATAACCCGAAAACTTGCTGTTTCGGAGATTGGCGGGCCATCATGCAGTCCACGATTGATGTTGCGTTTTGATGACAGATGAATTTGGTCACCAAAAAACCCGTTAGTCAATCTTGGCTGCCACGCTTTTGACTTTGCAATAGCCCTTCAACCCTTCAATTCCCTTCTCCCGGCCGAAGCCCGAAAACTTATTTCCACCAAAGGGAACTTCGATGCCGCCAGCAAAATATTCGTTGATGTAGATTTGACCCGCATCGAGATCGCGCGCCATGCGGTGCGCTGTTCCCATATTTTCTGTGTAAATCCCGGCGACCAATCCATATCTGGTGTCATTGGCCAGGCTCAGTGCATGATCCGCATCGTCTGCAATTTGCACCGTCAGAACTGGACCGAAAATCTCCTCCTGAACCAGTTCATCCTCGCTTGGGCGGTCTGCGACAATTGTCGGTTCATAAAACCACCCTTTTCCGGTCTCCGGATCTGAAGCTGTTTGCCCGCCCGTAAGAATATCAGCCCCGTGCGCTCTGGCTCTGTCGACAAATCCGGAAATTTTGGCCAACTGCTCCGCCGAATTGACGGGCCCGACCTGCGGATTCTTCAAGCCGTGCCCAAAGCTGAGTTTTTCTGTTCGAGCGCACAACTCCTGCAAAAATTGATCATGGATTCCGCGCTCGATCACCAATCTGGAGCCAGCGGAACATATCTGTCCCGCATTTTCGAAGATGGCGCCAAGCACACCTTCGATTGCGCGCTCGAAATTACAGTCATTCATCACGATCACAGGCGATTTGCCGCCTAATTCTAGCACAAGTCGCGTAACATTTTCGGCAGCCGACTTCATCACTGACTGCCCTGTTAGAACCGATCCAGTAAATGTGATCTGATCTATAAATTTGTTGGCAACAAGCGGCGCGCCTGCGCTGGTGCCAGTGCCCGTTACAACATTGCAAACGCCTTTCGGCAGACCGGCCTCAACTAAAGTTTCCGCCAACAGCAACGCCGTAAATGGTGTTTGTTCTGCCGGCTTGGCCACAACAGCGCAACCAGCTGCCAATGCTGGCGCAATGCCGCGCGCTGCTGTTGAAATCGGGAAATTCCAAGGAATGATATGAGCCGTTAGGCCAATTGGCTCATATATGCTGTAGCCCAGATAACCATTGGGCAAGGGATAGGTTTCGCCCTGCAGTTTGTCGCAAGCGCCCGCGTAATATTCAAAAGCCCTCGCTGCGCCTTGCACGTCACCCATCGCTTCATGCAGCGGCTTTCCCACATCCAAACACTCAACCAGTGCAAGATGCTCCGCCTTTTGCCTAATGAGTTCCGCCGTTCGCTGAAGAATGCGCCCGCGCTGTGCCGGATCCACCGAACGCCAGTTTGAAGCAAATGCGGTGTTTGCGCTTGCAACGGCGGCTTCAACATCGCTCGACCCACCGGCAGAAAATTGCGCGAAAACCTCGCCTCGGCCCGGGTCGAAGCTATCCATCATAGCGGCCGTCGAGGAGGTTACAAATTGACCATCAATAAAGTGGCCAGTAGGCAGATCAACGGCAACCTTGCCTTGAAGTATCTCATGCGTATTCATGTCAGGCCTCTAAGTCGCTGATTTCATGACTGGATTTGTCGAGCCAGTCCGGGTTGATCTGTACACCCCAGCCCGGCGCGTCGGTTACGGTGGCATGGCCATCGGTGATTTTGTATGGGTCATCGACAAACAGCTGATCTTGCCAGGGATAATAATCCAAACCTTCAATTGAGAATTCGAGATATTTGCCTGCATTCGGAATCGCTCGCAGAAGATGCATGGTGAACAGAGTAACCATAGACAGATTTGCGCAATGCGGCGTAACGGGCAAATTGGCTTGTTGGGCGAGCTTAGCGACCTTCAACGTGCGTGTCATGCCGCCCAGATAGCAGACATCAGGCTGCACAATGTCCACCACCTTGTCTTTGATCATGGATTTCCAATTGGCCATCATGCAATCCTGCTCTCCGCCCGTGACATCGATTTCCAATGCATTGGTGACCTGTTTGGTCTGCTCAAATTCCCAGTAGGGACACGGTTCTTCGAAGTGTGAAATTCCGTTGTCTTGAAGCATATACCCCACTTCAATAGCGCGGGATGGAGAGAAGCAGGAATTTGCGTCAACTAGCAATGCAACATCATCGCCCAAAGCAGAGCGGATCGTGGGAACTATCTCCTCCGTTCGACCTGGCCATTCATCTTTGTCCCAACCAACTTCTGCTCCGATCCTGAACTTGAATGCATCAAATCCCGATTGATCACGCAACTGGGCGAATCGCGTCGCTTCGTCTTTTGGTGTGATGTCGCGCTTCATTGATGACGCATATGCTCGAATGGTTCCCGGTGAACCTCCAATAAGTGCGCAAACGGGTTTTTCTTCAAGTTTGCCGCGCAAATCCCACAGCGCCGTATCCAGACCACCCATAGCGCGACGCAAATAGGATCCGGGAAACTTGTGCTCACGGTCTCGCACAAGATTGAGAATAGGCTCTAATTCCAGGCAATCCATCCCCAATGCGTAGGGCGCAACCTGACGGTGTACGACCTTTGCGGTGATATCTGCATAATAAGGAGCGACCTGTCCCCAACCCTCATATCCATCGTCTGACGTCACGCGCACAAAACAAACAAATTCGTCTGAGAAGGTCTCGATCGATTTGATTATCATATTGCGCCCGTTGTCTGGTTCTTGCTCGTTCAGTGCCGAGGTTACAACTTATTGGACTTGGCGAAATATCCATTTTCGTAATATGGATAGACCAATTTTGGAACCATGTGATGAAAAGAGAAGCAGGTGCCCTGCTGTCCACAATCCAGCTGGACCGCAACTCACGCAAGAATATCAGCGTGCAGCTGTATATGGCACTGCGCGATATATTGCTGTCTGGCGGACTAAAGCCAGGCGATCGTCTGCCTGCCAGCCGTACGATGGCGCGCGAGACTGGCGTATCTAGAACAACGGTTATCGATGCCATTGATCGACTGATTTCAGACGGCATGCTGACCTCTCGTGTTGGGGCAGGAACATATGTCAGTGAAACCTTGGTGACGCAGCGCCCGCCGCCGGTGCCGATTGGTGATGTACCACACCCGGCGCACAAACCCCGCCTTGCTTATAAAGTTAGTCATTCATCTGGCAGCTACGCACCACGATCGCGTCTTCCTTTTCGCCCAAAGGCGTTTGTGACAGCTCTTCCAGCGCTCGATGCTTTTCCAATGGCTCATTGGTCACGCATCTCTGCCCGCCATCTTCGCAGTGATCGCAACGAGTTGATGGGATATGGACAACCGCAAGGTTATCAGGGATTGCGCGAAGCCATCGCATCTTACTTGGCCACCGCGCGTGGCATCACATGTAAACCGGCACAAATCTTCATCACCACAGGTGCTCAGCAGGCATTCGCCCTGATTGGCCAGATGTTCTTGGACGCAGGTGACCGGGTCTGGTTTGAAAACCCCGGCGCAAAGGGAGCTCGAAACGCGCTGGTTGCAACCGGCGCCGAACTGGTACCCATTCCGCTCGACGATGAAGGCATACTGGTCTCCGAAGGTTTGAAAAAAGCCCCACACTTCAGAATGGCTTTCGTGACGCCTTCGCACCAACAGCCGCTTGGCCATATCATGTCATTCAAGCGCAGAATTGAGCTTCTCGATGCTGCCATCAACTCACAGGCACTGATTGTCGAAGATGATTATGATGGTGAATTCTATTTTGGTACCCGACCCCAGCCAGCCCTCAGAAGCATCGATACCCATGGCAGAGTGATATATGTGGGCACATTCTCAAAGACACTTTTTCCTTCAATTCGTTTGGGTTTCATTCTGGTCCCCGAGAGGATGACAGAGACCTTCGATCAGATTTTTTCTTCTTGGGTCAGCGGACCTTCAACATCAGTACAAGCCATTGTCGCCGACTTTATGGATGAAGGTCTGTTCTCAACCCATATCCGAATGATGCGTGGCCTGTACAAGGCGCGCTATGATGTACTGATGGCAGCAGCGCACCAATTGCCTGACACCATTCAACTTCAACAGACTACCGGGGGCTTTCACACGCCCGCTTTCGTTGACGATGCGGTCGATGAGAACCAACTTGTTGAAGAGGCTAGGCAAAAGAACATCACCCTGGTTCCCTTGAACCAGTATTGCCTGGAGCCTATCGCAAAAAGGGGACTGGTTTTCGGTTTTGGCAGCTCGTTGCCTGAGGAAATTGAGAGAGGTGTTGAAATCATCGGTTCACTTCCAGCCTTGAAGGTTTGATTGGTCTGGCCAATAAATCACAAAGGATATGAACCCGAGACTGAACCATAACTAGGATCACCGAAACATTCCTCAGCACGGAATGCGAGAAACTCGAAAACAGGACGTGCAATTAAACATGACGAGGCAGTTTACCGGGTTCAGCGAGCAACCCTATTGGCTTGATGGCATTGAAGCGCCTGCAAAGCCATCGCAAGAACCCTTGAAGAATGCCGATGTCTTGATCGTCGGCTCCGGTTATACCGGGCTGAACGCCGCCATTGAAACCGCGCGTGGGGGCCGTTCGACCCTTGTCCTTGACGCTGAAGAGATTGGTTTTGGTTGCTCCACTCGAAACGGCGGTCAAATCAGCACCAGTGTCAAGCCGACGCTCAAAAAGCTGTCCGCTTCCTATGGCGCGGACAAGGCGCATGCCATCCGGCAGGAAGGCGCAAACGCGCTGGAGTGGATTGAAAACAGAATCAGGCAAGAGAAGATTCAGTGCGACTTCGTCCGGTCTGGACGTTACCACGCGGCTCATACGCCTCAGCACTATGAAATGATCGCTCGTGAAGCCGAGCAATTGCGGACAGAAGAAAACATTGAAGCGCATGCAATTGCACGCAAAGACCAACGAACTGAATTGGGATCAGACAGGTATTTTGGAGGCGTGATCTTTTCACGCCATGCAAGCCTTCATCCAGCAAAGTATCACCGAGGCCTAGTTGAAACTGCACTGGCCGCCGGAGCAACAATCAAAGGTCACTGCCGCGTTCTGGATATCCAAAGAACCAAGAATGGGTTTGAAATTGTAACGGAGATGGGCAAGGTCGCCACAAAATCCGTCATTGTTGCCACCAACGGTTATACTTCAAATTTGACTCCATGGTTGCAGCGGCGGGTGATTCCGATTGGCAGCAATATCATCGCAACCGAACCCCTGCCCGAAGGCCTGGTCGATCAGCTTTTCCCAAAAAACCGCATCGCCAGCGACACCTGCAAGGTCTTGTATTATTATCGCGCCTCGCCCGACAGACGACGCATATTGTTTGGTGGACGGGTTGCCGCACATGAAGTCGGGCTACAGACGGCCACACCTCGCCTCTATGAGAGCATGTGCCACATTTTTCCGGAGCTCACTGATTTTGGGGTAACCCATAGCTGGGGCGGAACCGTCGCTTACAGTTTTGATGAACTGGCACATATAGGCATACATGATGGTATGCACTACGCGATTGGCTATTGCGGTTCCGGCGTATCAATGGCGAGTTATTTGGGCATGCGGATTGGGCAAAAAGTTCTTGCACTTGAGGAAGGAAAGACCGCCTTCGATGATCTGCCTCACCCTTCGCAGCCGCTTTATACCGGAAAACCCTGGTTTCTGCCGGCTGTGATAAGCTGGTATCGATGGAAAGACCGTCGCGAGGTAAAAAGAGCAATTGCGCTACGCGGTTTAACCCGAGAGTAATTGGAAGCGCTCCAAAACAAATTGAAACGAGCTGACAAAAGAGACATGAATTCTCGATTTCAAAACTGCACAAGGCATCAACAACGATTTGAATCCCCGCAGATCCATTTGTTTGCAATAGGGTCTGTTAGAAACGACACTCAGTCAAACTGAACATTTGCGACAGCGCGCTGTGTAGCCGCGACGATTTGGTCAGCTTCAGACTGCGTTAAACACAATGGTGGAGCAAAGCCCAGAATGTCGCCCTGTGGCATTGCTCGTGCGATCACGCCTTCGGCCAGTACAGCAGCAGCAATTTTTGCGCCGATGGCGTTTCCGTGTTCAAAGAATGTTCGACTATCTGGATCTTGCGCAAATTCGATCGCGCAGAGCAAGCCTTCGCCACGGATTTCAGCAACATGTGGGTGGTCTTTTAACGCTTCGCCCATGGCATTGTTTAGATAGGCGCCAGTTGAGCCGGCGTTTGTTACCAAATCCAGCTTGTCGATCAGTTCCAAATTCGCGATGCCTGCAGCCGCGCCAATCGGGTGGGCCGAATAAGTCCAGCCATGACCAATCGCACCATTCTCATCTGTACCCTTTTCGAGGACCGACCACATATTATCCGAGACAATGGAACCCGATAGCGGTGCATAGGCCGATGTTAGACCCTTGGCTATCGTGATGATGTCAGGCTTTACATCGTAGTGGTGAGATCCAAACATGCTACCAAGACGCCCAAACCCGGTGACCACCTCGTCGGCAATCAAGACGACATTGTATTTGTTCAAGATGGTTTGAATCGCATCCCAATAACCCGCCGGTGGTGGTACGATTCCGCCGGTGCCCAGCACCGGTTCGCCAATGAATGCGGCGACGGTGTCGGGCCCCTCCGCGAGTATCAACTTTTCGAGCTGTTCAGCGCACCATGTTGAAAAATCTGTTTCGCTCATGTCGGCAAGCGGCCTGCGAAGATAGTAAGGCGCCTCGGTGTGGATCACCTGAGCCAGCGGAAGATCAAACTTTTTGTGGAAAAGTTCAAGCCCGGTCAGCGAGCCGGTCATGAGCCCAGAGCCATGATAGCCACGCCACCGGCTAATGATTTTCTTTTTCTCCGGTCGGCCAAGAATGTTGTTGTAGTACCAGACGAGTTTGATGTTGGTTTCGTTCGCATCAGAACCCCCAAGCCCGAAATAGACTTTGGACATGTGATCAGGCGCACGGTCGAGGATCATCTTGGCGAGTGTAATCGAAGCTTCAGTGCCGTGACCAACATAGGCGTGATAATAGGCAAGCTCGCGCGCTTGCTCGGCAATTGCTTCCGCGATTTCTTGGCGTCCATAGCCGACATTGACGCAATAGAGCCCAGCAAATGCATCAAGCAGACGGGTGCCATCGCGGTCCTCGATATAGACGCCATCACCACTGGAGATGATGCGCGAGGGCGTTTCACCTCGTGCATGATTTGCGAGATGCGTGGATGGATGAAAGAAATTCTCGCGATCCCACAGGGCCAATTTGTCGTTGGTCAGCATCGATTGTTCCTCGCCTCTTGTTCTATTCCACCACAACGGGTGCGTGTTGGTGTACATTACACTAGGCAATTGCAACAGTGGCATTCCATCGTATTGTGAGTTCGGAACCCGAGCCGATTGTGAAAGTCGAACGATATGCCCAATTCACAAACACATCCGCCAAAATTGGCCTTTACGATGAAAGAATATGCAGAGCGTCTAAGCAAAACACGCAGCGCAATGCAAAGCTCAGGAATTGATATTCTAATCGTTTCCGATCCTTCCAATATGGCATGGCTGACGGGCTATGATGGCTGGTCATTCTATGTCCATCAGGCCGTCATTCTGGGACAGGCGTTTGATCCGATCTGGTTTGGGCGTGGCCAGGATGCCGCTGGTGCACGAAAAACCACTTGGCTCCCGGAAGACGATATCATCGGTTATCCGGACTATTATGTTCAATCGACCGAGCACCACCCAATGGATTACCTTGCTGCGCGGTTGCACGAGCGCGGACACGGGACCGCTCGTATTGGTGTTGAGATGGATAATTACTGGTTTTCAGCCAAGGCTTATGCGGTGCTTGGTATCGGGCTTCCAGATGCAAAATTCTCAGATGCAACCGCCTTGGTAAACTGGCAGCGCGCCGCTAAATCGAACAAGGAACTTGACTACATGCGTCTGGCCGGGCGCTTTGTTGAGAAAATGCATGCGCGCATTTTCGACGTCATCGAACCTGGTTTACCGAAATCCACGCTTGTTGCTGAAATATATGATGCAGGCCTTCGCTATGATGATGAGATAGGCGCTGGCGGAGACTATCCAGCGCTTGTTCCCTTATTACCATCAGGCGCAGACGCAGCCGCGCCCCACCTGACTTGGGATGACAAGCCCATGAAGACCGGCGAAGGGACGTTCTTTGAAATAGCAGGTGTCTACAAGAGGTATCACTGTCCGCTTTCCCGAACGATTTTTCTGGGCCAGCCTACCAATGAGTTTCTCGAAGCAGAAAAGGCCGTACTGGAAGGCATGGAGGCAGGGTTGGAAGTGGCACGCGCAGGAAATCTGTGTGAAGACATCGCCAAAGCGTTCTTTGCTGTTCTTGCACGCCATGGCATCGAAAAAGATAACCGAACCGGATATCCAATCGGCTTGTCCTATCCACCTGATTGGGGCGAACGCACCATGAGTCTGCGGCATGGTGACAAAACCGAACTACAGTCAGGCATGACTTTTCACTTTATGACTGGACTCTGGATGAAGGATTGGGGATTTGAAATCACAGAGAGCATCGTCATTGGCAACGGCGCTCCGGAACTTCTCGCCAATTATCCTCGCAAGATGATGGTGAAGCAGTGAGTGCAAAAAATCCGATACAGTCCACCGTTCCGTTCGACCAGGATGGCGAACATCACGGATTTCTGTCATTGCCAGCCAGCCGGGAGGACAGCGCCTGGGGCCTTATACAAATACCCATTAGCGTTATTCGGAATGGGAATGGCCCAACCGCACTTTTGACCGGGGCCAATCATGGCGATGAGTATGAAGGGCCGATCGCCCTTCAATCGCTCGCCCTTGAACTGCGGTCCTCCGAAACCAATGGATCCGTCATCATCGTTCCCTATATGAACTATCCGGCGTTTCGTGCTGCACGTCGTCTCTCGCCGCTCGATGGTTTGAACATGAACAGGGTGTTTCCCGGCAAACCGGACGGAACTCCAACCGAAAAGATTGCGGATTATCTTCTCACCGAACTGGTCCCACTGGCTGACTTTGTTCTGGATTTTCATTCCGGCGGCAAGTCGCTGGATTTCATTCCGTTTGCTGCGGCGCATCTTCTTGATGACACATCGCAGGAGGCCGCTTGCATTGCAGCAATGAGAGCATTTGGCGCGCCCTATTCGATGACACTGCGTGAGATTGATGCTGTTGGGATGTTCGACACTTTCGTGGAAGAAGCCGGCAAGATATTTGTCTCAACTGAGCTGGGTGGCGGTGGTTCTGCGACCGCCCGTTCTGTGCAAATTGCACGCCGCGGCGCGGAAAATTTTCTCAAACATGCCGGGATTTTGGCTGGCGAGATTGCTGAAACCGATTCTGTGTCAATCGATACGACCCAAGGCGAATGCTTTCACTTTTCACCTTGCGATGGGATGTTGGAAATGCGCGTCGATCTGGGAGAGAAAATCACCCAAGGCGATGAGATTGCCCGTATTTGGGCACTCGACCACACGGGGTTTGCGCCAGATATCATCAAATCAACACATACCGGGATCTTGGCCGCACGCCATTTTCCCGGCCTGATCAAAACCGGTGATTGCCTTGCAGTCGTGGCTAGTGTTGTTGAGAACTCATAGATCCGTTCAGTCAATTGCTAATCATCAAGCGGTGCCGCATTGTAATTTTGTGTATTTGTGCAGTGTCAACTCGCAATAAGTCAGCGACCAGGACAGGACGGAACTCGGTACAAGTCTCATAGCCAATGCTCTGGTTAATGTCTGCAATTCAAGAGTCCATTAATCTCGATACGATTTGTGGGAGTCCGGAGCGACTCAGAAGCCTTACAAACCACTTGCTGCCTTACTGATGGCGATATGGGATAGGGTGAAGTCCTCATCCGTCAGAGCCAAACTGGGGTAGGTTTTGCCGGGAGACTTGAATATCCCCTCGTCTCGCAAAACCTTGTTGAATTTTACATTGGCTGCCGCGTCCGCACCATGCACATCGCGGTAGTTGAGCACTGCGTTGTCGGTAAAAACAATATCAAAAAGCGTATCATCGCCAACAATCTGGAACTTCGCGCCAGCAGCCGTCAAATGGGTGTCGAACATTGTCTTTAGACGGCTACCAAAGTCGCGCAATTTGGCATAGGCACCCTCGCGTCTCAAGATCTCAAGCGTTTTCAAACCAGCCGCCGATGCAACGGGATTACCTGAAAGCGTGCCAAGCTGCATCAGCCATTTGTCCTGTCCCACCACATCCTTGTCAAAGTGGGCCATGATCTCTTTGCTGCCGACAATGGCGGCAAGTGGAAACCCGCCACCAATCACCTTGCCCAGCGTCGCAATATCAGGAATAACACCGTAAAGCTCCTGTGCCCCGCCATAAGCGAAGCGGAAACCGGTCACCACCTCATCAAAAATGAGTACGATGCCATGCTTGTCGCACTCCTCGCGCAGCGCAGCCAGAAACCCGGGGATCGGTGGCACGATGCGCTGCAATGGTTCAACAATCACACCAGCAATCTCTTGGCCATGCTCCGCAATAAATGAGCGCAGAAAGTCAGCGTCATTGAACGGCGCTGCCCAAACATTATCGCGCACGGCCTCTGGAATGCCTGCGGAATCTGGTACGGGCTGGGGAAAGTTCGCCAGTTTGGACGGCGCGAGGCTCATCTGTGCCTCCGCACTCATGCCGTGATAACCGCCCTCAAATTTCAGGATTTTCTCGCGACCCGTGAAAGCGCGCGCAAGCCGCATCGCATACATGTCTGCTTCACCACCCGTCGAAACATAGCGCAATTGCTCCGCGCAAGGGACGGCTCTGCAAATCTCCTCGGCCAACTCAATGCCCAGCGCATTATTGGCAAAGAACGTCATGCCTTTGGGAATCTGCTCAAAAACAGCTTCCTGCACTTCCTCATTGCCATGGCCGAGCAGCATCGGTCCGGATCCAATCAAATAGTCGATATACTCTTTTCCGTTCTCGTCCCAAACCCTCGATCCCTTGCCATTGCGAATGACAATGCCCGGATCAAAATTGCCAAACCCGGCTGCTGGCAATACATCCCTTGCCCTGTCTATCCATTCGGATTGTGTGCGGTTCTTCTTCATGGCATCAATCCAAAATCAGTTCAGGGTTGCCAAGAATATCAAGGTCCGGCGTCACGCCCAGACCCATGCCCTCTGGCGGATTTATGCTGCTGCCTTCGCGACTTGGCGCATCGGCAGCCAGGCGCGGGCTAACATAACCTGACAGATCGCAAACATTTAAAACGCGTGCGGGATCAGTCGACGCACCCAAATGCAGGACAGCTGCGGTGGTGATATCGCTGCCCCAAGTATCTTCAACACAAAGTTTGGGACCAAGATATGAGCACAAATCGCGAGCCGTTTTTGTTGCCGAAATGCCACCAAACTTTGACAACTTCAAAGCCACAACGTCTAAAATGCCCAAACGGTGCGCCTCCATAAGAGTTGGCACATCATGAGCTAGCTCATCGAGTTTCATGGGCAAACCGGTCGACACACGAACGCGTGCACAGTCCTCAAGTGTCTGACAAGGCTGTTCGAGCATGATGTCGAGATGCCTTACTGCTCGTCCAACCCGTGATGCATCCAGAGATGTTGCGCCACAATTCCAGTCGCCATACACCAATGGTCCATCGCCTACAGCTTCCCGCACTTTGATCAACCTTTCAACATCAGTTTGCCAATCGCCTGACGCACCCAGTTTCGCTTGAAACTGAGCAATACCTTGAGCCTGGGCATCCAAAGCAATGCGCGCCATTTCATCTGGCTCAATGCAGGTTATGGAGTGGTAGAGCGGCAAGGATCCTGTTCGACGCCCACCGAGCAATGTATAAAGCGGCAGCTTCGCAACTTTTCCCAAAATATCCCAGAGTGCCATGTCCAGTGCCGATTTCGCATAGCGGTGACCCTTGAGTCGCGCGTCAACCGCAGCCATGAGTGCTTCCGGGCCCACCGGATCGGAACCCAAAAGAACGGGGGCAAGCTCTTGCAAAGCGGGTGCCACGCCACCAGCATAAGCGGGCAGATAGTGAGGAATGGGGCAGACTTCACCCCAACCGGTGAGGCCTGTATCTGTTTCGATGGCCAGTACAACAGTATCGACCGTTGCGCAGACTTTCCCGGCAGCCATGTAATAGGTGTCGTGGCTGGTCAATGGAACGCGCCAAATCTTGATCCGCTTGATCCTCATGGCATTACCACGATGTTGCCGGCGTGCTTTTTGGTATTATGGCCTGCCTTAGCTTCGCGGCGCTCCTCACAAGGGTAAGTAGTCATCAGACTGCCTCCAAAACGCCGTCTGTTCGCGGTAACAGGCTCTGCGGATCATAGGCCGGCTCGCCCAGCACACTTGCCGTACGCGGCTTTCCGGCGATTATCACTGTCAATTCAGTTCCTGGAATTGAGGCCGTTTGTTGGATATAGGCGAAGGCGAGAACTTTGTTGACGCTGTGCCCATAGGCGACCGAACTAGTTGAGCCAACCACTTCACCATTCAGCAAGACGGCCTCTCCGCCGTGACCATCTTCGTCGCCCTGTGGTTCAATCGCCAAATAGGCACAAATCCATTTCAATGAATCTGCATTTGCAAGCGACTCATCCTTGCCGAGATAGTTCTTGTCGTTGCGCACAAAACGCATGACGTCTGCCTCGGGGAGGGTCACTTCATTAGTCAACTCCCCTGCCCCTTTGAAACCCTTCTCCATACGCATGACATTCATGGCAAATGAGCCGTAGTCCATAATGCCGTGTTCGGTACCTGCGCGCCAAAGCGCATCGTACACATCCAGGCATGCTTCATTAGGCATGTGAAACTCCCAACCCAACTCGCCAGCATAGGACATGCGAAACGCCCAGATCAGGTGCCCTGCAACTTCGATCTGTTGCGCTGACAGCCAACGGAAAGACGCATTGCTCAGCGGTGCGTTTGTACAAGTAGCAAGCACCTCACGAGACCGGGGACCATTGAGCGACAGAGCGGACCAGTCATCAGACAATGAGTTGATATCGACAACCGCTGCGTGCTTGTTTTGCTCCAAATGATCAAGCAGGCGTTGTTCGAAAAACGCGGCGCAGACAAGATAAAAAGCGTCATCTGCCATTTTGACGATGGTAGCTTCCAACTCGATGCGTCCACGGCGATTGAGCATATGCGTGAGAGTAATAGAGCCAATTTTCTGGGGCATGCGATTCGCAGTCAGGCGATCAAGCAAATCATGAGCATCCGGACCCTTGACCAAAATCTTTGTAAAAGCTGTTACATCCATGATGCCAACGCCCTCACGCACGGCCTTGACTTCAAGGCCAACCATGTCGTGCACCTGATTGCGCCGGAAAGAGTAATGATCGGTTTGCTCGACACCACTGCGGGCAAACCATCGCGGTCGTTCGAACCCAAATACTTCCTCATGCACGGCGCCTTTCGATTTTAGAACTTCGTGCAATGGCGACGGCTTGATCGGGCGACCAGCCAAGCGGTTATAGTGCGGAAATGGAATTTCATGGCGCAGGCAATAGTCTTCTTTTGCCTTGATGATTTGCCATTCTTTGTCAGCATAGGCACCGAACCGGCGAGGGTCGAACTCCCGCATCGAGATATCTGCTGCGCCATGCACGATCCAACGCGCCAATTCGCGCGTCAGACCAGGCCCCCAACCAATGCCGATCTGAGTGCCGCAACAACACCAGTAGTTTCGGACGCCGGGTGCCGGGCCGATAAGCGGATTGCCGTCTGGCGGATGCGAGATAGCGCCGTGCACTTCGCGCTGAATACCAAGCTCGGCGAAAATCGGCATGCGGTTCAGGCTTTCTTCTAGCCAGGGCATGACACGGTCATAATCGGCATCAAACAGTTCATTTTCGGCTTCCCAGGGGCAATGATCCTCCCAGACTGTGTTCGGATTCTCCTTCTCATAAATGCCGATCAGACCGCGCTTTTGCTCCATCCTTATGTAACCCGACACTTTTTGGTCGTCGCGGATAACCGGTAGTTCACGCTCCAATTTCTCGAATTCTGGCACCGGTTCTGTCACAAAATAGTGGTGGGTCATCGAGGTCATCGGTAATTGCAGGCCAGACCATTCGCCCATCTGTCTGGCGTAGGTTCCACCGGCATTGACAACATGCTCGGATCGGATTGTACCCACCTCGGTTTCAACCACCCATTCACCATTGGCTGCCTGCGTAATGTTTTTCGCGCGGCAGCGACGGATGATCTTGACACCTAATTGCCGTGCACCGATGGCCATGGCTTGCGTCGGACCAGAGGGGTCGACATGCCCGTCATCTGGCGTGTGCAAAGCACCGATGACTCCATCGAGATTATAAAACGGATGTAGCGCATGGACGGCTGCCGGATCGACCAGTTCTATGTTGAAACCCAGCGCCCTGCCAACCGACAAAGTATGGCGAAGCCAATCCATTTCGTCTTCTGTGTAAGCCAAACGAAAAGATCCACAGCCATGCCAAGTACAAGACTGGCCGGTCTCTTGTTCCAAGAGGCCCGAATATAAGTCGATATTGTAATCGACGCATTTTCCCAAACCGAATGAACTTGTCGAATGGGTGATTTGTCCAGCTGCGTGCCACGTGCTGCCACTGGTCAATTCGGCTTTCTCGAGCAGCACGACGTCAGTGCACCCCTCATGCGCCAAGTGGTAAGCAAGCCCACAGCCCATGATACCGCCGCCGACAATGACAACCCTGGCCTGTGAAGGAAGATTTATTTGGGACACGGCAACATCCTGTCAAAAAATTGCTCGACAAACTAATCGTACATTCGTACCATCGTCAACTATGAAAAAGACAAATGTATCATTGCCGGTTCTGGAGCGGTTGGCAGGGGAACTCGATGAACTGACGCCGGAGGTGCGCAAGGCGGCCACCTATGTGCTGGAAAACCCTGATGACATTGGCGTCTCCAGCGTGCGCGAAATCGCCAAAGCAGCACGGGTGAAGCCCAATACATTGGTTCGTATGGCTCGACAGGTAGGATTTGACGGCTACGAACAATTTCGCGAGCCGTTCAAAGAAGCAATCCGCAAAGGAGAAGTCCGCTTTCCAGATCGCGCCCGATGGCTGCAAGAGATCAGAAAGTCGGGCGAGTTGGGCGATCTTTATGCCGACATGGTTCAAGGCGCCTTGCGCAATATCGAGGAGACATTTTCAAACACTTCGTCCGATCAACTGAGGCGTGCAGCCGAAGCGATCTGGGCATCGGATAATGTCTATACGCTTGGTGTGGGTGTTAATCATTCCAATGCACGCAATTTCGTTTACTTGGCATCGACAGGCATGATTCATTTTCACGCGATTCCAAAGCCCGGCTCCACGCCGATTGATGATTTGGCATGGTGCAACGAAAAGGATGTACTGATTGCAATCACTTGCAAACCCTATCGCAAGGAAGTGGTCAGTGCCGTTCGTGTTGCAAAGAAACAAGGGATGACCGTCGTCGGCATCACCGACAGTCCAGCAAGTCCGCTGGCGCTTGAAACCGATCACGGATTTATTGTTTCATCTGACACGCCTCAATTCTTTCCATCGTCAGTCAGCACAATTGCACTGCTGGAAACGCTGCTGTCATTTGTTGTTGCGGTCGCCAGCGACCGTATTGTTACGCGTGTCGATGAATTTCATGCGCGGCGGCACAAATTGGGCATCTATGAGGAGGAGCAATAGATGACAGATCCTGTTCGTTCTTTGGAAGCGCATTATTATACCGACCCGCATATTTTTGAGATCGAGCGTATGGGATTGCTGGCGCAAACCTGGCAGTTTGGTTGCCATAGTTCAAAGCTTGCTGAAGCCGGATGCTATGCGACTTTCGAGATCGCAGGTGAGAGCCTTTTTGCGGTGCGCGGCAAAGACGACAAGATCAGGGCATTCTACAATGTGTGTCAGCATCGTGCTCATCAATTGGTTCAAGGTGCCGGAAAATCGAGCGTGCTGGTTTGCCCCTATCACGCATGGACATATGAACTGACCGGACAATTGCGAGCAGGCCCCAACATCAATGCGGTAGAAGGATTGAAGAAGAAAACAATCTGCCTGACTGAAGTGCGTTGTGAAGAGTTTCTCGGTTTCGTTTTCGTCAACCTTGATCCTGAAGCTGAGCCCATGGACACATGGTTTCCAAATGCAAGACGCGAACTAGAAGAATGGGTACCCAACTGGTCGCAGCTCAAGCCGGTTGAATGGGTTGAAATTGCCGAGAGATGCAATTGGAAAATCTCGATCGAGAACTATTCTGAATGCTACCACTGCTCACTCAATCACCCGACTTTTGCCAACGGTGTTGTAAAACCAGAAACCTACGATATCCAACCACAGGGCAAGTGCCTTCGCCATACGACCGATTGTCAAAGCCTGGACAAGATGACCTATGATATCAATTCGGGGTTTGAGCATAGTCATGAATATTCAAGCTGGTTTCTCTGGCCCATGTTTTCATTTCAAGTCTATCCCGGCAATCTTCTCAACACCTATCATTGGCGCGCGACCGACCATGACAAAGTCACTGTGTGGCGCGGCTGGTACAGCATAGACGGACTGGATTCAGATATCGTGCGCAATCTTGCTCGACAAGATAGGGAGACGACTGTTGAGGAGGACATCCATTTGGTTGAATCAGTACAGCGTGGCATGCACTCTCGTGGCTACCAACCTGGACCATTGGTGATCGATCCAAATTGCGGCGTGAACTCAGAACATCCGGTCATGCATCTTCAAAAGTGGATGAGGAATGCGATTGATGTTTGAGTTCAATCCCTATTGGCAGAACTATATTGACGGTCGTTGGGTTGATGGTGGTGCAGGTCGAGTGGACATCATAAACCCCGGGTCTGGCGAGAAACTGGCCGAGCATGCGCTCGCTAATGCAAGCGATGTTGACCGTGCAGTGCAAGCGGCAAAGCGCGTTCACGCATCGGGTTTTCTAGCCGACTTGCGCCCCGTGGAACGCGGGCGGATGGTTCAGCGAATGGGTCGATACTTGCTCGATCACATCGACGAAATTGCGCCGGTTCTAACGCTGGAACAAGGCAAACCACTTTGGGAGTCCAAACTTGAGATCGAAGGAGCGGCCCGCTACTTTGAGTATTACGGCAATCAGGCTGAAACGATCGAGGGCCGATCGATTCCACTTGGCAAGGGCTACTTCGACTTCACCACGCACGAACCCTATGGTGTGTCCGCACAAATAATTCCGTGGAACTATCCGGTTGAAATGACGGCGCGTTCTCTGTCTGCGGCCCTCGCCACGGGCAACAGCGTTGTCATCAAGACACCAGAACTGACACCGCTTTCAAACGCCTGGTTTGCCAAGGCGGCTGAGACTGTCGGGCTGCCGAAAGGTGCCGTCAATATTGTTTGTGGCCTGGGTCAAGAGGCCGGTGCTGCACTCGCCGCCCACCCCGATGTCAACCAGATCGTATTTACCGGTTCGGTCCCAACGGGAATTGCCATCGCGACTGCTGCTGCTGGTAATGTCGTGCCATGTGTTTTGGAACTGGGTGGCAAGTCGGCAGCAATTGTCTACGACGACGCTGATCTTGAAGCATTCGAAACCGACGTACGCTGGGGGATATATTTCAACGCCGGCCAGGTTTGCTCGGCAATGTCACGCGTCATTGTTCATGAGCGCGTGCATGACGCGATGCTTGAGCGCATAACCGGCCTCGCAAAGGGTCTGAGCGTTGGCCCCGGAATCGGACTAACGGAATTTGGTGCCAATATGGGGCCCATGGTTTCCGAGGGCCAACGTGACCGTGCTGCAGACATGGTGTCTGCTGCTGTGGCGGCCGGCGCCAAAGTCGCGACAGGCGGTCGCAAGATGAACAGACCTGGTGCATTTCTTGAACCCACTGTGTTGACTGATGTCTCGCCTGACATGACCATTGCCACCGAAGAGGTGTTCGGTCCGGTGCTGTCTGTCCTCAAATTCAGCCAGGATGAAGAAGCCATCGAGATCGCCAACGCAACGCCGTACGGACTGGTGGGCGGTGTATTCACTTCCAACCTCGATCGAGCAACCCGGGCAGCCCGGCGCATGCGTGCGGGACAAATATTCGTCAATGAATGGTATGCAGGTGGGGTGGAAACACCCTTTGGCGGATATGGAAAATCCGGCTATGGCCGGGAAAAAGGTCGCGAAGCTCTTTGGAACTACGTGCAAACAAAGAATGTCGCGATAAAATTGAAGGGATAGACCATGAGCTCATTTGATCAGGACCTTTTTCTAAAAGGGTTGGAGCAACGCAAAGGCACACTTGGTGATGCCTATGTCGAGAAGAACCTGGCGTCGGCCGATGAGCTGACGCGCCCTTTTCAAGAGGCCATGACGGCATGGTGTTGGGGATTTGGTTGGGGTGATGATGTCATCGATCCAAAAACACGTTCAATGATGAACCTGGCCATGATTGGTGCATTGGGCAAAATGCATGAATGGGAAATCCACTGCCGGGGAGCAATCAACAATGGCGTCAACGCGGAAGAGATCCGTGCCATCATTCATGTGGTGGGGATATATTGTGGTGTTCCGCAAGCACTGGAATGCTTCCGCGTTGCACGGAAGGTGCTTGAAGAAAACGATATGATTTGAGTAGCAATTGCCATTGATACATTTTTATGGAATCGCAGCGAATGGAGAGAAATTTTGTTGGAAGACTGCCAAGTCTCAAATTATCGCACACTTTAAATCAACCGATATCTGCGTAGAGGCAATCATTTCCAAATTGTTCCTGCGCCAATAAGCTTCCAATTTCTGTAGAACACGCCTTTCATCCAGCCACCAACAACGCTGACTATAACCAGGCCGGCATCAATAATGGCAGGAGCTTGGCTCGGGCGCGCCACATCCATGAAGACAACATAGCGCCGCGCTGTCCACTTGGTATGGTTCCAATGCAGCTCTAGTTAGCGCAGACAATTGGAACAACGAGATGACTATTGGGAGATTGCAATACGCATTTGAGATTCAACTACAAGATGCGTGATTGACACGCTTTGTCCTTTTCCATTTCGCTGCGGCAGTTCAGTATGTTGCCCGGCCACCGCTTAGATCGAACACAGCGGCTGTTGTGAACGAGTTCTCTTCACTGCTGAGCCAGCAAATCATCGACGCGGCCTCATCAAGTTCCATCATTCTGCCGCGTGGAATCTTTGCAAGCATGTAGGCAATATGTTCCTCTGACTGTTCCATCGCGCTCTTAGTCTTGGCAACTGCGGGTGTCACGCAGTTCACCGCAATGTTGGAGGATGCCAGCTCCTTGCCCAGGCTCTTGGTCAAGGCAATCACGCCCGCCTTGGTCGAAGAATAGGCGCAGGCATTTGGATTGCCCTCCTTGCCTGCCACAGAAGCCACATTGACGATCCGGCCATAACCAGATTCAATCATATGCGGCACAACTATCTTGCTGACCCGAAACGTTCCGGTCAGCCCGATATCGACCACAGACTCGAAAACTTCATCGGGATAGTCGATGAGCGCAGCATTTGGTCCCACAAGGGCTGCGTTGTTTACAAGAATGTCAATCTTGCCAAAGCGCTGAAGCGTCTGTTCAGAGGCAGTTCTTATCGAAGCGCTGTCAGCAATATCAGCCACAACTGCAAATACGCCTTCGCCCAACTCCTTTGCGGTTTGTTCGAGTTGTCTCATATCGCGATCCCAGATCGCGATCTGTGCGCCGCTTTCTAACATGCGTTCAACAACCGCACGTCCGATACCTTGAGCTCCGCCTGTTACGACGGCAACACGGTTTTGAAGGTCATACTGGTTCATTGGACTTCCTTTCATTGTCTGTGCATGGCACTCGTCGGCGCAAGCGGAGATGTATTCATCAATTCAATGCCTAGTCGAGATGAAAGACCTCCTCCATTGCTGCCCACCACTCACCCTCTTTTCGGCTATCAAGTGGAACCTGCATGGGGCCACAAATCTCCCACCACTCTTTTGTCTTCGGATCATCTGCAATTGCCTGATTATCAGCCTCGAAATTTGTGCCGACATACTCCCAATATGCAAACATCACGTTTTCTGGCTCCCGCAGAAATATCGAGTAATTTGTAATGTTGCTCTTTGACAATCGCTCAAGAATGCCTGGCCAAACATCCGCGTGTAGCCGCTTGTATTGGGGGATAACTTCAGGTCGAATTCCAATCATCATGCCCATGCGTTTCATTGGCATTCCTTTCACAATTGTTGCAGTAAACTGTTGGCATGGTCCTACTGTCTTTCTGCAATAGCAAAACCTGTTCTGCTTTTGCAGACCAGCACCGTATAAAGACTTTGGATGGTCAATCGCCAAAACAGCAAAAGACTTTGAAACAGAACATTATTGAAGCCTGCCTTGAGATGAATGGGACGTGTCTCAATCAAGGCAAATCGGGCAATATCAGCGCGAGGACCGATGATGGATTCGCCATCACTGCATTGGGTGTTGCCTGCAATCTGATGGACGAAACACACATTGGAGAAATGGATTTGGGTGGCGGCCAAAACGGGAAACTCTTGCCCTCGTCTGAATGGCGTATGCATCGCGATATCTATGCTGCAAGGCCCGAGGCACTCTGCCGCCAGTTTATTGCAGCCTCCCAGATGGGCAATCCTCACATTTTTGATGATGCACAGATGAAAGATGTATTGGAGCGGTTCAAGACCTATGGAAAGCAGACTTCTGAGTTTAACGCATCCATGTAAACGCTTGAGCAAACACTCACGCCTTTTCCCAAGTCTCACGCAGGAAATCGTGGCCAAATTTGTAAACCTCCTCTCGCGAAGGAAAGAAGTCTCGCCAAACCTTTGTGGCCGCAGCGAGATCTGGAAGTGCGCGTCCAAAGGATTCAATCGTACACCAGCCATCATAGCCCCCACCCTTAAGCGCGGACATGGTTTCGATCCATGGAACGTGACCCTTTCCCGGTGTACCGCGATCATTTTCCGAGAAATGAACATGAGCAATAGCTTTCAAATTCGGCGCAATGACACCCACTGGATCCTTTTCTTCAATATTGGCGTGAAACGTGTCGTAGAGCAGACCGTAATTGTCAGCACCAACTTGTGCGACGGTATCTGCAGCATCCTCTACGGTGTTAAGCACATAGCACTCAAATCTGTTCAGAGGTTCGACACCCAGCTTGATGTTTTTCTCGGCAGCATAGGCAGCTGCCCGCTTGTGCACCGACACCATGTTGGCGCGCTGTTGAGTTGTGGGCGGATCACCAGAGAATATGCCTAGTGGTTGATGAAAAGGCCCGCACAACACTTCGCCACCGGCTGCATCCAAACAATCCACTGCCCATTTGATATGGTCTAGCGCTGCGTTCTGCACATTGATATCGTCGCTCAAACAATCATGAGCTTCGTCAGGCATCACCGTGACTGCTGTCATACGCAGACCATTGTCGCGTGCGACCTGTCCAACTTTTTCATAGTGTTCCGGGTCACCTTCAAAGAAAGGCAATTCAATACCATCATAGCCGGTCTGTTTCAGCTTCTCGAATATTGGAAAATGCTCATCGGTGACATGGGTCGTCCATAACAGAAGATTGAACCCCAAAAGCATGATATCTCCTCCCGTATATTGCCATGATGAGAAATTTCAACTCGCCTTGATTGGCAGGGTCTCCATGGCAGTTCGCGTGTCTTCAAATGACTTTATTCCGGCATCCGATCCCAGACCGGATACAACCAACGCCGCCAATGCCTGGGCAAATCTCAGCGCGGTATCAACCACAGTGCCCCCGGCTGTCCCAGCGACAGTGAGACGTATCTCTTCGATGAAATCGACGTTTCCCCGCTCGGGAA
>CAJHZC010000047.1_pt1 | contig 42140 bp, 35 predicted proteins | sample 9198911 | NCBI WGS metagenome assembly CAJHZC01 (sample SAMEA7708336, study PRJEB35096) | sediment metagenome | biome: marine neritic benthic zone biome [ENVO:01000025]; feature: sediment [ENVO:00002007]; material: shallow marine sediment [ENVO:03000034] sea grass bed [ENVO_01000059] ...
ACCATTGCGCCTTCACAACAGAGCAGAAGCGCATGGGCGTGGGCAACTTCACACAAATTCCAAACGGCACTGGCGGATTGGAAGACCGTTTACCCATGCTTTGGACACACGGCGTTGAAACTGGTCGCTTGACCATGAACGAATTTGTCGCGGTCACATCGACAAACATCGCCAAAATCCTGAATTGCTACCCCAAGAAAGGCGCTATTCTGGTCGGTGCCGATGCCGACATCGTCGTTTGGGACCCGAAAAAGAAGAAAACCATCACCGCCGACAAGCAGCAATCGGCAATCGACTACAACGTGTTTGAGGGCAAAGAGGTGAACGGACTGCCGCGCTTCACATTGTCTCGTGGACAATTGGCAATCTCCGATGGTGAAATCAAAACGCAGGAAGGCCATGGCAAGTTCATCAAGCGCGAGCCCAACGCATCGGTCAATGCTGCACTGTCAAAGTGGAAGGATCTCACGGCTCCAACGCCTGTCAAACGTACAGGGATTCCGGCAACGGGGGTATGATTGTCTGAGACCATAAAGATAGCCGCGGCTGCAATCATGAACAGCGCGCAGCAAATGTTATTGGTACGCAAACGCGGCACCACCGCGTTCATGCAACCAGGGGGCAGGATAGATATGGGCGAAACACCCGTTCAGGCTTTAAGGCGAGAGCTTGAAGAAGAGTTGAATATGCGCCTCAATGAAGAGGCGTTGGAGTTCATTGGTGACTTTCAAGCCGATGCAGCCAATGAACCAAACTGCATCGTTGACGCGGCAGTTTTTCGCCTTGAGCACGATGGTCCCTTTGAACCGGCGGCCGAGATCGAAGCAGTCACCTGGTTTCCTGATAAAAATTCCAATTCTATCGAACTTGCGCCTCTTACGCGCGATCACGTCTTGCCCGCGAGCGGTGTGTAATGTCCCAGACCAAAGACACCAGAAATACGGTTATCTCGGCCCAAAGTCTCGATCTGGTGTTCCAAACCGCTGACAGCCCAGTCCACGCATTGTCAGATATCAATCTCGACATCGAGAAGGGCGAATTTGTTTCACTGATCGGTCCTTCTGGCTGTGGCAAAACAACCTTGCTGCGAGTCATCGCAGACCTTGAAAAACCAACAGGCGGAGCAATTTCAGTCAATGGTATGACTCCAGAACAAGCCCGCCTGGCGCGGGCCTATGGCTATGTGTTTCAAGCTGCAGCTCTTTTTCCATGGCGCACAATTGCCGATAATATCGCCCTGCCCCTGGAGGTCATGGGCGTGTCCAAGACCGAGCAGGACAAGAGGGTTTCGGAAAACTTGGCGCTGGTCGATTTGACCGGATTTGAGCAGAAATTTCCCTGGCAACTATCGGGTGGCATGCAGCAAAGGGCTTCAATTGCACGCGCGCTCGCCGTTCAACCCGACATGCTGCTGATGGATGAGCCATTTGGCGCACTTGATGAAATCGTCCGCGATCACCTCAACGAGCAACTCCTGAAACTTTGGGCCGACACAAAGAAGACAATCGTTTTTGTGACGCACTCCATCCCGGAAGCCGTGTATTTGTCCACCAAGATTGTTGTCATGAGCCCGCGCCCGGGGCGCATTCACGAGATCATTGATTGTGATTTGGGCGCAGAGCGACCTTTGGAAATCCGTGAAACCTCAAAATTTCTGAAAATTGCGCAGCGCGTGCGTGATGGCTTGAAAGCGGGGCATGCCTATGATTAAAAGCCGAGCTCTGCCCATATTCACTGTTGTCGCGATCATACTGGCTGCCTGGTATGCCGGCGCAGTGCTGCTGAACGCTCAGTTTGAATATGACAAGGCCGAACGCGCCGGTAACACAATTTCGTTTTCACAGGTTTTACCTCTTACCATGGCGCAGGAGCGGCCGGTACTGCCTGCCCCGCATCAGGTGGCGACAGAAATCTGGAAGACCACCGCCGAAAAGAAGATCACGTCAAAACGCAGCCTGATCTATCATGCGTGGATCACGCTTTCGGCCACCTTGTTGGGCTTCTTGTTTGGAACAGTGCTTGGCATCACTTTGGCTGTGGGCATTGTTCACTCCAGAGTACTCGACAAGAGCCTGATGCCGTGGATCATTACCTCGCAAACGATACCCATTCTCGCCATCGCACCGATGATTATTGTCGTCTTCAATTCGGTTGGTGTGACAGGTTTGGTACCAAAAGCCATTATTTCAACCTATCTTTCCTTTTTCCCGGTCGCTGTGGGCATGGTCAAGGGCCTCCGGTCACCCGAACGCATGAATATGGATCTGATGCACACATACAGCGCCAATCGCTCGCAAATACTGTGGAAGCTGCGCTGGCCGACGGCAGTGCCCTATCTGTTCACATCCATGAAAATCGCGATCGCTGCCTCACTCGTCGGTGCCATCGTCGGCGAATTGCCGACCGGTGCAGTTGCCGGGCTTGGTGCACGACTGCTCGCTGGCTCCTATTATGGCCAGACAGTACAAATCTGGTCCGCGCTGATCGTGGCCGCCATTCTCGCTGGTACGCTGGTCGCCCTCATTGGTCTCATAGGCAGTTGGATCAACAAGCGCATGGGTGTTCGTGAGGCGGCCCAATGAGCAACACAACACTTCTGCTGGCTTGCATTGTCTTTTGGCTACTCGCTTGGTTCATCAACACGCGTCTTTCGCAATTGGAGCCAGCCGACCGAATACAGCGCACAATTGTCAGTCTCGCAATCCCGATCATCTTTGGAGCCGCCATCATCGCCCTTTGGGAAGGCATAACGCGCGGTTTTGGAGTGCCCACCGTCATCCTGCCTCCCCCTTCGATGATCTGGGAGCGCATCACAAATTCGGTACCGACACTGTGGGCGGATTTCCAGCAAACATATCTTAAAGCAGTATTGAGCGGATATGTGATCGGCTGCAGCTTGGGCTTTGGCATTGCCATCCTTGTGGACCGTTCGCCGTTTTGGAAGTCCGGAATCATGCCCATCGGCAACTTGGTCGCCGCCCTTCCGATCATCGGCATCGCGCCAATTATGGTGATGTGGTTTGGCTTTGACTGGCAGTCCAAGGCCGCAGTGGTGGTTGTGATGACCTTCTTCCCGATGCTGGTAAACACCGTGATGGGCCTTAACCAGGCCAGCGCCATGGAAAAGGACTTGATGCAGACCTATGCATCTTCCAAATCACAAACACTGCTCAAGCTCCGACTTCCTGCTGCCATGCCGTTCATTTTCAATGCACTGAAGATCAATTCCACGCTGGCGCTGATCGGGGCAATCGTGGCGGAGTTTTTCGGTACACCGATCGTCGGCATGGGTTTCCGCATCTCAGCAGAAGTGGGACGATTGAATGTTGACATGGTTTGGGCCACAATTTTTGTGGCAGCGATCGCCGGTTCACTGTCCTACGGAGCCATCGCGCTGATTGAGCGATCAGTGACGTTTTGGCATCCGTCCAACAGGAGCTAGTGGGGGCAGAAAATATGGAGTTTTTAACAACGAATGAGTTTGCAAAGAGGAGTAAAGAAATGAAAAAATGGATAGCAATGGCAGCAGGGGCCGCAATGGCCTTGGCGTCCACGACGGCAATGGCAGCAGATGATCTGACATTGCAACTAAAATGGGTCACCCAGGCGCAGTTTGCAGGCTACTATGTGGCCAAAGACAAGGGTTTTTACGATGAGGTGGATCTCAACATTGAAATCAAGCCAGGTGGCCCGGACATCGCACCACCGCAAGTAATCGCCGGGGGCGGCGCTGACGTGATTATCGAGTGGATGCCGGCGGCACTGGCTGCACGCGAAAAGGGCGTACCGCTGGTCAATATCGCACAACCATTCAAGCGTTCAGGCATGATGCTGACATGCCGCAAGGAAACAGGCATCACCTCACCTGAAGACTTCAAGGGCAAGACTCTGGGTGTTTGGTTCTTCGGCAATGAGTTCCCCTTCCTGTCTTGGATGAGCAAGCTGGGAATTTCAACCGATGGCGGTGCTGAGGGTGTGACGGTGCTCAAGCAGGGTTTCAATGTTGATCCCATTATTCAAAAGCAGGCTGATTGTGTATCAACAATGACCTACAACGAGTATTGGCAGGTGATTGATGCCGGCTTCTCGCCGGATGATCTGGTTGTCTTCAACTACACAGACCAAGGCGTCGCAACGCTGGAAGATGGTCTGTACACTACTGAGGAAAACCTCGCTGATCCCGAAATGGCGGACAAGCTCGCACGTTTCGTTGCAGCGTCCATGAAGGGATGGGACTATGCGCGTGAAAATCCTGACGAAGCCGCTGATATCGTTCTGGAAAACGATGCGACTGGTGCTCAAACCGAAGCGCATCAGCGTCGGATGATGGGCGAAGTCAACAAGCTGACCGAAGGTTCAGACGGCACATTGGATGTTGCCGCGGCTGAAACAACCGTCGACTCACTCCTTTCAGGTGGTGATGACCCGGTAATCACCAAACGCCCCGAAGGTGCTTGGACCGATGCGATCACCAAGAAAGCGATGATGATGGCAAAATAAGCCCCCTCATCCAGCAATTTGAAGGCCGCCTCAGGGCGGCCTTTTTGTTCGTCTGGGGTGTAGATAAAATTTGACCTCTTGGTAAAATTTTGCAAGGTTGAGGGTTCGACGGATTGCTGAATTGGGTCAAGACGCCGGTGCGGCATCCATTTTTTGGAGAGAGCGCACATGGCTTCATCAAACGATTCTATTGATATCAAACCGGGCAGACTATCCGACAAGGATTACATCGAGCATTTTGCCGATCTTCATGCACCACTGACAAAGCACGAGGCCGCTGTTGAGGCCGACCGGTGCTATTTCTGTTACGATGCGCCTTGCATGACAGCCTGCCCAACCAGCATCGATATTCCGATGTTCATCAGGCAGATTGCGGCAGACAATCCAAAAGGATCCGCCAGGACAATATTTGAGCAGAACATCATGGGCGGCATGTGCGCCCGCGTGTGTCCCACTGAAACGCTTTGCGAAGAAGTTTGTGTGAGGGAGATCGCGGAAGGCAAACCGGTAAAAATCGGTCAGTTACAACGGTTTGCCACCGATCATTACATGGACGAATCCCTGCCCCACCCTTTCGAGCGAGCGCCAGAAACCGGTAAGAAAATTGCCGTGGTTGGTGCTGGCCCTGCCGGACTTTCCTGTGCTCATCGATTATCGACATACGGACACGATATCACTGTCTATGAAGCCAGGGGGAAATCAGGTGGTCTCAATGAATTTGGCATTGCAGCCTATAAATCCACCGAAAATTTTGCGTCCCGAGAAGTTGACTTCATCACCGAGCTCGGCGGCATCGAGATCAAGAACGGCATGGCGCTGGGTCGCGATATGACGCTTGATAGCTTGGTCGATAGTTATGACGCGGTTTTTCTGGGCGTCGGATTGCCTGGTGTCAACGACCTGGGAATTAACGGGGACGACGCAGAAAATTGCATCGATGCTGTCGACTACATTGCCAAGCTCCGGCAATCAGACGACCTTTCCAAACTACCGGTCGGCCGCGATGTCGTGGTGATCGGAGGTGGCATGACAGCGATCGATATCGCAACACAGGTAAAGCTGCTCGGTGCCGAGAATGTCACCATCTGCTATCGTCGCGGTGCTGAAGCGATGGGCGCCAGCGCCTATGAGCAAGAAGTGGCGCAAACCAGTGGCGTTACCATTCGTCACTGGCTGCAACCCAAATCATTGCAATTGTCCGGTGATAAGGTCACTGCCATAGAGCTTGAATACACATCCGGATCCAATGGATCGCTGAAAGGCACGGGCGAAACTGTTTCAATTGATGCTGATCAGGTATTCAAAGCGATTGGCCAAACGCCGGATGCGGATCCGTTTGTCGGCGTTGAGATCAAGCTTGTAAAAGGACGGATCGCTGTCGATGAAAATCGCCGAACCAGTCATGAGAACATCTGGGCAGGCGGCGATTGCATTGCTGGCGGAGAAGACCTGACGGTTGTATCGGTTGAAGACGGCAAGATTGCAGCTGAGAACATTCACCAGAAATTGATGGGCTGAGGAGAAGCACATGGCAGATTTATCGACAAACTTCCTGGGCATCAAATCACCCAATCCGTTTTGGCTAGCCTCCGCACCACCCACAGACAAAGCCTATAATGTCGAACGCGCCTTTGAGGCCGGATGGGGTGGCGTCGTTTGGAAAACGCTGGGCGAAGCGGGTCCGCCAGTGGTCAATGTGAACGGACCACGTTACGGCGCGATCTGGGGACCAGACAGGCGCTTAATGGGCTTGAACAATATTGAACTGATCACAGACCGCGATCTCGAGATCAATCTCCGCGAGATCAAGGAAGTAAAACAAAAATGGCCAGACCGCGCCATGATTGTCTCCTTGATGGTCCCCTGTGAGGAAGAGCCCTGGAAGAAGATCCTCAAACGGGTGGAGGAAACCAATGCTGATGGCGTTGAACTCAATTTCGGCTGTCCGCACGGCATGTCCGAGCGTGGCATGGGGTCCGCCGTCGGTCAGGTACCAGAATATATCGAGATGGTCGCCAGATGGTGCAAACAGCACACCAATATGCCGGTCATCGTCAAACTGACACCAAACATAACCGACATCCGCAAACCAGCCACCGCAGCACTGAACGGCGGCGCCGACGCGGTGTCCCTGATCAACACCATCAACTCGATTGTGTCGGTCGATCTGGACAATTTCTCGCCCGTACCCACCATTGATGGCAAGGGATCGCATGGCGGCTATTGCGGACCTGCAGTTAAGCCAATTGCACTATCAATGGTGTCCGAAATCGCCCGTAATCCAGAAACGCAGGGCATGCCGATTTCCGGCATCGGCGGCATCAACACCTGGCGCGATGCCGCTGAGTATATTGCTCTGGGTTGCGGTACGGTTCAGGTATGCACAGCTGCGATGACATACGGTTTCAAGATTGTCGAAGAGATGATTGAGGGCCTGTCCAACTATATGGATGAGAAGGGCTTTGAGACCATTGAGGATTTCCGAGGCGTCGCTGTGCCAAACGTCACTGATTGGCAGTATCTGAACCTCAACTACGTCACAAAGGCGCGGATCGATCAGGATCTTTGTATCTCCTGTGGTCGTTGCCACATCGCCTGCGAGGACACGTCGCACCAGGCGATCACCAATTTTGTCGATGGCCGGCGAATGTTCGAAGTGATCGACGAGGAATGCGTGGGCTGTAATTTGTGTGTAAACGTTTGTCCGGTTGAGGATTGCATCACGATGGAACAGATAGCCGGTACCGATCCACGCACGAAAATGCCGATTGATGCGGAATATGCGAATTGGACGACGCACCCCAACAATCCGTCGAGCTAGTTGTCCAGGTGCCCATGATCTTGAGGGAACTGCTCACCCACCTGTGAAATGCAGATCAGCTCTCGTGCTGCCCTCAACAATAGTTCGCGCATTGGGAATATCATTCCCATGCGCTTTGCTTTCGGCCTGCAACTGATCAAATCCAAGTTCAAGCCAGCGCTGAATCAGACGCTCTTCAAGTATCTCAAGTGACGGGCTGACGAACACTGATAGATCGAAATAGCTCTTCAGTTGCGACCAAACCGGCGCATCAAGCAGCAGGTAGTTCCCTTCGATCACAATCAATCGTGTGTCGGCGACGACTTTGGAAGAATTGGGCACCGTACGATCATTGCTTCGGTCAAAAGTCGGATAAGATACATCGCCTGCATTCGCAGCGATGGACGAGATCAGGGCGAGAAATCCCTCGGCATCAAATGTCTCCGGTGCACCTTTGCGTGACCTGAGACCGCGCTCGTCCAGAACCGAATTATCCAGATGATACCCATCCATCGGAACCAAGGCTGCTGTACCATCTGTCTTGCTGTTCAACTTTTCGACCAGCAATTCAGCAAGTGTCGACTTGCCCGCTGCTGGCGGTCCGGCAACCGCGATCAGCAGCCGCTTGTCTCCATCGTCTAACTGTTCGATGCGCTGACAAATGGTTTCTAGTTCTTGCTCAAACATCGACGGTCCGTGATGAGTTTTACGAAATTTGCCGTACAAATGAATTGCGACTTTGCATAACTATCTCATTTAGAAAAGCGGTGCCAGCATTGATGCGCGCAATGCCCCGCAAATCTTCATGATAGACCATCCAGTATGAACGAATGACCCTGTGTTCGGGCAACACCAACCTCAGGCCTTCAATGTCAGCAGCCAAATAGTCGTGCAAAATGCCGATACCCGCACCTGCCTTGACCGCTTCCATCTGACCTGTAACCGACGCAATTTCAATCGACGCGTTCCAATTGTTTGCGAACTTGTCGGCATAGTCCAGATCGGGCGAATAGAGCAGATCTTCAACATAGCTGATTAATTTGTGCTCTAGCAAAAAACCGGCGCTTTCGGGCATACCAAATTCCTCGCAATAGGTTTGACTAGCATAGAGGCTGAGTGAGTAATCTGTCAGCTTTTGTGTAACCAGGCGCCCCGTCGAAGGCCGCCCGACCGCAACGGCAATATCAGCTTCACGGCGAGACAGCGAGAAAGTACGATGAACCGGTACAAGCTGAACCGTCAGGCGCGGATGCGTTTTTGTCAGCCGATGGATCTGCGGCGCAAGAAACGACACGCCAAAGCCATCCGGGGCGCCTATCCGAAGTGTTCCGAGCGTCTCGGCGGATTCTGGCTTCAAAGCGGACTGTGCTTGCAAATATTGCGCTTCAACCTTCTCCAACGAACGCATCAGTTCCACACCTTCATCGGTCAACTGGCAGCCATTGGTCTTGCGGATCAAAAGACTGACACCCAGCGACTTCTCAAAGTTCGCCATCCGGCGGCTCAATGTGGCCTGGTTTATACCCAGCATTTTGGACGCAGACAGCATCTGCCCTGCCCGCGCAATTGCCAGAAACAAGCGCCCATCATCCCAGTTCATGATTTTCCTTTATGCATTATCGCATAACAACTTTTATATATTTGCCATTTAATCACATTTTTTAACATGCAAAATGGTTTAAACAAAAGGAAAATCGTCATGAGCACCATATCTCACTACATCGACGGAAACATCGTACAAAGCAGTTCAGATCGCACTCAACCCGTATTCAATCCAGCAACGGGACAGAGCATAAGCGAGTTGCAACTTGGCAATGCAAAAGATTTGGCTGCGGCTGTTGCAGCAGCAAAACGTGAGTTCCCGGCCTGGTCTCAAATGCCTCCGCTTCGCCGCGCGCGCATCCTCGACAAGTTCAAGAACATACTTTGGGAACGCATGGATGAGCTTGCAGAAGCCATCACGCTCGAGCACGGCAAGACATTTGATGACGCCAAGGGCGAAGTGACACGTGGTCTGGAAGTCGTGGAATTCGCCACCGCAGCGCCCTCATTCTTGAAGAGCGAATTTTCCGAGAATGTCGGAACCGGTGTCGACACTTACAATGTTCGTCAGCCGCTGGGCGTTGTTGCCGGCATCACGCCTTTCAACTTTCCTGCGATGGTGCCCATGTGGATGTTCCCGGTTGCGCTCGCCTGCGGGAACACTTTCGTTCTCAAGCCCTCAGAGCGAGACCCCTCGCCTTCGCTGCTGATTGCGCAATGGCTAAAGGAAGCCGGTCTTCCTGATGGTGTTTTCAATGTGGTTCAGGGTGACAAGGAAGTGGTGGATGCCATCCTCGAGCATCCTGATGTGAAAGCCGTGTCTTTTGTTGGCTCGACGCCCATCGCCAAATATATCTATGTGACCGGTATTACCAACGGCAAGCGCGTTCAAGCACTGGGCGGCGCGAAGAACCACGCCGTGATCATGCCGGACGCGGACATGGACATGGCAGCCAACGCTATCATGGGCGCAGCCTATGGCTCAGCCGGTGAACGATGCATGGCAATCTCGGTGGTCGTTCCAGTCGGTGAAGGCACAGGCGATGCAATCGTATCTGCTCTCAAGCCAAAGGTCGAAGCGTTGAGCGTTGGCCCGGGTATGGATGCCGAAAGCGAGATGGGACCATTGGTCACCAAACAGGCGCAGGAAAGAGTGCTGTCTTACATCGACGCAGGTGAAACATCAGGAGCAGATGTCGTGGTTGATGGACGGGGCTTCAACCAGTCCAAACAGGGCTATGAGGATGGCTATTATGTCGGTGGAACGCTGCTCGACAACGTAACACCGGACATGTCTGTCTATCGGGATGAGATTTTTGGTCCGGTTCTCTCAGTGGTACGCAGGGACACTTTTGCCGACGCTGTAGACCTCATTCACGGCCATCAATACGCCAACGGCACAGCGATCTTTACCCGAGACGGGGATGCAGCCCGCAACTTTGCCCAAAACATCGAAGTGGGCATGGTCGGGATCAATGTGCCAATTCCCGTGCCGATGGCATTCCACTCCTTTGGCGGTTGGAAAGCATCGATCTTCGGCGACCACGCCATGCACGGCATGGAAGGTGTAAGGTTCTATACCCGCATCAAAACCACCACAACGCGTTGGCCAGCAAAGCTGGATGCAGAATTCAAAATGCCAACCCTTGGCTAAACATTATGAATGCGCAACACTACAGAGCGTGGGACCAGTTCCCGCGCTCAATAGTTTTGGATAGTGCAAGTGACTTGCTGCCCCACCCGCCCAGATGCGGTCAAGAGCGAACGCAACGAAGAGCCCTCGCCTTCAAGTGCCAGGGAAACGGTTAAGTCTGACCGCGTTCGTCTGACGGGCGGCCGCTTCATCATGGGCACCACTGACGTGATCTTGCCCGATGACGGTGAACGACCTGAACGGAAAGCAAAGGTGGACCCCTTCGAAATCGACATCGCGACAGTTACCAACGCTCGCTTCTCACAATTTGTCGAATCGACCGGCTACAAGACCGAAGCGGAGGATTTTGGTTGGTCCTTCGTCTTCCATCATTTTGTTAAAAAGCCTGAAGATTACGAAGGCGTTCAGGGCACACCCTGGTGGCGTGTCGTCAATGGCGCATATTGGGCTACGCCAGAAGGGCCTGGCTCCCACATCGCTGATCGCATGGACCATCCAGCCGTTCATATATCATGGCATGACGCCAAAGAATTTGCCCGTTGGGCCGGTGGCCGCCTGCCGACAGAAGCTGAATGGGAGTTTGCGGCGCGCGGCGGTCTTGCGCGAAAGCGTTATCCCTGGGGCGACGAAGATCCCGATGACATCAGCTTCATGCCCTGTAATATTTGGCAGGGAGACTTCCCTAGATCCAACAGCGCGGCCGATGGTTTTCGCAGCACGGCTCCCGCCCTCAGCTTTGAGCCCAATGGCTATGGCTTGTACAATATGGTCGGAAATATCTGGGAATGGACAGAGGACGTGTTCCGAATTCGCTCCATGCGCAAAGGGGCCAAGCGCAAGATGGATCAGTTAAAAGACCAGCCCTCGAAAGTCATCAAGGGCGGATCCTATCTATGCCACAGTTCCTACTGTTTCCGATACCGGGTGGCTGCCCGGTCCTACAACACACCAGACAGTGCGACCGGCCACATGGGCTTTCGTCTTGTCTATGACGTGTAACGTCTGCCTTAAGGCGCAAGCACCTTTTGGGTTTGTGTTCCAAGACGCTCAATACCCAGGCGCATTGTTTCACCACCCTTCAGATAGACGGGCGGCTTTTGACCCATACCCACACCGGGAGGCGTCCCGGTTGAAATGATGTCGCCGGGCTGCAGGCTCATGAAACGGGAACAGTATGAAACCAAGTGCGGCACCTTGTACACCATGGTGCTTGTCGATCCGTCCTGGTAGCGCTTGCCGTCGACTTCGCAATACATGGAGAGATTATCAAAATCGCCCACTTCGTCTTTCGTGACCATCCAGGGACCAGTTGGCCCGAAAGTATCACAACCTTTGCCCTTGTCCCATGTGCCGGAACGCTCGATTTGAAATTCGCGCTCTGAAACATCATTGATCAAACAAAAGCCTGCGACATGATCGAGCGCCTTGTCTTCATCAATGTATGAGCCAGCAGTTCCAATAACGATTCCAAGTTCAACTTCCCAATCGGTTTTCGATGAGCCACGCGGAATTTGAACATCATCATCCGGACCAACGACTGCAGATGTCCACTTATTGAAAATGACCGGCTCAGGCGGCACATCCAGACCAGATTCGGCTGCATGATCCGCATAGTTCAAGCCGATGCAGATAAATTTGCCAATGCGCCCGACGCAAGCCCCCAGACGGAGATCGTCCTGAGGTGTACCATCAACCAATGGCAAAGATTGAACATCAAGAGCTGCCAATTTGGTCAGGCTGGCTGGAGACAGTGCATCGCCGGCTATATCGTCGACAATATCGGTCAAATCCCGTACTGCACCCGATTCATCCAGCAATCCGGGTTTCTCCATGCCTGCCTGGCCGTATCGCAACAATTTCATAGGGTTTTCCTCATCAAATGTCTGTTGCGGCCATCCGGACGCAATTCTTGTACTTTCTTAATCGCTTTGAGACGAGAGAAAAAGGTCTTTGAAACCGGAATCAGACCAGTCTTTTGATGTTTCCAACTCTCAGTGCCCAGTCGATCGGTGCAGGTCGACTTGCTAGAAATTGTCTTTGCGACGCCGAATTTCGGCAAAGACATCCTCATTCGAGGCACTTTCCAAATCCAAAAGCGATCGAATGGCTGTGTCTTGGGGCCTGACAAATGGATTGGTCGCTCTTTCAAGCCCAATAGTGGTTGGGACAGTGGGTTTGTTGGCAGCTCGCAATTTTGCAATTTCACCAGCCCGTTCGACAAGCGCAGCGTTGCCAGGATCAATACTGAGTGCAAAGTCTGCATTGGCCTTTGTGTATTCGTGACTGCAGTAGACAACGGTCTCATCTGGAAGTGCCATCAGTTTGTCGAGGCTGCCCCACATCTGCGCGGGTGAACCCTCAAACAATCTGCCGCAACCAAGCGCAAACAATGTGTCGCCGGTAAACACCACGCCTTGTTCGGCGACGTAAAAGTTCAGCATGTCCAGCGTGTGTCCGGGGGTTTCAAGCACCTGCACTTCAGTTCCACCGAACACAAATCGATCACCCTCTTTCAAATTTTCATCGAGCCCAGATATGGGCGAATGAGTTTGTGCAGGTCCAAGAACTTTTGCGCCGGTGGTTTCTTTGAGCTTCATCAGACCTGCGGTGTGATCGGCATGATGGTGGGTGATCCAGATTTGCGTCAACGACCAGCCTTTTGCTGCAAGCGCCGTTTCGTAGGCCGCCGCGTCGCCTGCATCCACGCAGGCGGTTTGTCCCGTTGCAGGATCGTGAATCAAAACGCCGTAATTGTCTGTATTGTAGGAAAACTGATAAAACTGAAATGCGGCCATCAAAAACTCTCTTCCAAGCTGGACTACATCTTTAGTCGCTGCGACAAATCGGAGCGTTCAAGCAATTTTCACATAAAAATGATGAACTTGCCATGCTTCCGGTTTGCTTCTGAACAATAACTGGCACTATACGACTCATTATTAGAAGTTGATAAGTAAGCTGCAGCTCGATTCGAGAATCGCAGTTACACTTAAATAAAACGTCCAAGTCTTGGAACCCAGGCAGTTGGTTCGCAAATGGCAAATTGCCAAGGCGGATTGCCGTTACCAATTGCGTCAAATTCCGAGGCCTTCAAGTGGTAGTGGAAAGAAATGGCAGCGAGAGTTCCTTTCAGGTTTTGGCGATTCGCCGAACGCCTGAAGTGTGTCTTCTCGCAGCTGCGCTCCTCAAATCCGGGCGAGGCTGATCATGAGTGAAGCCCATCCCTGGCGTGAACGAGGCCAGAAGTTCCAAGCGTATTTGTACGAACTTTTCTACTGGCCGACATGGATCAAACAGGTCAACCGACAGACCCTGCGTCATGATATGATCGCTGGGCTGACCGGTGCCACGCTGGTGCTGCCTCAAGGCGTGGCATTTGCCGCGATTGCCGGTCTGCCGCCCGAGTATGGATTTTACACCGCCATTGTTACCGCCATTGTGGCCGCATTGTTTGGCTCCAGCTTGCATGCAGTCTCAGGACCGACCACAGCGATCTCTGCCTTGGTCTTCGTGTCACTGGTTGGCAGCTTCACACCTGGAACAGATTCCTACATTGCGGCAGCAATTACGCTCGCCTTCCTGGTAGGGATATATCAGCTGGTGCTCGGCGTCGCGCGCTTGGGCGGACTGGTGGATTTTGTGTCTCACTCTGTGATGACAGGCTTTATGACCGGTGCAGCGCTGTTGATCGCGCTCAGTCAGGTACGTCATGCATTGGGCGTTGAAATCCCGCGACCCGACGAACTCGTTGAATTTACCGTTGGTCTCTACGAACAATTTCCGTCGATCAATCCCTACTCACTGGGTATTGCGGCGTTGGCATTTTTCATTGGTATCGCTGTCAAGAAATGGAAGCCTCTTTGGCCGAACTATCTGATTGCTCTGACAATTGCTACCGGTGTCAGCATCTATCTGAGTGGACAAGACGCAAATGTTGCAACAGTCGGTGCGGTGCAGAGCGTTGTCCCGGAATTTCAACTGCCTGATTTCTCACTAAGTTCGCTCCGCGATCTGTCGTCGGCAGCGATCGCGATTGCCATGGTTGGCCTGTTGGAAGCCATGTCGGTGTCTAGAGCAATTGGACTGAAATCCGGTCAAATGGTCGACAGCAACCGAGAATTTTTCGGTCAAGGCGCATCGAACTTCGTGGGCAGCTTCTTTCAGTGCTATCCCGGCTCGGCCTCTTTCACCCGTTCTGGTGTCAACTATGACGCTGGCGCGCGAACCCCGTTGTCAGCCGTCTTTGCAGCCATATTCCTGTTTATCATTTTGCTGCTTGTCGCGCCCTGGTTTGCCTATGTGCCTATCCCGGCAATGGCAGGTGTTATCATTCTGGTCGCATGGCGATTGATTGATATTAAAGAAATCAAACACATCCTCACCACCTCACTGTCCGAGACAGTGATTGCTGGTGTCACTTTTGTTTCTGCGCTGTTGATCAACTTGGAATTCGCCATTTATGCCGGCGTTCTGTTGTCGCTGGGATTGTTCCTCAACTCGACCTCCAAGCCCTCAATCCTGGTCGGTGTGCCTGATCCGGATTCCAAGCGTCGGGTCTTCAAACCTGCAGGCAAAGACCAGGTCGATGAATGTCCGCAATTGGTTATCGCACGTATCGAAGGCCCTCTATATTTTGGCTCCGTCGAATATTTGCGCCGTCAATTCCGCCGTTTTGAGATTGAGCGAAAAGATCAGTTGCACATGATCTTTATTGTGAAGGGTATTGGTGAAATCGATATGCCCGGTGCCGACCTGCTGATCGAGGAGGCAAAACGCAGGCAGCGTCGTGGCGGCACATTCCACCTTCAAACCAAGACCCCAAAAACCATTTCGAAACTTGCACGCTACAAAGTGATCCGGGAACTCAGTCGCGAATATATTCACCTGTCAAAAGGCGACGCGATTGCCGAGATTGTTCCGACGCTCGACAAGTCCATTTGTGCGACTTGCCACAAGCGCATTTTCTTTGAATGCGAAGCGCAGCCCAAGCCGGTGCCCGAGGAAATTCTCGAGCAAATGGCAGAACCTGCAGCGGACGCACAGACGAGCAACGTTCAGCCCGCTGAGTGAATAATGCAGCTGTGCGGATGCAAGTTGGGCATTCCCATCCTATATTAGCGTTATGAACTTCGCAGACCGCATCTTTCAGCCTTTTGAAAAACTAATCATGCCCCTGGAACTTCCGGTCAAACCTATGCCGGACAAAGGCCCTCTGATGCTGATTTGGCACTTTGCCAAAATGTTCAAGGGCGTTTTGATTGCTGTTGGCGCGCTTTCGATAATTTCATCATCCATTTCGCTTCTGTTGGTCTGGGCACTGGCGTTTGTCGTCGACGGGGTCTCAACACTGGGTGCAATTGATTTTGTATCACAGAACTCAACGTCGCTGATCCTGCTGCTTGTCGTTTTTGCAATCATCGATCCCATCATTACCTTTATTGCCTCCGCATTCATGGCGCAGACCGTGCAAACACTGCTGCCGGCGGCATTGCGGTGGCAGGGCCACAAAGCCGTTGAAGGTCAGGATGTTGCTTTCTTCGAGGACATGTTTGCGGGACAAGTTGCATCCCGGATTGCCCAGGTAACAAGTTCGGTTCAACGCCAGCTGATGGTCGCCATGCGCAGGATTCCTCGTATCACCATCCAGTTTTTTGGCTCGTTCGCATTGTTATTGGCACTTTCGTGGCAACTCGCCATGCCGGTCCTGGTCTGGATCATCGCAAACGCCCTTCTAGCCTATTTCGTTGTACCACTGTTCATGCAGCGATCCCGAAAAGTGGCAGCCGCCCAGTCCAAGGCGACCGGTGCAATGACAGATGTCTATGGTAACATCGCTATGGTGAAATTGTTTGCTGCTGAAGACTCCGAAGCTGGGGCCATACGCGATGTCATTGGCGACACAATCAGCACCCAGCACCGCGAAAACAGGGCCTATATCGCTTCGGACACATCTGTCCATCTTCTCAATGTAGCGCTGATGGTGTCGATCTTTGTCATCGGGATTTGGGGCATGATGCGCGACTTTGTCAGCCTGGGCGAGTTTGTTGCTGCGGTTACGGTATCAAGATCACTTTCCAATTCTTCCCAAGCATTCATCAGCTTGGGTCAATCAATCACCAATGCGCTGGGCACAATCAAGGATGCCATGCCGATCATGACGAGCCAGCCACAAATCGCTGACAAACAAGGTGCGCCGGACATTGAAATCATAACCGGTCATATCCGCTTCCAAAATATCGACTTTGCCTACTCAGACGAAACAAAGCCGGTTCTGACAAAACTGAACCTGGACATTAAACCCGGTGAGCGAGTGGGGATTGTCGGCCTGTCAGGAGCCGGAAAGTCAACTTTGATCGCTCTCTTGTTGCGTTTGCGCGATGTGACGGAAGGTCAAATTACTATTGACGGACAGGATGTAAGAGACGTTACGCAAACATCATTGAGGCGGCAGATTGGTGTTGTAACCCAGGACATCTCGCTATTGCACAGATCAATACGCGACAACATTCGATATGGTGATCCAGCCGCTTCCGAGAAAGCGATTGAGCAAGCAGCCGAACTGGCAGAAGCCAGCGAATTCATTGGCGAGTTGGTCGACAATGAGCAGCGCTCAGGATTGGATGCCCATGTAGGCGAGCGCGGTGTGAAACTGTCAGGAGGTCAGCGCCAGAGGATTTCGATTGCCCGCGTCTTGCTCAAAGATGCACCAATTCTGGCTCTCGACGAAGCCACATCGGCGCTTGACTCGGAAGCGGAAGCTGCCATCCAACACAATCTTGAAAAACTCATGCACGGGAAAACAACCATCGCGGTCGCACACCGTCTCTCCACAATCGCTGCGATGGACAGGCTTGTTGTAATGGATGAAGGCGCGATTGTCGAAGAGGGCACACATGAACAGTTGATCGCAAAAGACGGTCTGTATGCTCAATTATGGTCGCGACAGTCCGGCGGATTTCTTGTCACCGACAATGAAAAGGTCAAACAAGCAGGATGATTGACTGCAGTGAACTATTCCATTCTCACTGAATAGGTGACCTTGTCGGTGATAAATGTACTGGTGCGCAACTCGACCACCCTGCCTTGCAAATCATAGCTTTTTCTTTCTGCAATCAGGACCGGCTTTGAGGGTTCGGTGTCAAGCTTCTCAGCAAGTTTTTCGCCCAGCACTCCTGCCCGCAGACTGTCTTCCGCCCAAATAATCACACATGAATAAGCTTGTTGGAACAGCACATAGAGCGTGTTGGGCAATGGCGCTCGATCAGGCAATCCGGGAAACAAATTCGTGGGCACAATGCTGACTTCCTGGCTGAGCGGCTCTCCCCGAAAGTTCCTGACCCTGGAAATTTCAAAAACGCTGCGTGGATTGCCAAAAAGCGCCGCACGTTCATATTTGTTGGATGGTCTGCGCAGGACCTTCTCGGTCCCCGGCTCCGGAACAACTTGATCGCCCTCGAGGCTCCTGAGGCGAAAAAAGTGAAACATTGAATTTTCCGGCGTTCGTAGCGTAACAAATGTGCCCCGCCCCTGCCGACGCTCAACAATTTTCTTTTTCTCAAGTTCGGTCAGCGCTTTGCGCGCAGTTCCCTGGCTGACACCAAGTTCGGCTCCCAGATCGAATTCGCTCGGCAGCATGTTTCCGGGTGGATAGCTGCCATCAACAATTCTCTTGATAATCTCGTCATAAACGACCTGATACAGCGGTTGAGACATTCAGCTTTTCTCCGGCTCACAAACGATCATTTAACTCGTTTCGCACTAGACATCTATATTGACTCTTATATAAGAATACGTATAGAAAGCCAATACAGTCAAATTCAACAAACATAAAGGATGAATGGCATGGCGATTCCGCAATTGCTGGTTCATGATCATGAAGACAATGTCGGTGTTGTCGTGGTCGAAGGACTGAAGGCCGGAACAGAGATGCTGTGCGTTGTTACGCATGACAATTCAGATTTCAAACTGACAGCAAACTCAGATATTCCAATTGGTCACAAAGTGGCGCTCAAGCAACTCACCGAAGGCGACACGGTCATCAAGTATGGTGAAGACATTGGAAAAATGGTTGGCACGGCCGCAGTCGGCGATCACGTCCATACACACAATTGTAAAACAAAACGGTGGTAATAAAGATGGCAGATTTCTCAAATCAGACAATTAATGCCTGGCGCCGTGAAAACGACCGCGTCGGTGTCCGCAATCACGTATTGATCCTGCCGGTTGACGATATTTCCAACGCTGCTTGTGAAGCGGTCGCCAATAATGTCAAAGGCACAATGGCAATTCCGCATGCCTATGGGCGACTGCAATTCGGTGAAGATCTGGAATTGCACTTCCGCACAATTATCGGCATCGGCTCAAATCCTAACGTCGCGGCTGTCGTGGTGATTGGCATTGAACCCGAATGGACGAAAATCATCGTTGATGGCATCGCAAAAACAGGCAAGCCCGTCGAAGGATTTTCGATTGAGCAGAAAGGTGATTTCGAGACCATCCGTCAAGCTGGCTGGAAAGCAAAGGAATTCGTTCATTGGGCAACCGAACTTCAGAAAGAAGAATGTGGCTTGACCGAGCTTTGGGTTTCCACCAAGTGCGGCGAAAGTGACACCACCACAGGACTTTCATCTTGCCCGACTGTCGGCAACATGTATGACAAACTTCTGCCTCACGGCCTTTATGGCTGCTTTGGCGAGACCTCGGAAATCACCGGTGCGGAACACATCTGTGAAAAACGTGCGGCCAATCCTGAAGCAGCAGCCAAGTTCAAGCAAATCTGGCAGGCTTACACGGACGATGTGATTTTTGCCCACCAGACCGATGACCTGAGCGACAGCCAGCCCACAAAAGGCAACATCCTCGGCGGCCTGACCACGATTGAGGAGAAAGCGCTCGGCAATCTGGAGAAGATCGGACGCACATCTGAATATATCGACGCGATGGGGCCTGCAGAATCACCCTCAAAGGGACCGGGACTGTATTTCATGGATAGCTCATCAGCTGCAGCGGAATGCGTGACGCTCATGGCAGCGGGTGGTTACGTCATCCACACCTTCCCGACAGGGCAAGGCAATGTGGTGGGTAACCCGATCGTACCCGTAATCAAGATCTCCGGTAACCCGCGGACCTTGCGCACGATGTCAGAGCACATCGATGTGGACGTGACGGGTGTTTTGACCCGCGAGATGACTATTGACGAAGCGGGCGATGCTTTGATCGACTCCATCCGCCGGACTGCAAATGGTCGCTACACTGCAGCCGAGGCACTTGGACACAGGGAATTCTCGATGACCAAGCTGTATCGCTCGGCCTAATACAACACGAGCCTGGTTTCCAAGCTTGGGCGCTTACCAACAGTTTGGAAACCGTTTGGCAAAAGGGAGCGGAATTTGGAACAGCGCTTAAGCGTGAAAGATGCCAAGGCTTTGGTCGCCAAGGCATTGATGGCAAATTCGGTTTCTGAGAAAAACGCCAATTCGGTCGCAACTGCATTGGTTGCGGCCGAAGTCGATGGCCAAAGTGGCCATGGCTTTGCGCGCGTGGCTGCCTACGCCGCTCAGGCAAAATCGGGCAAAGTGGCAGGAGAGGCTATACCGACAGTCGAGGCTGCGGGCGCAGCATTTTTGCGAATAAATGCGCAATCCGGATTTGCCTTTCCAGCCATCGATCTGGCAATCGAGGAATTGCAAGATCTGGTCAAAAACACCGGCATCGCAGCTGCGGCAATAACCAAATCACATCACTGCGGACAACTGGGCGCCCATGTTGAACGACTTGCCGCCGAAGGTCTGATCGCGCTGATGGTTGGCAATGCGCCCCACGCTATGGCGCCTTGGGGCGGCAACAAGGCCCTGTTCGGCACCAATCCCATCGCCTTCGCTGCCCCGCGAAAAAACCAAAAGCCACTGGTCATTGATTTGTCGCTATCAAAAATTGCGCGTGGAAAAGTCATGGCCGCAAAAAAGAGCGGTAAATCCATTCCTGAGGGCTGGGCCATGGATGCTGACGGCAATCCGACGACAGATCCTGATGCAGCATTGAACGGCATGATGCTACCTATGGGCGACGCCAAGGGGGCAGCTCTTGCATTGATGGTGGAAATCTTGGCCGCATCGCTGACGGGTGCAAATTACAGCTATCAGGCAACATCATTTTTTGATGCTGAGGGCGCCCCGCCCGGCGTCGGACAGTTTATCATAGCCATTGATCCCAACGGTCCGACAAATCCAATGTTTTATGAGCGACTGGAAGAGCTGTTTCGCGAAATCGAAGCGCAGGAAGGCACTCGCCTTCCCGGCACACGTCGGTTTCAATCTAGAAATAATGCAGCAAATTCAGGTGTGCTCGTTCCTTCCCACTTGATGGAGGAGATCGAAGGCGCAGCTTCCCTTTAATCCCAACCGTTCAATATCTGAGCTCTTTCATCGCCTTCCACTCAATCATATACCAGTACATCCGAAAGCTTTTTGGCAGCCGCAGTGATGTCAGGCTTTAAGGCCAATAAGGTCGGCACGTCCAAGCGCAGCGTGGGTCCATGCACCGCGATCGAGGCCAAATAGCGGCCACGATCGTCCACGACCGGCACAGCAATCGCGACCATACCGTCCATGAATTCCTCCTTGTCGAGCGCGTAACCTTGCGAATCGATCATAGCCAGCTCTTCTTTGAGTGAGTCCACATCCGAGTGGGTGTTGCCGGTTTTTGGTTCTAGACTCAGCGCACCAACAATTCTGTCTTGCATCGCCGGGCTGAGGCTGGCCAGAAACACCTTGCCGCTGGCAGTGCAGTGGAACGGCACATGCGTCCCAATGGGCAGCTGAACACGAAACGGCCAATCAGTTTCAACCCGGTCCAGATAACTCATTCCGTCATCAGCAGGCACAACAAAGTTGACTGTCTCTCCGGACTTTCGAGCCAATCCTTCAAGTATTTGACGACGTGCAATATGAACACGCGACGCGTGAAGAATGCCAGCACCCATGAGCCTGAGGCGTCTTGCCGGCCGTAGTTTCTTGCCGTTTGGCTCATAGGACAGAAACCCCTCCTCAACCAGTGTTGCACAAAGTCGGTGCACCGTTTGCTTGGGCAGTCCGATATCGCGGTTTATCTCTGTTGGACTGAGCGGTTGGTCTGAACAGCCCATCACCTCCAGGATTAGGAGAGTTCGTAAGTTCGTCGGAATACGCCCACTGTCACTCATGCTCACCTTTCACGACACACTGCCTCTATCGTGCCAATTCACATTCATTTTTAGAACCAGGCAAACCAGCTCTTGTCAGCACAGTTAAACATGTCTACGATGATAAATCGAGACAAAAAGTCTCATTATTTGATAAAAATTATAAGCCTCAAGAGGCAATCGGGTTGGAATTTGATTTTGTCATCGTTGGAGCAGGCTCTGCGGGTTGCGCATTAGCGAACCGTCTTTCGGCCGATCCACGCTACGATGTCGCCTTGGTTGAAGCAGGCGGCAAAGACCTGTCGCCATGGATTCACATTCCCGTCGGCTATTTCAAAACCATCAAAAATCCGAAACTCAATTGGATGTACAAAACCCAGAATGATCCGGGTTTGAATGGTCGAGCGTTAAACTGGCCTCGCGGCAAAACACTGGGTGGTTCAAGTTCAATCAATGGATTGCTTTATGTGAGAGGACAAGCCCGTGACTATGATAATTGGCGCCAGATGGGTAATGCCGGCTGGGCATGGGACGATGTACTCCCCTATTTCAAACGCGCCGAAGACTGGGAAGATGGAGAAAGTGAACTGCGCGGTGCTGGTGGACCTTTGTCAGTCACGCATTCGCGAAAGTCTTGGAAAATCGTCGATGCTTGGGTAAAGGCTGCACAGGAAGCAGGCTACCCCTACAATCCCGACTATAATGGCGAAGTTCAGGAGGGGGTCGGATATTTCCAACTCACGGCACGCAACGGACTGAGATGTTCATCTGCAAGAGCCTATCTGGCGCCAATCAAAGAACGAAAGAACCTCGAAATCATCACCAACGTTATGACAGAGCAAGTCATTTTTGAAGATGGTCGAGCAATTGGGGTTAAAGGCAAACGCGGTGGCAGCGAAATCGTTGTCAAAGCGCGGAAAGAAATCGTTCTTTGCGCAGGCGCAATCGGATCCCCGCAAATTCTCATGCTTTCCGGCGTGGGACACAGTGAAGAGTTGAAAAGCCACAATATAGATGTCGTGCATCACAGTCCTGGCGTTGGGAAAAACTTGCAAGATCATCTGCAGGCAAGACCGATTTTCAAATGCAGCGTGCCGACAATCAACACACGTACAGTTGGTTTGATCAATCAGGCCAAAATCGCTCTTGAATACGGGATCAAGCAAACTGGTCCGATGACTATGGCGGCAAGTCTTGGCACCGGATATCTCAAGACGAGGCCTGAGCTTGAAACGCCTGATATCCAGTTTCACATCCAGCCATTCAGTTCTGAAAATCCGGCCAGCGGCAAAACTGATCCCTTTGACGCCTTTACCGCGTCGGTTCTTCAATTGCGGCCGGAAAGCGCCGGACATTTAGAACTCGTGTCTGCAAATCCCGAAGATCATCCGCACATCCACCCCAACTACCTTGCTACAAAGCTGGACCAGCAAACAATTGTCGACGGCATACGCATTGCCCGAAACATTTGCCGCCAGGACGCAGTCGCCAAAGTCATTACCGAAGAGCATTCGCCGGGACGCGCAATCGATGATGACGATTTCGATGGGTTGCTTAACTGGGCCCGAGATACCTCCACGACCATCTATCATCCCACTGGAACTTGCAAAATGGGCAATGATGACATGTCGGTGGTCGATGAGCGCCTACGCGTGCGCGGGGTCAGCAATCTGCGCGTCGCCGATTGTGCGATTATGCCGATGATTGTTTCCGGCAACACAAATGCACCAGCAATAATGATCGGAGAGAAAACATCCGACATGGTTTTGGAGGACGCAAAATGAGGCAACTGGATCAGTCTGGAAATCAGCATGCTTGATCAGATACTCGGTTTCGGCCAAATCATCATTGCTGATCTGGTTTTGTCGGGGGACAACGCTCTGGTGATTGGCATGGCTGCGGCCGGCCTGTCACCTGAGTTGCGCAAAAGCGCAATCATGTATGGCATGGTTATCGCGGCGGTGCTGCGCATCGTTTTCGCTGTTATTGCAACCAAATTGCTAGGCGTGCCTGGCATCTATTTGATCGGCGGCCTGCTTCTGTTTTGGGTTTGCTGGCGTCTTTTCGTTGAGATTCGCGAAGAAGTCGATGAGCAGGCCGAACTGGCGCTTGAGACTGCCGGTGATCTTGCAGAAGGCTATACCGGCGCGCCACGGCGAACCATGACATCTGCCCTGATTTCCATCACAATCGCCGACGTTTCCATGTCTCTGGACAATGTTTTGGCGGTTGCGGCTATAGCCGATGGCGACACAACTCAGCTTGTATTTGGTCTTGGATTGGCAATTGTCTTAATGGCTTTTGCTGCCACAATGATCATGAAGCTACTTGCAAAGTATCCGCTCATTTCCTGGCTGGGCTTGGCGGTATTGCTCTATGTGTCGGGGGACATGCTTTATCGAGGATTTACAGATCCCACCACCGGAGTGTTCGCTTTGATGAGTTAGATGAATCCGCTTGGCTCGAACCTCATCAAGGGATCGGGCCAGGTCGAACGACTTTCCCTTGATGAGGCCGTTGCACGCCTTCGACAGCGGTTTGGGAGAAATTTTAGAAGGTGATGAGAACTAGGGAGGAACAGAAATGTCCATTCTCAAAAAACTAACACAAAGTGCTGCTGCGGCGGCATTTGGCGTTGCTGCATTGGTTGTGCCAAACATGGCTTCTGCTGAAACTGTAATCCGTATTCAGTCCGTTTTGCCGAACACTGCCGATGAAGTGTTCATGCTCAACGAATTCGGTAAAGACGTCTCCGAACTGACTGGTGGTTCAGTCAAGATCGAAGTTCTACCAGCCGGCGCTGTTGTCGGACCACGCGATATCATGGACGCGGTGGATGCAGGTCTGGTTGAAGGCGGATTTGCATGGACCCACTACTGGGGCGGTAAGCATCCAGCTGCAAACCTCTTTGGCGCACCTGTCGCTGGAGCAGGCGTGGGCTTGGACAACATCGCATTTTTGAGCTGGTTCCAATATGGCGGCGGTAAGGAATTGTACGACCGTCTATGGGATGAGATGGGCGTAAACGTCAAAGGCTTCATGCTGCAGCCTGTTGGTCCTGAAGCTCTTGGCTGGTTCCCTGAGCCGATCAAATCAATGGATGACTTCCGTCAGATGCGCTTCCGCGCGCCTCCGGGCATGGTTGGCGCGGCCTACGCGGACATTGGCGTCCCAGCCGTCGCAATGGGCGGTGGCGATATTTTGCCAGCACTCGAAAAAGGCACAATCGACGCAGCAGAGTGGTGCTGCCCGAAGCCAGACTCTGTCTTCGGCTTCCAAAAGGTGCTTAAGCACTATTATCTGCAAGGTCTTCACCAAGTTGTTGTTAACGCAGACTTTTACCTCAACCGTGACGTCTACAACAGCCTGACAGACATTGAGAAAAAAGCACTCGAAGTCGCTGCAAACGCGTCTTTGTCGAAATCAATGTCATACCGCATCTTTGAAAACGGCAAGGCGCTGAAGGATCTGACTGAGAACCACGGTGTTATCCTTGAAGATACCCCTGCTGATTACTTCACCGAGTATTCAGCTGCGGCCGCAAAGGCGCTTCAGGCAGCAGCGGACGAGAACGAGTTCTTTGCTGAAGTTTGGGCGTCTCAGCGCGCATTCGCAGAAGTTGCGGTACCGTTCTGGGCTGGTGCACAAACCTCGAATGCCGGTCTTGGCCGCGCTTTCGCAGACTCGCTGAAGTAATTCGGCATTGGAACGGGCCCTACATGGGCCCGTTCATTCTTTTGTTCCAATTGCCCGGAATTAGGGGCACTTTGAATATAAGAATGCAGATGTAAAATCCGCACCAACGGGAGGGAAATCCACATGGCCGACGAACCGAATCCAGAAGACCTGGAAATCGCGGATGAACTGATCGCCGAACGAAGGGCGGAAGCTCCCGGTGAAACGCCTGAGGATATGACAGCGTGGCAACGCCCGATCACAGGGGCCATTGATGTTCTGAACTATCGCGCTGGTCAACTCATTGCCCTGTTGATGGTACCGCTGATCATCGTTGTGGTCATAGAAGTTTTCTCACGAAACTCTTTCTCCATCCTGCAAGATGCAGGGTTCGAAGACTTTGCCCGATCCATGGGTCTTGGACCCACGCTTTGGGTTTACGACACCAGTCGCATGGTTGCTGGCGTCCTGTTCATGGCCGCCGCCGGATACGGTCTTATGCGTGGCGTGCACATTCGTGCCGACTTCATCTACCGTTTTTGGTCAGATAAGACTCAGGCCACCGTGGACGCGCTGTTGTATCTCTTGTTCTTCATGCCTTCGATGATCTTCTTCACGGTCGTCGCCTCGGAATTCTGGTGGCTGGCCTATTCGACCGGCGAGACATTGGCGCTCGATAGCGCCTGGGGCCCGCTTCTTTGGCCTGCGCGGCTGGCGATGCCTGTTGGCGGTTTCCTTTTGATGTTGCAAGGTATTCCCGAAATTTTCCGCGCCTTCCATAAAATGGGGAAAGAGCGGGAACGCTGGTTCGTGCGGTTCTTGCCGGTCTACTTGGTCGGACTAGCTTGGCTGATTCTCGCGATCTTCACACCCGATATCGTTCCTGGTGGCGCTTGGTTCACCGACCTGATGAGTGCGCGCCCGAACCTCGATAAGCCGACCATCGGGCTTATCATGCTCACAGCAATGCTTTTCGTGATTTTCATCGGCTTCCCGATTTCGTTCACGTTGATCTTCCTGGCCTTCGTCTTCGGGATCTGGGGTTCGAACTTCAAGCTCACCACGTTGTTGATGACGCTGAACACCAACTCGACCATGCTGAACGACCAACTCATGGCCGTGCCGCTCTTCGTTCTAATGGGCATCGTGATGGAATCGGCGGGCCTTATGGAGCGCCTCTTCGCCTCAATCCAGATGATCATGGCTCGCGTTCGCGGCGCTCTCTTCATCGCAGTTCTTATCGTTTCGACCATCTTCGCCGCCGCAACCGGTATCGTGGGCGCGTCAGTGACGCTTCTGGGCATCATGGCGGGCGCAACGATGAGCCGGTCTGGTTACAACGTTCAACTCGCTGCGGGAACAATCACCGCGGGCGGGACGCTGGGTATCCTGATTCCGCCGTCAATCATGTTGATCGTTATGGGGCCGGTTTTGGAGGTCTCGACGCTTGACCTGTTCCGAGGAGCTTTCGTACCAGGTGCGATGTTGGCGACCCTGTACCTTCTCTACACTCTTGGACGGTGCTGGCTGAATCCCAGCCTTGGTCCAGTGCTGTCGGATGAAGATCAGCCGGACACTTCGCGGTATTACGGTGCAGAAGTGGCCCTGATTTGCCTCGGCATTTTGACTGTATGTCGGGTGTTCGGTATGGCAATTGGTGGGACATTTGCAGGACTGATCCCCTTTGGAGGTCTATTCGTTCTGTTGATTGTGCTCGCCGTCACCTATCAAGCGTACCGTAAGCTGAGTGTATTGCGGATCGTCGTGCCGATCGCTGTGCTTTTCCACGTCTACATGATCGTTGCCAACATGAGTGAGGGCCTACCGATCTGGTCGATGGTCTTTGCAGCATTCATGGTTTTGTTGGCATTCCTCGGCCGCCCGATCTACGGTAAGGAAGCAGAGGAGAACTTCTACTTCTCTGATCTGTGGGACGAGTTCTTCGCAGGGCTTATGCCGCCGACAATCCTGATTTCATTTGCATTGGGTTCCATCTTGCTTGGCTTCGCAACACCTGCAGAGGCCGCGGGCATGGGTGCATTTGGCGCGATCCTCTTGTCCCTGGCCTATCGTAAGTTCACCATTCCAGGCTTCTTTGACAGCCTGATCAAAGCACTTGAGATCACCGTGTTGATCATGTTCCTGGTCGCTGCATCGAACTTCTTTGGAGCGCAGTTCAGCGCACTGGGTACGCCGCGGATGATGACCGAGATTCTCCTCGGTCTCGATATGGCACCGTTCCTTGTCCTGTTGCTGGTCATGGCTCTGATCTTCCTTCTGGGCTGGCCTCTGGAATGGGTGCCGATCGTGCTGATCGTCGTGCCAATCCTGCTGCCAACAGTGCAGTCGCTCTCGATCCACGGGCTGAGTTCCTATGACCTGATGGTCTGGTTCGGCATCCTTGTCGCCGTGAACCTGCAGACTGCCTGGCTCAGTCCGCCCGTTGCACTCTCGGCCTACTTCCTGAAGGGAGTGGTGCCGAATTGGGACTTGAAGGACATCTATCTTGGCATGATGCAATTCATGCTGGTTCAACTAGTTGGCCTAACCCTTTTGCTGGTCTTTCCGCAACTGGTTCTATGGCTACCACGCGTTATGAGCGGAGGATAATTTCGTGACCCGTGAATATCTAAAGAAAGCACCGAAAACCTCGACATCGGATGCATCTGATGTCGGGGCTAAAGTTCAGGCCATTCTAGATGATATCGAGAATGGTCGGGAAGATGCGGCGCTTCGCTATGCGGCCGAATTTGATCGCTATGAGGGCAATATTGTCCTAACGCGGGACGAAATCGAGGGTGCGGCAGCCAAAGTGCCACAGAAGTTGAAAGACGACATCCGTTTTGCCTCGGACAATGTTCGTCGTTTTGCTGAAAAGCAGCTCGAAAGCCTGTCGGATTTTGAGTACGAAATTCAACCGGGATTTGTTGCCGGACAACGCTCAATTCCGGTCAAGGCAGCAGGTTGTTACGTACCAGGCGGCAGATACAGTCACATTGCATCGGCTATCATGACGGTGACCACGGCTAAAGTGGCGGGTTGTGAAAACATCGCCGTTTGCTCACCGCCACGCCCCGAAATCGGCATCAATCCTGCAATCATCTACACGGCTGATATTTGCGGCGCCGACAAAATTCTCGCGCTTGGCGGCATTCAAGGTGTGGCATCCATGGCATTTGGTCTGTTTGAAACACCGCCATCGGACATCATTGTTGGACCAGGCAACCAGTTCGTTGCCGAAGCAAAACGCATCCTGTTTGGGCGAGTCGGCATTGATATGTTCGCAGGACCAACCGACAGCTTGATTCTGGCCGATAGTTCTGCAGACCCGCACGTTGTTGCTTCCGATTTGGTTGGTCAGGCCGAACATGGTTACAACTCACCGGTTTGGCTGGTGACAAATGACAAGGAACTGGCCGAGAAAGTCATGAACCTTGTGCCCGGTCTGATCGCGGATCTACCTGATACCAATCGGACCAACGCGGAAGCGGCCTGGGGCGACTACGCCGAAGTCATCGTCTGTGACACTCGCGAGGAAATGGCTGCATGCTCTGACGAGTATGCACCGGAGCATCTGACTGTCCAGGCAGAGGATCTGGACTGGTGGCTGGCCAATTTGAAGTGCTACGGCTCATTGTTCCTTGGTGAGGAAACAACCGTGGCCTATGGCGATAAGGCGTCAGGCACCAATCACGTGCTACCAACGTCTGGAGCGGCAAAATACACCGGCGGACTTTCGGTGCACAAATTCCTGAAAATTGTCACATGGCAGCGCGCATCGCGCGAGGCATCCAAAGGCGTGGCAATTGCAACGGCGCGGATATCTCGTCTTGAGGGAATGGAGGGGCACGCACGCACTGCCGATGTCAGGCTTGCCAAATATTTCCCGGGTGAAAACTTCGACCTTTCTGCTGCTGAGGAATAATCGATGAAAGCACTGGTCTATGTTGGTCCTGAAAAAATGGAATTCATGGATCATGAAGATCCATCGGTACCTAATGACCATGTGCTTGTTAAAGTCATGGCGTCCGGAATTTGTGGCTCGGACATGCACGGATTCCTGGGCCATGACGAGCGTCGACCGGCCCCGCTGATTCTTGGCCATGAAGCTGCGGGCACCATTGTTGGCGGCGCAAATGACGGCAAGCGCATCACATTAAATCCGCTCGTTGAATGCGGCAGATGCGTCTCATGTAAACGCGATCAAATCCATCTGTGTGTCAATCGCCAATTGCTCTCCATGAAACCGCGTCATGGCGCCTTCGCGCAATATGTTGCCATTCCATACAAGAACACTGTCCAGGTGCCCGACGAAATCAGCTTCCAGAAAGCGGCGCTGACAGAGCCGATGGCTTGTGGATGGCACGCAGTGAAGCTGGCCCAAAATGCATTGATCACGCCACTCGAAGATGCATCCTGTTTGGTGATTGGCGGTGGTGCGATTGGATTGGGCATCGCGCTGGTACTCAAAGCCAAGGGCGCCACCAATATCATTGTCGCCGAACCCAATGTGAAACGACGGGAAGTGCTTTCAAGGATTGATGGGTTCCGCGTTTTTGATCCGGCTGATGAAAAACCAGAAAGCGTGGATCTTGTTTTTGACGCCGTGGGCTATGTCGGCACCCGCGCAGAGGCGTGCCGTGCCGTTAGACCCGGTGGTGTGATCATCCACATTGGTCTGGGACAAGCCGAAGGTGGTGTCGATGTGCGTCGGCTGACACTTCAGGAAATCAGCTTCATTGGCACATATTGCTACACGCCAGAAGACTTTCGCGAGACCGCGCAAGCAATCTTTGAAGGCCTGTTGGGGCCGCTCGACTGGATCGATATTCGCCCGCTCGAACGGGGCCAACAGGCATTTGATGACATCAGGTCCGGCAATGCAGCGGCACCAAAAATAGTTTTGGAACCCTGGGCCTAGCGCGCAATCGCTGACAAATAACCGTCCTAATAAACCCACCTGACAAGAGCCAGCGTTATCGCTGGAAATGCAACCAAAACAACGGTTCGCACGACGTCGGATGCGATGAACGGCAAGACCGACTTGTACGTCGCGCTGATGGGTGTTTCCTTGTCCATCGCATTGATGACAAACAAATTCATGCCGACGGGAGGTGTGATCAATCCAACCTCGACAACGATCAGGACGAGAATGCCGAACCACAGTCCGACCTCCTCTGGTGTCAGGCCAAAATCGAGCCCCAAAATGGTGGGATAGAAGATCGGAACGGTGAGCAAGATCATGGACAGGCTGTCCATGAAACAACCAAACACCAGATATACCAGCAGAATGATAGCCAGCACGAACCATGGACTGAAGCCCTGCCCGGCAATGAAGCTGGATGTCTCCTGGGGCAGAAGTGTCAGGGCTAAAAACCCGTTGAAATATGCGGCACCTAAAATGATCAGGAATATCATTGCTGTGTTGGAGGCAGTCTCAAGCAATGCCTCCATGAAATCTTCCCTGGTTGCCTTGCCGCTGAACAGCGCAACAATGCCTGTGCTTGTAGCCCCGACAGCCGCAGCCTCCGTTGGCGTAAACCAGCCAAAATAAATGCCACCCACAACAAGCACAAATATGGTCAGCACCGGCCAGATTGCTGCCAGCGCCTTGAAACGGTCTGCATAATTGATCCTGGGTTGGAGATTTTCAGAACCTGGAGAAAATCGAACGTAAGCCGATATCACCAGCATGTAACCCAGCGCTGCCAGCAAGCCAGGTATAAGCGCGGCCAAGAACAGTTTTGCGATATTTTGCTCCGCAATAATGGCATAGATCACAAGTACAATGGACGGCGGGATCAAGATACCGAGCGTCCCGCCGGCGGCCAGTGTGGCGTTTGCCAGTCCACCGGAATAACCCGCTCGCCTAAGTTCCGGCAAGGCGACCTGCCCCATCGTTGCCGCTGTGGCGAGAGACGAACCACATATCGATCCAAAGCCCGCCGATGCGCCAACAGCCGCCATCGCAACGCCACCCCTTCTATGGCCAAGCCAAGCTTCAGCAGCCCGAAACAAAGACTGCGACATGCCGCCAAGCGTCGCGAACTGCCCCATCAGCAAGAACAATGGAACAATGGAAAGTGAATAGCTGGAAAAAGTGGAATAGGTTTCAGTCTTCATCTTTGCCAGCACAATATTCCAGTCACCCAGCAAATAGGCAGTGCCGCCCAAACCGCAGGCAAGCATCGCTAACCCAATGGGCATACGCAAGAATATCAACGCAATCAGCACAGGAATGGAGATCAACCCGACTTCAATGTTGCTCATGGCTGGCCACTCGCTGAATTGAACATGGCATCAAAACGCATTCTCACACTGTACAGTCCAACAAGTGTCGCCAGGGCGCCTGCAATGGTGCAGGCTGCATACGCCCACCAGACCGGCCATTGAAGCAGGAAAGTAGTCTCATTGTACAAGATGCGGTCATTCATCCCTGCATATAGTCTGAGGCTCATCAGGCCGAGTAACCCGACCAGCAAGACCTCCCATAACAGCAACAACAATGCATTGATGCGACCAGGCAACGCGCGGCGCGTAAAAACGTCAACCGCCGCGTGCCTTTGATTGAGCTGACACCATGGCAGGAACAGGAACACGGCAAGCGCAATACCCATTTCCACCAGCTCGAAATCACCGTTGATCGGTGCAAAGCGCTGAAGCATCTCAGCAAGAGGAATCAGATTGCTTTTCAGCCAACTCATATTGCCAAAAGTGTTCAGCATCCGGCCGAGAACGCTGAGACAGGTGACCGCCATCAAAACCAGCAAAATGGCACCGCCCGTCAACGCCATCACCTTGGCTGTGCCAAATGCCAATGTGCGCCAAACACTCATTCTCAGTCCTTGAATATTGCTTGCATGAGCGCTGAGTCCGGATCACGCAATCCATCGATCACATCGAAATGATGTTTACCCTCTTCCTCGACACATGACGTCGCTGCACCAAGACCAGTCCAGATATTGGCGAGTAGTTGGTTTTGCCGAACAAATTCGGGACGCTCGTCGATGCCCACCCAACACAAAACATCAGCATTGGCAGCTGGACCAACCAACGCCGGGCTCCATTGAGCTACCTTTTTTGGCGTCAATTTCAGTCGTTCGTTGAGTTCGGTTTTGAGTAACGGCCTGAGATCATGCACGCCCGCGATTGAAATTGTCCTTTCGATTCGCTCACTGACAATTCCATCCAATCCATGATCTTCACTCGACAGCAGCGTCACGATTTGGCCGCCTGCAGAGTGACCGCACATATAGATCGGACCATCAATCGTTGAAGCGCATTGCCCGACTGCGCTTCTGACCGAGTTTAATATGTCCCCAATTTCGACATCGGGGCAAAGCGGATAGGACGGCATGCAGACATGGTAGCCTCGTTCCAGGGCACCAAATGCAAAATGGGACCAGTACGATTTGTCGAACCGCAGCCAGTATCCGCCGTGAACAAAGAACAGAAGTCCCCTGGAATCGCCTGCCGGATAGAACAAGTCATACTTTTCTCGCGGGTCGATGCCATAGGCTACATCGATGTCACAAGCCACCCGGCCTCTAAAAGCGGCAGCATCTGTTTCCCAGCGCGGAATAAAGTCTTCCCCGCCAGGAATATGGGCCATGTTTGAATAGGCATCGTCCCAATCTGCGATGCGCTGCATCGACATCAATCGACGATTTTCGCTTCTGTCGCAGCGCGCAATTCTTCTTCGGTCACCCCGTCTGCCGTTTCGACGATCTTAAGTCCGCCTTCAACAACATCCAGCACGCCTAGATTGGTGATGATCCGATCGACAACGCCTGCGCCGGTCAGTGGTAGTGTGCATGCTTTCAGCAGCTTGCTGTCGCCATGCTTGTTCGTGTGATCCATGACCACGACAACGCGGCCAACACCGGCAACCAGATCCATTGCGCCGCCCATGCCTTTGACGAGCTTTCCCGGAATCATCCAGTTGGCCAGATCACCGTTTTCCGCCACTTCCATCGCGCCAAGGATCGCCATCGCAATTTTGCCACCACGGATCATGCCAAAGCTTTGCGACGAGTCGAAATAAGCCGTTTGGGGCAATTCTGTGATCGTCTGCTTGCCGGCATTGATCAAATCGGCATCAATGTTTGCTTCCGTTGGAAACGGTCCCATGCCCAGCATGCCATTTTCCGATTGAAGCGTAACTTCGACATCATCGGGAATATAATTGGAGACCAGTGTAGGAATGCCAATTCCTAAGTTTACATAAGTTCCGTCCTGCAATTCTTTTGCTGCGCGGGCGGCCATTTGATTTCTGTCCCAAGCCATGGATTAAGCCTCCCGAATTGTGCGTTGCTCGATGCGCTTTTCATGCTCACCTTGAATGAGGCGATGCACGTAAATGCCCGGTAAGTGGATGTGATCAGGATCGATGGAACCAACCGGTACGATCTCCTCAACTTCCAATATACAGGTCTTGCCACACATCGCCGCCGGCGGATTGAAGTTGCGGGCTGTCTTGCGGAAAATCGCATTACCGGTTTCGTCGGCTTTCCATGCTTTTACGATCGCCAGATCGGCGAAAATGCCCTCTTCCATGATGTAGGTTTCGCCGTTGAAATCTTTGTGCTCTTTGCCTTCTGCGATAACCGTACCCACGCCAGTCTTGGTGTAAAAGCCCGGGATACCGCAACCACCGGCACGCATACGCTCAGCCAGAGTTCCCTGGGGGTTGAATTCAAGCTCCAGTTCGCCGGAAAGATATTGGCGCATAAATTCTGCGTTCTCACCAACATACGAAGAGATCATTTTTTTCACTTGGCGGGTTTGCAGCAAGATGCCGATACCAAAATCATCCACACCGGCATTGTTGGACGCAAACGTGAGGTCCTTGGTTCCCGCTTCCTTGATCGCCTGCAGCAACAATTCCGGGATACCGCACAAGCCAAAACCACCGGCTGCAATAAACATGCCGTCATGCAGCAGCCCGTCCAGGGCAGCAGCTGCATTGGGATAAATCTTCTTCATAAACACCTCCTGAAAGCACCGCGCCAAAGCGGACACATGGGCGTTGTTTGATAGTGCATCGCAGCATTGTCAAGCAACCCGGCTCAACAAGCTGACTTTAGATCGATTTAGTCGAACTATTGCACTTCCCGGCCCGCGCTGCGGGCCAAACTGTGGAAATCAGTCGGCAGTCCAGCCGCCATCAACGATAATACTAGTACCCGTGATCAGCGCAGATGCATCCGACGCCAGGAACACAACGGCGCCCATAATATCTTCTATCTCTCCAACGCGGCCGAGCTTGATTTTCTCTTCCAACCATTTCACCCGCTCCGGGTTGTCAAAGGTCGATGCCGTCATGGGTGTGCGGATAAAGGTCGGTGCAATTGTATTGACCCGGATTTGGTGCTCAGCCAATTCAATCGCTGATGCCCGCGTGATTCCTTCGATGCCCCATTTGGCGCCACAATAAACAGCCCGTTCAAGACCCCCGACATGTCCCATCTGGCTCGATGTATGAATGATCGAACCTCCCTTGCCCTGATCGATCATACCTTTGGCCACTTCCTGGGCCACAAAAAAGGCCGCCTTCAAATCCAGATCGGTAATTTTGTCGAAGTTCTCTTCGGTCACATCCACATAGGGCATTGGCTCATTCGTGCCCGCATTGTTGAACAGCACATCAAACGGACCATATTGCCTGATTGCCGAAACCATCGCCGCATGATCACCAACATCAAGTGAAATGCCCTCCGCAGAAAACCCGGCATCCCGCAAATTCTGCGCTGATTTGCCAATCTCTGCTGCATTCCGTGCTGCCATGACAACGTGGGCACCCTGCTCCGCGAGAGCGACTGCCCCGCCAAGCCCAATGCCGCGCGATGCGCCCGTGACCAGTGCTTTCTTACCATCAAGTCGAAATGAGGGAGTTTTAGGGAGTTCCATGTTTATCCTTCTGCGATGGAGTAGTCATCTTTCCAGATGCTCTTTGCCATGTTGCACATTTTGAGCACAAGGCCTACTATTAGCTTTTGATACTATTAGTCTCATTAATTCATACATAAATTGGAAAAATCCTTGGAATCTGGGCACTTTATCAAACTGGACCAATGAAGCGCAAAATCTGGCACTGAAGGTTCTGATCGCGCATATACTAACCCAAATCCGAGCGGCAGACGCAGTCCGCTTTTCCAATATAACCTCTATAGGCGGGAGAGAAGCGCAATGAAAATGACAACCGAAGAAGCATTTGTAAAAACACTGCAAATGCATGGCATTGAACATGCCTTTGGCATTATTGGTTCCGCCATGATGGCGATTTCGGACCTGTTTCCTGTAGCCGGCATCAAGTTCTGGGACTGCGCCCACGAAACATCAGGCGGCATGATTGCCGACGGGTTCACCCGTGCATCAGGCAAAATGTCCATGATGATCGCGCAGAATGGTCCGGGCATCACCAATTTCGTAACGCCGGTCAAAACCGCCTATTGGAACCACACACCCCTTTTGCTGGTGACACCACAAGCAGCCAACAAGACAATCGGCCAGGGCGGATTCCAAGAAATCGAACAAATGAAACTGTTCGAAGACATGGTTTGCTATCAGGAAGAAGTACGCGATCCCTCCCGGATGGCCGAAGTGCTTAACCGCGTTATTGAAAAGGCTTGGCGCGGATCAGCGCCTGCACAAATCAACGTACCACGTGACTACTGGACACAGGTGATTGACATCGAACTGCCTCAGATTGTGCGCCTTGAGCACCCACGTGGCGGTGCCGAGGCCATCAAGCAAGCCGCTGAACTGCTGTCATCAGCCAAATTCCCGGTAATCCTGAACGGTGCCGGTGTTATCCTTGCGGGCGCTGTACCAGCATCTGCGGCGTTGGCCGAAAAACTTTCCGCGCCTGTTTGTTGCGGCTACCAACACAATGACGCCTTCCCTGGCTCACACCCAATGCATGTTGGCCCCTTGGGTTACAACGGCTCCAAGGCCGCAATGGAACTGATTGCACAAGCTGATGTAGTCTTGGCGCTGGGCACACGTCTCAATCCGTTTTCGACCCTGCCAGGCTACGGCATCGATTACTGGCCAAAAGATGCAAAGATCATTCAGGTTGACATGAACTCCGATCGAATCGGCCTGACCAAGAAAGTGTCTGTTGGTATTCAAGGCGATGCCAAAATGGTCGCCGAGCAATTGCTGGAGCAATTGGCTGATGGAGCAGGTGATGCCGGACGCAAAGAACGCGAAGCACTTATCCATCAGACCAAATCATCTTGGGCCCAGGCACTAACTTCGATGGATCATGAAGACGACGATCCAGGCACCAAATGGAACGAGCGTGCGCGCGACCGCGAGCCGGAGCGCATGTCACCTCGCATGGCTTGGCGTGCAATTCAGGCCGCACTGCCGAAAGAGGCGATTATCTCTTCGGATATCGGCAATAATTGCGCCATCGGCAACGCATATCCCTCTTTCGACAAGCCGCGCAAATACCTCGCACCAGGCCTGTTTGGCCCGTGTGGCTACGGCTTGCCGGCAATTGTTGGCGCGAAAATCGCCTGCCCGGATACACCTGTTGTTGGATTTGCCGGCGATGGCGCTTTTGGAATTTCGATGAATGAGATGACAGCGATCGGCCGTAACGATTGGCCGCCGATCACGATGGTGATATTCCGCAACTACCAGTGGGGTGCGGAGAAACGTAACACCACGCTGTGGTTCGACGACAACTTTGTCGGTACCGAACTCAACCTTGGTGTGGAATACGCAAAAGTCGCTGAAGGCTGTGGCCTTGTCGGTGTCCAGGTCCGCTCAATGGACCAACTGACCGAGGCGCTCGACAAGGCTGTCGAAGGTCAGATGAAGCGCAACGAAACCACATTCATCGAGGTTGTTCTCAACCAGGAATTGGGTGAGCCTTTCCGCCGCGATGCCATGAAGAAACCTGTCTCTGTTGCAGGGATCGACCCAAAAGATATGCGACCACAAGAAGCCGCTCAATAAAAGCAGAGTGGGGACGACTATGCGCTCTGCCGATGTTGGGGGACATTGGCAGAGCATTTTTTTGCACGCATGAGAACTTGAACAAAAAAGCGGCCAGTCTTGGGCCACAACAATGCGCGTGCTACTTAACAACAGAAAATAGGAATTGCCGAGTATGATCGACCCGATGCAAAACATTTATGCCAAGGCCAAAAGTGTCAAACGGCATATCGTGTTGGCGGAAGGTTTGGACCCGCGCATTATTAATGGGGCTGCTGCAGCGATTGATCAGCAATTGGCAAGCATAACGCTGCTTGGCCCTAAACTGGAAGTTGCAGACAAAATCGCATCGCAGGGACATGACGCCGGCCTGTTCAATGTGATCAATCCAGAAGAAACACAGCATCACGAAACCTACGCCAGCGGCTACTACGAGCTTCGACGCAGCAAGGGCATCTCAAAGAGCTTTGCCCATGAAGGCATGAAAAAGCCGCTGAACTTCGCTGCTATGATGGTCCGACTGGGCGATGCTGACGGCACCGTCGCGGGCGCAATTGCAACAACCGCCGACACAGTGCGGGCAGCCCTGCAGATCATAAAGAAGTCACCAGAAGCTGCGTCGGTTTCCAGCTTCTTTCTCATGGTACTGGATCAACCGTACCATCCCAAACACGGTGCTATGGTGTTTGCCGATTGCGGCCTGGCCATCGAACCTGATTCCGAACAATTGGCTGACATCGCGATTGCATCGGCTGCCTCGCTCGCTGACTTAACAAGCCTGGTTCCCAAAATTGCGATGCTGTCCTTCTCAACCATGGGCAGCGCGCGGCACGACAAAGTCAGCAAAGTTCAAAAAGCCACCGATCTGGTCAGGGAAAAGGCCCCGGCACTGATCGTATCCGGTGAGCTTCAATTTGATGCGGCCTTTGTGCCTGCTGTCGCAGCATCAAAAGCGCCAGGCGATGCAGTGCAGGGAGAAGCCAATGTGTTTGTTTTCCCAAATCTTGATGCCGGCAATCTGGGTTACAAAATTGCCCAACGCATTGGCGGCGCCAAAGCCATTGGTCCCATTCTTCAGGGTTTGGCAAAACCTGCCAACGATCTGTCGCGCGGTTGCTCGGCACAAGATGTCACCGACATGATCGCCATTACCGCGGCGCAGGTAAAGTGAATCTGGAACAACCACTTACAAGTGGATATTGAATCGATCTCTGATCAACGCATCTGCTTCCGGATCGATGAGAGACGGTGTTTGTTCTCCAAGAAATTCCTCAACTTTTGCCGATGCCTTGGTCACAAGATCGGGTTTACCCAATTCTTCCCACTCTTTTGGGCTCGAGCGATCAGCCACATCAGGATACACGTAATCGCGTTGCATGAGTTCAAGGGTCTGGGTGTGACCGAGATAATGGCCAGGCCCACCCATGCACACCTCCTTGATTACATCGATATTCACCGTGTCTTCACTCACTTCGATACCGCGCACACAGCGCAACACCTGGCCAAGCATGTCATTGCCAAGCACGAGCGATTCAAAGCAGAAACCAAGCAGCGATGCATGCATGCCAACGGCCTCATAAACCATATTGAGCCCGGTCAAGCCTGCCATCACGTTGGAGATGCCCTGCTCCCAGCCGGCTTGCATATCCGGCATTTTGGAATCGGCGATACCAGCAGCAGCGCCCCCGGGCAGACCGTAGAACCGGTGCATTTGTGCGCAAGCTGCCGTCAGAAGCGCCTGCTCTCCAGATCCGCCAGACATCGCACCTGTTCTGAGATCGGAAACAAACGGCCACGTCCCAAACACTGCGGTATGCCCCGGTGATAGCGCGTTGACATAAACTACACCCGCAAGACATTCGGCCACTGCTTGTACGACCGCGGCGGCCATTGAGGCGGGCGCCGTTGCGCCAGCCTGACCGGCACTGAGCAGTAGAACCGGCATTCCGGCTCGAATACACGCTTCCATGGTCAGGCAGCTCTCGGTCGCGAACTTCATTGGTGGCACAACAAAACAGTTGGAATTAAGCACAAAGGGCCGCGCTCGCCAGGCTGCTTCTCCGCCGGCAATCAGATGCAGGAGTTCTATGCACCCGGCGACATTCTCAGGTTCCGAGAAGCTCGTGCCGATATGCTTTGTGGTGCCCGAACACGCCGCATAGATCGTGTTGAGATCGAGTTCGAAATTGTCCGTGATATCGCGGCAAACAAGCGGTCGCTGAAAAAAGTGGATGTTGTCGAGCTTCTGAACAATCCGGGCAGCATCATAGAGATCCTGAACACCAGACTCGCGGTAGCTGTTTCCTTGAACATCCACCATGTGGACGGCAGCCCCTGCGGTTCCGAAATGGACTTTTTGACCGGTCAAATGAAGATCATATTGCTCATCGCGGGCGCAAAGAGTGATGTTCCGCGAGGCCATTGCGAGCATGTCCTCGACCAACTGCCGCGGAAACCGAAGCCGCCCATCTTCGCCGAGATCGGCACCAACGCCGACCATTGCGTCCATGCCAGATTGAGGCGCATCAGCCAGACCGATTTGTTCCAATGCATCGAGCGCTGCATGGTGAATGCGCAGAACGCCCGCTTCAGAGATGGGACTGTAGAGTCCGCCTTCAAGCCCTGCACGTACCGGTTTGATGTCGTCTGGCAATGCTGCCGCTCTTGCTGCGATACGCGAAGCCCGTCCACCTGATCGGCGTGTTCTGGTTTCTTCACTGCTGCCCATCATGTTCCTCCCAATGAGCCTGTTTGATTGACGCTGCTACTGGATTTGTAATTTGGCAAGCATTTTTTACTCGTGCTGGAAACAGGTTCAGGATTTTACGCGCTCCGATTTTGGGTCATACATCGGTTTGAGCGACGCATCCGCTACAAAGCTTTGTCCAGCAATCTCGATTTCATATTTCGACGACAGCATTTCGTCGGGTTTTTCCCCCTTGCAAGGCACATAGCCAAGTCCAACCGCGCCAGCCAGTGTGTGGCCGTAATTGGCTGAGGTCACATAGGAGACAATCTCTCCGTCCCGAACGATCGGTTCGTGGTGATACATCAGCGGTTCAGGGTCTTGAAGCTTGAATTGAACCAGTCGCATTTCAAGACCCTCTTCGCGCTTTTTCAACACAGCGTCGCGCCCAACGAAGTTTTCCTTGGCAGTTTTGACCGCAAAGCCCAGCCCGGCTTCTACCACATGATCTTCCCCAGTAATGTCATGACCAAAGTGCCGGAAGGCTTTTTCAATGCGCAACGAATCCATCATATGCATTCCGCAAAGTTTCAGATCCATCTCTTTGCCAGCATCGTGCAAAGTTTCAAAAATGTGCGGCGCCATATCATTGGGCATGTACAATTCCCAACCAAGTTCACCGACATAGGTCACGCGGTGGGCACGGGCCAGTCCCATGCCGATCTCAATGCCGTGCGCCTGACCAAATGGATGGTTGTCATTGGACCAATCATGGCCGGAAACCTTTTCGAGCAATTGCCGCGAATTTGGCCCCATGACAGCAAGCACACCTTCTGCCGACGTCATGTCCATGATTACGGCATTGAACTCGCTCAGATGTTTACGCATCCAGTGCAGTTCTCGTTGAACGGTCGCAGCAGGCGTTACAACGATATAGCTGGTTTCACCCAGTCGGGTGACAGTCACATCGGCTTCAATTCCCCCGCGGTGATTGAGAAACTGGGTGTAGGTGATCTTGCCAACAGGCACATCGACATCGTTGCCGCAAATATGGTTCAGGAACGCACAAGCATCGCGGCCCTCAACTCGGATTTTGCCAAACGATGTCATGTCGTACATGCCGACATTTTCCCGCACCGCGTGATGCTCTTCCGCCGAATTTTCAAACCAGTTCTGACGCTTCCAGGAATATTCGTACTCCCGCTTCTGGTTTGGTTTTGCAAACCAGTTGGCCCGCTCCCAGCCAGCCACTTCGCCAAACACCGCACCATGGGCTTCCAAATGAGCATGAAATGGTGTGCGACGCACACCTCGTGCTGTCGCCATCTGGCGGTATGGAAAATGATCGGCGTAGAGCAGTCCCAACGTCTCCCTGGAGCGCTCAAACAGAAATGTCTTGTTGTTTTGGAATGGTTGCATCCGGCGAATATCAACATCGCCCAGGTCAAATGGCGGCAATCCTTGATCCATCCACTCGGCCAATGCCCACCCCGCACCTCCACCGGATTGAATCCCGATTGAATTAAAGCCTGCCATTACGAAGAAATTTTTCAGATTCGGCGCCTCGCCTAGATGGTAGGCATCATCCGGCGTAAAACTCTCCGGACCGTTGAAGAATGTGTGAATACCGGTCTCAGCTAGAAGCGGCATCCTCTCGACCGCAAGTTCAAGGATCGGTTCGAAATGGTCAAAATCTTCAGGCAATTGATCAAAGCAGAAATCATCCTTTATGCCGTCCATGCCCCAAGGCTTGGAGACAGGCTCGAATGCTCCAAGCAGCATCTTGCCTGCATCTTCCTTGTAGTAGGCGCACTCATCAGGCACGCGAAGCACCGGCAGCTGCTTGAGATCGGGTATATTCTCGGTAACGATGTAAAAGTGCTCACAGGCATGCAGTGGCACATTGACCCCTGCCAATTGGCCAATTTCCCGGGCCCACATGCCGCCACAGTTGACCACATAATCAGCTTCGATTGTGCCCTGCTGGTCCGAACCATCTGCCTGCCAGGATACACCCGTTACGCAGCCATCAGCCTGGTGGATATCTGTGACCTTGATCCCTTCGAGTATCTGAGCACCGTTCATCTTGGCGCCTTTGGCCAACGCCAACGCAATATTGGCCGGATCGCCCTGACCGTCGAGCGGCAGATAAACAGCG
>CAJHZC010000157.1_pt1 | contig 37979 bp, 40 predicted proteins | sample 9198911 | NCBI WGS metagenome assembly CAJHZC01 (sample SAMEA7708336, study PRJEB35096) | sediment metagenome | biome: marine neritic benthic zone biome [ENVO:01000025]; feature: sediment [ENVO:00002007]; material: shallow marine sediment [ENVO:03000034] sea grass bed [ENVO_01000059] ...
ACGATCGATCGTCTGATTGCACAGCATCTCAAAGACAGACTTGGCGACGAATTTGACGGACGTATTGCCGGCATGGCCAATTCGGGCTTATTTGTCACACTCAACATAACTGGCGCAGATGGCTTTGTTCCCATATCTACGCTGGGCGATGAGTATTATCATTTTGACGAGACCGCCCACGCCATGATTGGCGAACGCACCGGCAAGGGTTATCGACTTGGTGATGCGGTTGAGGTCAAAGTGGTTGAAGTACAACCCATGGCAGGCGCCATGCGTTTCGAAATGATTACAGAGCCGCGTGACCTTGGCGTGTCTTCAAAATCGTTTCACAAGGCACGGCGCTCGAAACCGTCAGGCAAATCCTTTGGCAAAAAGTCAATGCGGCGCAGAAGATAGGGATTGATATGACCGAAGTTGAGATATTCGGCAACAAGCCGTCTAAGGCTCCATATGACAGACGTCTCCTGCTGCCAGCCCTGAGAAACGGCCTACGCTGTCGTTGTCCCAATTGCGGCGAAGGGAGATTGTTTGCCTCCTATGCCAAGTCGGTTGATGCGTGCGAGATTTGCAACGAGGAAATCCACCATCATCGCGCTGATGATCTGCCTGCCTATTTGAATCTGGCCATCACCGGCCATATCGTGGTTGGACTGTATTTGCTCACAGATCGCCACTACGACATGTCACCTTGGGTTGAGGTGAGCCTCTGGGCGGCAATTGCCGTGATCATGACTGTCTTTCTGCTGCAACCTATCAAAGGCATGGTAATTGGCTTGCAATGGGCCAATCGCATGCATGGATTTGGCGACGACAGCGAAGATGGTACGCTTGATACCGATATAGATCCCACACGCTATGGCTGATAATGCTCCTGACTTCGGTGACGGACCACCGCCCCGGCGGTACCCCAATGTGAAACCAAGCCATGCGGCATCGATGATCGTGGCCGACATTTCCGGGAAACAACCGCGTTTTCTGATGGGGCAACGCTCGAACGCGCATGTATTCATGCCCGGCTTTCTTGTCTTCCCTGGTGGGCGGTTGGAGAGGCGAGAACGCATTGACTGTCAGGTGCAGCCCGAAGATGGCCAGCTCATCGCCAAGCAGGCTAACCGAAAGAGACTGGCCAAAGCACTCCTTGGTTGCGCCCTGCGCGAAACCATGGAGGAAACCGGGCTTGATCTGACAAGCAACAAGGCACCAATGCGCTATATCGGCCGTGCCATCACACCGCCCGGTCAAGTACGCCGGTATGACACGCGTTTTTTTCTGACGACTGTCGAAAAAGCCGGACATCAGGCCATATCCCCGGTGGACAATGAGCTTGTTGCCGTTGATTGGTTCGAGCAAACCCAGATTCCAACTGACCGCCTGCACCGCATTACAAAGCTCGTTTTGGAGGCAGCTTTGGCGCGTCTTTCGGTCGATCCTATGCTCTCAATGCAGGTCAAAACACCAACCCACCGATTTCGCCACGGCAAACCGGTTGTTGAGTGGGAGTAGAACTTGACTTTTGACCTTTTATGAGTAGTTTCGCGCCAAATCCGGAGACGCTGTCTTAGGCGTGCACCGGTCTTTTTATTTCGAAAATCAGGTGCACGATCATGGCAAAGGCCACAACAATCAAAGTAAAGATGCTTTCAACCGAAGGCACGGGCTATTTTTACACAGCCAAGAAGAACAGCCGCACAATGACCGAAAAGATGGTCAAGCGTAAATACGACCCGGTTGCGCGCAAGCATGTTGAATTCAAAGAAGCGAAAATCAAGTAGTTTCGACCTCTATCAAGAGATTAGAAAACCGCTGCAAGCCGATGGTTTACAGCGGTTTTTTTGCATTCAAATATGCGAGTCAAGCAGCCGTAGCGACAACCTTGTTCCGACCACCGTTCTTGGCTTCATACAGCGCTTGATCCGCTTGTTTGAGCAGGTCCTTCATATCGTCATTGCTTTCGCGATTGAGCGTCGCCACACCCACGCTTGTGGTGACCTGCAACTCCTTGTCGCCAGAGGCAAATGCCATTTCCTCGACACTCTCGCGGACGCGCTCGGCGACCTCAACCGCCAACCCGGCTGAGGTATCAGGCATAACAATCACAAATTCCTCGCCACCATACCGGCAAGCAAGGTCCATGCCGCGCACATTCTGGCGCAGTCTTTGTGCGAACTGGCGCAGCACGTCATCGCCGGCATCGTGGCCATGGGTGTCATTTATAGCTTTGAATTTGTCGATATCTGTTATCAGCAAGGACAGTTCCCTGCCCCGATCTCGTGCGCGTTCAACAAGGGTTTGCAAATGGGTGTCCAAATAACGCCGGTTGTGCAGCCCGGTCAGGCCGTCGGTCACCGCAAGCTCAATGGATTCAGCGACGTTGGAGCGCAAACCATCATGATAATGCTTGCGTCGCACCTGTGTGCGCAATCGCGCAATAAATTCGTTCTTGTCGACAGGCCGGATGACATAGTCATTGACGCCCAGTTCCAATGCACGGGAAATGAAAGCATCGTTCTCGATATCTGAAGACAGAATGATCGGCAAAAAGCGGGTTCGGTTCAGCGATCTTATTTGGCTGCACACGCGCAACGGATCAAAATCCTGCAGATCAGCGGAGAGAATGACGCAGTCATAATTGCCTTCTGCCGCGGCGAACAAACCGTCCTGCGGATTGGCGACATGGTGCAGCTTGGCGTGGTCTCTCAGAACCGACGAAAAGCGCTCATAAACGGAATCGCGCTCATCAATCAACAGGACTTCAGGTTTGGATTCGGTGACATCGAAGCCTTTGGCCAGAAGTTCCTCGATGGCAATATCACGCGTGGTGACAGCGCGGAGCCGCAATTCATCGGTAAGCATCTTCAGGCGCACGAGGCTTTTGACCCGTGCGAGGAGTTGCATTTCATTAACCGGTTTTGTCAAAAAGTCGTCTGCGCCGCATTCCAGGCCCCGAACACGGTCCTTCATCTGGTCCAATGCGGTCACCATCACCACAGGAATATGGCTGGTTGCCGGATTGTTCTTGAGCTTCGAGCAAACGTCGAATCCATCAATGCCGGGCATCATGATGTCCAAGAGGACAATATCGATTGCTTCGTTTTTGAGCATTTCGAGCGCAATTTGGCCGTCAGATGCGGTCAAAACCTCGTAATACTCCTGTTCCAGTCGTGTTTTGAGCAAATCCACATTTGCTTTGACGTCATCAACAACAAGGATACGTGCGGTCATTTTTCATCAGCTCCTGGCTTTCATTGCCTTTAAGCATCGCCAAGATACGACTTAATAGTTTCAATAAATTTAGGAACCGAGATCGGCTTGGAAATATAGCCCTCGCAACCACCTTGCCGGATGCGCTCTTCGTCGCCTTTCATCGCAAATGCGGTAACTGCAATGACCGGAATGGACATTAAATCGTCGTCTTGCTTGAGCCATTTCGTGACTTCCAGGCCTGATACTTCAGGCAACTGAATGTCCATCAGTATCAGATCCGGATTGTGCTCGCGAGCCAGGTCGAGCGCTTCAAGGCCATTGCGCGTGCGAACGGTTTCATAGCCCGAAGCTTCGATAATATCGCGGAACAGCTTCATATTGAGCTCATTGTCCTCGACAATCATTACCCGTTTGGCCATGTTTCACCTTTTCCGGCTGTTGCAGAGAATCACTGCTTTGCTTCATTGTGCTCGTGTGTTCGAGCCAAGGCCATAGCAAGATTTTATTGAGATATTGCAAAGAAAGACTTCAATGTCCGACAACAACATGAATGCTGACCATGAATCCATTGCAATCGGCGCCCTGTCCTGGATCGCCTCTGATGGGGAAATGATGACGCGGTTTCTGGCGCTCACGGGTATTGAACCGGATCAAATCAGAGCTGTCGCGTCCGAACCTGGTTTTCTGGCCGCAGTTCTGGACTTCCTGCTGGCACATGAACCCACACTTGGCCGTTTTTGCGATGACAACGCGCTTGATCCCAAACATGTCGCGGCCGCTCGAAAATCAATCGGCGGTTTGGATGTACCCGGACCAGGCGATTTTACTGGCTGACCGGGCGAAATATCAGGTGTCGCAGACTTGTGTTCATGATATGTTCAAGACATGACAGACGTTGCAGAGCATGGATCACCAGGATTTTGTCGCGATTGCATGACACTGCGATCCAGCGGTGCAGCGCGATGCGCCCATTGCGGCAGTCCACGGATGGCATCCCATCCGGAACTGGACGAATTGTCGATAGCGCATATCGATTGCGACGCCTTCTACGCGTCTGTTGAAAAACGCGACAATCCGGAACTGCGCGACAAGCCGGTCATCGTGGGCGGCGGCAAACGAGGCGTGGTGTCGACCTGTTGCTACATTGCCCGGATTCAGGGCGTTCGCTCCGCAATGCCCGCCTTCAAGGCGCGAAAACTGTGTCCGGACGCTGTGTTCGTCAAGCCGCGCATGAGCGTTTACGCCGAAGTTGGCAAACAGGTGCGGCAGATGATGGAGGAGCTGACGCCGGCCGTTGAGCCTATCTCCATCGACGAAGCCTTTTTGGATCTCACCGGCACGGGAAAGCTGCATCGGGATACGCCGGCACGCACATTGGCGAAATTTGCAAACCATGTTGAAGAAGAGGTCGGCATATCGGTTTCGGTAGGATTGTCGTACTGCAAATACCTGGCCAAGGTCGCTTCTGACTTCGAGAAACCGCGAGGGTTTTCGGTCATCGGCAAGGCGGAGGCGGTTTCGTTTCTTGCAGACAAGCCGGTAAAGATGATCTGGGGCGTGGGCCCAGCATTTGAAAAATCGCTGCATGCTGATGGAATCAAGACCATCGGACAGCTTCAACAGATCGATGAGAACACATTGATGAAGCGCTATGGTGTGATGGGCAGTCGGCTCTACAATCTGTCGCGCGGCATTGACCACCGGGGGATTGAACGCCGCGGTGGTGCCAAGAGCATCAGCCATGAGACAACGTTCAATGAAGATCATGGAACGCACGATGTGCTGGTGCCGGTGCTCCGCGCGCTGTGCGAGAAAGTGTCTGCGCGGCTGAAAGCCAAAAACCTTGCTGGACGAACAGTTGTGCTCAAGCTCAAGGACAAGGAGTTCAAATCCATCACGCGCAACCGGCAGGTTGGCGATGCAACACAGTTGGCCGACAAAATATTTCGCACTGCCCTGCCTATGCTGGAGAAAGAACTCAATGGAACTCAGTATCGCCTGCTGGGTGTCGGGGTTTCCGACTTCGTTGATGCAGAATTCGCCGACCCGCTCGATCTTATCGATGTCGAGGCGACCCGCCGGGCCGATGCTGAGCGCGCTATTGATGCGTTGCGCGGCAAATTTGGCGACCGCGCTGTTGAAACCGGTTATACGTTCGGTACAGGGAATCGGGGAAAGCCAAACACATGACCGAAAGAACAGATTTGCCCCAAACCATGATGGCGGTCGTCACCAGGGGCAATGGCGGCTATGACCAATTGGACTATTGCGAAGTCCAGCTGCCGCAAATCGGTCAAGGCGAAGTTTTGCTGCGGGTGTTGGCTGCTGGCGTGAACAACACGGAAATAAACACGCGGCTGGGCTGGTATTCATCGTCGGTGACCAAAGGCACCGGTTCCACCTCAAACGATGCACCGACCGTGCGTGAAGACGGCGGGTGGAACGAAAAGACCCCTTTCCCCTTCATCCAAGGAACAGATTGTTGCGGCGAAGTGGTGGCTGCGGCGGCTGATATTGACCAAACTCTTCTTGGCAGTCGCGTGCTTGTTCGCGCCTGCATGCGCCCAAACGGTTTCGGTGTGATGGATAACATCTGGATGGGTTCGGACTTTGATGGCGCGTTTGCTCAATACGTCAAAGTGCCGGCGTCAGAAGTATTTGTTGTTGATTGTGACTGGAGCGATGCAGAGCTGGCCACGCTTCCTTGTGCTTATGGCACCGCAGAAAACATGATCCATCGCGCAAAGGTTGCAAGCGGCATGACGGTTGTTGTGTCTGGCGCGTCGGGCGGCGTAGGTTCGGCAGCGGTGCAACTGGCCAAGCGACGAGGTGCCAAAGTGATCGGCATCGCAGGCAAATCAAAGCATGAAAAGGTGTCGTCGATCGGTGCAGAAAGCGTGTTGGCGCGAGACGATGACCCGGCACAGATGCTGGTCAAAGAAAGCGTCGATGTCGCGGTCGATAATGTCGCCGGTTCAGGATTTCCAAGTATGCTGGACGTCCTGAAACGTGGAGGTACCTATGTATCTTCAGGCGCCATCGCTGGTCCGCTGGTCGAGCTTGATATGCGGACATTTTATCTGAAAGACCTCAATTTGATTGGTTGTACGGCGTGGGACGAGCCTGTCTTTTCCAATCTGGTTTCCTATGTCGAGCGTGGTGAAATCAAACCGTTACTCGAAGCGACCTATCCGCTCAAGGATATTGCCAGAGCGCAAAAACAGTTTCTGAAGAAAACCCATGTTGGCAAGGTGGTTCTCATTCCACCCCGCACAAAGTGAATGCTCCATGACGGAAGAGAGAATTTCAACGCCTACCATCCTGATTGATGCGGATGCATGTCCGGTCAAGGATGAGACTTACAGAGTTGCCGAGCGCTATGATTTTCCTGTCAAGTTAGTAGCCAATGCGTACATGCGTGTACCGCGGGAAGACTTTATCGAACTGGTCGTTGTTTCGGACAAGTTCGATGCAGCCGACGACTGGATTGCTGAACGCGCCAGCGCGCATTGCATTGTCATCACAGCTGACATTCTGCTGGCAGAGCGATGTATCAAAAACAGTGCCAATGTACTTTCGCCTACCGGCAAGCCCTTTACCGAAAACTCCATTGGCGGACAGGTTGCCACCCGCGCGATCATGGCAGATTTGCGCGCTGGTGCCGTGGGCCAGAATGTGGGTGGCCCTGCCCCATTTTCAAAGGCTGACCGCTCTCGTTTTTTGCAAGCATTGGATTTGGCCGCAACGCGACTCAAGCGAGCCGTGTGAAATTTTTGTGACATGTCGCATTTGCACTTGGCGACTCCAAATATATCGAATATTCATGATATATGGATACAAAAACCGCCATTGAAGTCTTTTCCGCCCTCAGTCAACCCACACGGCTGGAAGCCCTGCGCATTTTGATCAAGACCGGCGCGACCGGCATGCTTGCTGGTGATTTGGGTGACCTGATGGAGGTTCGGCAAAATACAATGTCGTCGAACCTTAGCGTATTGCTGCAAGCCGGTCTTGTCCGCAATGAGAGAGAGGGTCGCTCGATCCGTTACTTTGCTGATTTTGAGGGGCTACGCGGCGTTCTGGCCTTTCTGATGGAGGATTGTTGTGGCGGCAATCCGGACCTTTGCCAACCCATAATCGATGAAATCGCCTGCGCTTGTTAATGGGAGGAAATGATGAGCGAGAAAGCCTATAATGTATTGTTTTTGTGTACCGGAAACTCGGCGCGATCGATCATAGCCGAGGCGATCATGACACGCGTGGGGCAAGGTCGTTTCGTGGCCTATTCTGCTGGGTCACAGCCAAAGGGAGAAGTGCATCCCAAAGCTTTGGCGCTGCTCAAAAACCTGAACCATTCAACGCAGTTCGCCCGGTCTAAGGATTGGGCGGAATTTGCCGAACCCGGCGCACCGGCAATGGATTTTGTATTCACCGTCTGTGACAACGCAGCAAAAGAGACATGTCCTGTTTGGCCCGGACAGCCGATGAGTGCCCATTGGGGCATTCCGGATCCGGCTGCGGCAGAAGGCACCGATGCTGAAATTGCATTGGCTTTTGACGAGGCGTACAGACAGCTAAATTCTCGTATTTCGATTTTCACATCCCTGCCCCTTTCGGGCTTGGACAAGCTGTCTCTGCAAGCCAGATTGGATGAGATCGGCAAGTCTTGATGCACTACTCAAAATCACAAAAGCTGGTTGCCGAGTTGCTTGGCACCGCCTTCTTGCTCGCCACCGTGGTTGGGTCTGGAATCATGGCCGAGCGCTTGGCAGGCGGCAATGTCGCAATTGCACTGCTGGGCAATACCATCCCTACTGGCGCCATTCTGGTGGTGCTGATCACCATGCTGGGCCCGATTTCCGGTGCGCATTTCAATCCCGCTGTCACACTGGCCTTTGCATTGCGCAAGGAAATCTCGTGGCCTGACGGCGGCACCTATGTGCTGGTGCAGATTATTGGCGGTATTTTGGGTGTCTGGGCAGCGCATCTGATGTTTGGTGAACAATTGTTCCAGTTTTCGATGAAAGCGCGCACGGGGGGAGCGCAATGGTTCGCAGAAGTTGTGGCGTGCTTTGGACTGGTTTTTACGATCCTTGTCACACTAAAAAGTCGGTCTGAAGCCGTGCCGATGGCAGTAGGACTTTACATCACCGCAGCCTATTGGTTCACAGCATCAACGTCCTTTGCAAATCCCGCAGTGACCATCGCGCGAGGTCTGTCAGACACATTTGCCGGCATTCAACCCGCCCACGTCCCCGGCTTTATCATTGCGCAGCTCATAGGCGCGGTTGCGGCATGGGCATTGTGCCGTTGGCTATTACAGGAGCAAAAATGAGCATCGTCATTCATCACAATCCGGCGTGTGGTACATCGCGCAATGTGCTTGAAATTATCCTCAACTTTGTGGGCGAACCCACCATCGTCGAATATCTGGAGACTGGTTGGACCAAACCGCAATTGCAAGCGCTTTTTGCTGCCGCAGATTTGACGCCCAGGACTGCATTACGGATTTCGAAATCACCGGCACAGGAGCTTGGGCTCACCGATCCGTCAGTGGATGACGACACGATCCTTGCTGCAATGCTGGAGCACCCAGTTCTGGTCAACCGGCCTATTGTCTGCACTTCAAAGGGCGTGCGATTGTGTCGTCCCTCTGAGGTTGTTTTCGAGCTGCTGGATGTGGCCGCTGGTGCCAGCTACACCAAGGAAGATGGCGAGGTGGTCACAGCGCCATGAGCGACCCGACATTTGTCGCCGATCCCTCCATGCCTAATCTGGACCTGGATTGCTTAAAGCCCATCGATCTGAAGGCGTTAGGCGCAGAACACCAACCCGATCACAAGCCGCGGGTTTTGATGATCTATGGATCCCTGCGCGGTCGTTCCTTTTCGCGCCTGCTCACCGAAGAAGCTGCGCGTGTGCTCACGGCATTGGGTGCGGAGGTGAAGATCTTTGATCCAACTGGCCTTCCTCTTGTCGATGAGGCAAATGAAAAACACGACAAGGTAGAGGAGCTGCGGCAGCTTTCACTGTGGTCCGAAGCGCAAGTGTGGTCCTCTCCCGAACGACATGGTGCCATGACCGGTGTAATGAAAACACAGATTGACTGGCTTCCATTGGCACCAATTGGTGGCATTCGTCCCACGCAAGGCAGAACCCTTGCAGTCATGCAGGTGTGCGGTGGTTCGCAGAGTTTCAATGCAGTCAATCAGATGCGCATATTGGGACGTTGGATGCGCATGATCACCATTCCAAATCAATCATCTGTTGCCAAAGCTTGGGCTGAGTTTGAAGACAATGGACGCATGAAACCATCACCCTTCTACAACCGTATGGTTGACGTTATGGAGGAGCTGATGAAGTTCACGCTGCTGACACGATCACAGTCACACTATCTGACGGATCGGTACTCTGAGCGCATTGAAAGCCTGGAACAGCTTTCAAAAAGGGTCAATCAGCGCTCTATTTAGGTCTAAACCAGTTCAACGTCGACCACGCCATCAATTGCCTTGATGGCGCTGGCAACAGGGCCCGAGACATTGTAATGGCCCTTGAGTTCAATCTCGACTTCGCCGGCTCCATCGGGCTTGATCATGATCAGTGAAACCGGGCTGCGTCCACCTGGTTTGAGCTGTTTAGCAATCGATGTCGCTGGCTTCTGATCGCGCACAAAGACACGCAGCAAATGTGCTTCTTTTGCTCCCTGATCTTCGCTCAAGGTACTCAGCGTATTGAGTTGCAGGCTGACTGAATCATTCTCTCGTGCCCGGACGCTGACGGTCAGAATAAAGCTCTTGCCAACCTCCAATTGGTCACCAAATTCTTCAAGCGTTTCAGAAAACAGAACAACCTCATACTGGCCGGTGGCATCGGAAAGCGTGATGATGCCCATCTTGTTGCCCGTCTTGGTACGGCGGATCTGCTTGGATGCGACAGTGCCTGCCAGTCGCCCTGCCTCTGCACCGCGCTTAATGCCAATGGCAAATTCGGCATATTGCTGAACCCGCATTTTTTCGAGCACCATCTGATAGGAATCAAGCGGGTGCGCGGAAAAATAAAAGCCGATTGCCTGGAATTCCTTGTGTAGTTTTTCGGATTCCGACCATTGTGCATTCATCGGCAATTGCAGACGCTCAGGCTCCGCTTCGGCAATCGAACCGAAAATGTCGGATTGCCCACTGGCCGCTTCTTCGGTTGTGCGCTGCGCCAATCCCACAATCCGATCCAAACCAGCAACAAGGGCAGCACGATCGTGGCCGAAACAGTCGAACGCGCCTGCGTGGATAAGGCCTTCAAATGTCCGGCGATTGACCATTTTGTGATCGATTCGTGTCGCAAAATCTTCCAGCGATTCAAACGGCTTATCGCCACGCACTTCAACAATATGATCAACAGCGGCCTCGCCCACGCCTTTGATCGCAGCCAAAGCATAATAAATGCAGTTTTCAGCGACCTCGAACTTGCGGAACGAGGTGTTGACCGATGGCGACACAACATTGATGCCCAACCGAATCGCATCGCGGCGAAAATCATTAAGTTTCTCGGCGTTCTGCATGTCGTAGGTCATCGACGCTGCAAGAAATTCCACCGGATAATGAGCCTTCAGAAACGCGGTATGATACGACACCATGGCGTATGCGGCAGCGTGTGACTTGTTGAAGCCGTAATCGGCAAATTTTGCCAACAGATCGAAGATGACATCCGCCTGCTGCTTGGAGATATCGTTCTTGAGCGCGCCTTCCACAAAGCGGGAACGCTGCTTGTCCATCTCTTCGCGGATTTTCTTACCCATGGCGCGGCGCAACAGGTCCGCTTCTCCAAGGGAGTAGCCGGCCAGCACCTGTGCGATCTGCATCACCTGTTCCTGATAGATGATTACGCCCTGGGTTTCGGCGACCAGGTGATCCACCATCGGGTGAATCGAGGTTATCTCCTCCTCGCCGTGCTTGCGCGCATTGTATGTAGGGATGTTCTCCATCGGCCCCGGTCGATACAGCGCCACAAGCGCAATAACATCCTCAATGCAGTCCGGCTTCATGCCAAGTAGCGCTTTGCGCATACCCGGACTTTCAACTTGGAAGATGCCGACCGTCTCACCGCGCGCCATCATCTCGTAGGTCGACTTGTCATCAACTGGCACCGTTTGCAGGTCAATTTCGATGCCCCGGCGCGCAATCAATTTGATTGCCATATCGAGCACAGTCAGCGTCTTGAGACCCAGAAAATCAAACTTGACCAAACCGGCCTGTTCGACCCATTTCATGTTAAATTGGGTCACCGGCATGTCTGATCGAGGATCCCGATACATGGGTACAAGCTGCGACAAGGGCCTGTCGCCGATCACAATGCCTGCAGCATGGGTGGAGGCGTGACGATACAGCCCTTCGAGCTTCAAAGACATATTCAAAAGCTGTCCGACAATGGGTTCGCGCTCAGCTTCTTCCTCAAATTTGGGATCGCCCTCAATCGCCTTGGCAAGCGTGGTTGGCTGCGCAGGATTGTTGGGCACCATTTTGCACAACCGGTCGACTTGGCCATAAGGCATCTCGAGTACTCTGCCGACATCGCGTAGCACAGCGCGGGCCTGCAACGACCCGAAAGTGATGATCTGTGCAACCTGGTCGCGTCCATAGCGTTGCTGCACATATTTGATCACCTCTTCACGCCGGTCCTGACAAAAATCGATGTCAAAGTCAGGCATCGAAACGCGTGCGGGGTTGAGGAAGCGCTCGAAAAGGAGCGAGTATTGCAATGGATCGATATCAGTGATGGTTAGCGCCCATGCAACCAAAGAACCTGCACCCGAACCGCGCCCCGGGCCAACAGGAATGTTCTCGTTCTTGGCCCATTTGATGAAGTCCGCGACGATCAAAAAGTATCCGGGGAACTTCATGTTCTCAATGATCGACAACTCGGTCTCGAGACGCTCATCATAGTCGCTGCGCTGGTAGTTCTCGGCTATGCCCTGATTGGCCAACCGAACTTCAAGTCCTTCCCGCGCTTGGCGTTTGAGTTCCTCCGACTCTGCCTGAAGCGCCTCAGATTCAGACGCACCCTCGGCCCCCTCTGCAAAGCGCGGCAGGATCGGATTGCGCGTTTGAGGATAGAAATGGCATCGCTGCGCAATTTCCACTGTTGATTCCAATGCTTCGGGCAAATCACTGAACAATTTTACCATTTCTTCTTCAGACTTGAGATAATGGTCCGGTGTCAGCCGCCGGCGATCATCGCTGGACAGGACTGAACCTTCGGCAATCGCAATCAGCGCATCATGGGCTTCATATTCATCCTGCTCCTTGAAGAAGGCTTCATTGGTCGCAACAAGCGGGATGTCATGCTTGTAGGCCAAATCCAGCGTGGCGGCTTCAATCTTTCGCGAATAGCCTGCGGGCCGCTGCACCTCCAAGTATAGGCGGTCGCCAAAGGTTTCCTTGAAAAAGGATAGCCGTTGCTGGGCCAATTTTTCATGGCCCGATGACAATGCACTGCCAATCGGTCCCAAGGCGTCTCCTGTGAGACAGATGATGCCTTCAGCATGTTCTTTCAGCCATTCGGGTAATAGATAGGTTCCATCCAGCGCTTCAGGTGCCAGATAGGCAAGACTCACCAACCGCACCAAATTTGCATAGCCGGCTTCGCTGGCAGCAATAAGTACGATGGGTTCGGAAGCTTTGGTCTGGTTCTTGTCAGCGGCGGACAATTGCGTGGTGTTCTGATTGTCTTCATCACCCTGGTCAAAACAGATGTCGAGCTGACAGCCGATGATCGGCTGGATTCCTGCCCCCGACGCCTTTACGGCAAACTCAAGCGCACCAAACAGATTGCCTGTATCAGTGATGGCAATTGCTGGTGATTTTTTGCTCTCTGCGAATTGAATGATTTTGCTGACGGGTAATGCGCCTTCCAGTAGCGAATAGGCCGAATGAATGCGCAAGTGAATGAACTTTGGATCTCTCAAAGCCAATTCATTTTCACTTCCCGATTTTGCTGGTTCAGACATAGCCGCCCCTTTAAACAGACCGGCCCTATCATGCGTGCAACTGGACATCCATGTCCATCAAGCGGTGATGTACTCCCCAATCGAATTTGTAAAAATTGAAATATGGTCGCGGCGCGGTGTGGCTAAACGGGGGATGGGGAACCACAATAATCGTTGGGGACCGATTGCGCCGCGACCAATCTGGTACGTCTGGTTTTAGATCAGGCCAATAAATATCGAGAACGTCGTTACAAAGGCAGCAATGGAGGCCAGGGATGCAATATCGCGAACAAGATATGTCATGGGCAAATCCTTTTTGTTTTGGTTATGCACCATATATGTTCTAATTTTGTTCTCTTGTAAACCCGTTTTGTTCTCATTTCGCTTGTGAGCGCTGTCATGGCTAACAATGTCTTAACAGTGAAGTTTTGGTAGGCGGCTATTTCTTCAATTCAAATGGAACCAGCTTGCCGTCTTTCATCGTAATAACGCGGTCCATGCGTGCAGCCAACGCGTGATTGTGTGTGGCGATCAATCCACTTAAGCCCGACTGGCGAACAAGCGCTTCCAGTGCCTCGAACACATAGGATGATGTGTCCGGATCCAAATTACCGGTTGGCTCATCGGCAAGCAGTAGCAATGGCGCATTGGCCACAGCCCGCGCAATTGCCACACGCTGCTGCTCGCCACCCGACAATTCCGACGGCCGGTGCGTGGCCCTGTCGCCGATCCGCATATATTCGAGCAGTTCCTGCGCGTGTTTGGCGGCCTGCTTCCTCGAAAGACCACGAATCATCTGCGGTATCATCACGTTTTCGAGCGCCGAGAATTCAGGCAGCAAATGATGGAACTGGTAAACATATCCCACATCATTGCGTCGACGCGCTGTCCGTTGCCGATCTGACAGCCCAGAGCAAGCCTGACCCGACAAAATCACTTCTCCGCCATTGGGCTTTTCCAACAGGCCTGCCGTGTGCAGCAACGTTGACTTGCCGGCGCCAGAGGGTGCAACAAGCGCAACCATTTCACCAGTCTGGATTGTCAGATCTGCACCTTTCAACACTTCGAGGCGAGAGCCAACATCGTCATAGTGGCGTTCGACATTTTGCAGTTCGAGGACAGGAACTGGCTTCTTGGCCATTACTCGTACCTCAGCGCTTCAACAGGATCGAGCTTGGCCGCCCGGCGGGCAGGAATTATGGCTGCAAGAAAGGACAGAGCCAGTGCCAATACAATCACGGAAGCAGTTTCCGCAAAGTCCATTTGGGCCGGAATTTCGCTGAGAAAGCGCACCGTAGGATCCCAGACATCAGTGCCTGAAACCCAGTTCATCAACCGCTGGATGCTCTTGATATTGAGACAAATCAGAACTCCCAGCACAACGCCTGCCGCGGTGCCGACCAATCCCACACCTGTTCCTGCCATGATGAAGATGCGTAGAATTGAGTTTTGCGAAGCGCCCATCGTGCGCAGGATTGCGATGCCGCGCCCTTTTTCTTTCACCAGCATGATGAGCGATGAAATGATGTTGAGGGAAGCAACAATCACAACGATCGAAAGGATCAGAAACATTGCATTTCTTTCAATAACCAGTGCGGAGAAGAATGCGCTGTTTCGCTGTTGCCAATCGCTAATGATCACGGGTCTTTCTGCAGCAGCGACCACGTCGGTTTTAAATTCATCAACTGCGTCGGGGTCTTCCACAAAGACCTCAATGACCTGAACGATGCCCTCCTGGTTGAAGTAGAGCTGTGCCTCTTCAAGCTGCATGAACACAATCGACGTGTCATATTCAGACATACCCATCTCGAATATCGCTTCGACCGGATAGGATTTGACCCGCGGAGTTGTTCCAAAAGGTGTGACATCGCCTTCAGGGGAAACGAGCGTCAGACTGTCGCCGACAATCAGCCCCATATTCTGAGCCATGCGAATGCCGATGGCGACGCCATTACCCTGTTGGTAGGCATCGAGCGAGCCTTCCTTGATGTTGTTGGCAACTGATTCAAGCTTGCCAAAATCTTCTGCACGCAGACCGCGCACCAGCGCGCCCGTGCCCGCGCCGACATTGCCAGTCGCCAGAGTTTGTCCTTCCAGTAGCGGCAGCACGAGTGTGACACCCTCTACTCCGCTGATGCGCTTGGCTACCGCGTCATAATCTTCAAGTGGCGTATCGGATGCCTGAACAATGATATGCCCGTTAAGTCCGAGAATCCGATCAAGCAGTTCGGCCCGAAAACCATTCATGACAGCCATGACGATGATCAGTGCTGCAACGCCAAGTGTGACGCCCAAAAGCGAAATGATGGTGACAATCGATACCGCCTTCTCCTGCTTTCTGGGTTTTAGAAATCGCCAAGCGACCATGCGTTCAAATGTGGAGAACGGCTTGCTACGACCGTCGGCTTTCGCCGGGGTCGAAGATGCTGAATTCTGGGTCGCCGTCGCGTCGGTCAAGATTAGCCTCCTGCCACAACTTTTTTGATCGCCGCATCAAGTGAAAGATTCTCTCGCTCACTGGTTGCGCGGTTTTTCAGTTCAATTTCGCCCGAAGCGACACCACGGGGGCCGATGATGATTTGCCAGGGCACACCGATCAAATCAGCCGTTGCAAATTTGGCCCCAGCACGGTTGTCAGAATCATCGAGCACAGGATCCAGCCCTGCGTTCGTCAGTTCGCGGTAAGCCTTTTCTGACCACTCATCGCACGCATCGTCACCGACCTTCATATTGATAATGCCGGCACCGAACGGCGCAACCGAACGCGGCCAGATGATGCCGTTTTCATCGTGCGAGGCTTCGATGATAGCGGCTATCAGGCGCGATGGGCCGATGCCGTATGAGCCCATCGATACAAAGTGTTCTTTCCCGTCCGGTCCCATGACCTTGGCGTTCATCGCCTCAGAGTATTTGGTTCCAAAGTGGAAAATGTGCCCCACCTCAATGCCGCGAGCAGAGACCTTCTTTTCATCCGGCAATGCAGCCCAGGCGTCTTCATCGTGCATTTCGTCGGTTGCCGCATAGGGGGTGGTCCACGCCTTCACCAACGCGCCTATAGCATCATCGCTGCCATATTTGAGTTCGGTATTGGCCACCGACATGTCCATGAATTCGCGTTCGCAGAACACTTCGCTTTCGCCGGTATCAGCCAATATGATGAACTCGTGGCTCAGGTCACCGCCAATCGGACCGGTATCGGCGCGCATTGGAATTGCTTTCAATCCCAGCCGCTCGAATGTAGAGAGGTATGCCACAAACATCCTGTTATAAGCCGCTTTGGCACCCTCATAGTCCAAATCAAATGAATAGGCATCCTTCATCAGAAATTCGCGGCCGCGCATCACGCCAAATCGTGGACGCACTTCATCGCGAAATTTCCATTGTATGTGATACAGGTTGAGCGGCAGGTCCTTGTAGGACTTCACATAAGAACGGAAGATTTCGGTGACCATTTCCTCATTGGTCGGACCATAAAGCATATCGCGTTCGTGGCGATCCTGGATCCTCAGCATTTCCTGGCCGTAATCCTCATAACGGCCGCTCTCACGCCAAAGATCGGCAGACTGGATCGTGGGCATTAGAATTTCGATCGCCCCTGCCCGGTTCTGCTCCTCGCGCACAATGTCACAAATCTTGTCGAGCACCTTCTTGCCCAATGGCAACCAGGAATAGATGCCGGCAGATTGCTGGCGGATCATTCCAGCGCGCAACATGAGACGGTGAGAGACGATTTCTGCCTCTTTTGGATTTTCTTTCAATATGGGCAGAAAATACTGTGACAGGCGCATAAAAGTTTCCGACGTTTGGTGGCCACCTGGCCACGAGAATCAGTCAGCCTTAAGGCAATTTGTGTTAAGTGTTTAGAGTGTGTGTGCCGTAAATGAAAGCGTTTCGACTGCACCCACTGCAAATCTGATTGTTGCATTGCTGCAGTAACCAATTCTCAATTTGGAACAACCCGCCGTGCATTTTTTTGGTGACATGACCTAAACATCTTGCTAGGAAAGCACTCCGAGATGTGAAGTTGTCTTCCGCTCGGACACGAGTGAAGTCTTGGGAGGATCTTGATTTTACGCGCTTGAGTGCTGCGACCCTTCGGGGTTTAGTTGAAATCACACTCGTTACAAAAATGGCAGGACCTTGTCCTGCCATTTTTTATTTGCCGTTTTTCTACTGATCGAATCTGGGCACGATCTCTGGAATGTCTGCAACGCCATATCCCAAGACAGTTGTGAGATAATAAAAAATCGCAAAGATGAAGCATGCGATCCCGGTTGTCAGAGCCAGCTTGAAGCCCATTTTCGAACGAGCCGGCGCACCCCGTTCAGTGCCCAATGTGACATCATCAGATTCTTCCTGGCTGCGTACGCCTATGGGCAGAACGGCAAAGAGCACCGTCCACCAGATGATGAAGAAAATCGCGAATGCCGAGAGGAGCTGCATTACACCTGTTCCAGTTCTATCAAGGTTCCATCGAAGTCCTTGGGATGAAGAAACAAAACAGGCTTGCCGTGCGCTCCAATCTTGGGTTCTCCATCACCCAGCACTCTGACACCATCCTCTTTCAGGCGATCCCGCGCCGTGATGATATCTTCAACCTCATAGCACATGTGATGCATGCCGCCGGACGGGTTCTTTTCAAGGTAGGCAGCGATCGGCGAGTTCTCACCCAATGGTTCGAGCAGTTCGGTCTTGGTGTTTTCGACCTCAACAAAAACTACCGTAACGCCATGCTCAGGTAATGCCTGGGGTGCAGATACATTGGCGCCCAGCACAAGCTTGTACTTTTTAATAGCGGCCTGAAGGTCAGGCACCGCAATGGCAACATGGTTCAATCGCCCCAGCATTTCCTATCTCCCGAACTTTTTCCTCAGACCCGGTCAACCAGCACGGTTGTTACCGGCTTCTTGCCCCAGATCTTGCGAATGGCGGCTCTGGCTGCTTTACGTGTTGCATCCTCAATCAGATCCAAGTCCTTGCGTCTTGCACGGGGAATGGATTCGATCGCAGCAACCACAGCATCATAGACGATATCTTCGATGTCTTCGCCACGGTGATCTGTCGCAGGTATTCCAATGCAAACCACCTGCGGGTCGACTATCAACTCATGGTGCTTGTTGACAATCACACTGATTGAGACATGGCCCGCAAAGGACAGGCCTCGGCGTCCTGTCACGCCAACCATGTCAGCATCGCCGATGACATGGCCGTCCTTGTAGATTTCTCCATTTGGGACATCATCGATGACCTCTGGCGCACCGGGCGCAAGTCGCACCAAGTCACCGTTGCGCACATCCATCACATCGGGAATGTTGTTTTCCCGCATAAGTTTCGCGTGTGCTGTCAGATGTGCTGCTTCACCGTGGACAGGGATGCCAATCTGCGGACGGGTCCATTTATACATCTCGCGCAGCTCGTTGCGACGAGGATGACCTGACACATGAACCAGCGCATCCTTGCCGTCTTCCACAATCGTAATGCCCATATCGATGAGGCGGTTCATTGTGTCGATGATCGGTTTTTCATTGCCCGGAATGGATCGGGAAGAATAGACCACCGTATCGCCTGCGGTTAGAGCAACATCGCGCATTTCATCACGGCTGAGTTTTGCGAGGGCCGCCCTGCTCTCTCCCTGCGATCCGGTTAGAATGATAACGACCTTGTCGCGCGGAATGTAGCCATATTCCTCTTCGCTGAGGAATTCGGGCACGCCCTCCATATAGCCAAGGTCAGAGGCGACATCGACCACCCGCTTCATCGAACGCCCCAACAACAGTGTTTGCCGACCTGCGGCTTCTGCTGCCAATGCGATGGATTTAATGCGACCGACATTCGAAGAAAACGTTGTCACAGCGACGCGTCCGCTGGCATTTTCGATCACTTTCTTCAAACCATCAGATACTTCTTGTTCCGATGGGCTTTCGCCGTCACGCATGGCGTTGGTTGAATCGCAGATCAAGGCCAACACACCTTTGTCACCCAACCGCGTAAAGGCATTGGAATCAGTGATGGGTCCCATTGAAGGCGCAACATCGTTTTTCCAGTCGCCCGTGTGCAGAACCGTACCAAGCGGCGTATGGATGGCTATCGACATGGGCTCTGGAATTGAGTGTGTGACCGCCAAGGCTTCGAGCTTGAACGGCCCTGCCTCAAACTGGCTGGATGCATTGAAGGTTGTCACCTTGATTTTGGGCGCATCCTTTTCACCCACAGCCTTGCTCTCAAGCATGCCTGCGCCAAATGGCGTCATGTAGACGGGAATATCACCATCGGGTGCGATCAATGGATACAGCGTCAGCAGCGCACCATAATGATCTTCATGCGCGTGAGTGATGATTATGGCCTTCAGATTATGCTTTTCAGCTTCCAGAAAGCGGATATCCGGCAATACCAGGTCAACACCTGGAAGGTGCGGACCCGGGAATGTGACACCCACATCCATCACTATCCATTGCCTGTTGTTGGCAGGACCATAGCCATACATGGCCAGATTCATACCAATCTCGCCAACGCCGCCCAGAGGGACGAAGACAAGTTCGTTGTTATCTTTTGTCATTCAGTTCTATTGAACCTTTTTATCGTTCTGTCTTCATTTGGTCATATGCGGGTAGAAGACATCTCCCGCAGAAATTTCCTGTAATCGGCCTGAAGGCTCGCGCAGAAGAAGAAACCCTCTTGCGTTGATGCCCTCACATACGCCTTCAATCTGCTTGTCTGCAAGGTTGATAATCGTCCTGTCACCAATACCGCGCGCATGCGCGGTCCAATAGTCCAGTATGGATTGGCTTGCATTGCCGCGATCCCACATTGCAAGCACAGAATCAAAACTTGCAGCCAGATAATGCAGCATCTGATTGGGAGAAATAACAACGCCCAGCGATTTAAAGTCCGTGGCCGGATAGGGTGTATCATCGGGATGGGCAACCAGGTTGATGCCACAACCGATGACAACTTGTATATGTGTATCGCTGTGGTCAGCTTCAATAAGCATGCCACAACATTTCGCCCCTTCGACCAACACGTCATTGGGCCATTTTATTTCGACTTGTCGGGATTTGCGCTTCAAAACTTCGACAATTGCCTTATGAACAGCGACTGCGCAAATGAGCGGCAAGAAACCAAGATGCTGCTGTTCACACGGATCGTGCAGATAAACCGAACCGTGAAAATTGCCCGGCGGAGACAACCACTTGCGCCCTCGCCTTCCCTTGCCTGTCTTTTGTTCTCCGGCTGTCAGCCAAAGACGATTAGCATCTCGGCCCGATCGGGCGTAGGCCGTCAGTTCATCATTTGTGGAGCCCACGGATGACAGATGCGCCTGCCTCCAGCCCAGCAAACCTTCAATCGGACTTGGATCTATCAGAACTGACAATCGCTTAGAATAGGGCCTTGGCAGCGCTTTCAGCATAGGCAGCAATCGGTCCACCAAAGACGATGTAGCCGATGACAAACAGGCCTGAAGCCCCCATGACCAAGCGCAATTCGCCCGCCGCTGGAACGAACCTGCCCTCCGGCTCGTCAAACCACATGATCTTGATAATGCGCAGGTAATAGAATGCGCCAACCACGGAAGCGATGACACCAATAATGGCGAGTGGATAGAGACCTGCCTCGATCGCAGCCAGGAAGACATACCACTTACCCCAGAAGCCTGCGAGTGGTGGGATGCCTGCCAGTGAGAACATCAAGACCGTCAATACGGTTGCCTGCAGCGGATTATTTGCAGCATAGCCCGCCAAATCGTCGATCTGCTCCACATTGCCTTCGTCCTTGCGACGCATTGCCAAGATGAATGCAAAAGTGCCCAGCGTCATGACCAGATAGATTGCCATATAGATCGCAACACCCTGCACGCCAGCAACGGTTCCTGCAGCCAGACCAACAAGAGCATATCCCATATGGCCGATTGAGGAATAAGCCATCAGGCGTTTGATGTTGCGCTGACCAATGGCAGCAACAGCACCCAAGCCCATGGAAGCAATCGCGATGAACACAATGATCTGCTGCCAGTCCGCGCTTACCGCACCGAAGGCTTCGGTCACCACACGGACCAACATGGCCATCGCGGCCATCTTTGGTGCGGCTGCAAAGAACGCGGTAACCGGTGTCGGCGCGCCCTCATAGACGTCGGGCGTCCACATGTGGAACGGCACAGCTGAGATTTTGAAAGCCAGTCCGGTCAAGAGAAAAACAAGGCCAAATAGCAGACCCAATGAGCGTTCTTCGCCGGTAATCGCCGCGGCGACTTCTGCAAAGCCGACATGACCCGTGAAACCATAGATGAGTGATATGCCGTACAGCATCATGCCCGACGATAAGGCACCAAGCACGAAGTATTTAAGGCCAGCTTCAGTTGAGCGGCTGCTGTCACGGTTGATGGCGGCGATGACATAAAGCGACAGCGACTGAAGCTCAAGCGCCATATAGACAGTCAGCAAGCTTGTCGCCGAAATCATCAGCAGCATACCCAGTGTGGCCAGCACAATCAGGATCGGAAATTCAAAGCGGTCAAATTTCTCCTCGCGTGCAAAACCGACTGACATGACAAGTGCCACGATTGATCCGATCAGGGTCAGGACCTTAAAGAACAGCGCAAAGGAATCCTGCACAAATGCCCCTGCAAATGCCGAACCCTCCGATTCAAACACCAGCATCCAGCCCAGTGCTGCCACCAGCAAGGCGACGGTCAATCCCGTGACCGTTGAATTAGCGCTTTCCTTCGGCGCAAAGACTCCAATCATCAGCAGCACCATGGCGCCAATTGCCAGTGCCACTTCGGGCACTGCAATGATAAGGCTTTGGGTCAATTCAGCGACTAACATGGCGACGATCCAAACTAGTTTGCATTCGCGGCAATTGACATTGCCGCTTTGGCTGCCGCATTGGCAGCTTCATAATCGGTTACCAGCGCTTCGACAGCAGCATTGATGACATCAAATACCGGTGCCGGATAAACGCCGAAGAAGACGGTGAGTGCGCCAAGGGTATAGAGCATTCCCTTTTCGCGACGATTGAGATCAAGCAGCGCCTTGAGGTTCTCTTTCTCGAGCACGCCGAAGATGACCCTACGATAGAGCCAGAGCGCGTAGCCTGCCGACAGAATAACGCCAGTCGTGGCAAACAGCGCAAACCAGGTATTGACCCGGAACATGCCCATCAAGGTGAGGAACTCGCCGACAAAGCCCGATGTGCCTGGCAGACCGACATTGGCCATGGTGAACAGCATGAAGACCAGGGCGTATTTGGGCATGTTGTGAACCAGACCACCATAGGCGGCGATTTCACGCGTATGCATGCGGTCATAGATAACGCCCACGCACAGGAAGAGCGCGCCGGAGATCAGGCCATGCGACAGCATTTGAAAGATCGCGCCCGACAGACCCTGCGTGTTGGCAGCAAAAATGCCCATAGTCACGAAACCCATATGCGCAACCGACGAATAGGCGATCAGCTTTTTCATGTCGTCCTGCATCATCGCCACAAGCGATGTGTATACGATGGCAATGCAGGAGAGCGTGAAGACCAGCCAGGCGAGTTCAGCTGAAGCAACTGGGAACATGCTGAGCGAGAAGCGGATCAGGCCATAGCCGCCCAATTTCAACAACACGCCCGCCAATATCACGGAGCCAGCGGTTGGCGCTTCCACGTGCGCGTCCGGCAACCATGTGTGAACTGGCCACATTGGCATCTTGACCGCAAAAGAAGCAAAGAAGGCCAGCCATAGCCATGTTTGCATGCCGACTGGGAAATCATAAGCCAATAATTCTGGTATCGATGTTGTTCCCGCTTCCCAATACATTGCCATGATCGCCAACAGCATCAGAACCGATCCAAGCAGTGTGTAGAGGAAGAACTTGAAGGATGCATAGACGCGTCGCGCACCGCCCCAAACACCGATGATGATAAACATCGGAATAAGGCCTGCTTCGAAGAACACATAGAAAAGCACGATATCGAGTGAAACAAACACGCCGATCATCAGTGTTTCCAGGATCAGAAACGCGATCATATAGGCTTTGATACGCTTGGTTATGCTGTCCCATCCGGCCAAAATACAGAACGGCATAAGGAATGTCGTCAAGATGACAAACAGCATGGAAATGCCGTCCACTCCCATGCGGTAGGTCAGACCACCGCCCAGCCATTCAGCTTCTTCCATGAATTGAAAGCCTGGATTTGAACCGTCAAATCCAGCCCAGACCATCAATGAAACCAGGAATGTGAACACGGTGGTCAACAGCGCAACCATGCGAATGTTGCGTTGTGCAGCCTCTGTTTCATCATTGATGAACAACACCACCAAGACACCCACCAACGGCAGGAATGTCACGAGTGATAGGATTGGCATCCCGTCCATTAGCCGATGCCTCCAAGCATTATCCAAGTCACAAGAGCAGCAACACCAATCAGCATGGCGAATGCGTAATGGTAGAGATATCCGGTCTGAACCTTGACTGCACGCTGGGCAAGACCTGCCACGCGTGCGGCAATCGCATCAGGGCCGTGCCCGTCGATAAGCCAGCCGTCACCGCGTTTCCATAGGAATGTGCCCAATCGCTTGGCCGGGCGTACAAACAGAAAGTCGTAAAGCTCGTCAAAATACCATTTGTTGAGCAGGAACTTGTACAAACCGCTGTGCTGCTCGGCCAGTGCCGCCGGTGTTTGGGGCGAACGAATGTACATGTACCAGGCGGCAAAAAGACCGATTAGCATGACAATGGTCGCGCTCCATTTTACCAGGTACGGCACATGGTGGAACTCTTCGAGAATCTGGTTTTCCGGCAATGTGAACAGAGCGCCCTTCCAGAAATCCATGTAGTGATGGCCAAAGAACATGTCATAAAACAAGACGCCGGCCAGCAAGGCACCTGCAGCCAGAACGCCAAGCGGAACCAGCATCACAGGTGGCGATTCATGGACATGGTGCATCACATCGGCCGTTGCGCGCGGTTTGCCGTGAAAGGTCATGAAGATCAGACGCCAGGAATAGAAGCTGGTGAACAAGGCAGCCACAACCAACATGAAGAAGGCGTAGCCTGCAGCAGGGTTATGAGCAACAAAGGCGCTTTCGATGATGAAGTCTTTTGAGAAGAACCCCGCAGTTCCGATAATGGTGCCGGGTATGCCGACGCCTGTCAGCGCGACCGTGCCAATCACCATCATCCAGTAGGTCGTGGGGATAAGCTTGCGCAGTCCACCCATGCGGCGCATGTCCTGCTCGTCTGATACGGCGTGGATAACAGAACCTGCGCCCAAAAATAGAAGCGCCTTGAAGAAGGCGTGTGTGAACAGGTGGAAGATGGCAGCGCCATAAGCGCCGATGCCCAACGCCACGAACATGTAGCCGAGCTGCGAACAGGTTGAATAGGCTATGACCCGCTTGATATCATTTTGAACCAAACCGATCGTTGCGGCAAAGAACGCCGTCGTCGCACCAATGACTACAACAACAGTCAGTGCTGCCTGAGACAATTCAAACAGAGGCGACATGCGCGCCAGCATGAAGACGCCAGCGGTCACCATTGTAGCGGCATGGATGAGCGCAGAGACCGGTGTTGGGCCTTCCATAGCATCTGGCAGCCAGGTGTGCAGCAAAAATTGCGCAGACTTACCCATGGCACCCATGAACAGCAAAAGGCAAACAATGGTCAATGCGTGGCTCTTGTCCAGTGCATAGCCCAGGAAGTTCAGCACCACTTCACCATCAGCTTCAGCGCCCTCAACCGGAATGAAGGATTGTGCGTTGGCAAAAATCGTATCGAAATTGACCGATCCAAACAACACGAAGACGCCAAAGATACCCAGTGCAAAACCAAAGTCGCCAACGCGGTTGACGATAAACGCTTTCATCGCGGCGCTGTTAGCCGAGGGTTTCTTGAACCAGAAACCAATCAGCAGATAGGACGCAAGGCCCACGCCTTCCCAGCCAAAGAACATTTGGACCAGATTGTCGGATGTCACCAGCATCAACATCGCAAAAGTAAAGAGCGACAGATAGGCAAAGAACCGCGGGCGATGCGGATCATGGTGCATGTAGCCAATCGAATAGACGTGCACGAGCGCAGAAACTGTGTTCACCACGACCAGCATGACGACGGTCAGCGTATCGATTCTGAAGGCCCAGTTTGCGTCAAGCGATCCGACTTGCATCCAGCGCAGCACGTCGACAGTGAATGATTCACCTCCGCCGACGCCCACGGCAAAGAAAGCTACCCAAGACAGCAAGGCAGCTATCAACATGAAAGCACAGGTCACATATTCCGAAGCTTTTGCGCCGATTGAATTGCCGCCAAATCCGGCAATCAGGGCACCAAATAACGGAAGGAAGACGATGGCTTGATACATGGTCTATCAGCCCTTCATCATGTTTACGTCTTCAACAGCGATGGAACCGCGGTTCCTGTAGAAGACAACGAGAATGGCAAGGCCGATTGCTGCTTCAGCGGCGGCAACGGTCAATACGAAGAGCGCAAAGATCTGGCCGACCAGATCTTGCAGATGAGCTGAGAACGCCACGAAGTTGAGATTCACCGCCAAGAGAATGAGTTCAACCGACATCAGGATGACGATGACATTCTTCTTGTTCAGAAATATTCCGAACACACCGATCACGAACAAAATGGCCGAAACAGTCAGATAATGTGAAATCGTGATTTCCATCAAATCAAAGTCCTTTGCCTGTTTCGACATCCACCACTTCGATGGAGTCTTCCACCTTGCGGGCGACTTGTCCGGCCATATTCTGGCGCTTAACGCCGGGCCGCGTCGGCCGCAACGTCAGGACAATCGCACCGATCATTGCCACCAAAAGAACCAAGCCGGCGATCTGGAAGAAGAAAATATAGTCTGTGTAGAGCACGTCACCGAGGGCTGCCGTGTTGTGACGTGTCGCAGGATCGGGTGTTGGCAACGCAGTATTTCCAGGTTGGCCGATGCCTACAAACTGACCGCCAAGCACAATCAGCAATTCGGCGGCCAACACGATGCCGACCATCGCACCGATCGGCGCATAATCCAGTGCGCCACGCTTGAGCGAAGCAAAATCGACATCGAGCATCATGACAACGAAAAGGAACAGCACTGCTACCGCTCCGATGTAGACCACAAGCAAGATCATGCCCAGAAACTCTGCGCCGGTCAGAATAAACAATGCGGCAGCATTGAAGAATGTCAGGATCAAATAGAGCACCGAGTGCACCGGATTGCGTGCAGAGATCACCATCACCGCAGCAGCGATGGCAACAAATGCAAACAGGTAGAAAAAGGCCGCGCCCAGTCCCGTCAACAGCATCGGTTCCCCCGAGTTCCCTATTTTGCCCTGCGGATGTTTCAGCTAGAGCGTTTTGGCTGAGCTTACGCCCAAACCATGTTTCAATTCATCACCTGTATGGCGAGTCGAGCGCGATGTTGCGCGCGATTTCGCGCTCCCACCGGTCGCCATTGGCCAACAGCTTGTCTTTGTCATAATAGAGCTCTTCACGGGTTTCCGTGGCAAACTCAAAATTTGGTCCTTCGACGATTGCATCGACCGGGCAGGCTTCCTGACAGAAACCGCAATAGATGCATTTCACCATATCGATATCGTAGCGAACGGTTCTGCGTGTTCCGTCGTTGCGCCGCGGGCCAGCCTCGATCGTGATGGCTTGTGCCGGGCAAATCGCCTCGCAAAGCTTGCACGCAATGCAGCGTTCTTCGCCATTGGGATAGCGGCGCAGCGCATGTTCACCGCGAAAGCGCGGGCTCAAACGGCCCTTTTCGTGCGGATAATTGAGCGTCGCCTTGGGCGAGAAAAACCGTTTCATTGCAAGGCCGAACGCGCCCACGAATTCCAGCAGTAGAAGTGATTTGGCTGCTTGCGCAATATTGCTCATCGCTCTTCCCCTCTATGCCAATCCGGTGATCTTCAAAAACGCCGCTGTTGCTATGACCATGAACAGCGAAATCGGCAGGAACACTTTCCAGCCAAGCCGCATCAATTGGTCGTAGCGGTAGCGCGGTACGATTGTTTTGACGATGGCGAACATGAAGAACACCATACACAGTTTGAATATGAACCAGATTACACCAGGCACCCAAGTAAATGGCGCGATGTCAATTGGCGGCAGCCAACCACCCATAAACAGGATCACCGTGAGCGCACACATCAACAGTATTGCGATGTATTCGCCCAGCATGAACAGCAGGTAAGGCGTCGATGAATATTCGATCATGTGCCCGGCAACCAATTCAGATTCTGCCTCCACCAGATCAAATGGTGGACGATTGGTTTCTGCGAGAGCTGAAATGAAGAAGATCACAAACATCGGGAACAAACCGAGCCAATGCCAATCCAGGAACGAATTTGTCAGACCAAGATGCGTGCCCAGTCCATCTTGCTGGCTAAGAACAATGTCGGTCATGTTCAAAGAGCCAACACAAAGCAATACAGTGACGATTACGAAGCCGATGGAAACCTCATAGGAAACCATTTGAGCAGCAGAACGCAGTGCGCCCAAAAACGGATATTTGGAGTTTGAAGCCCAACCGGCCATGATCACGCCGTAAACTTCCAATGAGGAGACGGCGAAAACAAACAGAATACCAACATTGATGGCCGGTGCGACTGCCCAGCCTTCATCGATCGGGATCACAGCCCAAGCTGCCAAAGCCAGTGCAGCTGATACCAAAGGCGCAAGCAGGAAAATTCCTTTGTTTGCGCCAGATGGAATGATCGGTTCCTTGACCACAAATTTCAGCAAATCAGCGAATGATTGAAGCAATCCGAACGGACCCACCACATTGGGGCCTTTGCGAGACATCACAGCCGCCCAGATTTTGCGATCCGCATAAAGAATGAAAGCGGTGAATACCAGCAATGCCACCAAAGCGACCACGCTTTGCAGCAATATTATCAGGCCCGGTAATATGTAAGCTTCAAACATGCGTTAGTCCAAATTCTCGTCTCGTGCGTTATTCTGCAGCTTGTGCGTAGCCCTTGGCAGCAAGGCCAGAGCACTCAGCCATCACAGCAGAAGCACGAGCGATTGGGTTGGTCAAATAGAAGTCTTTGACGGCGGATGCAAATGCCGATTTGCCTAATCGACCACCTTTCTTTGCCAATGACGCAATTGCCGCACCATCAGCGGCTTCAATTGCATCAATTGCAGCGAAATGGGGGTGCGCTTCATAAAGAGCGCTGCGGAGCTGGACAAGCGAGTCGAATGGCAGTTTGTGACCAATCACGTCCGACAGCGCGCGCAATATCGCCCAATCTTCTTTGGCTTCGCCCGGTGCAAACCCGGCTCGGTTGGTCATCTGTACGCGTCCCTCGGTGTTGACATAGGTCGCCGACTTTTCGGTATAGGTTGATGCAGGCAGGATGATATCCGCGTGATGCGCACCCACATCGCCATGCGTGCCAATGTATATTGTCATAGCGCCTGACTTTCGCGTTCTCATATCGAGTTCATCGGCGCCGAGCAGAAACAGAACATCGGCTTCCTTGACCGCATTGGTCGCGGTCATGCCGTTCTCACCCGGAACGAAGCCCAGATCGAGACCCCCGACACGACCAGCTGCAGTGTGCAGCACAGCAAATCCATTCCAATCACCTTTCACGGCGCTTGCAGCGTCAGCAATCTTTGCTGCATTAGCCAGAACTGCTGCGCCATCACCACGCGCCAAGGCACCCTGCCCGACAATGATCATTGGTTTCTTGGCGCGTTTCAGAACGCCGGCAAACTTGTTCTTGCCAGATGCGAGTTCGGCCAATGTGTCAGGGCCCGAGCCCAGCGCCTGATAGTCATAGCGAAGATCGCCCATATCGCCGACCACACCGATTTTCACCCCAGTTGCCCGGTAAGCCTTGCGTATGCGTGCATTGAGAACGGAAGCCTCAAAACGCGGATTGGCGCCGATGATCAAGATTGCATCTGATTCTTCGATGCCCTCAATGGTCGGATTAAACAGGTAGGAGGCGCGTCCAAGCTTTGGATCAAGCGCCGTTCCATCCTGGCGGCAATCCATGCTGGTTGATCCCAGGGATCCGAGCAGCTGCTGCATGGCATACATTTCTTCAACACCCGACAGATCACCTGCAACTGCGGCGATCTGCGCTCCGGACTTTCCATCAAGCGCAGATTTGACGGCAGCAAAAGCTTCCGACCAGGAAGCTGCCTTCAGTTTGCCATCAGCACCCCGGACAAAGGGACGATCCAGACGCTGCGTGCGCAAACCATCCCAAATGAAGCGTGTTTTGTCCGATATCCACTCTTCATTTATTTCCTCGTTGACCCGCGGCATGATGCGCATCACTTCGCGGCCTCGCGTATCAACTCGAATTGCAGATCCGACCGCATCCATAACGTCGATGGATTCTGTCTTTGTCAGTTCCCAAGGCCGCGCTTGGAAAGCATAAGGTTTTGAAGTCAGTGCACCCACGGGGCAAAGATCAATGACATTGCCTTGCAATTCGGACGTCATCGCCTTTTCAAGATAGGTCGTAATTTCGGCGTCTTCGCCGCGGCCAATCAACCCCAGCTCCGAGATACCCGCAATTTCAGTGGTGAAACGAACGCAGCGCGTGCAGTGGATGCAGCGGGTCATGATAGTTTTGACCAGGGGCCCGATATATTTGTCTTCGACAGCACGCTTGTTCTCTTGATAACGCGATGAATCAACACCAAACGCCATCGCCTGATCCTGCAAATCGCACTCTCCGCCCTGGTCACAAATCGGGCAATCCAAGGGGTGGTTGATCAGCAGGAATTCCATCACACCCTCACGGGCCTTCTTGACCATTGGCGTGTTAGTGAAAATCTCCGGTGGCTGACCCTCCGGGCCGGGACGGAGATCCCGCACACCCATCGCGCATGATGCCGTTGGCTTGGGCGGACCGCCTTTTACTTCAACAAGACACATCCGGCAGTTACCGGCGATTGAAAGCCGCTCGTGATAGCAAAAACGCGGTATCTCGGCGCCAGCTTCCTCACACGCCTGCAAAATCGTGTAGTGGTCTGGAACCTCAACTTCATTGCCGTCAACTTTGACCTTCGTCATCGCTTAATTCCGTGTTCCCTGCTAGCCGCAGCGTTGTTTTTGCCACAATTTGACATGGGGTAAATGCGCCCAGTCAAATGCATGATCCGTATTCCCGTGAGCGTCCAAATAGTCAAGCCGCTCCCTGGCTTCGTTTAGTGTAGGTCTGTGCCCATCTTCAACCCACCACATAACGAAGTGGTGCGATTTCATGGTGGAAAACCATTCATGTTTACGATTGTAAAACTGTTTGTGTACCGTGTTCCAAACAAAATGCTCCAACTGCGCCGCACTTTGCCAAACGCTCATATTGACAATTGCATCCGGCCATGGCGATGGCTGATACATCGCATGGCCGGTTTCGTCCTTGTGCATCCAGACAAAACCGTCCATCGCACCCGCCAAGCCGTTGATCCGCACAATATTGTCCGTAAAATCGGCAATCCGCGGATCATCCAGATCGTATTTGGGCACGGCGATGTTGAGTTCAGCTAATTGCATGTAATACCGCTACACCTTGGCCAGTTTAGATGCTTGCGCGATCCATTCATCGCGATCAATACGGCCTTTGAACTGCAGAAAGTCATCAACCCAGGCCACTTCCTCTGGTGTCCAGGCTTCAATCTGACTAAAGCTCCAGATGCCCATTGAGTTGAGAACCTGCTCAAGTTTCGGCCCGATACCAGAAATCTGCTTCAAATCATCTGGTGCTTCAGGTTTCTCCATCTTTTTGGGCTTCTTGAAGTCCTCAGGCATGATTTCTGCCGGGGAAGCCACTGGTGTCGTTTCGATCGCAGGTGCAGGCGTTTCAAAGACCGGCTTTGCCATGGCTTTTTCAATGGCGGTACGCTCAGCTTCAAGCACTTTCTCAGGTTTTTCGATCGGTGCCGCAGCGCGCTCGGTGATCGTTTCAGCGTTTGATTCAACAACCTGCGTTGGTGTGACGGATGGCGCTTTGACTGCCGCCTTCTTTGGCTTGCTGGCTTTTGTGGCGGGCTTTTCAGCCGAGTTCACGTCTGACCATTCAAAAGTCAGCGGATTGAAAAGCATGCCAAAAGGCGCTTCGGATTTCTCCGTTGCCTCTTTCATCTTCTCGGCTGCTTCCATAGCGCCGGTCATGGCGCCCATCATCGTGCCAAACATCTGCGTATACAGACCAAATCCAACCGCCGATGAAGCGGCCATTGCGGCCATAGGATGAGTTGCAAGACCGCTGTTGGGCAAGCCTTCCACTTCGGGAATGGCTTTCAACCACGCCTCGGCGGTTTTCTTGACCCTTTCATTGTCATTTGCAAATGCTGTTTGCATCATGGCCAATATCGGGTTGTCTTCAGTCATCTTGTTCATGGCGTCATTAGAGAGCGAAAACATAGTCTGAACTCCTGTCGGGTTTGATTATGAACTTCGCCGATCCTCTAACGTTTCCTTCCTGCGGCAACGACCGCTATTCCGGGCTGTTTTCAGCCTTCTGAATTTGTACAAATATATGCTGATTGGTAAGCCCTGTCAGCAACCAAATAGTTGGGTTTTGTGCCCAATTTCTGCAAGCCATCTCTGCAGATAACAGAGGCAGCAATATCGTCGTTGACGAACTGATAGTCCGATGTGTCAGCGACCGGCTCACTTACCCCGTTGCGCGAGGTCGACCGCACAGCAAATCGGCCCTGTGAGTCGGGAAAAGAGTAAGAGACCAAATAACGTTGACTGGTCTGAACCGAACCATAATCGATATCGGTCACTTCCATTGTGAAGTTGGAAGGCGCGGGCGTCGTTGCCGGCGTGGCGGTGTTGGTGGTCACGGTTGAACAGCCAGCCAATAATCCGATCGCAAAAAGCGAAATGAGGTTCGGTGCAAGCCGCATCATTCAGCTGCCACCATAACGGGTGCGGCCTGATCCTCGCTGCGCGAGAACTCGTCAATCCGCCTTTCGATCTCAGGCCGGAAATGTCGAATCAGACCCTGAATTGGCCAAGCCGCTGCATCGCCCAACGCACAGATTGTGTGGCCTTCCACTTGCTTGGTGACGTCAAGCAGCATGTCTATCTCGCGTTTCTGCGCATTGCCTGTCACCATGCGTTCCATAACGCGCCACATCCAGCCTGTACCCTCACGGCACGGCGTACACTGACCACAGCTTTCGTGTTTGTAAAAATAGCTGAGCCGCGCAATCGCTTTGACGATGTCTGTGGACTTATCCATCACAATCACGGCTGCTGTTCCGAGGCCTGACTGCAAGGCGCGGAGCGAGTCAAAATCCATGGGACAGTCCAATATCTGTTGAGCGGGCACCAAGGGCACAGACGAGCCCCCGGGGATCACGCACAGAAGATTGTCCCAGCCACCGCGAATACCGCCACAGTGATAGTCAATCAGTTCCTTGAACGGCACTGACATCTCTTCTTCAAATGTAGCTGGCTGATTGACGTGACCAGATACGCAAAACAGCTTTGTACCTGTGTTGTTTTCCTTGCCGAAACCAGCAAACCATGCGCCGCCACGGCGCAATATCGTCGGAGCAACAGCAATCGATTCAACATTGTTGACGGTGGTCGGGCATCCATACAGTCCGACATTTGCTGGAAATGGCGGTTTTAGGCGCGGCTGACCCTTTTTGCCCTCAAGGCTTTCGAGCAGCGCGGTTTCCTCACCGCAAATATAAGCACCGGCTCCATGGTGAACATAGACATCCATGTCCCAGCCGCATTTGTTGTTCTTGCCCAGCAGGCCCGCGTCATAGCACTCGTCAATAGCCGCCTGCAGCGCATAGCGTTCACGAATGTACTCGCCGCGAATGTAGATGTAGGCGACATGCGCATTCATTGCGAAGGAAGCCAATAGACAACCCTCAATCAATGTGTGCGGATCATGCCGCATAATGTCCCGGTCTTTGCAAGTTCCCGGCTCAGATTCATCGGCATTGACCACCAAATAATGCGGGCGTTCGCCGACTTCTTTGGGCATGAATGACCATTTGAGGCCAGTCGGGAAGCCCGCACCGCCGCGACCGCGCAGTCCGGACTCTTTCATCTCGCTGATAATCCAGTCGCGCCCCTTTTCGACCAAGGCTTTGGTACCATCCCAATGACCGCGGCTCATCGCACCTTTCAGCGACTTGTCCTTGAGGCCATAGATATTGGTAAAAATGCGATCTTTATCTTGCAGCATATCTCAATCCCTATCGCGGCTTCTTGCCGAAGATTTTGATGTATTCGGCTTCGCCCTTGGCCAAAGCCTTGGCTTGCTTGATCCAGTCGTCCCGCTCGATCCGACCTTTGAACGAGAGCTCGTCATCGACAATCGCGACGTCCGCCTTCTTCCACTTGGCAATTTGACTATAGTGCCAGAAGCCCAAGCCATTGAGTGTTTTTTCAAGCTTGGGGCCCACGCCAGAAATGAGCTTCAAATCGTCTGCCTTGCCCTTTGGTTTCTTCAATCGCTCAGGACCTGCTGGCTTTTTGGCAGCGGCCTTCTTCGCTGGCGCTTTCTCAGCTGCCGGCTTCTTGGCAGCAGTCCCTGATGCTGTGGCAGCGAGTTTCATGGTGGAGTTTCCACCAGTGACCTTTGGCTTTGCTGGCGCTTTTGGTTTGAGTGATTTTGCCGTGGCAGCCAATTTCATCGTCGAATTGGTCTTTGTCGCCTTGGAGCCGCCACTTGCACGCTTGCCGACTGGCTTGCCGTTCAGTGTGGTCAAGCCGCCAGCGGGTGCGGAGTATACCCGGTCAATTTGCGGTCCGAGTTTGATTTTGTCGCCTTTGCCTGCTTCGAACGCATCGATAATCTCTTCGAGGCGCTCTGGCGTGAGATCCTCATAGGTATCCTTGAATATCATCACCATCGGCGCATTCACGCATGCGCCCTGGCACTCCACTTCTTCCCAGGACAAAGTCCCTTCCTCGTTAAGTGCAAATTGCTCAGGATGAATCTTCTTTTTGCACACCGCCATCAGGTCTTCTGAGCCACGCAGCATGCATGGCGTGGTACCGCAAACCTGAATATGTGCTTTGGTACCAACAGGTTGCAGCATGAACTGGGTATAAAAAGTTGCTACTTCCATGACGCGAATATGCGGCATATCAAGCATTTGAGCGATATGCTCGATCGATGCCTTGGTGACCCAGCCCTCTTGTTCCTGGGCAAGCATCAACAGCGGGATCACGGCGGATTGCTCACGCCCTTTTGGATATTTTTTGATCCACCCCTTGGCTTCCGCCCCCAACGAGCGGTTGAACTTGAAACCATCGGGTTGAACTGAATCTTCTGCTAGTCGACGGACTGACATATCAAGAAGCTCCGGTCGTATGAAATGAATAGTAGAAACAGCAAAGCATGACGGCGGCGGCGCCGACGATATCTGCAGCACCTGTGATCGTGTGGCCAGTCAATTTCGAGGTCAGATCCTGTCTTGTGAAAGAACCGGTCCCATAGGCGACCATCAACAAGATCTTGCCTGTCGACAACACCACAAGCCAAGTTGGAATGACTGTCACCGGTCCACCTCGCCAAATACGATGTCCAAAGATCCCAAGACGGCAGAAACATCTGCCAGCATGTGACCGCGACACAGAAAATCCATTGCCTGCAAATGGGCAAAACCGGGTGCGCGCAACTTGCAGCGATAAGGCTTGTTGGAACCGTCTGAAACCACATAGACGCCAAACTCGCCTTTCGGCGCTTCAACAGCGGCGTATACCTCACCCTCAGGCACTTTGTAGCCTTCAGTATAAAGTTTGAAATGGTGGATCAAAGCTTCCATTGAACGCTTCATCTCGCCACGCTTTGGCGGCACCATTTTGCCGTCGGTCGTCGAAACAGGTCCCTGCCCTTCAGGAGCGAGAAGTTTCTCAACGCACTGACGCATGATCTCGGCGGACTGGCGCATCTCTTCCATGCGGATCAAATAACGATCATAGCAATCGCCATTCTTGCCGATGGGAATATCAAACTTCATCTCATCATAGCATTCATAGGGTTGGCTCTTGCGCAGATCCCACTTGGCTCCTGAACCACGGACCATGACTCCAGAGAAACCCCAGGCCCATGCGTCTTCAAGTTTCACAACACCAATGTCCACATTGCGTTGCTTGAAGATTCGGTTCTGGGTCAGAAGCCCGTCGATCTCCTCGACAACGCCTAGGAACGGGTCGATCCAGTCACCGATGTCGCGCACCAGTTGCTCAGGCAAATCCTGGTGGACACCACCGGGGCGGAAATAGGCCGCGTGCAAGCGAGCGCCACAAGCACGTTCATAGAAGATCATCAGTTTCTCGCGCTCTTCAAAACCCCACAGTGGCGGGGTCAATGCGCCAACATCCAAAGCCTGGGTCGTGATATTGAGCAAATGGGACAGAATACGCCCGATCTCGGAATACAGCACACGAATGAGCTGACCGCGACGCGGCACTTCAATTCCAGCCAACTTCTCGACAGCCAGCGCGAAGGCATGTTCCTGGTTCATCGGCGACACATAGTCAAGCCGATCAAAGTACGGCACCGCCTGCAGGTAAGTTTTATGCTCAATGAGCTTTTCCGTACCGCGATGCAGCAGGCCGATATGCGGATCAACGCGCTCGCAAATCTCTCCATCCAGCTCCAAAACAAGGCGCAGAACACCGTGAGCTGCCGGATGCTGCGGCCCAAAGTTGATATTGAAATTACGGACGTTGTGTTCGGTCACGCCACACACTCCTTTGGAGCCTTGAAGTTCTTTGCTGCCATCGTCTTAATCCTTGGCCTTCTCATCGCCCGGCAAAACATATTCGGGCCCTTCCCAAGGGCTTTCGAAATCAAAGTCACGAAATTCCTGGCGCAGGTGAACTGGCTCGTAGATGACGCGTTTTGTTTCGTCGTCATACCGGACTTCAACAAAACCAGTCAGCGGAAAATCCTTGCGCAGCGGATGACCTTCAAACCCATAATCCGTCAGCAGACGGCGTAAATCCGGATGGCCCGTAAACAAGATGCCATACATGTCGTAGGCTTCGCGCTCAAACCAGTTTGCACCGGGATAGACATCAGTCATGGAAGGCACTGGTGTTTCTTCATCGGTCTGCGCCTTGACGCGAATGCGCTGGTTCAATGTCGGGCTCATCAAATGATAGACCACATCGAAACGACGCGGACGTGAGGGATAGTCAACACCGCACATGTCAATGAAAGAAATGAATTTGAGTTGCATGTCGCCTTGCAGCACTTTCATTGTTTCCGCGAGATTTTCGACGGCAATTTGAACTGTCAGTTCGCCATGGCCGATCGTTAGCTCATGATCAATGCCGGCAAGCCGGTCTGCAACCGTGTTTCCCAGATCTTCGACAGCGTTTGTGGCGCGTTGTTGTTGTGATGTTGCCATCTAGCTTTCCCCTGACCTGCACGCAGGCCCATCAAATTATCGCTCAATCGTTCCTGTGCGGCGCATTTTCTTCTGCAACATCAAAATGCCATAGAGCAGCGCTTCTGCAGTTGGCGGGCAACCAGGAACATAAATGTCCACCGGCACGATACGGTCGCAGCCGCGCACGACGGAATAAGAATAGTGATAATAGCCACCGCCATTGGCACATGAACCCATGGAAATCACGTAGCGTGGCTCGGGCATTTGATCATAGACCTTGCGCAGTGCGGGAGCCATTTTGTTGGTTAGTGTACCAGCCACTATCATCACATCGGATTGGCGAGGTGAAGCGCGCGGCGCGATGCCAAAGCGCTCAGCGTCATAGCGGGGCATGGAGGTGTGCATCATCTCAACAGCACAGCATGCGAGGCCAAATGTCATCCACATAAGCGAGCCGGTTCGCGCCCAATTGATCAATTCATCGGTTGAAGTAACAAGAAAGCCCTTGTCGCCCAATTCATCGCTTAGTTCACCAAAATAGGGATCATCTGCGCCAATTGGTTCGCCGGTGGACGGATCTATGATTCCCTTGGGCTGCGGTGCCACCAAACTATCGTTATCGCCTAATCCCATTCCAGCGCGCCTTTCTTCCACTCATAGATGAAGCCGATGGTCAAAATGCCCAGAAATACCATCATCGACCAGAAACCAAACATGCCGACTTCGCCAAACGAGACTGCCCACGGAAACAAAAAGGCGACCTCAAGGTCAAAAATGATAAACAGGATGGCCACGAGGTAAAACCGGACATCGAACTTCATGCGGGCGTCATCGAACGCGTTGAAGCCACATTCATAGGCAGAGAGTTTTTCGGGATCCGGGTTCCTGTAAGCCACCAAAAATGGTGCAATCAGCAATGCTGCTGCGATTCCGATTGAGACCGCGAGAAAGATGATAATTGGCAGATAGGAAGCGATTATTGCGTCCATGTGTCGTTCCCTGATTATTTGCGCGCGGAATGCACACGAAAGGTCAAAACCGTTTTATGCTGCATGGCGGCATAATACAATGCTTAACCCGTCCTAATTCAGTGGGTTAAAACGATGTTGATTGTGGTTCAAGACCTACCAATTGCCAAAATGATTGACCGCTTGAACTTGCGCAATGCGACGCATTGAAACAGCGCGGTCTATCAGCCTGATTTGGGGAAAACAAAAAGGAAAATGGCGCGAGTGACGGGGCTCGAACCCGCGACCTCCGGCGTGACAGGCCGGCACTCTAACCAACTGAGCTACACCCGCGCATTTTCACTTGAGCCAGCGATGCTGGCGTGGCGGTGATTTAGGCGGTTCTAAAACCCGTGTCAAGCAGCGTTCCGAGGTGTGATCGTCTTAAAATGCAGAAGTTAGGAAAATCGACGATACATGCAAAAGAAAGGGTTGCGGAAATCG
>CAJHZC010000027.1_pt1 | contig 37811 bp, 33 predicted proteins | sample 9198911 | NCBI WGS metagenome assembly CAJHZC01 (sample SAMEA7708336, study PRJEB35096) | sediment metagenome | biome: marine neritic benthic zone biome [ENVO:01000025]; feature: sediment [ENVO:00002007]; material: shallow marine sediment [ENVO:03000034] sea grass bed [ENVO_01000059] ...
TCTCGCAGCGCCGTCTCCAATATGTCACCAGCATAGTAGACGCCATAGCTGCCGTCTGAAAAACGCGATGTTCGATCTGGAGAAATATGGGTGAAGGCAGCCATCACCCATGATGCACCAGTTCCGCCAACGCGTCTTTCAATTGGCACCAATGTCAGATCGCCAACCTCGTCAATAATGCGTGGATTGGTGCGAGCTTCGGCCTGGATAAGGTGCTGCCAATCTTGCGGGTCAGCAATGTCATCAAACAGGTCTATGGGTGGGAAGCGCGACAGAATGAGCCGATGCGTTTGGGGCCAGCTTACCCTCGTCGACGGGGCTTCTACCATCCGCCGCGCACAGAATCCAGATAACGCCTGATACGGACAATATCATCCATGCCGCCTTGCATCATGATGGCAAGCGGCGTGCGATCACCAAGTGATTTGTTCTCTGATCCGATCCAGTCATGGGCTTGCGCTGGATTGGTGAAGATGATCCGCAGCGCTTTGTGAATTCCCATCAAATTGGACATGCGGTCGGCCAGATCTCGGTTCACACGCCCATAGTCGCCTTCTTTCCAACGGCGAAATGTCTTTGCGGCGATGCCGCCCAAAAGAACAGCAGCATCCACATCACTCACGCGCCATTTGTCAAACAGGTTGATAACGGCGCGCTGCATGGCACGCAATTCGTCCTGAGTGTAGTGCCCGTTCTGCGATGCGGCCTGATTAATAGACGTGCATTCTAGCGCGGTAAGCATATTCTTTCCTTTTATCTATATATAGTTCAATTATGGACAAAAGTCTAGGATGGAAGCGTGCCAAACTTGCAGTCTGCATAAGTAATGAATTTTGAAGATGCGCCTGCTTGAACTCGCGCTTTTCTGCTGCGGTGAACAGACAATGCATCAGGTATTTGAGAAAGACTGTTAACCACCAAACCAGCTTACAAACCCAATTAACTGCATTGCAATCGCTACGCCTTAAGCTGGTCGGATGTGCGTGAAAAATCGCACAAAGCCGACATGAAGCCGGCAATAGCATCAGCACTGTTCTGAAATGTAGAATTATACAGGAATTGAACCTGAGCGATCGTGGTATCGACTGCCACTTCGCCTAACGGGCTCAAACCCGGATCTGGATTGCCGAGCGGCGCAGCGCAAATAGTAGCGCGACGACATAGTGCAAAATGAAGGTTCGATTCTGGAGTTGCAACGCGTGAAAACCGAAAATGACCTGAAATTGCAGATCCTCGACGGAACTTCTGACACAAGCGACGGCATATCGACTGATCATGGGTTTGACGCGATGCCTTTCACATTTGGGGCAGTATCATGAACCTGCGGATCCGAAATGGCTTGCTCGCCGCACTGATTACCGTGGGTCTGGTGCCGTTGGTCGCACTGACCTGGCTGACTTATGAACGCACACTGGTTCGCGAACTCAGTGAAGTGGAAGACCGGCATTTGTTGTTGGCGCAAAACCTGTCATCGGCGCTTTCGCGCTATGAGAGAGATATCAGGACCACTACAAAAACGGTATCTGGCGCATTGCTCAACGATCATGTGCCAGAAAATGTCGATGAACTACTGTCCAATTTGAGCGTTCGCAATATATCGATTGTCGACGGGCAGAGCGGTGATGTGCTCCATTCAGTTTCAGAAGCGAAATTTGATGACGAGTTGTTGGCATTCCTCCAATCGCATGCAACCAGCAACCGGTTTCAGTTTACGCCGGTGTGGCGCGAGTCAGAAACCAAGACTTGCCTCTTTTTGGTCGCAACAATGGGACCGAACATCGCTGTGGCGGAAATCGGTACCGATTATTTCCAGCAATTGGGAAGCGAAATCTCATTTGGCGAAATGGGACATGCAGCCATTGTCGATCAGGAAGGCAGTGTGTTGTCTCACCCGTTGGAATCCTGGGTTCAGTCTGCTCAAAACCTGTCGTCGGTTTCTGCCGTTGCACGGATGATAAATGGTGAAACAGGCGTCGAGCGCTTCTATTCTCCGGCGCTTGATGGCGACATGATAGCCGGTTTGACCGTTGTGCCCGGACCAGGATGGGGCGTGATGATACCGCAGCCCATTTCTGAATTGAAGGCAAAGGCAATCGCCAATCTGTTGCCATTGTTGGGCGGCTTGTTGCTTGCCGTTTTACTAACACTGGTCGCGATCAAGTTATCAATACGCTACCTGGCCCGTCCGCTAGAAAATCTCAATAGCGACCTACAGGAGCAGTCGCGTTCCGGTACGCCGAAAGCCGTTGCGCCCAGCCGCTCACATTCAAACATTAAAGAACTGCAAGAGATCGTTGGTGCCTATAATGAGCTAGCCAGAACAGTCGATGATCACAGCCGCGAACTTGGCCGAAGATTGTATGAAGACACTGTAACCGGCATCGGTAATCGCGCCTATTTTACAAGCGGCAGCGAACAGCAAATTGGACTAAGAACATCGCAAGGCAAACGCGGCGTGCTGATCTTCCTGGATTTGGACGGGTTCAAGGAAATCAATGATGTGAGAGGTCACAATATCGGCGATGCGGTGCTAAAGGAATTTGCCCAATGCCTTTACCCTGCAGCCAAGCGCTTCATGGATGAAAAGTTTCGCGGCATCACAGGTGCTCACCCGATTATCGGACGATTTGGTGGTGATGAATTTGCCATCATGCTTCCTATCCCCTGCGATACAGAGAATATTTCTGAAATCTGTGAAGATTTGAGGCGGGTGCTGTCTCGGTCAGTGAATGTCGATGGTGTCGATATCCACTGCAATGTCTCGGCCGGTGGTGCCATCTATCCAGACCACGGCACGTGCGTGGACGAGTTGGTTCGACGTGCAGATGTTGCGCTTTATTTGGCCAAGGCCAAGGGCAAGGGCAGATTTGAACTCTATGGCCGCAAAAATGCGCTGGGTGGTAAGAGCGAAATCCTTGCAGCCTTCACAAAGGCAATTGAGAATGACGAATTGGTGCTGGAGTACCAACCAAAGTTCTGCGTGAAAAACCAGAAGATCACCGGCGTGGAGGCGCTGCTTCGCTGGCAACACCCGGTTCATGGCCGTCTGACACCTGATCTGTTCTTGTATGCTGTTCAAAACACCAGCGTTATGTGCGCTCTGGGTGATTGGGTTGCGTCTCGCGCCATTGCAGAAGTCAAGCAAATGGAAGAAGAGGGACACATCCTCAAAGTGGCGATCAACATCGGCACCGAGCACTTCCTTTCAGCCGATTTTGTGCCGTCTCTCCTGGCGAAGTGCGAAGCAGTTGATTTTGCGGCCGAACGGGTTCAAATCGAAATCACCGAAGATGTCATGGACACGTCGAGTTCCGTTTTCAAAGCGACCGTCGAACGTCTGCATCAATATGGCTTTACAGTAGCAATTGACGACTTCGGGCGCGGCTTTTCAAACCTGACCAGACTGGCTACGACTCCTGTTGATGTTATCAAGCTGGATCGATCGCTTATTCGAGACGCAACCACAAGCCAACGGGTCGAGGTGATCATGAAATCTGCCGTTGAAATGGCACATGCTCTCGGATCTGCCGTGATCGTTGAAGGGGTGGAAACACTAGACCAAGTCAGCATGGCTCAGCGTGCAGGCGCAGACGCATTGCAGGGCTTCTACTATTCAAAAAGCCTATCTCCAGCGGAGCTGTCAGCATGGATTGTTGCGTGCTCTATCGCTGTGCCCAATCAACAAATAGATGCGCTTGAAAGAGCTTTCGGATAGGCGGCAACGCTTGGTTTCTCTGCATATCTATCCGATCAGCAGTTGCTTGGGCCCTGTTCGTAATATGGATTTCGCAGGGGTCTCCAGGGTTAATAACCCGTCTCCAATGTTGATAAAATTAGCGCCTGCATCCCAACCGGATTTTCTTCTATTTCCACTACCTTCATTCCCAGCAGGAGAGGGATATGATGAAATTTTGTGGGAAAGTCGCAAAGGTAGTGATTGCTGTTGCCTGTATTGGCGCGGTGACAAGCCCTGCGGTGTCGGCACCAATCAAAGGACCTACCAAGATTGTAAATATACGGTCTGATCGTGGCGGACAAATTATACGGTATGCGCTGCGCGCAAAAAAATATGCACGTAGCGGAAGTGAATTGAGATTTACAGGGCGCTGCGACTCTGCTTGCACTTTGTTTCTGTCGATGCCCAAAAGCAAAGTCTGCATCAAGAAGCGCGCATCGTTTGGTTTTCACCTTCCTTACGGCTCAGGAAAATCTGCGAACGCAACTGCGGCACGCTATATGCTCCAGAAATATCCAAGCTGGGTTCGGTCATGGATCAAGGCCAATGGCGGTCTCAAGAAGCGCATCAAACGCATGGATTATGCTTATGCGAGCAAATTCATGAAGCCATGCGCTGACAAGAAGAAACGGTTCCGGTTCTTCAGGATCTAACAAGCGAAAGTCAAAACACCTGATCGCGAGTTGGAGTTGGCATCATGCTGGAATGCCAACTTCACAAGTTCTGATGTGTTTCCGTGCTGAAGCGTAGCCAATTCGCTTGATGTTTGCCTTCAGTCCACCATGTGTCTCCAACCAATCCTTTACCCACTGCGGATACTTTTTCATCAGGTAATCCCTGGCCATTTCATTTTGGTGAACGCTGGAACCATAAGGTTTGTGAAAACCGAATGAAGCGCCGGGCATCACGCAGATTTGGCTTTCGGGAAGGCTCAAATACAGCGTGCAGGCTGAATCACAACGACCGGAAAAGCGGACTGTTTGCCCCAATCGACGCGTTCGAGCGACGTCCAATGCATATCTGACAATCTTGCCGCCCTGGTCAAAACGGATTGTTTTGATCGAATTGCTGCTATCGATCTGGTAGTCTCTGGGGACGCCCAACGGTGACTGAATACTACCCACCGACTGGAAGCAGCCCGAGAGGCTGACAACCACACTTAGATGAAGGACTGCTAGTTTCAGGAAGGATTTGGCCAAACTGAATTCTCCAATTCACTATGGAAATTCTGCCAAGACGAGCAGTACGCTCCAATTTCACTTCTTTTGTAATCTGGCCGGTATTGGAACCCAGTATGGTTAAAAATTCATAAAAGGCGCTTGGCAGGGCAACGCAGCGCAGGCGTCGTGCGGGTGCTCTACAGTTTTTGGAATGGGCAGCTGACTTATGGGTCAACGATGTGTATTTGTTCCTAAGAACCTAACTCTCAACAGCATGTTCGATAAACTAAGACAATTTATGCAGGCGGTGTCTTTGCTGTGCAGGCAGTGTCGGAGGTATGTGGCTTACCATCACAGCAGCTGCTTTTGCTGTAATTTACAGTGGCGCCACATTGCTGTTTTGACCAATGCAAGCTGCGATGTGTTTAATGCAATAATAACTGCGACTAGAAAGGATAGTAGCTTCGGCACACAACCAGCAGAGTTATTGAATGAATACCAGCGCTCAGAATATTACTGATCACAACGGGATCTTTCCAGGTTCTGATGGTTATTGCAGACACGATCTTGCACAAAACTTGCGCTGAAATGAGAGCGAAAACGAACTTGGGGTCACGCACAACTGGCAAAATGGCTGAGAAGATACAAGCAAACCCAATTGGCAATGGACCGGCACCTCCATTCCGCACCGCTCGGCGAGGTCAAAGTGAACTGGCTTCTCCTGCACCGGATTTACCTTTAGTGTATTTTATCGGCGACAGTCACGTTTCAGTTTTTGCTGGCGTTGATGCAATTGTTCCTGGATTTCCGGCGATAGCTGACAGCACGTATCCAAACGTCCGAGTCTGTAAATTGGGCCCAACTTTGGCGGCTACAATGAATAAAGAAAATTCAACACAAGCAGGGCGTAAGAAAGCTTTCGCAGTTTTGCAAAGCGTTGAGTCGGGAGCAATTGTATTTTTGTCATTTGGGGAGATTGATTGCAGGGTGCACATACCGCGTCGTGCGGGATTTGCAGCATCGGGGATTGAGCTCGCGGTCATATCTGCCATGGAGAACTTTTTTGGCTTTGTCGAAGAATTTCGCGCAGAGGCGGCAACCAAAAATATCAACATAGGCTTGCTTTCGCCGCCACCAACAGCTTCTTTCGACAGTGAAGGCAGCCAAGGCAAGTTGTTTAGAATGCTGCGCAGAAGCAATAGCAGTCGTACAGCGCGAGTTTTGTACAGGATCTTGAAAAACTTCATTCCAAGGCGTCAGCGCTTGCTTCTAAACAATGCGCAACATCCCACTTATGCCGATGATTGGGCCCTGCGAAATCAAGCCTTAGGTCTAATGCGCGATAAAATGCGCACATATAGTGAGATAAGCGACCTATCGTTTGTCGACATGTTTGAACCGTTTCTAGAGCCGGATGGACGGTCAGCTGATCGCTGGTTCATGGACAACATTCACCTAAGTGTTAGAGCGATCCCAGAGGTTGCCTCTCAGTTTGAGGCATGTGGTGTGCCCAATTTCCTGATCGACGCCAAATAAGCTTACCTTGCTATAATCTTTTCAGATCCATGGAGATCACAGACATATAAGGGTTGGTTGTCGATGCTCCACGGCAGCAAGGAGGGTTCGGCAACGGATGTTTCTTGCCCTTCGCATACGCCCGAAACTGTTCAGACAAACCGAACCACCTATGTCCGCTCACTAGTTCTTTGTCGCCTAGTGAATGGCCTGGTTCAAGATTTGTTGCTAGAATAATGTCTCAATCCTGGAGACGAACCATGACCAATATGATTGCAGTCGACAATTATGATGCGGAGTACATAGACGAAAAATCCAAGGATTGGATGCCTTGCCGCGTGTTAGGAGTTATCAAGGGTGACCAAGCGATGATCTTGGAGTTTGTGGTCTGTGTAACTCGCAATGGCATCCAAAAAATCATCCTTGTCGAGACTGTACGTGTTCCAGACTAATTGAAAACAAGTTATCAAAGCCCAGTTACTGAAGTTCAGTTTGTGGGCTTCTCATTTAAAGGCTTAGGGTAACCAAGAGATTGGTCGCTATCGCTGGAGTAGTAGCTAAACCGTCCAGCTGCATAGGCCGTCATGTGCGAAGCAAATTCAGCAAGTAGTGCAATTGCGACGATACCCGTCATAATTGGCTCCTGCGTTCGAACTTTCGATATCCAATCATTAATTGGGCCGAATGCCAGCCATTGCGCTTTATTACACTGGCTAAAAATTGCGTTCCGAAAACAATTAAGATCTAGAACCTGTCTGCTTACCGGAGCCGAACCGCAGGGAAGCAGCTTACCTAGTTAACAGCTCAGTAACCATAAACGTTCATTATTTCCGAGACTGAAACACTCGGAATCCATCTTATGCGTACTATAAAAATGACTTGTCTGGCTATGCTTTTGTCAACTGGCGCTGCCAGTTCAATGGAGATTGCATTTCCAACAATGCCGAATATGGTGATGCAGGATAGCAAGCAAATTGATAACGAAAGCGTCTCCTCAACTGATGAAAATTTTGAGCGACGTTGGTCGTGGACCGGTTTTTCTTCGGGCATCGAGGCTGGTTATTCCTGGCAATCAGACGAAACACTGGCACCTCCTTGTTTTGATGCAGATTGTGCTGCAGAGGGCGATGGCGGGATCTTCGGTGCTTTTGTTGGATACAATCATCAAATAGGTTCATTTGTTGGTGGAGTCGAAGCAAGCTACACCCGTATCGACAATGAATTTGATGATGGTTCTCAAGTTACCGTCGACGATACTTGGGCACTCAAAGCCCGTCTTGGCTATGCGATGGATCGCTTCCACGTTTATGGCTTGATCGGCGCAACATACGCTTCAACATCGGTGCCTGCAGCATCCCCATTTCAAATGCTGGCTGAGAGCGATTGGGGCGTGGTTTATGGTGCTGGCTTGGACGTAGGTATCACTGAAAACCTATTTGGGGGCATTCAATATACCCATCATGAGTTCAGCAATTTTGGTGGATTGCCCATTGATGCAACCATGGACAATGTGATGATCCGCGTTGGATACAAATACTAGCAATCCACCAACCCCAATTTGCTACAAATCGTTACTCTAGCTACTAGAGGTGCTGTACGTGCGTGGTCTAGGAATTTCGCCGAGCGCAATAGCCCGATAGATCAATTGCGTTGTGTTGTTGACTTGAAGCTTTTCTGAAGCGTTTCGAACAATGTGTCTGATTGTAAATTCGCTTAATCCGACGCTTTGAACGATCTCGGTCAATTGTAGATCATTACAAAATAGAGTCAGCACTTCCCGTTCCAGTTCACTCAAGTGCTTTTGTTCAAAAATTGTTTTGATTTCAGGGAAACGATCAATGAAAGCGGGAACGGTATGCGCGGTGGACTCTGTGATTGCCTCACGCATACGTCCTTTGAAGGGTTTCGCACCCAAGCCTATGTTAAACAGCGCAATGGCTCTTCCCATTATGACGGGTACAACAGCAATGTGCTTGTGTTCCAGCTTATCAATTTCCTGGAAAAAACGCCGATCCAGCAGGGTATCGTAGACCGATCGGTCAATCGTACACGAATCAAACGCGTCTAGCCTTCTAGAAGCTTCTTTTGAGAATGGGCATCCACCATTCTTTATTAGCTGGGCACTTACATTGGCGACGCTTTCGGGATAACCGAAATAGGGTCTGTAGACTTCTCCATTGTTGGCAGAATCACAGAACTTGACGGCCAACAACTGAGCGCCAAGACTTTTGAGATACTCATCAAAAATTGAACTTGCAACCTCAAGGTTTTCCGCGCCTGCAATTTCGCTTATGAGCGCGAGCAAGTTTCTTCTACGTTTTTCGTCGTCTGTTAAATTTACGGCGACATCTTTCATAACTGATCCAAATTCTGCGATTACACCTTGGATAGTCTTAGACTTTCGTCTAGCATAGCTTCCAACAAAGACATAACGGATTGTGATCAAAAAGCTGTGAAGAACTCAGTATCAAATACAACAATTATGTAGAGAATTAGTTCTGACATCCATAACAATAATAAAAGGATATGATTGATGTCACTATCAAAAATGATAGATGATAGTATTAGATGCAATGCGAAACTAATGGCCGCTATAAAAGCTGGGGCAGATCGCGAAACAATAAAAACATTGGATCAACGTTTGCTGTTTTTACTGATCGCAATTCGTAATTTACATGTTTTTACACTAGATGACATCAACCGACAGTTTAGGTTCTTTTTACATAGATCAGAGGATCTAGCCGAGGGCTCAATATCATCATTTGATCGAGATGCGTTGGATTGCTTAGTGGATCGCTATACGGGTGTGAAAAACGCCCTTTCAAGCGAAGTACAGCAAGTGGAAACCCTTACTGCAAGGGCGACCATAAGGCTCAATAATCACCAATTTCAATCAGACGAGTTGGTCAATCATCCAGACACCCGGATTGCTTTGTTCAACACTGACTATCAGTATGTATACACAAGTGTTGCAAATGCCAGGTTTCATAACACTGTCCCAGAGGATATCGTTGGCAAACACATGGCAGATGTTGTCGGGCATCAACGCTTTAAGCACAGGGCCAAGCACTATTTTGATAATTGCTTTTGCGGAGAAGCCCAAAAATATTGCTACTTTCTGGAATTGCCGAACCAAGGCGAGCATCTCATGAGTTGCCAAGTCACGCCTTATAGAGACGGAGATGGTGCGGTAAGAGGCGCCCTTGCTGTAATCGAGGACCTATCTGAAAAGCTTCAAGCAGCTGCTCACTCGGCAACCCAAAATTTGGTTGCATAATACGCGTTGCCTAGCTTGGTACAAATGTCTCTGTTACCGATTGTCTGAACAAATAGTCTACCGCCACCCTAAGATTTGAGTGTATCGTGTTTCCAGTTGCTTAATAGCTTTCTGGCAGACTTGAGGTATGCAGCTTACGACTTCAACGATAACCAGATTCAGAAAATCCCAGAAAGGCAATTTCGCAATCAAATTTGCGATCATGTTGCCAGTGCTTCTGGGAGCTGGTGCTGGTGGCCTCGATTTTTTATCATTCACCAACCACAAGTCCGAACTGCAATCTGCTGCAGACTCTGCTGCAATCTCAGCTGCAAAAGAAGCTGCACTCAAAGGTTGGAACGAGAAAACAGCCGACTCCATTGCCCAAGCTATGGTGCGTACAAATTTAAGTAGCGATGGGTCGAAAAGGGCAGATTACCATGCTCAAACGAAGGTCGACTTAGCTAACAGGCGGGTATCAGTCACAGTATCGCAAGATCATTACCCTTATTTTGGTGCGTCAATGTATCCATCACCTCAGATTCAGGTGACTGCGACTGCAAGTTCTTCGGGCAGCGCTCGTACATGCCTCATTGTAATCTCAGAATCTGAAAAAAACGCCTTGCTAATGAGGGGCGATGCATTTCTGCGTGCTAATGGTTGCGTGGCCTATTCAAACTCCAAAAAGCGCAGGGGAATATCTGTAAACAATAGTGCTCGTCTGGTCAGCGACATGACCTGTAGTGCTGGAGGTTACAAGGGTACAGTGCGAAACTTCAATATAGTGCCAATTACCAACTGCCCAACTGTGGCTGATCCGCTTGCGGCACGTGGCGAACTGATGAACAAAGACATTGCGGGATTGCCTTGTGATCACAAGGATGCCCTCAAGTTCAAGAAAAAAAAGACTGCGATGGCACCTGGTGTTTATTGTGGCGATGTGACGATTGAAGGCGATTCAGACATTGAGCTTCAGCCTGGCAATTATGTGTTTAGAAATGCAAGATTTAAGGTCACAAAGGGTTCTTCCATCAAAGGAAACAAGGTGAGCATTATACTTGTTGGAGAAGGCTCCGGATTGATGATCAAGCAAGATACGGAGATTGGGTTATCTGCGCCTGAGGAAGGCACAATGGCGGGCATGTTGATTTACGCTAAACCCATTTCGGCTGACAAAAAACAACGCAAATTCAAAATTGCTAGCAAGAACGCGAATAAACTGACTGGGACGGTTTACCTTCCCAATGATACTCTAATCATTGGTGGGGATGAGGACGCCGATGGTATATGTGATCCCGAGTTTCCTGGTGATCCTCCCGAAGGAGTGGATTGTGAAACATATGTTGGGGACGTGTCGGCGTGGACAGCTATTGTTGCCAACAAGCTAAGAGTCACAAATGGCGCCAGATTGAACGTCAACTCAGATTATGAGTCCTCAACTGTACCTGTCCCCGACGGTATTGGTCCAAACAGTGGAACTGTAAAACTGATTGAATAATACGCTCTAATACAAAAGGCGTTGATGTCGACGGATCAATGCCAACGGCAGCTTTGTCAGCATGGCGGACAATTATACCAGCAGTTGCAAGCGACAGTATGGATACGAATCCAACTTTAACTGGCATAGTTCGCTAAGCACAATCATTACAATAGGCGCTGATACTTTACCCTTACTCTGTCGGTTCCCCATAAGGCCGCAAATGGACCCTATTGAGCATCAGCACTGCGTCTATTGTAGCTTTTGCTGTTTTACGTTTTAAGTAGGTTTGCAATATCGGTAGTCTTCTCCGCGAGTATTTTGCCATTATCCGTGTTAAAATGATAAATGCACATACCTCTTTGAACGCAGCAAAACTTGAAGCGATTCAGAATATGGAAGAAGAGCTGATTCTCTCTATCTACAAACAAGACCGGGATGAGCTTTCTTTTGAGAAAAAGCAAAAAACACACAAGACATGTGTCCCTCACAATGTTTGATCCGCGCGCGTCAATCTTCAACGGCCTTTCTGCCATGATGCCAAGTTCTTGGTTCTTATGCCTGCTGATTGCGGTCATACTGAGCTGCGGGTGGATGGGTGCTGCGCAGGCCGCAAACCGCTTTGCTGACAGCGTCACGGAAAATTTTGTTCCTGTGCGCTATCCAGGCGCGTGTATTCCGGACGTAGCTGTTTCCTCTGATGGTGATATCAGCAACAACGCGGGCTATTGCCCAGAACCAGGCCAACCAACCCATGAGATCACCATGAGTTTTGCAAATCCGAATGTGGATGAATACTACCACGGCGTCGTGGTCTGGTCGAACTCTGGGAGCATATACACAGACGATGAATTGCGCGAGTTTGATATCGAGATCGACTACATAGACACCGGCACTGGGTTACCCGCCACACTAAGTGGTGACAACGTAAATATTGGCGATACGATGAGCGCCAATGATCCCAAACTAGTAACATTTGCGTCGCTGGGCGGACCGTCAGCTCTATCCGCGATTACAGCAGTGCGGATTACGGATCTCAAGAGCAGCGGCCCGGATGAAACTGCATTCCGCGAAGTTCAGCTCCAGTCTGATCCACCAGAGATTTCACTGATAAAGACAGGTGCGGCCAACGATGGTGGTGACGGGATCGTCCACGCCGGGGACACCATCACCTACACCTACACTGTGACAAACACTGGCGACGTAACGGTTTTCAACATTGCAGTGAACGAAGATGCTGGGACGTTCACAGGATCAGGTCCGACGCCCAATCCCACACTCAGTTCGGGCGGAAACGACTATGACTCCGGGGCTGGAACGCCAACTGACATACGCCCTGGTGAAAGCGTTGTCTTTGAGGCAACTTACACGGTTACACAGGCGGACATCAATGCGGGTCTGCTCGTCAACCAGGCGGACACGGATGGCACAGACTTCCACAACGAACCGGGATCCGACACGTCCGGAACTGCGACAGGCAACGATACGCCAACCACCGTTGGCATTCCAGAGAGCACCCAATTATCGATTTCAAAAATGGCTGACGATGACACAGAGCGCGCCGTCAACGACGTCGTCACCTATACCTACGCGATCACCAATACCGGGAATGTAAGTATTACCGACGTGACAGTCAGCGACCTTCACAATGGTTCTGGTCCACCCCCAATACCAGCAAGCGAAACACTTGCAACCGATGCCGTGCCATTGGGAGATTCCACCGACGCCGCATCTAATGGCTCATGGGATACTCTAGCTCCCGGCGACATCGTAAACTTCACAGGCACCTACATAGTGACCCAGACAGACGTGGACACGTTGCAATGAACGACCATCAAATACTGAACGGCAGCCTTATCCGCACGGCCGGTATTCACTGGATGATTCAAGATCAATAAACTTCTGCAACTGAGCGGTGGCCATCTCTGAAAGAGTAGTCATCTTGGTGGAAATGGCCGGCTATTTGTGCTTGCCGCCAGAACCTTTTCCGTGGCCTTTGCCCTTTGAGCCTTTGTTTTTCGATCCCTTAGACTTGGATCCCTTGGACTTTGATCCCTTGGCTTTTGAATCTTTAGACTTTGAGCCCTTGGATTTCTTTGCATTCTTGGGATTTTTCGTATTTTGCTTTTTGGCCTTCTCCTTCTTGCCAAGGCGGGCTTGTATTCTGGAACCCAATGTCGATTCGACCGCAATCGCAGTGCTTGGCCGTTGGTCAAGAGTGACGCTTTCTCCCGAATTCACGTCGCTTGTTGCTCCTGAGCGGCGGTCCGAGACTTCAACTTGCCCCCGTGAGACAGAAAGTCTTGAGTCGATCCTTGAAGAAGAAACCGTGAACTTTGTCCCTTTAACGATTGCAGCCATAAAAGGTGTTTCCACGCCCATATGATCATAATTGCGCTTTTGGACATCGATGGTCACTGTGCCAAAATCTTGTCGTACTTGCGTGCGTTGAACGCTTTTCTTGTAGGCGGATACGAGTGAATAACTACCGATATAAATGGTATCATTGCCGCGCTTGAGTTGTACCTTGCCTTGTGGTCCCGTATTGACCCAGGCTGCATTGGGCAGATTAAGACCTAATTTTACCTTGCCCCAGGTCTTCCCATCCATGGTGTAAACAGCAGGACCTGTAACACGGGACACAGTCCATTCTCCAGCAATTGCAGATGCTGCAAGCCAAAACAGTATGGTCAGTATCGAAACAGTGAGCTGTAGGTAGTATTTCATATCCTGTGTCCTATTTTTAGGGCAGGATAATCCACTGGTGTTAACACAACACTATTTTGCTAATTGGCATTACAATGATTATGTCGTTTAGGTTATTGTAGCATGGCTGACCTTGGCGCATGCATTGCGCAGGTCCGCTGTGGACCAATAGCGGACACATCGCTGTTTCCGATCATAAGCGCTGGTCATAGCAAGGGACGAAACCGTCTTGGTGCCAAATGCACATACGATAATCGATGCCTGTCCTTCTAATGATTGAAGTTAGCGAATTGATATCCGTAAAAATTACTATACGTAAACTATTTACACTCACCAAATCTCTTGCTGATAATGCTGCCTGCGTGAGCCGGTTTCCGTGTGCATGACGCCATCTCACCAGTCCAGTCAGACATGTATTTTTAGTTCAGCATCAAGCGCCGAATGCCAATCGACCGCTCTCTTTTGGTACAGGCGTTCTTATTCATCGAACTCTTGGCGGACACTGGATCAATTTTAACTTTGGTTACGCTTATGCGTGTCCGTGATCGAACTCCAGAGGTTGATCGAAGACTGGCAGGAAAAGCGAAAAGAGATATTGAGCCAATCGTTGATGTATTAATCTGCACCTACAATGAAGAAGAAGAGATTTTGGAGCGAACAATTGCTGGTGCGTTGACCATGGATTATTCGCGGCACCGGGTTTGGGTGTTGGACAACGGTCATCGCGATTGGTTGCAGGAGTTGGCCTCTCGGTAGGGCTGCAATTATCTTAGACGACCTGACAATAACCATGCAAAAGCCGGCAATATCAATCATGCGCTTAAGCATATTTCTCGTCTTGAGATCCAACCGGATTTTATTTCCATACTAGATGCCGACTTTGTTCCAACTTCTCGTTTTCTGTCGCGCACGGTATCCCTTTTTGATGAAGCTGATGTGGTATCGTTCAGACACCTCAGCATTTCGTCAATCCAGATCCAATTCAAGCCAATTTGGGAGCGGCCGATATTTGGCCCGATGAACAACGATTCTTTTTTGATGTCTTGATGCCTTCCAAGGATGCCTGGGGTACGGCGTTTTGCTGCGGGACCTCTTCAGTCATTCGACTTCAAGCACTGCGGGAAGCAGGTGGATTTCCTACGACTTCAATAACTGAAGACTATTTGCTCACACTGCGGCTGAAGCAATTCGGATTCCGAACCGTGTATCTGAACGAGCGTCTAAGCCTTGGTCTGGCACCTGAAGGATTGGACGAATACATAACCCAACGTAGTCGCTGGTGCTTGGGCTTTATTCAGACACTTCGAAGTTCGGATTGACCTTTCTATGACAACAAACTGGCTCTGTCAGACAGGTTCAGCTTGATCGAGAGCTTTCTCTATTGGTCGGGAACCTACTTGTTCCGCCTAGCAAGCCTGCTGGAACCGATATCCTATTTCGTTTTTGGGGTGCGCGCCTTGGACGTAGAATTGGGCAGTGGTTTATCTCATTTTTCCCCTACTTCGTAGGCCATGTTACTGTGATAGGTTGGCTTTCCAAAGGGCGAATTATGCCCATCCTCACGGACGTGTCACAACTTCTAGTAATGCGAGAGATCATTCTATCGGCGTTAATTGGTCTCGTGAAACCCAGGGACCTCGATTTGCCTGGTAAGGATGGCTTGGGACTCCTGCTTACGCTGGCTCAAAACCCAGCACCAAATGACTGTCGAGTTAGATGACTGCAGAGCAATTCGTTGAACTTTGATCGGATGGATGATCCAAATTCAGGCTGCTAGAATAAAGCAACCATTGCGACCATTATCTTTGACCTCATATAAGGCCCTATCTGCAACCATCAGCATATCATCAATCGATCCGGACCGTTCATCGATCATTCCGATACCTATACTGACGGTCACCGAGATCTGTTTTTTGCCATGCGAGACAAGATGGGCTTGCGTTATCGAGCGCAGATTTTCTGCCACCTTGAGTGCACCATCTTCGTAAGCCTCTGGTAGAAGAACCACGAATTCCTCGCCTCCGAGGCGCCCGAGTATATCATGACTTCGCAATGCGCCTCGCCAGAGATTGGAGACTTCTTCGAGCACCTGATCGCCTGCCGCATGTCCATATTGATCATTGATCTTCTTAAAGTGATCAATGTCCAGAATCAAAACTGCAAGTGAGTTGCCATACCGTCTTGATCGATTGAATTCGGCTTCAGATATCTCCATAAAGCGGCGGCGAGTTAGGGTTCCCGTTAAGCCATCGGTCCATGCCATACGAGTAAGTTCACGTTCCTGCCGCTTTAGCTTGGTTACATCAAATCTGAAGCCAATAAGGCCTCCGTCACTGGTTTTTCCTTCCTGGATGCGAAGCCAGCGATCACCTGGCAATTCTTGTTCAATGGGGTCTCCCGGATTCTGGTGCATTACGACCCGTTCACGTATCCAGGCCTCTTCCTGACCTTTGGCTTCAGGATATTGTCCCCTGTCTACACCACCACGAATGATGTCTTCAAAGCGGGCACCTGGAACAATCAAATCGGAGCTCTCTGCGTAAATCTCTCTGTAACGTTGGTTGCACATTACAAGGCGATCCTCGTCATCATAGAAGACAAGACCATCTGGTAGAGCATCAACAGCGTCAACCAGACGTTGTTCAGCTTTGATGGCACGATTGGCGAGTGCACGCAGATCCATATGACCTACGACGAGGGCCGACATTTCTTCCAGAAGGGTTTTCTCCTCTTCGGAAAAATTTCGCGGTTTGGTGTCAATCGCGCAGAGTGTGCCGAGATTGAGTCCATCGTCTGAACACAAAGGCGCTCCCACATAAGATCTTATTGAGTGCGCTCCGGTCACAAGAGGGTTTTCAGAGAACCTATGGTCAGCAAGCGCATTCTCGACAATCATGGTTTCGCTATTCCGAATTGTGTGGGTACAAAAGGAAATGTCTCGAGCTGTCTGCTTTAAATCCGTCCCCGTCGCTGATTTAATCCACTGTCGGTTGCGATCCACCAGGCTTATCAACGCAATCGGGGTGTTTAGCAGCCGAGCGACCATATGTGTTATTTTGTCAAATAGCTCCTCGGGATCCGTATCGAGGATCTTGAGGTCATGAAGCTTTTTTAGGCGGGCTTCTTCGGTCATTTGGCAGTTACCCTCTGAATCCATGGCCTTCCACAGGAATGCAGCGTTTAACATGCCGAGAACCAAACTCATTCATGAACTTGGTAAGCGATAGCATCCTCTCCAGAAGTATTGTCCAGAAAATGCAATAATCGTTGTCTCTAAACGGCTTGAGAGCACAATTCGATCGCTGAATTTTGAGATGTTAAAATCGTTCAAGCAGGTTAATTTGAAACTTAGCTAAACGTGATTGTGTGCCATTGTACCAAAAAAGCGAAGTGTTGGTTTACCAAAGCTTAATCCAGTACAGTTGCTTTGTCGGACAAAAAGTCTTCGTCCCAAATTTAGCTGTCCAATTTGTTCTCCTGCGACGCTAATAAAAAAAATAGAAGAGCGGCCAATACGGCCAAAATCCAGCCCGAATCTACCAATCGCTTGAAGCTAAAATGTATCATTAAATCTGTCAGCATCAGTTCCATCACAAGTTCCCTCTCCATTGATGGAATGACTATCCAATGGGCTGATTTGAGTTGGATGAGATCTTCTAGATCTGCTGAAGTTTAACGCGTTGCCTGGGGCCAGAGGTGGGTGGCTAAGTCTGCTTAATGATAATATATTGTAAGCCCAAGCTTACCATATTGCCGCAGTGGATTCGTCGTTATGTCAACGAAGTGCTCTCCCGCTCTTCGCCTTTTGGCTTCGACATAAATTGGGAGATTTGGGATGTCTATAAAGCTTCCACGCAATTGCAATCATGCAACGTTTTGAGTTGGCAAGGCTGAAACGGCTTTGTCAACGGGAAGGGGCTTGGAGATGAGAAAACCCTGAATTTCGTCGCAACCGGCTTCGACAAGCCAGCTCAATTGTTGTTCTGTTTCAACACCTTCTACAGTGACTGTTGTGTTTAAGCGCTTGCCTAGGTTTATGATGGCAGAAACAATTTCCATTGTTGAGCTGTCTTCGAACAGGCCTTTTACAAAACATTGATCAATCTTGATCTTGTCCACTGGAAACTCCGATAAATAACTCAGGCTCGAATAGCCAGTTCCAAAATCATCTAGGCATAACCTGACACCCAATGCCTTTAGTTGATGTAGTTTGGAAATTGGATCGCCATGACGTTCGATCAGAATGGATTCCGTCAACTCCAATTCAACAAGCGCGGGGTTGATTTTACTTAGGTGAATGCCCTCGACTACTGAATCCACGAATTCCGGTTTTGCGAATTGAATTGCTGAGACGTTAACTGCTATTTTTTTGTCTGGGAATTGAGTCCTTGATGTCTTAAGTGCATTGAGCATGACTTTGGAACCCAGTTCGAAAATGAGGTCGTCTTCCTCCGCCATGGCAATAAACTCTCCCGGTGGAATCCAGTTCGAACCATCTGGTCTCCAACGAACTAGGGCTTCGTGTGCAACCCTCTCTAGATTGTTGGCTGAGACAATTGGTTGGTAGTGGATTTCGATTTGGTCCTGATCAACTGCCAGCCTCAACTTTTCCTTTTGTCGACGCTTCGATTTTATGATTGCGTCCGTTTTGGAATCATAGAATGAAAGCTTCGATCCTCTTTCGGAGCGACAGTTTGCTAATGCGGATTCCGCAGATTCAATGATCCGTTGATGGTCTTGGCCATCATCAGGAGCAATGGCAAAGCCAAACGATAAGGCGTAATTTGGGCACAGCTTTCCCTCTTTCACTTCGTCGAAGAGTTGTCGGGCAATGTTTTCGCCTCTCAACGCTGCGCACTCAGTGTTTGCGTATCCGTCCATCGCCACAAAAAACCGATTGGACCCTATGCGCGTGACAATAGAGCGCTCACCTGCACAGTTACTTAGTCGGCGGGCTAGATCAATCAGCACCGAGTCTCCACAGGAATAACCGAATTCTTCATTGATGGCGTTGAAGTCCTGTACATCTACAACCATTGCTAGTGTGTGTTCACCGGCAAGCTTTGCCGTTCTCAAATGACGTTGCAGTCTGTCTTCCAGGAATCGCCAGTTACCCAATCCTGTTAACTGGTCGTGATAAGCGTTGTACTGTGTGGCCTCCTCAGACTTCTTGCGAGCAAGGGTCTCTCTTTCCAACTGTTCATTTACAGCCGACAGCTCGGCAACCTTTGAATTCAATTGTCTGGCCGAACGCAATCGTTCGAGTTGCGTATTGATACGGGCTCGAAGTACGGCTCCTTTAATTGGCTTGGTCAAATAGTCATTTGCACCCAATTCAAGAGCATGGGTTATGTCTTCCGAACCGGTACGAGCCGTGACCATAATCACTGGCATTTCGTCAGCGGAATATTGTTGCCGGACACGTTTCAATACCTCAAACCCATCGATTCCGGGCATCATGATATCAAGTACCATCAGATCGATATTTTGGGTTTCAACGATACTGAGTGCCTGATCTCCACCCTCGGCTTCAACAATGTCCAGGGATTCTCGACGCAGGTGTCGGCAGATTATTTCTCGGTTGTCCGCGACATCATCAACAACCAAAACTTTTTCAATATTCATCGTACGAGCCACCGCTTGATCCTATCATTATCTTGCGCATTATGGCGCAACATTATTAAGAAATAGTGCCCTAGCGGCAGGGCTTATGTCTTTGGAATTAAACAACAAACTGTCGAGCATAATTGACTGTCATGAAGGTATATGCAGGTGATCCAAATTACACACTAAATTGCAGTGTGATAAACCGAGGTGGTGATATCTTCCTCAGGAGGCACCCTAGATTGCTTTCAATGGCCTCGACTTAAAATGGGTTTTGGGAGTGTCCAAATAGAGCCGTTAGACTACCTGCCCAAGTTTATTGGAGTTTTGAATTGTCAGGCAGCCCAACATGTAATCTGCTGCTCTAAAATCAAGGATAAGATGCATGACAGAGACTCACCTACCCATCACGACGTTCCTTGCCAGTAGCCTGTTGGCTTGGCTCCTGATTCTAAGCTGGCGAGTTATTAAGGCACGTCAATCCGGTGGCTCTTCGCTCGGCGACGGTGGTGACAAGGACTTACAGCGCAGAATCCGTGCCCAGGCAAATCTCACGGAGTATGCGCCACTGTTTGTGTCGCTTGTTGCATTGATGGAGATGCAAAATGGTAACTCCATTGTGCTGATTATTCTATCCTTGATGTTTCTTTCTGGACGATTTGCTCATGGCTACGCTCTTTCGTTCACACAAGGAAATGTGGCAGGCAGAGTGGGTGGCATGGGTCTTACCATTACGTCAGCTGCCATCGCTGTAATTTACGCTGGAGTCATATTGCTGTTTTGATCCGTAACAATCCAATTTTTGTCTGTCCCCGACGACCGGCAATTGCCACACAGCAGAGCTTGGGAATAAGATATACGCGGAAGGTAGTATTCCATGAGCTACGCAGATGTTTCACACTTGGTGATTTACACCGCTGTTGCGCTGCTAATTGGCGGCATAGGCGTGCTATTCTTCAGACTGCGACTTGCCGCTATCGTTTTGGTCCTGGTCTCGATCCCAATCTCTTCATTAGTGATCATTCCGATCTTTGATCAGGTCATGTTCAGGCGGGAAACGCTTGCAAGCAATGCAGAACTGCCAATGATGGTAGATGAAATCACTCGGATGGACGAAATGAGTTTTGATGGCGGCATTTTCTTTGGCCCTAAATCAATCATTTATGACTATTCGTTTGTAGGCATTGATGATTTGCCACTTGCAAAAGACGCGATTCGAAAATCACAAGATGAAACAGCAGTTTGCAATCACTTCAAAGAAGCGTTTCGGGCTGGCTTGATTGATCACGTGGTGCATAGATACGCCTACAAGGGAGAGCTCTTTCATGCTTCCTACTCGAAGGTTGAGTGTTCAGAACAGTAACTCCATTGTACAGATAGTTCTTTCATTGAAGTATTTTTGCGGCCGTTTAGCCCAAGGATTCGCTCTATCGTTCACACTTGGAAATGTAGCTGGCACAGTCGGTGGCATGTGGCCTACCATCACAGCAGCTGCTTTTGGTGTAATCTAAGGTTTTATCATACTGCTGATTTGATCGCAGCAATCTGAGACTTGGGAAAAGGATGGTGGGCGATACTGGGATTGAACCAGTGACCCCTTCGATGTCAACGAAGTGCTCTCCCGCTGAGCTAATCGCCCATCCGTGGCGCGATACACCACAGAACCACATTTGTCGTCAATAGGCTTGCGGACTTAATCAGGCTGCCTGGATGAGTTTTTCGACTTCGTCGACGAGTTCACGCAAATGGAACGGCTTGGAGAGCACTTTGGCGTCCTTGGGGGCATCGCTGTCCGGGTTGAGTGCAACGGCGGCAAATCCGGTGATGAACATCACTTTGAGATCAGGATCAAGTTCGGTCGCGCGCCGGGCCAGTTCGATCCCATCCATTTCCGGCATTACAATGTCAGTGAGAAGAAGCGAAAATGGTTCTTCCCGCAACCGTTCATAAGCACTGGCGCCATTGTCAAAGTCAGTCACGTGGTAACCGGCTTTTTCCAAAGCCTTGACCAGAAACCGGCGCATATCGTTATCGTCTTCTGCCAATAATATGCGATGCATTTTTGTTCCTGCTTCCAATTTCAGCCGCAATACGGGTTTGTTAGCCTATGTTTATTACCGTACACGGTAAATATCGGGTTTACGCGTGCCTGATCAGGTTGAAATATGTATTAACTCAACATGCCGCTTGGACCTAGACAAAATGCACCCCTCCTGCCAAGTTGCTTTGGTAAGTGGGGTTAATGGAATCAATATGTCTCATGCATGTAGCGCCTGACTTTCTGGAAGTGCCAGCCTTTGAAGTTGTTGAGCCAGACGCGCATAGCGTGGCTTTTGTAATGAATTCACCCCATAGCGGCCGGATCTATCCTGAGCGCTTTCTGGAAATGAGTAAGCTGAACGGCAAGATGATCCGTCGCTCGGAAGACTATTTCGTCGATCAGTTGTTTGAACCCTCAGTGCCTCTTGGACTTCCCTTGCTCAAGGCGCATTTTCCGCGCGCCTATCTTGATGTGAACCGGGAGCCCTACGAGCTTGATCCACGTATGTTCAAGGACAAGCTGCCGAGCTTTATCAATCGCAATTCTTTGCGGGTCGCGGGCGGTTTGGGCACTGTCCCGCGCGTGGTTTGCGAGGGCATGAATATTTACAATATGCGTATTCCGTTTGCAGAGGCGCATGAGCGCATTGAGAATATCTACAAGCCCTATCACTCCAAATTACGCGAATTGCTATCGCGCACTTATCGACATTTTGGCGAGGCCGTACTGATTGATTGTCATTCAATGCCGGCATCAGTCCATTTGGGATCGGACGGTGTCAGGCCGGATTTTATTATTGGTGACCGCTTTGGCACCAGCGCCAGCCAGGATCTGACGACGGCGGTGATCGACGGTCTGCGCGGTCTGGGCTATCTGGTGGTTGCCAACAAGCCGTATGCCGGCGGTTTTATCACCGAACATTATGGCAGACCAACGCGCGGCCTTCATGCCATCCAGATCGAAATCAATCGCAGCCTCTATATCAATGAGCAGACATTGAAAAAGCGGGCCAGTTTTGATGCACTGCGTGATGATTTGACCAGTTTCATGGTGCGATTGACCTCTGAACAGGCCGATATCTTCCCTGATTTCAAAATTGCAGCTGAATAGGCTGTCTCTTGGCAGAAAAATTCATAAAAAAAGACCGCATCAATTTGGATGCGGCCGAAATCTGGGAGGAAACGCCCAAGGAGGGCGCGACGAGCGAACCCGTCAAGAATGAGATTATGCTGCGACGCACAAAAGTCAAGCAGAAATCGACAAATTATGTTGCAATGCGAAATTAACCCGGTGGATATATGAGTGAAAAATTGCCCGATCTGGCGTTCTTAAAGCGTTTGGCTGATGCCGCTTCTGTCGAAACGCTGAAATATTTCAGGGCAGGCTCGGCCGTTAAGAACAAGTTCGAAGTCGGGTTTGACCCGGTAACCGAAGGCGACAAGCGTGCCGAAGCGGTCATCAGGGAAATTCTTGATGCCGAGTATCCTGAATACGGGATCATCGGCGAGGAATATGGAGTCAAAAATGCAGATCGATCCCATGTCTGGGTCATCGATCCGATTGATGGCACCCGTGCATTTATTGCGGGCGTACCTGTTTGGGGAACGCTGGTGGGTCTCAAAGTCGACGGTCATGCCCGGATGGGATTTATTCAGCAACCCTATCTGGGTGAGCTTTATGTCGCCGATGGTGCTGCGTCCTATTTGATCAGCCCCAAGGGCGATCAGTCCAAATTACAGACCCGGAAACAATGCTCGCTTGATGATGCCATTGTGTTCACGACATCGCCCTCGCTCTACCAAGATGAAGAGCGGCAGGGTTTTGACCGGCTTGAGCGTGCCGCCAGGCTTTCACGTTATGGTACCGATTGCTACGGGGCGGCGATGGTCGCTTCCGGCCATGCTGACATCTGGATTGAGCCGGACCTTCAGACCTACGACATTGTGGGTGTTATTCCGGTGATTGAGCAGGCGGGCGGTGTGGTGAGCCGAATTGACGGCGGCAGGGCTGAAGAAGGCGGCACGATTGTTGCGGCCGGATCGAAGTCGCTGCACGCAGAAGCGTTAAAAGCGTTTACTGGCGGGTGATTTCTCAGGTTGAGCTGGTGCCTGGAATGAAAGCATCAAAGGCTGCAAGCAATTGCTCCCGATATCGATCGGCTTCCTGCATCAACTCGTGGCGGGCCCCATCTATTGTGATCACTGCGCCGGAGCGGATGCGCCCGGCATAGTCTTCAATCGCTGCGGTTGAGACCACCCGATCAGCACCGGCATTGATCAACAGAATGGGGATGTGGATCTGCGCCATATGTTCGGTGTTGAGTACATACTCAACGGCTTTCATGGAGGCACTCAGCCAGCCCGCTGTGGCGCTGCCAAGTCCAAGCCCGTTCTTGGGATCCAGAATATCCTGATTGCGCATGTACCGCACCGGGTCAGTCGTCAACCGGTTCAGCTCAAAAGGAGTGGCGGCGATGCCATTGCGGCTACCACCCATGTGCATGTTGCCCAATCCGATAAAATTGAAGGTGCTTGATACCAACATCACCTGCGCGGGGCTTAACGGTTCATCGCCGATACCCAAAAAGGGCGAGCACAAGACCATGCGCTGAATTCTGTTGTGCAGCGCAGGCGCCGTGTAAAGGGCGGCCAGTGCACCGGTGGAATGCGCCAAAATATAGAAGGGTGCCCGGCACTCGGGCAGGGCGACCTCGGTGAATACCTGATCAAGATCAGCGGCATATTGATCAAAGCTGTCGACGTGACCGCGACGGGGGTCAGAGAAAAAACGTGATGAACCGCCCTGGCCGCGCCAGTCAAATGTGATGACATCGAAACCGCGAGTAAGCAGGTCGTCGGCCATCTCAACATATTTTTCGATGCATTCGTTGCGCCCTTGCAGGAGCATGATTGTGCCCTTGCAGGGAGATTCGCTGCTACGGAACATGGCGTAGCGCACTTTGAACCCGTCGGACGTGTCCAACATGCCCACTTTGTGCGGGTCGGGGCCGGGATTGTTGCTGAAAGGGACGAGACCGGTCATCAATCGCGATTCTTTAGGATGATCATGCCTGTTGATAGATTTTACGACCGCCAAGGTCAAAAGAAAACCGGAGACGATTGCTCGCCTCCGGTATCAGCCGAAAAGGAAGGGACTTAACATTCCGGCCGAATTCGGATTATCTGCCGAAGCTGAATGTCCAGCTCAGGCCGTTGTGTGAGCCGCCATAGTGGTAGCCGCGGTGACGATGAATGTTGCGGTGTGGCTTCAGCCATCTGCGATTCAAGATCTCACCTGTTCTGGAATGCAGGACCAGCTTAACCGGACCGCGGCGTCCATATGCGCGAACATGGTATTTGCCGTTTCTCCAGACCACGCGTTGGACGTCGTAATAGCCATAGCGATAGACAATCCGTTTGATCCGGTGCGGCGGAATAAAACGATGGTTGCGTGGCTTGTGATGAACAAGTTGGAAACCATCCATCTGAGTTGTCTGATACAGCGCAGGCGACAAAGTCGGCGCTGCAGAAGCTGGTGTTGATGTCAAAGCAAGCACCCCTGTTGTGATGGTCAGGGCAGTGGCTGCTGCGATACTGGTGCGAACCAAGATGTTTTTCATCGGTTTTCTCCTCACTTTGGAGCGGGTTGATCAGGGTGTGCTCCGTTGATGAAACAAAATTTGCATATCGGCTCTGAACGCAGTCAGAAGCCGCTATTCATCTTGGGTTCATGTTTTTTTGGCTGCGGGTGGGAAAGCTCTTGAAACCGGTTTTTGGGATCACCAAATAACTGGGGCAGGCGCCAATTATGGGTCTGCTAGCCTCTTGAAAACACGCCGATTTTGGGTGTTTTGGGCTAAATCGCAAACAAATTGGGTGATCGCACGATAGTGCCCAATGCCCAAGTCGCTTTGAAAAGGACATATTATGCGTCACGTAGATTTTACACCACTGCACCGATCAACTGTCGGTTTCGACCGTTTGTTTTCCATGCTTGATACACTTGCAACGCCGGAAAACGGCCAAACCTACCCACCCTATAACATCGAACGGACCGATGAAAACGCCTATCGCATTACAATGGCGGTCGCCGGTTTTTCCGAAGATGACATTTCCATTGAGGCCCGCCCCAATGTGCTGACTGTTGCGGGTGCGCAAAGCACCGAAAGCAATGAAGACCAGGGCGAGATGCTGCATCGCGGTATCGCTTCCCGCGCTTTCGAGCGTCGCTTCCAACTCGCTGACTATGTTGAAGTCAAGAAAGCCGAGCTAAAGAATGGCCTGCTGCACATTGATCTTGTGCGCGAAGTGCCAGAAGCCATGAAGCCGCGCCGTATCGAAATTTCCAAATCACGCGCCAAAAAGGCCAAACAGATTGAGGCAAAAGCAGCGCACTAAGCTTGCTTGAGCCCAGACGGAAACCGCCTGAGAGATCAGGCGGTTTTTTGTTTCTTGCTTGAATTATCGGTTTCGGCCCAGCAGGTGGTCGAGTGATATCTTGCCCGGTCCATGGATGATAATCATCACCAGCACAAAGACCCAAAGCAGACGTTGATCCCAGATGATCGCGTCAGGGAATCGGTCAAACATCGACCCGATGAACTTTTCTTCCAGTCCCAGATATTTGATGTCGACATAGCTTTGCACAAAGATGAATCCGATCATGCCGATTGATGCAATCCGCGAAAACAGACCTATGACCACCAATGCGGGCAGAATGAATTCGGTCCAAGTGCCCAGATAAACAATGATGTGCCAGGGGAAAAACGGAATGGCGGATGGCTCGAATCCGTATTGTTCCATTACGGGCGGAATGATAGTTGCGTAAGCGCCGAGCGAAGGTGAGAGAAAGCCGAAAAACCCGTCGCCGAGCTTGTTTACAGCTGACTGCCAATAGTAGAGCGGAAATAGGCTTGCAAATACAAAGCGGGCAGCAAATCCTGTGAACCAGCCTGCTGTGACGGCGGTGAGCCAAACAAAAAATCTGTTGTGCAGGTCGACCAACCCATTGATTAATCCTGACATGGAATTCCCCCTTTGCGGCGCCTGGGACGGTATGTGATCTGTCTGAGCCATTATATTTTCTGCCCGTCCAGTGTGATTGATTGTGTCGCGCCGGTTCCAAGCAACATGGAGAGCGCATTGTTTAGATCAAATGCAGCGTCCTTCCCCATGCCTGCAGCAGCAGCTTCACCCAGGTTGTGCCCGTTCATGATGGCCTCAAGAAAAGCATGGTCGGCAGCACTTGTCTGGATGATACGAATATCAAGCTCGGGCCGGGTCAGCATCAGGCTTTGACCGATCGACATATCCAGCGCGCTGACTTCCATGAAGTCGCGGTTCATCAGAAAGATATCATGCACTGGATAGCGGGAGTGGAGCAGGAATGTCGCTGGATGTGGTTCAAAGCAAACTTCTGCCATTCGTGCCGGATCGACGGCACCCAAAACTGCTGCCTCCAAGGGCTTGCTGTCTGCTGCGTGGTAGGCGGTCAGCCATCCGCGCTCAGCACGCGCCACATCGGCGAGATAAGGCATTGTCTTGGCGGGTTCGAAGCTTTCAATGAATTCGGCGAAATCTTGTCCATATAAAAACAGGAGAGGAGAAGATGGTGGATGAGCCCTGACATATTCACGTGCCATCGCGCGGAAATACTCTTCGCCCGTGACTTTTTGAACGGCAGGAAAGATATCGGCCATCGCGTTGATAAGGCTCACTGTCACATTGTTGCGGTAGACATTGTAACGCTTGTCAGCAGCTGAGCCGTTGGGTCCGGTCACACTGTCAGGCTTTTTGATATTCGGATTGAGCAGTCCTGCCGCAAATGCTTTGGTATCGTACGGACGGTCAGCCATCTGATCAACCAGATACGGCATGACGTTCACCGAGCAAACCGAGATTATGCATTTTCTGGGCACGTTTCAGGATTTTGGCGGCATTGCCTGCTTCGCTACGCAGAACCGGCCATTCTGGAAGATCGGAATCCCATTCAACCAACGTCGGGATCGGCCCTGCTTGCTCTACGACGTCTTCATAAAGTTCCCAAACAGGATCAGATACCGGGCGATCATGGCTGTCGATAAGAAGCGGCGCCCCCTCATCATCTTTTTGAACTGTGTGGCCGGCCAAGTGGATTTCACCGACATGGTCGGTTGGAAATGCATCCAGATATTCCAGCGCCGAAAATTTGTGATTGGTTGCAGAGACAAACACGTTGTTGATGTCCAGAAGCAGCCCGCAACCAGTGCGTTTGACGATCGACCGCATGAAATCGGTTTCGGTTATGGTCGAATCGCCGAACAATACATAGGTGGCTGGGTTCTCCAGAAAAATCTGGCGTCCGATCACGTCCTGCATGTGGCTGACGTGGTTGCACACATGCTCGAGCGTTTGCTCGGTGTAAGGCAATGGCAGCAGATCGTTCATGAAAATATCATCGTGGGTCGACCAGGCCAGATGTTCAGACACCATGGCAGGCTGATAGCGGTCCACCAGTGCCTTGAAACGGCTGAGATGGTCCTCGCTGATCGGTTTTGGTCCACCGATCGACATGCACACACCATGCAGCGAGATTGGAAAATCCTGTCTTACGCGCTCAAGGATACGATGCGGATGTCCGCCATCTCCCATATAGTTTTCCGCGTGAACTTCCAGAAAGCCGACGTCCCCAGCATTTTCCAATATCGCATCGACATGGTCGTGTTTGAAACCGACACCGGCGGAGGCCGGTGTCAAATCTCTAGGTCTTGTTGCAAACGTGGAGTTGGCATCAGACGATGCAACTGATGACAATTCACCATGACTTCGGAGGGGACGGGAAATCATTTGTGGCTCTCCAGCTTGCAACAAGAAGGTGCGACCTGCTTATGCAGGTACATCGCGTTCTAGCGGCTCAAGTGAACCGGATTTGCCTTCGGCAACTGTCATGCCTTCGCAAGTGCCTGCTTCAACAAACTTCCAGGCGTTGCCTTGGTAGTCAACTGTTGAAGTACCTTGGCATGTAGTGCCAGGGCCAGCTGCGCAGTCGTTTTGACCTGCAAGTGAAACGCCGTAGCACTTCTCGTTTGCAGCTTGTGCGTCTGTAACGCCAGCAAGATTTACGCCAGCAACAGCGGCTGCAACGGCAGATGCAACAAAAGCTGCAGAAGCAGTTGTTTTGATAACTTTAGACATTGGAAACTCCCTAAGATTTGATTGTATGGGCCGCGCGACTGCTTCGACCTGCCGCCAGAATTTCAAAACCAACGTTCAATGGCAAAACAAGCATCTGCGAGGATCGCACACATTAAACTCAAGAAAATGTGAGATCACTTGTTCCGCAAAGTTGAAACTATTCTGTGAGGTGCGCAAAAGCCCCTATTTCTTTAGGTGTTGTGGCAAAACTTGTAACAAGGCGCATGATGATTTGATTGTCACCAACGCGGTTGTCCATACCGAATGGGGCTGGCCAATCGTAAAATTTTGCGCCCGCCGCCTGCATTTTTTCAAAGTGTTGTCGATCGACCAGCGCAAAAACCTCGTTTACTTGCCGCTGCCAGGCCATTTGGAGCCGATTGCTTTGATTGATCGTATTTTCAAGCATCGCCGCCATTTCATTGGCGTGAGAAGCCAGTTCGAGCCACAGATTATTATCAAGATAGGCGTCAAACTGCGCCGCAACAAAACGTGCCTTGGAGATGACCTGACCACTGCGTTTGTGCAGGTACGCAAATTGCTCGGCATGGTCGGGATTTAAAAACACGAGCGCTTCTGCGCACCAGCAACCGTTCTTGGTGCCGCCAAAGGATATTATGTCGATGCCGCGCTTCCATGTCATCTCGGCGGGAGAGCACCCCGAAGCCACAATTGCATTGGCAAACCGGGCGCCATCCATATGGACGGGGAGATCACGGCGTTGGGCGACTTTTGCCAGTGCTTCGATTTCATCGAGCGTGTGTATCGTGCCCGCTTCAGTTGCCTGGGTCAGCGATACAAAGGCAGGCTTGCCGCCCGATACACCAAAATCAAGAACGCCCTGGATCTCAGCTTCAAGATTGTCGGGCGCCATCTTGCCATTTGGTCCGTCAACCAACCGCAGGCGAGAGCCAGGGGCCAGAAATTGGGGTGCCCCGCATTCGTCCTCCCGAATATGGGCCTCGCGATGACAAAACCCTACAGCGCCGGGCACATTGTAATTCGCCAAGGCCAGCGCGTTGGCCGCTGTGCCTGTCGATGTGTAGAAGACGGCGGTTTCGCGCTCGAATAGTTCATCAAACCGCGCTTTGACGCTCTTGCCCAGATCGTCGGCACCGTAGGAAGGCGCGAAACCGGCGCTGTGTCTGGTCAGCGCCTCGGAAATTTTCGGATGTGCGCCCGCCCAATTGTCTGATGCGAAAAACATGTGTCGGGTGTCCTTATATGCTGGGATGGCGCTCGGCCGCGTCGGTTGGAAGGTCATAATCCGTTGTTTTCTTAGGATCAGACAGCAAAATTGTCGAGAATTTTGGCTCCGCGCCTTGTGAATTGGACGAAAGTCTGCCATAAAATAGGGCAGTATTGCTGTCCTATTATTGGAAAAGGCGTGGTCAATTTCGATTGGCTGCGCTCTGTTTTGCCTAATATATCGGGTGCAAAATTCAACAAGGCGACGAGAATGATCGCGCTGCCGAATGTATTCGGCGACGGGCCTGATTATCGCCGGAGTTTGAAAACGTGACTTAGTCGCATGGATTTATGCGGCGATGTGATGTTTATAGGCCGCAATGAATTATGTTGGCTGCCTTTGGGCGGCTTGTTTTTGATGTCGGAGGACTATGATGACGAAGGTAACGCCATCTTTTGAAGCAATGGAACACCGTTTGGATATTGCTAACGACACGGCGAAACAAGTCAAACCCAGCAAAGACAGCTCAGGCTTGCCTACCAAGCAGGGTCTTTATGATCCACGCAATGAGCATGACGCCTGTGGTCTGGGATTTGTTGCCAATATGAAGGGCAAAAAGTCTCACAAGATAATTGAAGATGGCCTTCGCATTCTCGAAAATCTTGAGCATCGCGGTGCCACTGGCGCTGATCCGCTTATGGGTGATGGCGCTGGCATGCTCGTTCAAATTCCGCACGGGTTCTTCAGTGATGAATGTAGAAAACTGGGATTTGATTTGCCGGCTGGGGGCCACTACGGGCTGGGATACTTCTTCACGCCGCAAGATCCCGACGCGGCCAACGAAGTCAAAGCCATTATTGAACGCGCTGCCGAAGCAGAAAATCAGCCGGTTATCGGCTGGCGTTCGGTTCCCGTTGACAACTCCATGTTGTCTCAGGATCCCGAAATCATGGCCTCAGAGCCTGGTCACCTGCAATGTTTCTTTGTTCGTCCCGACGGGCTGGATGACGACGAGTATGAGCGCAGGCTGTTTCTTCTGCGTCGCGTAATCACCAATACGATTGCGGCGGATCTGGAAAAAAACAGTGGCTTCTACGCGGTTTCCATGTCCGCACGCACAGTGATCTACAAGGGTATGTTCCTGGCTGACCAGCTGGGTCCCTATTACAGCGATCTGCGAGACGAACGGTTTATATCGGCGCTTGCTCTTGTGCACCAGCGCTTTTCCACCAACACTTTCCCGTCGTGGAAACTCGCCCACCCCTATCGCATGGTTGCACACAACGGTGAGATCAACACCGTGCGCGGCAACAACAATTGGATGGCTGCGCGGCAGGCGACGCTTGCGTCTCCTGAGTTTGGTGACGACATCAAAAAGCTTTGGCCCATTTCAGCGCCTGGCCAGTCGGACACGGCTTGTTTCGACAACGCGCTGGAGCTGCTCTACCAGGGCGGATATTCGCTTTGCCACGCAATGATGATGCTTATCCCGGAAGCCTGGGCAGGCAATCCACTGATGGATGAAGAGCGCCGGGCGTTTTATGAGTATCATGCTGCCATGATGGAGCCATGGGATGGCCCGGCAGCAGTTGCCTTTACTGATGGCACACAAATCGGCGCGACGCTTGACCGAAACGGCCTGCGTCCTGCGCGCTACTTCGTGCTCGACGATGACACGGTGGTACTGGCTTCGGAAGCTGGCACATTGCCTTTCGATGAGAGCAAAGTGGTTACAAAATGGCGTCTTCAGCCTGGCAAAATGCTTCTGATTGATCTTGAGCAAGGCAAGATCATTTCAGATGAAGAGATCAAGAAAGAGCTGGCTTCTGCCATGCCTTACGATCAATGGCTCAATGATACGCAGATCGTGCTCGAAGAACTGAAGGGCAAGAAGTCATCACTTCGGAAATATACCGGTGATGATCTGCTCGATGGTCAACAAGCGTTTGGATATACGCAGGAAGACATCAAGATCCTGCTTACACCCATGGCCACAACGGGTCAGGAAGCCCTGGGCTCCATGGGCACCGATACACCTATTTCGGCCATGTCGAACAAGGCAAAGCTGCTTTATACCTATTTCAAGCAAAACTTTGCGCAGGTCACCAATCCGCCAATTGACCCGATCCGCGAAGAATCGGTGATGAGCCTGATTTCATTTATTGGACCGCGGCCCAACCTGTTTGATCATGCGCACCAGTCCAATGAAAAGCGACTGGAAGTGCGTCAGCCGATCTTGCGCAATTCGGACCTGCAAAAAATTCGCGATATCAGTGATATAGGCGACAACCAGTTTGTCTCTCGCGTGTTGGATATCACTTTTGGTGCGCAGCGTGGCCCAGATGGCATGAAAGACTGCCTCGACCGCATCTGCTCAAAGGCGGAGAAGGCTGTTCTTGGCGGTGACAACATTATCATCCTGTCCGACCGGCAATTTGGTCCGTCGCGTGTTGCAGTACCAGCTTTGCTCGCAACCGCTGCCGTGCATCACCATCTGATCGGCAAAGGATTGCGCACATCAGTTGGTCTTGTGGTTGAATCGGCAGAGCCGCGCGAAGTCCAGCATTTTGCCGCCTTGGCCGGCTATGGCGCAGAAGCGATCAACCCCTATCTGGCTTTTGAGACGATCGCCGAAATGCATGCAAATGGCCTGTTCCCGGCAGAGGTCGATGAGAACGAGGTCATTCAGCGCTACATCAAGTCCATCGATAAGGGGCTGCTTAAGGTCATGTCGAAAATGGGCATTTCCACGTACCAGTCTTATTGCGGTGCGCAGATCTTTGACGCGGTTGGCCTTTCCAGCGCGTTCGTTGATGAATATTTCAAAGGCACAGCAACCACTATCGAGGGTATCGGCCTTGCGGAAATTGCCAAGGAGACGTTCGAACGCCATCGCGCAGCCTATGGTGATGTTCCGGTATTGCGCCATTCGCTCGATGTAGGCGGTGATTATGCCCTGCGCCAGCGTGGCGAGACACATGCCTGGACATCGGATGAAGTCACCAATTTACAGCATGCGGTGCGCAGCAACAGCCAGGACCGGTACCGCGAATTTGCAAAATCCATCAATGACCAGCAGGAACGGTTGCTGACTATCCGTGGCCTGTTCAGATTGCGCCAGGCATCAGAAACCGGCCGCAAGCCGCTTGATATTGATCAAGTGGAACCGGCTGCGGAGATCGTCAAAAGATTTGCCACCGGTGCCATGTCCTATGGTTCGATTTCGGCGGAGGCGCACGAGAACCTCGCTATCGCCATGAACCGGCTTGGAGGAAAATCCAACACCGGCGAAGGTGGTGAGGAAGTCGAACGCTTTACACCGCTCAAAAACGGCGACAGCAAGCGCTCTGCAATCAAGCAGGTGGCATCTGGTCGGTTTGGCGTGACCACCGAATACCTGGTCAACTCCGATATGATCCAAATCAAGATGGCGCAGGGTGCGAAGCCCGGGGAGGGCGGACAATTGCCTGGTCACAAGGTTGATGCGGTGATCGCGAAAGTGCGCCATTCAACGCAAGGTGTTGGCTTGATCTCACCCCCACCTCACCACGATATCTATTCGATCGAAGATCTGGCCCAGCTGATCTATGATCTGAAAAATGTGAACCCGGCGGCGGATATTTCGGTCAAGCTTGTTTCCGAAGTGGGTGTTGGAACCGTTGCGGCGGGGGTTGCCAAAGCACGTGCCGACCATGTCACGATTTCCGGCATGGAAGGCGGCACCGGCGCGAGTCCGTTGACCTCCATCAAACATGCGGGATCGCCATGGGAAATGGGTCTCGCTGAAACCCACCAGACGCTTCTGAAAAACAAGCTGCGATCGCGTATTGCGGTTCAGGTGGATGGTGGTCTTCGAACCGGCCGCGACGTGGTTATCGGCGCATTGCTGGGTGCAGATGAATTTGGTTTTGCGACCGCTCCGCTGGTTGCATCAGGCTGTATCATGATGCGCAAATGCCACCTCAACACTTGCCCTGTCGGCGTCGCAACACAGGATCCTGTCCTGCGCAAGCGTTTCACTGGTCAGCCGGAGCACGTGATCAACTACTTCTTCTTCATCGCTGAAGAAGTGCGTGAGTTGATGGCCGAGCTGGGATTTGCTACTTTCAATGAGATGATCGGCCAGCTCGATGTTCTTGATCGTGAGCGGGCCATTAATCACTGGAAGGCCAAAGGACTGGACTTCAGCGATTTGTTCTATGATCCGAAAATGGGCGACGATGTACCGATCTACAATTGTGAAGATCAGGTTCACCACATATCCGATATTTTGGACCGCAAGTTCATTGAACTGGCAAAACCTGCATTGGAAAAGGGCGAAAAAGTTCAGCTTGATCTCGAGATAAGCAATGTCAACAGATCTGCGGGCGCCATGCTTTCTGGTGAAATCGCCAAGAAGTATGGGCATGCAGGTCTTCCTGATGACACGATCTACATCAAGCTCAAGGGTACGACCGGCCAAGCATTCGGTGCGTGGGTCGCCCGCGGTGTGACACTGGAAGTTGAAGGTGAAGCCAATGACTATGTTGGCAAGGGGCTTTCTGGCGGCAAGCTGATTGTCTATCCGCCCAAGGAAGCAACACAGATTGAGCCGACCCGTTCCATTATTGCCGGCAACACGGTTCTTTATGGCGCCATTGAAGGCGAGTGCTACTTCCGCGGTGTTGCGGGTGAGCGATTCGCCGTTCGCAATTCCGGTGCCATTGCAGTGGTTGAAGGGGTCGGCGACCATGGTTGTGAATACATGACCGGGGGCGTTGTCGCAGTGCTTGGACAGACAGGCAGAAACTTTGCTGCCGGCATGTCGGGCGGCATTGCTTATGTGCTGGACGAAGACGGCACATTCGCAAACCGCTGTAATCTTGCCATGGTCGAGTTGGAACCGGTTCCCGAGGAGGATGACCTGATGGAATCAGAGCATCACATTGGTGGCAATATTGAACATCATGGACGCGTGGATGTTTCATCTGACATGACACGTCACGATGATGAGCGCTTGCGCCAGCTGATTGTAAACCATCAAGACTATACCGGCTCTGAACGGGCGGCCGAAATCCTGGAGAACTGGGACAGCTATCGACCCAAATTCGTCAAGGTTATGCCCACCGAGTATCGTCGGGCGCTGGCGGAAATTGAAGCTGCGCAGAATGCAGCCAATGTGGCTGCCGAGTAAGAACAAACAAGATTGCGACGGCAATTGGTGCAGATCAACGCTGGGCCAAGAAGCCGGACTGAGGAGAATCGAATATGGGTAAAGTTACCGGTTTTTTGGAGATTGATCGCCAGGACAGGAAATACCGTCCGGCGTCAGACAGAATCCGCAACTTCAATGAGTTTATCATTCCCTTGCCGGAAGCTACTCTGCGCGACCAGGCCAGTCGTTGCATGGATTGCGGCATTCCGTTCTGCCACGATGTCAAAGGCCTGAAAGGATGCCCTGTCAACAATCAGATTCCTGACTGGAATGATCTGGTTTACCGGGGCGAATGGGAACAGGCTTCCCTAAACTTGCATTCGACCAATAATTTCCCGGAGTTCACTGGACGCATTTGTCCAGCACCGTGCGAAGCTTCATGCACGCTGAACATTATTGACAGCCCGGTCACGATTAAGTCCATTGAATGCGCGATTGTCGACAAGGCTTGGGAAAATGGCTGGATCACACCGCAGATTGCCGAAAACAAGACCGGCAAATCGGTCGCTGTCATCGGTTCCGGACCGGCAGGGATGGCGGCATCGCAACAATTGGCGCGTGCAGGGCATGATGTACATCTTTATGAAAAGAACAACAAAGTTGGCGGCCTGCTGCGGTACGGCATTCCCGATTTTAAGATGGCGAAAACCCACATTGATCGCCGCGTCGCCCAGTTGGAGGCCGAAGGCGTGGTTATGCATATGGGTGTGCATGTCGGCCATGACGTTGCGATTAACGAGATCGTCGATCAATATGATGCCGTTGTACTTTCGGGTGGCGCAGAAATGCCGCGCGATCTTCCAATTGATGGACGTGATCTGCAGGGCATACATTTTGCCATGGAATTTCTGCCACAGCAAAACCGCCGCGTGAGCGGTGAAGAGAATGTGGATGTGGAACCCATTCTTGCAGGCGGCAAGCATGTGGTGGTGATTGGTGGCGGAGACACGGGATCAGACTGTATCGGAACCTCCATCCGCCAAGGGGCGCTGTCTGTGACGCAGCTTGAAATCATGCCAACACCACCGGAAAAAGAAGACAAGCTTCTTACCTGGCCGAACTGGCCGTTGAAAATGCGTACTTCATCTTCGCAGGAAGAGGGAGCCGAGCGCGAATTTTCAGTCATGACCCAGCATCTTGAAGGTGTTGATGGCCATGTCAAAAAACTCCATTGCATCAATGTGGACGAGAAGTTCCACCCGGTAAATGGCACCGAATTCGAGCTCAAGGCTGATCTGGTCTTGCTCGCGATGGGTTTTGTATCGCCTGTCACCGAAGGAATGTTGGCCGATCTTGGTGTTGAACTCGACAACAGGCAAAATGTGCTCGCTGACACAAATGCCTACAAGACGAGCCACGAGAAGGTATGGACCGCCGGTGATATGCGTCGGGGCCAGTCACTTGTGGTCTGGGCCATTCGCGAGGGTCGCCAGGCTGCGCGTGCGGTTGACGAACACCTAATGGGATCGACTGTACTGCCCCGCTAGAGCAATATTTGGATGCTATGGCCAGATCTTGGCTTGATGCTTGATCCGGCTTTGCGCTCCCATATTTTATTCGCTGGGAGATCCGTTGATGCTGGATGAGTTTCGTCGATTGCTTTAGTAAGTGCAAGCAGCGCGAAAACATCTAGAAGCAGAGTGAGAAATGCATGATTGTATCGACAACCCCTTCAATCGAAGGCCGTCAGGTCGCTGAGTATAAGGGCGTGGTTACCGGCGAGGCCATATTGGGCACCAATATCTTCAGGGATATTTTCGCAAGCATACGCGACATTGTTGGCGGGCGCTCAGGCTCATATGAAGAAGCGCTGTCAGAAGCCCGGGATATCGCGATCGCGGAAATGGAACAGGAAGCGCTCAGCAGAGGCGCCGATGCCGTCATCGGGATTGATCTGGATTACGAAAATATCACAGCTGGGAGCGGTGGCTCGATGTTGATGGTGTCTGCATCTGGTACAGCCGTTGTTTTGGCCAAAGAAGGTTTTTAGGCCGAGGGCAGGCCAGCCGATATTCTGGATTTGGGTGGTGCTAACGCGCTGTCTTATCGGTGCCTGCGCGGTTGGGCGACTCTAGAATTTCAATCCAATGCGGGCCTTGACAGTATGGAAATCGTAGTCGGCGTAATTGACATTAAATGTCGACACCTGGAAATTGTTGTCTGAGAAGTTGAAATAATTGTACTTCAGGCCTGCAAAGATCCTGTCAGTCAGTCCAACATCGAGCCCCGCGCCCGCGAAATAACCGTCCAGCCGAACATCGTCGCTAATACCAGTGGTCACGCCGCTGGAGGCGACATCCAAATGAAGGAACGCGTAGCCGCCCTCTGCAAACCACAGCATGCGCTCTAATGCATAACCGGCGCGCGGTCCAAAGGAACCCAGCCAATCACCGTCGTCAGTCTTGTCGATTCCGATTTCAAAGCTTGCGACAGAATTGTTGGAGAATTGGTGATTGTATCCGGCAAAAAAACCGCCAAACAGGCCATGATCAGTTAAGGTGCGTGTATCGGCGATCGTTACGGTTTCGAAGGTCTGAAAATCTACTTCTACCTCAGTTTCCGAGACACCTGTTATGGTTTGAGTGCCGTATCGGTAACCAAGTGTGCCTCCGAGATAGGGGCCGGTCCAAAACTCTTTTTTTGGTATGTCTTCGATCAGCGGTGGTTCGGGAGGTTGATCAATAACCAAGTCAGCCGCCGCCGATGAGTTAACGTAGAGTAATACAGTAAAAACTGACGTTAAGTAATATATATTATGCAA
>CAJHZC010000068.1_pt1 | contig 37276 bp, 31 predicted proteins | sample 9198911 | NCBI WGS metagenome assembly CAJHZC01 (sample SAMEA7708336, study PRJEB35096) | sediment metagenome | biome: marine neritic benthic zone biome [ENVO:01000025]; feature: sediment [ENVO:00002007]; material: shallow marine sediment [ENVO:03000034] sea grass bed [ENVO_01000059] ...
CCTGCCGCGTTTGTGAGCGTGCTGGATGCCTGGCCCGTGCTGAAGCACCCGTTACCAAACCATTGGGACTGGACGAGATGGTGGCCGGTCTGAGTGCATTTGATTTTGTTTGACAGGCACGTCTCCATGCACGGGCGAGCTGCAGGATTGACAAATTTGCTGTGCGCGCGTCTGTATTCAGTCAACTGAAACCTTCAATGTGAACCTAATTGACCAAAACGACGCCTCGCCAGGAAGCCAGCTTTGACGCTGTCGCCGACATTCAGGAATACCAAACCTTCATCAAGGAAAACTCCGACATTCAGGCTGTCGAGTTCTTGATCGTCGATCCGAATGGTGTGATGCGCGGTAAATGGGCACCGGCGGATTCGCTTGAAAAGGCGTTCAAGGAAGGTGTCAATTTTCCCATTTCAATTCACGGGCTCGATATTTGGGGTCGCGAAGTGCCAGAAACGGGACTGCATATTGAAAGTGGCGACCGCGATGGTTTTTGCCGCGCTGTACCAGGAACTTTGAGCCGCGTTCCATGGGCCAACAGGCCCACCGCTCAGGTGCTGCTATCGACATATACGCCCGAAGAAGAACGCTTACGCTTTGATTGCCGCAATGCATTGATGCGGATCACAAAGGCCATGGCAAATCGGGACCTTTACCCAGTCGTTGCCTTTGAGGTTGAGTTTTATTTGCTGGAACCCAACCCGACCAATGATGGTTCCATGCCGGTGCCGGTGGGTGCAACAGCGGGCCCGGATCGCCAACGCATGTACGGTTTGGATGATCTGGACGAATACGCAGATCTTTTCGATGACATAAGAGCGGCTGCAGATGCCCAGAATCTGCCGATTGATACCATCATTAAGGAAGCCGCGCCGGGACAGTTTGAGGTCAATCTAAAGCACCGCTGTGATCCACTCAAAGCCGCCGACGATGTCATCATGCTGCGGCGCATCGTTTTTGGCTGCGCCCGCAAGCATGGACTGCAGGTTACCTTTATGGCCAAGCCCTTTATCGACTATGCCGGCAATGGCATGCACATCCACGCATCGATCCTCAATGGTGAGGGCGACAATATATTTGATGGCGAGAAGTTTGATGATGCAGATCAAAAGCTTGGCGGCGCAATAGCGGAGTTGATCCGTACCATGCCCCAAGGCCTGTTGATGTTCATCAATTCCTGGAATGGATTCAGACGTATTCAGCCAGGCTCCTATGCACCGACCAAGGCAGTGTGGGCAGAAAACAACCGCTCGGTTGCACTTCGAATTCCCGCCTCGACATCCAGAAATCGCCGGCTGGAGCACCGCATTGCCGGCGCGGACGCCAACCCCTACATCGTTCTGTGCGCTATTCTGCAGGCTATGATGGATGGGCTAGAGAAGCTCGAAACGCCGCCACCACAAGTTACGGGCAATGCCTATGATGATGATGGTGCCCAACTGCTACCCGATGACATGGATGAAGCGCTGTTGCTGATGCAGAAGGGACAGTTTGCCGATCGTGCACTGGGGCCTGAGCTCGCAAAAATCTACAAACATCTCAAACGCGCCGAGATTTTGGCATTTTGGGCTGAGATTACGCCCCTGGAACAGTCGACCTATCTTTGAGTTTCGTCCCACATGAGCAACAAGAAGCAGGAGCGCAAGGCAAAGTGACCTTCAATAAAATGACTTGTGCGGTGCAGGAATCCTCAATAACATTTTTTCATCGGTGGGTGTTTTCAGCTCACCTTGCGTAATTTCAGGGAGAACTAAATGGCTCGCGTAAAAACACTTCTTGCTTCTGTCGCCATCTTGTCTGTCTCGGCAATCGCATCATCGGCTCAGGATCGCGTGGTGAATGTGTACAATTGGTCAGATTACATTGACGAAGAAATACTTACAGAATTCACTGCAGAAACGGGCATAAAGGTTGTCTACGATGTCTTTGACTCAAACGACATTTTGGAAACCAAATTGCTTGCTGGCTCAACTGGCTATGACATCGTCGTACCCTCAGGCACTTTCATGGCACGGCAGCTACAAGCTGGCGTCTTTCAGCCACTGGATAAATCAAAGTTGGGCAATTTGGGCAATGTCGATTCAACCGTCGCCGATCGATTGTCTACGTATGACCCGGGCAATGAGCATGCTATCAACTATATGTGGGGCACGACCGGCATCGGCTACAATGTCGGCAAGGTCAAAGAAGCTTTGGGTGAAGATTTTGAGCCCAACACATGGGATATGATTTTCAATCCGGAGATTGCAGCCAAATTGAAGGATTGCGGCATTTACGTTCTGGATGCCGGAGATGAAGTGATTCCTGCGGCACTAAACTATTTGGGGTTGGATCCAGACTCAAAAAGCGCCGATGACATTGCCCAAGCCGAAGCAGCGCTTTTGGAAATTCGACCCTTTGTGCGGAAATTTCATTCTTCGGAATACATCAATGCACTGGCAAATGGCGACATCTGTGTTGCAGTGGGCTGGTCGGGTGATGTGCTGCAGGCGCGTGACCGCGCAGCCGAAGCCGATGCTGGCGTGGAGGTTGGTTACTCTATTCCCAAAGAAGGCGCCTTGATGTGGTTCGACAATATGGCGATCCCAGCCGATGCACCAAATGTCGAGGAGGCACATATCTTTCTTGATTACATTCTGCGACCTGAAGTGATGGCAAAGGCTTCGAACTACGTGTATTTTGCCAATGGAAATGCCGCCTCCAAGGAGTTCCTGCAGGACGATGTGATCGGCGACCCGGCGATTTATCCGGACGAGGACACACTGTCGAATTTGTATATCACGACGCCCTACGGACAAAGGATCCAGCGGGTTGTGACCCGGTCCTGGACCAAGGTTCTCACGGGCCAGTAATAAAAGAGGCCCCGGAATCAACCCGGGGCCTTTCTTTTCGGACAGGATACAGCGCTGCAAACGAAGAAATATTCATTATGAAATCACTGGGCTCCATTCGTCGAAGCTTCGCTCCTTGGCAAGATGCCGATGCTGAGCCTTATATCTCTTTTAAGAATGTCACCAAGAAGTTTGGCGACTTCGTCGCTGTCGATAATCTGAATCTCCACATATTCGAGCGAGAATTTTATTCGCTTCTTGGGCCATCGGGTTGCGGCAAGACCACGCTTTTGCGCATGCTCGCAGGGTTTGAACAGCCAACTGCCGGTGACATTTTTCTGGACGGTGTTTCGCTAAAAGGCGTGCCGCCCCACAAGCGGCCAGTCAACATGATGTTCCAGTCCTATGCGCTCTTTCCACATATGAGCGTGAGTGACAACATCGCCTTCGGCCTGAAGCAAGCTGGCATGAACAAGAGCGAAATAAAACAACGCGTGGATGCAATGCTCAAGCTCGTGAAACTTGAAGAGTTTGCGCGCAGAAAACCGCACCAGCTGTCAGGCGGCCAGCGACAGCGTGTGGCTCTGGCGCGATCGATTGCCACACGCCCTAAGCTATTGCTGCTTGACGAGCCGCTAGGCGCTCTCGACAAGAAACTGCGAGAGGAAACACAGTTCGAATTGATGGACCTGCAGCAGGAATTGGGCTTGACCTTCATGATCGTTACTCACGATCAGGAAGAAGCGATGACAATGTCTGACCGCATAGCGGTGATGGACCGCGGTGTTGTTGTTCAGACAGGCACACCAGCAGAAATCTACGAGGCGCCAAATTCACGCTATGTTGCTGAATTCATTGGCAGTATAAACGCCTTTGAAGGTGTGGTGACCAAAAGTGCTGATGACAAAATATCTCTTGCTGGCGCAGATGGGTTCACTATGCAAGTGGATACGCCTGCGGGTAGCAGCTATTCGAATGACCAACAAGCTTGGTTTGCAGTGCGACCGGAAAAGCTCAAAATATCGAGAAAAAAGCCTGCGACCAAGAACAATGCTGTGCGAGGTGAAATGTGGGATCTGGGTTATCTCGGCGACATGACAATCTTCCACGTCAAGCTTCCAAGCGGCCTTGTCGTTCGAGCGTCGATGCTTAACGCCCAGCGCACAGTTGAGGATCCGATCAGCATTGACGATGATGTCTGGCTTTCATTTGCGCCCGACGCGGGCGTATTGCTGGAGCGTTAGATGGGAACGCTTTTTAGACGCATAACCATCGCAGTTCCCTATGTCTGGCTGCTGGTACTGTTTCTTTTGCCTTTCCTGATTGTGCTCAGAATATCAGTTTCCGAGCCGGTCATCGCCATGCCACCCTATGCACCACAATTCGATTGGGGCGATGGTTGGCAGGGATGGAGCCAAAAGTTCTCGCAACTGTCATTTGCAAATTACCAATGGCTATTCTCAGACGCCCTTTACACCAATGCCTATCTTTCGAGTGTCCGGGTTGCTGCAATTTCCACGTTCATCACGCTGCTGATTGGTTTTCCCTTGGCCTACGGAATGGCAAGGGCATCCGAGCGCCTGAGACCCATATTTTTGATGCTGGTAATCTTGCCGTTCTGGACCAGCTTCTTGATCAGGGTCTATGCATGGATTGGAATCTTGAAACCTGAGGGGCTTCTCAACCAGTTCCTGCTCTGGCTCGGTGTTATTAACGAGCCCCTTCAAATTCTCAACACCGACAATGCGCTCTACATCGGGATTGTTTATTCCTACCTTCCGTTCATGGTTTTGCCCATCTACTCGACACTTGAGAAGATGGATTACTCACTTGTTGAAGCAGCCCAGGATCTGGGATGCACGCAACTCGGCGCATTCTGGAAAGTGACAGCACGACTGGCACTGCCGGGCATTATTGCAGGCTGCTTTCTCGTGTTTATTCCGGCGATTGGCGAATTTGTTATTCCCGATTTGCTGGGCGGTACCGAAACACTCATGATCGGCAAAACACTGTGGAGTGAATTCTTTAACAACAGGGATTGGCCTGTGGCATCCGCTGTTGCCATCATCCTGTTGTTTATTTTGGTTGTTCCAATTGTGCTGTTTCAAAACGCACAGGCCCGTTCAGTGGAGAATTCCCAATGAGCGGCCGCTGGACCTGGTTCAACGTTGTTTCGATCGTATTTGGATTTGCGTTCCTGTATCTGCCAATCCTTTTGCTGATCATCTACTCATTCAATGCTTCGCGTCTGGTGACCGTTTGGGCAGGTTTCTCGACCAAATGGTACGTGGAGATGTTCAACAATCAGGGATTGATGGATTCTGCGTGGGTGACCCTGCGGGTGGCGCTGCTATCAGCAAGCATCGCGACAGTTCTTGGAACACTGGCCGCTTTGGCACTGGTTCGTTACACCAGCTTTTCGGGGAGAACACTGTTTACCGGCATGGTCTACGCCCCCCTGGTCATGCCGGAAGTCATCACGGGCCTCTCATTGCTTCTGCTCTTTGTGGCCGTCGACTTTAATCGTGGTTTCATGACGGTCACGCTAGCTCACATCACATTCTCAATGTGCTTCGTCGCCGTAGTGGTACAATCTCGCCTGATCACATTTGATAACTCGCTGGAGGAAGCGGCGCAGGATCTTGGTTGCACCCCGTTTCAGGCATTCTACAAAGTAACACTACCCGTTATCTTGCCGGCAGTGATTTCGGGTTGGATGCTTGCTTTCACGCTTTCGCTGGACGATTTGGTTATTGCGAGCTTTACCTCAGGTCCTGGTGCGACAACGCTGCCCATGAAGATATACAGTCAGGTTCGCTTGGGCGTTACACCCGAAATCAACGCGGTCTGCACCATACTTATCGGTTTGGTCGCATCGGGCGTTATCATCGCAGCTTTGCTCAACAAACGTAGGGCGGTCGAGGATGCACGGGCCCAGGCTGCTAATCGAGGCTGATCTTATCAGCTACGTGGTGGGCGCAGCATAAATGTCAAAACCCAGATGGGAACAATGACCATTGAGCCCAGCATGATGTTGGGCAGAGCCCATTCGACGCCCTTGGTCAACAGTTCGCCGACCTCTTGCGGAGTCAAGCCGGCCTTGGATAGAACATCGTTCGCCGTCACATCAAACAGTGACAGTCCTGCACCCACGATCAGTGATGCAAAGATGATTTTCGATGTAATCATCAGGACTTGGAACACGCTCAAAACACCTTTGGCCCAATACTCAACAGGCCTTAGTGTCCGCTAAAGGGGTAAAAAACGATTAAAGATTGAAAATTTTTATTTACGCTTCATTCACCAAAAGCAGTGGGCGCGCGAAGGGCAGTCGCAAATGCCCGATCCCAAGAACCGCCAATGAAGAATTGTCTGGCCTCGGGTACGACGCTTTCTTTTGCAGGCTCTACAGTGGCGGTTAGCGCTATGCCGCCGCTCTTGTAGGGCGCAACACCTTCAAGCTGCACTTTGCCTTGCTCGTAATTGATCTCTGCAGATTCAATGGTTGCGACGCCATCAGCGAGCGCACCCTCAAAGTTCAGTGAGGTGAACACTTCTTCACCCTGGTCTTGATTTGAAAGGGTAAAGAATTGACTGGGTCCAACGCTCTCCAACAGCGTTTGAAAGCCAAATCCGATGGTCGTGCCCTCATTCATCTTGAACATCAAGCGACCTTCAGCGGTTTGCAGCATGGACCTCCAGCTACCAAGCGGCGCTTCGACATCAACCGACATCTGCGCAATACCGAGCGGCATGGTGCGTGGCAGATCGAGGGCCTGACCAACCAACCGCGTATCAACTCCTTGACCGGAAAGGCTCATCAAGGCTGTATCGCCCTTGGCTTGATCGCGCGAGAGCTGAAGTCGCGCTTGCACATTACCGCCATAGGCAAGGGCGTCTCCAATATCAAATATGGCCGACGCATCGTTGATCTGTGCTGTGGCTGCGAGCTCCGTCATTTCGAAAGCACCAAATTGCGCGCTCTGCGCAGACAAACGCAAATCGGTATGAATCTGTGACATGAAGTCGAGGTTAAGCGGTGGCTCAAAGGGTGGCCGATTAGAAGGAAGCGTAATGAAAGCACCAAGGAAAGAAGCAAGATCAAGCGAATCAAATTCCAGTGTTCCGGCAATAATATCGGGCCCTTCGCCAGAACCGTTAATCTCCAAGGCACCAGAACCTGTATTCTCATCAATGGACAGTGTGGCCTGCTCAAACCTTAACCTTTGATTTGACAGATTGACTGCCCCGCCTAAAGCGAGAGATCCAACTGCGCGGCCGGGATCAATTTTGGCTCCAAGAACTTCCAGTAGAGCGGATGTAGAAGGTGTGCTGAATTCGAGCTCACCCTCGGCAAACAGCGATTCATAAAAGTCCAGGCTGCCGATAAAGCCAATGGTGCCGATTGCACTTTCAAGCAAGAGCTCAGACTGAGTTGGTTTGCCTACAAAGAAGGCAAGAGGTTTGTCAGCCCTGAACTCAAGAGTGATTGAGTTTTCTTTCCAAATCCCAGTGGTGTCCATATCCAACGCACCATCCAGTTGGAGCCAATTAACCGTTCCATTGATTGCAGTGAGTTCGCGTTGCGTTTGGGTTGTCAGATCGTCGATTGTAATTGCGCCATCGGTGATGCCAATGGCCGCCATGGCAGTTGGAAACTCATCGACCAGCAGTATTTTCGCTTCAGCATCATTTTCAATCGTCCGGTGAGCCATATCAATGGCTGTACCGATGCGGCCCATACTATCACGCCAGTTCACAGTACCATCGGCCTGCCGAGTCAGGATCAAATGTGGGCGCGTGAGGCGAATGGCAGTGAAACTTGGATTGGTAGACAGCAATGTCCAAGGTGCAATATCGGCTTCAACATTTTCGATGGTCAGTATCGATTGCTGCTCATTGCCCAGCACATCCAGAGAAACGTCGTCAAAGACCGCAGTGGGTCCCGGGAAAAGCCTTACAGTAACGTCGCCACCGATTGAGATAGGTCGGCCGGTAAAGGTGTTCATTTCGCGCTCGATCGCGCTGCGAACCAGATCGGTGGAAACCAGCCATGGCGTTGCCGCGATAATGGCGACCAGCGCAACAGCAAGTGCCACAAGCAGATAGACTATGGTTTTTCGCAATCGCATGTCCATGAGTCACAGCTATCCGTGTTTTGCGCCAGCCCAGCAGTTGACGTTCTTGTGCTTGAAGAATATGGCCATTTTTAACCAAATACCGCCTTTATGCACCGTGTAGCGCTGGACATGGTTAACGGCAATGCGATGATCGTGCTGACCAAATTAACCATCAGCCCTTGTATCCGTGCCAAAACAGCGGCGTTAACCATGAATTGAAAGGTATTGTTAAGAAGCTGCGCTTAATGGTGTGTTAACGGAATTTTCGTGTCTCAAACTCCCGCCGGTGGCGGTCTCGTTCTACAGCAATTCATACGTCGGTCCTCGGACCGGCGTTTTTTTTGGCTAGTCGGCCAGCACACGTGCCGGCGGAAAAGTAATCTCAATGGATGTACCGCGACCCGGTTCGGATGCAACATCAAATTCCGCGCGATTGGCCTCAACCAGTGCTTTGGTCAATGGCAAGCCCAATCCGGTTCCGTCCCCACCAACGCCCGACTCATTGGCGATTTGCTGGAATGGGCGGAGTGCCGTTTCAATTTCTTTGCCTGTCATGCCAATGCCCGTATCGCTTATTCTCAAGGTAACAGAGCCATCTGCTGTATAGTTCGTCGTAACCACAACTTGGCCACCTGAACGCGTAAACCTGATCGCATTGGAAAGCAGATTGAGCACAATTTGCTTTATCGAGCGCAGGTCTGCAACGACAGAGGGCAGTTTGCTGTCAAGCGATGATCGAACAATGATGCGGTTTCGGTTGGCTTGTGGTTGAACCATGGAAATTGCATCTCCAATGGCTTCATTAAGCACCACGCTTTCAAAATCGAGCTCTTGCTCACCTGCCTCAATCTTGGATATGTCGAGCAAATCATTCACCAGATCGAGCACGTGACGTCCTGATTTGTTAATATCAGCCAGATAATCCTTGTATCTGTGATTGCCGATTGGGCCGAACCGCTCCTCGCTCATCAGCTCTGAGAACCCAATGATTGCATTAAGTGGCGTACGGATCTCATGGCTTATTTTGGCCAGAAACTCAGATTTAACGCTTGATGCTTCCTCAGCATGTTTTTTGGCATCTTGAAGCGCCTGTTCAGTTTGCTTCCAAGGCGTGATGTCGCGCAGAACAGCGCAATATCCGTTCATTGTTGGAAGTTCGCCAATGGTCATGAAAACGGGCAAAAAGCCGCCATTTCGCTCCCGGGCCAATACTTCTCGCCCTTCATTAAGCAGGCTGGCGACGCTGTTGTTGGAGAACCCGTCCAGATAGTCCATGGCGCTTCGTTGGCTTTCATGTGCGAACAATATCGAGAATGATTTACCGACTACATCGTCGCTAGTATAACCAAACAGCGCTGAAGCCGAGCTGTTTATCGACCGGATTGTTGCATCCTGCGCAATGATGACGACACCATCTGTTGCTGTATCCAGAATTGCTCGCATCTCAGCGATTTCATCAATCGCGGCGTTCTTGAAGCTTTCATTTTCATCAGAGAAAGTCTGATAGGAAGGCGCAGGAATTGCAGGTTCTGTCTCTGTCACAGGTTTTGTTTGCGCAGGCTCGAAAGCAAACATCAGCGCAGTGCGCTCCTGCCACGGCACCAATTGCAAGTGAGCGCGAACCGCAATGGCATCACCTATCGCATTAATCAGCGCCAGGCCACGCTCGTCAGATTGAGCCATTGGATCCAGCGCGATTTCCTGATCGCCGAACAGTGAAGACAGGCCTGATTCATTGATAGAGGACACGGATTGATGTCCGGTCAGTTTCCAGAAGGCGTCGTTACCAAACAGTGCTTCTTCGTCCCGCACAATCAACATTGCCAAGGGTAAAGCGTCCAATTGCTCTGGTCCAAGCCCTGCCATTCGAGGGGCGCTATCCTCCGACAATTGGCCGGCTGCTGGCTCGGAAGCAAGATTGTGCTGGTCGGCACTGTCTTCGCTCGACTTTTCAGTACCTAACTGGTTGTCGTCATTCTCTGCGTTGGAACTGGCGGCATCTTTGCTCAAAGTCTGGCGAATCTTCTCAAACGCTTCGACCTCGTTCTCATCAAGTCCTTCCGGCGTATCACGCTCTGCGCGACGTTCATCAAGGGGAATAATCTTGGACTGGTCAGATTCGCGACGGATTGGCTTGATGCTCGAAGACTGCATGACCGGCACTTCGCCCTCAAACGGATCATCATCCAGAGCCTTTTTGGACTTAGTATCTTTTTCATCGCTCGTTTTCGAGCTTTTCTCAGCACCAAGTGAGAGACCCCGCGCGTCAGGATCAACCATCGCATCGGCCATTCGCACAATGCCAAACCCTCGGTATCCCTCAAATTCACGTGCACGATTGTAATAGGGCAGGGCCGCCAGATCGACCGGAACTTGCAAGTCCGTGCCCTCAACGGGCCAGAGAACAGACTTGCCAGACCATGTGTCCCGACGTTTCATTGATGCCGCAATGTCTCCAGCTGGGTCAAGATCAAATCCGGCCAACACTTCGGTCATGTCGCGGCCGACCAACTGTTGAGCATGACCGCCAACTGCGTCTGAAAACTCATTTGATATATCGACAAAACGGCCGGCAATATCTGTTTTCCAAACAAACCGCACCGGTCCTTTGGTGAGCTCAGAACTTATTTCCGACTCGTCTTCATCTTCATCGAACACTGCGGTTACGAACTCTTCATCGTCATTATCATGCGAGTCGTCCGGAACGACCGGCGGCGCTGAAGGGATCGTTTGAACATAGGGCTTTTTCGCCACCTTGACCGTTTCAACCGCCGGAGGTGATTCAGCTTCCTGATGGTCAAGGTCGGTCTCCAGCGCAACCACAATATTGCGAACGGGATTTTCGCTCAAACGACCGATGCCCACAGCCACCGGTGTATTGCCAGCCCGCTGCACCAACCGCTTGACCATTCGATCATCTTCGTCAGCGACTTCCCTCGTGAGCGCCGCAAGGCTGTCTGTTTCGATTGAAAATGACTGAAAAAGCGGCCCGGCAGTAACAATTTGACCGTCTTTGCCAAGGATCGCTGCACCAGCGCCATCAGATTCAAGCCCACCGATCGCTTCCATGGCCAATTGTGCATCGTCAGCGCCGTCTTCAGGACGATCAAACGTGAGGAAGATCAGGTCTTCCAGATGACCATCAAAGTTTAGACATTGGACCTCGGCCTTTGCCAATTGACTGCGCAAACCGGCGGTCACGCGCAACAGCATTGTCTGAGGTATTCTTGGCTTTCGCATCGCGGCCGATTTCAGCTGCCTGATGGTGGTTTGAAATGGCGTGATACTGGCCGCTTTGAAGTCACCGATTGAAGCAAAACCAAACAGGGCCGCAGCGGCACCATTTGCCCAATAGACTTGATCGACATCTGCATCGAACAATACCGCTGCCTTACCATCCAGCATGGCTTCGCGTACTGTGTCTTGCACAGCAACATCAATAAACGGAACCTTGGACATGTTCAGCGGCATAAGACCGTTACTTTGACTTGAAAATCTCACCTTAACAAATGTTTAATTGCCAAATTCAGTCAATTTCGTCCAGTTGCAATAGGGTGTTTGTGCCATATGATTAGTGGCGTAGTTAATCAAATTGTGCACTGCACAAAAATATTGCACTGCACAATAAACTGTGCTATGGGCGCTGCAGCTAATTGGAACTCAGGAAATTGATCATGGCAAAAGACAAAAACGCATTTGAACTTCCAGCCGGTGTTGACCCAACCGAATATATGGAAAACTTGAAAAAGATGGCTGAAGACGGGTTGGAAAAATCCAAAGAAGCCTACGAGCAGGCACAAGCGGCATTCAAACAAGCCCAGGACGAAGCTGAAGCGAATTTAAGCACTGTGCAGGAGCACACTTCCAAGATTTCCCTTGCGGCGCTTGAGGCGGTTCGCACAAACACCGAATCTTCACTTTCCTACCTTGAAAGCCTCGTGGGAGTGAAATCGCTGGCTGATGTCATGGAACTCCAGACATCTTTCGCGCGCAAACAGGCCGAGCTAGCCACTGATCAGGCAAAATCAATGCAAGCCTTGTATCAGGAAGCGGCCAAGGATGTGACAGCACCTGCAAAAGATGCTGCTGATAAAGCCATGAAGGCTTTCAAAGGCAAATAGGTTGCTTCGCAAATTGTAGGAAACCAGATGGGCAGCGTTCGCGCTGCCTTTTTTTGGACGATTGAACAATCAGTTCAACCAAACGCTTGCAATGTGGCCCGCTTGGCTCTAATTCACATCCGTTGGTTTGCGGACGTAGCTCAGTTGGTTAGAGCGCTGGATTGTGGCTTCAGAGGTCGGTGGTTCAAATCCACCCGTTCGTACCACCAACAAGTCGCACAAATACTTGAATTTTGAGACCGCCCGCGCCGGCTGAGATCGTACATCGCTCAGAAAAGTGTACCTTGATCCTTCGAGGACACGCCGGAGCCAGGCTTTCGCGCAGTTTTTCTCGCTTTGGGTGCACCACGACGAGCAGGGTCTTTGTCGGACCCATCGGCAATTACGTTCAAGTGATCGTCAGTACCAAACTGGATTGTGAGCGCGTCACCTGCTTCTACGCCCTTCGCGCTACGCAGAGGCAGGTCTTTTGCGTCGCGCACCAGCGCAAAGCCGCGATCAAGGACCCGCTCGTAGGAAAGGCTTCCAAGCAACTTGCCCGCCTGGTCCAACACAGCGCGTTTTCGTGAAATAAGGGATTGAAGTGCGATCTGTTGCCTCCGTTGGAGTGCATCAATGCGCTCATTGCCCGTAGCAATAGCGCGCTGCATTGTTTTCGGTGAAAGCCTTTCGGCCCGGTACGATAGTTCACGTCTACGCAATTGTAGGCCGCGGCCAAGCGAAGCAGGTAGCGCCTGCTGCAAACGGTGATGGCTTTGGCGCAATGCTTCTAATCGTTGGACCAGTTGTGCTGGGTTTAGGCGAGCACGTGCTGTGGTCAGTTGATTGCGTTTTTGTGAAGTATAGCCGTCAAGCGACCGGACAAGTCGCAATTGATTGGCGTCCAGTCTTTGCCGCGGCAGTGCAAGCAATCCATCGGGTTGGGGCAGGGCGCGTGCCAATCCCCGCAACATTTCGCGCTTGCGATCAACAAACCGCGTCAGACCTGATTGCAGACGCGCAGAAAGCTGCGCGACGCGTGCAACGAGGTCTGCCTTGACTGGCACTGCTATCTCGGCGGCACCTGTTGGGGTCGGTGCGCGCACATCAGCTGCAAAGTCAATCAGTGTGGTGTCGGTCTCGTGTCCGACCGCTGAAATGATCGGCAGGTCAGAATTGGCTGTCGCCCGCACGACAATCTCTTCATTGAAACTCCAAAGATCCTCCAGCGACCCGCCACCGCGTGCAACAACCAGCACGTCAGGCTTGGGAATGCCCGATGCAGCATCCAGCGCGTTAAATCCATCAATCGCCGCGGCGATTTCTTGCGCCGATGTTTCTCCCTGAACCCGGACCGGCCAAACCAGAACATGGCAGGGAAAGCGGTCAGACAGACGGTGGATTATGTCGCGGATCACAGCCCCGCTGGGTGATGTCACAACGCCAATTGTCTGAGGCATGTAAGGCAGCAACTGTTTGCGCGCTGGATCAAACAGTCCTTCGGCTTCCAGTTTGCGCCGACGCTCGGCCAGCAACGCCATCAACGCGCCTTCACCGGCCGGTTCGATTGCGTCAATGATCAGCTGATATTTGGATTGGCCGGGAAATGTCGTGATCTTGCCGGTCGCGATCACTTCAAGTCCCTCTTCAGGCTTGATCGCCATTTTGGAGACGGCACCCTTCCAGATAACCGCTGCCAGAACGGCGCGGTCATCCTTCAGATCGAGGTAAACATGGCCAGAAGCGGGTCGCGAGACGCGGCCCAATTCGCCGCGCACGCGAATTCGACCATAGGTGTCTTCCATCGTGCGTTTGATCGCGCCGGAAATCTCGCTGACAGAGAATTCGGCAACATTTGAGGCTTGTTCTTCCAATCCAGGCATCACCAGATTTCGACCCTAAAAGCGTTTCATGCCTTGCATATACTGATCAAAAATCGATTCCATCGATTTTTGATACTGCTCCTGTTGCTTTCGCCCTGTCTCGAACATCTCGCCAAACAGGTGCTCATAGGAGTTTTTGGCAGGTACGCGCTCGGGCTCTGGCGCAGGTTCTGGGTTCTCCTGCCTTGAGCCAGTCGAACCATTCATCATGTCCTCAAACATTTTGCCAAAGGGATTGTTGGATGGATCAAACGGGTTGCTGCTTTGTGGCTTCGATGCAGGCTCTTGCTGTGATGATCCGCCGCCAAACATTTCCTCCAAGGCGCGCCCAAACGGATTATCAAACGGATTTGAATTTCTAGGAGCGGCACTTTGATCGGCGCCGGATGTCATTCCGGAATGCTTCATCATCTGCCCCATCATTTCTCCGAATATGTTGCCTTCGCCGGGGGAACCAAACATTTGCGGCTGTGTAGTTTGCTTGAACATGCCACCCATCAAAGTCGAAGCCATAACCGGCAGCATTTGCTTGAAGATATCTTGGCCAATACCGGTGGCCTGTGCAGCCTGTTGAGCAACAGCGCGGCTGACCTCTTTTGATCCAAACAAATGGCCCAATATACCGTTTCCGTCTGCAACTCCCTGTGGTGCAAATGCATTTGACATGTTCTCGTAATATTTTGCGTGATCGCCGGTTGCCAATGCCTGCATGAAACCCGCGACGCCCATCGGGTCTGATGCGTTACGCTTGAGACCGGTTGAGAACGCAGGTGACAAAGCTTCAATCGCAAGCTCGGTTTGCTGCTGACTGAGATTGAATTGCCGTGCCATCAAATCAATGGCTTTGCCATTCTGGGCGTTGGTGAGCATATCAAAAAGCGGCTGCATCAATTTCTCCTTGATGGGTTTCACTGAGCCTAGCACATCAACCATCGCTGGCAACGATGATCGCCTCCTTCAATCAACAGCTTACTGCTGTGAAACTGCACCTGCTTCAAACCGCTCAAAATCAGGGGTTATGACCAATCCAAAGAAGACATCATGTAGGGGCAAGGCTTGTTTTCTAATGTTGGAGAAAGCCGGAATTGTCGCCCATGACTTTTATCGACAAATCGCTCAGACAAGCAAAGCAATTGGCCAAACAAGGCAAAATTAATGATGCAAGCGACTTGTACGCAAGGACTCTGCAGCTGTCGCGTGATTCAGGCTGATCACGGAAATGGTTGGATAAGTCTTACATCGCCGATAAAGTAACCCCGAGACGAGGGAGACAGACGCGATGGCGGACGCCGTAACTGTGCCGTTTTGGATGGCCGTCATAATCGGAATCCTGGCAGCAATCGCTATCTTTGACAGGATTTTCGCACCTGGCGTCAGGTGGTTTTTTCGGCGGCGGGTCAATGACGCAATCGATGAACTCAATGCTCGTCTTGATCTGCAAATCCGTCCATTCAAACTAACTCAAAGGCAATCACTTATCGACCAATTGCTCTATGACGAGCAGGTCATCAAAGCCGTGGACCGCGAGCATCAATCATCGGGCGAACCACGCGCAATCATCATGAACGATGCCAAACGCTATGCTGACGAGATCGTGCCTTCATTCTCGCCATTGACGTATTTTGGCATCGGCACCAAAGCGGCAAAGTGGCTTTCGCAGCGCGTCTATCACGTGCGCCTTGGCTACACCAACGATGAAGCGTTCAAGCAGATTCCCAAGAATGCATCCGTGGTGTTTGTGATGAACCATCGCTCGAACATGGACTATGTGCTTGTCACCTATCTGGCATCCAATCGGGCGTCACTTTCCTATGCTGTTGGCGAGTGGGCGCAGGTCATTTTTCTGCATTTTCTGCTTAGATCGATGGGTGCTTACTTCATTCGCCGCAATTCCAAAAACCAGCTCTATCGCACGGTACTGGCGGCCTATGTGCGAAAGGCAACAAAAGAGGGCGTCACCCAGGCTGTTTTTCCCGAAGGCGGGCTGTCGCGCGATGGAACACTCGGAGAGCCCAAGTTGGGGCTTCTTTCCTACATGGTCTCCGGTTTCAGTGCAGAGGGGAGCAGAGACATTGTCTTCATCCCGGTTGGCATAAATTATGATCGCGTTCTTGAAGACCGGGTTTTGACGGCAAAAAAGGAAAAGGAGGCGACGGGTCGAGACTTTCGCGTCAGGTTGTCATCGGTCTGGAAGTTCACAATTCACCTGATACGCTTGCGCCTGCAAGGCAAGTTGCAACACAATGGACACGCCTGTGTTTCATTCGGTGAACCAGTATCGCTCTCCAATTTTGCCAAGGAGAATGGCATCGATTTTTCAAATTTTGCGGAGACCGGAGATCCCGTGGAGCGCAAAGCGCGAGAAGCGCGGTTTGCTGGCGTGCAGAAACTGGGTAGCGAACTTCTGGACAAAATTGGTCACATCATCCCGGTTTTACCTGTTGCGTTAGTCTCCACGGTACTCTTGCAAAACGAAGATCATTGGATGAGCGATCTCGAGCTCAAGTCCAAGGTTTTTGATCTGATGGGGCGCATTGAACAAGCCGGTTATCACGTGCATATTCCCCGCGGCGATCGCGATTACACGCTGGAAACGGGCATTCGAATGCTCAAGATGCGACACGTATTGGAAATCAATGACCAGGGCCTGTTCCGGGCCAATTTGAATGAACAATTACTGTTGGAATACTATGCCAACTCAATTGCTCACATCGTTACTGCGCTCGAAACAGAGGTAGCAGAGGCACCCATCAAAAGAAAACGCACTGCCAAATAGCAGCACCGCCATTCTACCGGGTTCTGCTCAGTCCATGCCGACCCAGCTGTTGCCTTTTTGAAGAAGATTGTGCCGCCCGACATTGTTAATGTCGATCTCCCCGGCAAACCCCATTGTACGGTCAAGCTCATTATGAATGAGTTCCAACGCTTTTGTGACGCCCTTTTCGCCGGCTGCTCCCAGACCATAGATAAAGGCCCTGCCAATATAGGTGGACTTTGCACCAAGTGCGATTGCCTTGAACACGTCCTGACCGGATCGGATGCCTGAATCCATGTGAACTTCGATCTTGTCGCCTACCGCATCGACGATATCAGCGAGCACCTCTATGGATGCAGCAGCGCCGTCAAGTTGGCGTCCGCCATGATTGGAGACAACGATAGCATCAGCACCCGTTTTGGCTGCGATCTTGGCATCTTCGACATCATTGATGCCCTTGAGGATCAATTTGCCATCCCATTTGGATTTGATCCACTCGATCGATTCCCAGTTCAATGCCGGATCAAACTGCGCGTGTGTCCATTCAGAAAGCGAATTCATGGAAGTGACGCCGGGAGCATGTCCGACAATATTGCCAAACGTCTTGTTTTTGGCACCCAGCATCTCAATGCACCACATTGGCTTAGTCGCCAGATTCAAGATCGACTTGATGGTTGGCTTTGGTGGTGCGGTCAGCCCGTTGCGAATATCCTGATGACGCTGACCAAGGACTTGCAAATCAAGCGTAAGTACCAGTGCGTCACAGCCGGCAGCCTTGGCGCGTGCGATCAATCCTTCGGTGAAACCACGGTCGCGTTGCACATAAAGCTGGAACCAGAACGGTTTTGTCGTGGCTTCAGCGACTGCTTCTATCGAACAGATCGACATGGTGGAAAGCGTGAAAGGGACTCCGAATTTTTCCGCTGCACGCGCGGCTTTGATTTCGCCATCGGCACTTTGCATACCGGTGATGCCAACAGGCGCAAGTGCAACCGGCATGCTTACATCCCGCCCCACCATTTGAGATTTGACAGAGCGATTATCGATATCCACAGCGACCCGTTGCCGGATCTTGATCTCGTCAAATGCTTCTGAGTTTCTGCGGTAGGTGCCTTCCGTCCAGGAACCGGAATCGGCATAATCATAAAACATCTTTGGCACTCGGAACTTTGCCCGCTTGCGCAAATCTTCAATATTGGTAACTGGCCCGAACATTAGCTTTCCTTTGCCGCAATCAATGCGGATAACCGCACCGCATCATGCGTGTGCTAACGCATTTGTCCATTGTGGAAAAGTCTAATCGGTGAGTTGGCAATCAGCTGCTTGGATTTGCCACAAGCGTAATGCCATAACCATCTGTGGGTACATGGCCGGACATTGCGTCGGCTGAATACACGGACAGACCCCACAATGCGGTTGCGACCACCATTCCAACAGATAGATAAATTGTACGAATCGTCATGGACCAGCCCCAACACGTTGATTTATATCGCATTTTAGACAAACATGAATCTGCCTACACCCCTGGGCATCCTCATACAGATAACCTCGGGCGATTTCCACCACTGAGTTAACAAATGGTAAACATTATGGGCATTCAAAACCGGGTAACGCCATTTGGCTGTGTGATAGCGCACACAGCACGCGGTTTGTTCACAGGCAACCGCGGAGTTATCCACTGCAGCGACACAAAGCAACTGCATCCAACCAGAAGATGGACCACCAAAGCCTGGATTTATTGTCTGTGCGAGTTCAAGCAGCGCCGGCGTGAAGTCTTTGGTGCCAACGGACCAAACGGGTCGCCAGGATGGACAAATCTGTTCTTTCGTGACGAGGCGACAGCCTTGGCCGCTGGTCACCGGCCTTGCTTTTATTGCCAGCGCGCGCGGGCAACGGAATTTCAAAAGGCCTTTTCGGACGGCAACAAGCTGCCTTTGCAAAAAGCGCCCCAGATCGACAAAATTTTGCACGCCGAGCGCTTGCAAGGAAAGAACAAGCGGCTACATGTTCTCACTCGTGGTTGGCATGCATTGCCGGACGGCGCCATGATTGCTCATCAGCAGGCTGCTTATCTGGTCTATGGCAGCGATTTGTATGAGTGTGCGCCTGGCGGCTACACGCAAACCGGCGATTCTCAGGATCAGTTGTTTCTACTCACGCCACCAGCGATTGTCTTGGCCTTGCGAGCTGGATTTAAAGCGCAAATCAGTTTGCTTGAGACAGCCGATCTGCGCTAATCGTGCCGCATGCGCGCCAACTACAAAATGAAACGACTATTCCTCGATGCCGATCTTGAAGCAGATGGGCTCATCAAGCTTGACAAGGCACAGGCCAACTATGTTGGCAATGTGCTGCGGATGAAAACAGGCGATGCACTGCTGTTGTTCAACGGGCGCGACGGAGAGTGGGAAGCGCAACTTGTTGTGGAAGACAAACGCAACATCGGTTTGGAAATCAAAATCCGGATAAGGCCCCAACCCGCATCTTCCGATTTTCTTTTTTGCTTCGCACCGCTCAAAGTCGGTCGGCTAGACTACATGGTGCAGAAAGCGGTCGAAATGGGTGCTGGTGTCTTGCAACCAGTGATGACGGAACACACACAAAATCATCATATCAAAATTGAGAAGCTCAAGGCCAACGCAATTGAGGCAGCCGAGCAATGTGGCGTCCTGCATCTGCCGACGGTCGAAACACCGGTTAGTCTGGATGCAATGCTCAAGGACTGGGATCGCGAACGAACCCTGATCTTTTGCGATGAGGATGCCTCAACAAATAATCCGGTGCATAAGTTGACCGGGTTGGATTCAAATCCGTTGGCAGTTCTTATCGGACCAGAAGGCGGATTTTCAGATGCTGAACGCGCTCAATTGAGGGCACTGGACTTCGTTGTATCAATGCCGCTTGGTCCCCGCATATTGCGGGCTGATACGGCGGCTGTCGCAGCTATGGCCGTGATTCAGGCTGTCGCCGGCGACTGGTGATCAACTTCCTTTGAACCAATGTTCAGAAAAATGCGCTTGCCGATAACAAAAAGATCGGGCAACCAACGCAAATCAGAAGATACGGACGGTAGCAATGGCGCGCGACACAACAGATGAATCTCCAATCAGCGGCGTTGAGGATATGGCAGCCTATCTGGCTTCCGGGTGCAAGCCACGCGAAGAGTGGCGTATCGGAACAGAGCATGAAAAGTTTCCCTTTTGCGCCCTTGACCACACCCCGATTCCCTATCAGGGCGAGCGCAGCATCAAGGCGCTGCTTGAAGGCATGCAGGCCAAGCTGGGATGGGAACCGATCATCGATGAAGGCAATATAATTGGGTTGTTTGAGCCCAATGGCATGGGTGCGATTTCGCTTGAACCAGGGGGGCAGTTTGAGCTTTCGGGCGCGCCGCTCGAGACCATTCACCAGACATGCCGGGAAAGCAACCAGCATTTGAGCCAACTGCGGCAGATTGCAGATCCGCTGGGTATCAAGTTTTTGGGATTGGGTGCCAGCCCCAAATGGACTTTGGACGAAACACCTCGGATGCCCAAATCGCGTTACGATATTATGCGCAATTACATGCCCAAAGTCGGAAGCCAAGGCCTCGATATGATGCATCGAACGTCAACAATTCAGGTCAATCTGGATTTTGAGAGCGAAGCGGACATGCGAAAGAAGATGCAGATGGCTTACCGTCTGCAACCCATTGCGACGGCCTTGTTTGCCAATTCGCCGTTTACAGATGGCAAACCCAATGGCCTGTTGTCATGGCGCGCTGATATTTGGCGCGATACCGATAACAATCGGTCTGGCGTTCTGCCGATGGTTTTTGCCGACGATTTCGGTTTCATGGACTATGTCGAATGGGCACTGGACGTCCCGATGTATTTTGTCCTCAGAGAAGGTAAATATATTGATTGCACGAACGTAACCTTCAGGCAGTTCATGAACGGTGCCATGAAAGACCAGATCCCAAACCCGCAGCCAAACAAGGGCGACTGGACCAATCATCTGTCGACTGTTTTCCCCGAAGTGCGCATGAAGAAATTTATCGAGATGCGAGGCGCTGATGGTGGCCCCTGGCGACGCATTTGCGCGTTGCCTGCGTTTTGGGTTGGACTTTCCTATGATGAGGCGGCGCTGGAAGCAGCGTGGCAACTGACCCGCGACTGGACATTTGAAGAAGTTACCCAATTGCGCAATGCGGTCCCCAAAGAGGGACTTGCCGCCAAAATTAAGGGACAATCAGTGCAAGCTTTGACAAAAGAGGTTCTGGGTATCGCGCGGCAGGGCCTGATTGCACGTAATCGTCTCAATCCCGACGGGTTTGACGAAGCCCATTTTCTGGCACCACTGGAGGAAGTTGCAGCCCGCGGTACGACACCCGCCGAACAATTGCTTACTCAGTACAATTCAGTCTGGGAGGGCAGCATTGAACCGGTATTTCTGGAGTATGCGTACTAAGCCAACTCACTATTCATTCCGTTCAATTGGATTTGGTCCTGTGTAGGTCCATCGGTAGTCTGGCGGCGTTGGTCCCTTGTTTCGACCGCCTTGGTTCATCTGCTCCCACGCATGGGCAATCACGCCTACAGAACGAGACAGGCAAAACAGGCCACGCGCCAGCGGACCGGCAAATCCCAGTTCCGCATAGATAATGGCTGTGGCGCCATCAATATTCATTGGAACGGGCTTGCCCTTTCTTTCATTGAGAACCTGTTGGATAGACCGTCCTATATTTGCAAAACGCCCATCCACCGTGCCTGCTACCTTTGCTTGGTCAACCAAAGCGAGGAGACGCGGCGCACGGGGATCTTCAGGCTTGTGAAAGCGATGACCAAAGCCAGGCACAAATCTGCTGCGCTCGGCCTGCCATCGATCAATCATATGGGTGGTGGCAGATAGCAAATCTTCTCCATCTTGCATGGCTGCATCGATCCAAGTGTACAATTCTACAGCCTGCTCGCCTGCCCCGCCATGCACATCGTCGAGCATATTCACGGCTGAAGCCATTGCTCCGTTCAAGCCTAGCCCGCAGGACACGGCCATGCGTGCGGTGGCGATTGAGGGAGCCTGTGGTCCGTGGTCGACCGCAGCCACCAGGGCACATTCCAGAAGCGATGCCTGGCCATTGGTCGGCAGCTCACCGCGTGTCATCAACCAGATCATTTGCGGAAATGTAATCTGACCGATCAAATCCTCAATCGGATGACCACGAAGCCTGATTTGGCCCGGTGCCATGTCGATTATCTCAGTTGTCCACCAGTCGGAAACATCGTTACCGGCACCATTCATAGCGCGCCATCCTTTTTCATTTGTTCAATCTCATCTGCTGACAATCCCAGCTCGCGCCAAATCTCGTCATTGTGCTGCCCCAGGGTCGGTGGCGGCGTTGTGACCCTTGGCGCGCTGCCATCCAGTTTGATCCCGGTCGTTACCACCTTGATGTTGCGTCCCACACCGGCAACGTCCGAAAACTCATTGAGAAATCCCCGTTCTGCGATTTGCGGCATATCCAGCACTTCGGGTACCGTTAAAACAGCGCCAGATGGAACCCCAATTTGATTGAGTTCCTTGGCCCAATCACGCGCAGGCTTAGTTCTCAAAACAGTTTCCAGCTCTTGCTTGAGTGAGATTCTGTTATATTTGCGATCTTCGCGTGTGCGATACTCAGGTCGCTCGCGCAAAGCGTTCAGGCCCAGATGATTGGTCAAGAGTTCCCACTGCTCATCCTTGTTGGCTGCAATATTGATCACGCCATCTGCAGTCTCAAATGTTCCGGACGGTGCCGACGTGACATTTTCATTGCCATTGGCTTGAGGTGCAACGCCGGCGATCAGGTGGTTGGAGACAACCCAACCCATTGTTGCCAATACAGATTCCAGCATGGAAACATCGATGAACGTCCCACGCGGACTTTCATTGAGTGCAGCAGCGATTGCAAACGCAGCCGTCATCCCGCCAACCGTATCGGCAACGGGATAACCTGCACGCAGTGGTGCGCTGTTCTTGTCGCCCGTAATCGACATCAAGCCTGAAGCCCCCTGGATGATTTGGTCATAAGCGGGGCGGTGCACCCAAGGGCCATCCTGGCCAAATCCGGAAATAGCACAATACACCAACGCCGGATTGACCTTTCTGAGTACGTCGTAGTCAAGGCCAAGGCGATGCATAACACCAGGTCGGAAATTCTCGACCACAACGTCTGCCCGTTCCACCAGTCTGATGAACAGCGCCGTGCCCTTGCGATGTTTGAGGTTGAGAGTGACAGACTTTTTTCCAGCGTTCTGAGCAAGGAAGGAAACGCCCATGCTTTTTGCGTTCAAGTCAGGGTCAGCGCCGAGCTGGCGCGCAAGATCACCGCGGCCAACGGCCTCAACCTTGATCACCTCGGCACCCATATGCGCCAGTTGGTGGCAGCAAAACGGCCCTGCAAGCACATTGGTCAGGTCGAGTACCCGGATGCCCTTAAGTGGTTCTGACATGATGTGCCCCTGTTCGCGTCGTTATAAGCAATTTTTTCGCTGCCAGCCATTTTCGGTCGTTCTGACGCAATTTATGTGACCACATTGCTGCGGGGACAAACATCGCGATTACGTAGCATAACCCTTGCAAAATAAGCAATAAACCACCCTTTTTCGCTGTTTATTGACGACCACCCATGTAGCTCGCAAAGCACGGATTGACCTAGAACAACAACAAGAATTCCTTTTGCTGGGATACTCGTCTCTGAGACATTTGGTGTGTGTGCCAGTTGGATAAAGCAAAACGGCAACAATCTGTGCTGCGTACAATCCACTGCTACGGCGTCTCGCGCAGGTCAAAACAACAGAGAGGTTGGGAGGAGTTTGATATGAATATTCTTGTCATATACGCAACCATTGAAGGTCAAACTGGCAAAATTGCGCGTTTTGTGTCTGAGCAGATTGCAAAGTTGGGGCACACCGCACAGCTGATTGATGCCAATGCACCGACAGAAATATCCTTTGACCAGGCAGAAGCAGTGATTTTGGCAGCCCCGGTGCACGAAAGGCGGCATCCCCAAAACTTTGAAGCGCTGCTTTCTGCGCATGCGGAAGATCTATCCGCCAAAAAAGTGCTCTTCCTGTCCATCAGTTTAAGCGCTGCCTTTCCAGAAGGAATTGAAGAGGCTGGAGAGTATGTCACCGAAATGAAAATGCGAACAGGCTTGGAGCCCGAGCAAGAGATGCTTGTCGGTGGGGCAGTCCGGCTGGACCACTATGATTATTTTGCAATGCAGGTACTGCAGCACGTGGTCCTGCGAAATAAAAACTACGATCCCAGCGAAGGCACGAATGAATTTACTGACTGGGATGCACTATCGAGCAACATCGCCGAGTTTCTCTCTTAACTTAGTTGCTGCGCATTTTTTTGCGCAGTTTGGAAACATTGGCCCATGCGTCTGCCTTCAAGGCTTCCATTTTGCAGGTCTGGACAAATTCCATATGCGCTGACGCTGCCTGTGCCGCTGCGTCAGGATCGCCCTCCATAATGGCGTTGTAAATTGCCCGATGCTGTTCCAGCAGCTTGGTTCGTGCGCCTGGAAATCCATAAACCAGATCGCGAGAAAAGAATGCGCCATTGGACAGCAAGCGATAGCAGGAACGCAGCGTATGCAGTAAAATCACATTATGCGCGCATTCACAGACCGCTTGGTGAAATTCGACATCAATGGCGGCCTCTTCGCTTGAATCAGACTTCTGATGTGCAGTCTCCATGCGCTCGATGATCGCTGAAAGCAGAGCCTTGTCATCTTCGGTAGCGCGCTGCGCGGCATAGCGCGCTGCCACACCCTCAACATCACGCCGATATTCAAGGTAATCGTCAGTTGCTTTGGGATGATCAGCAATCAACTCTAGCATCGTTTTTGAGAAAACGTCGCCTATGACATCAGCCACGAAAGTGCCTCCTCCATGCCGAGTTACCAGTAGGTCTCGCGTTTCAAGATCCTTGATCGCCGATCGTAAGATCGGCCGAGAGACTCCTAATTGTTCCGCCAGGTCCCGTTCGCCTGGCAACTTGTCACCAACACGCAGAACACCTTCAAGAATCAAATCTTCGATCTGAGATGAGACTTCATCCGCAGTTCGAACATGACTGACTCGTGAGAATATTCCGTCGCCCATAATTCAATCTCCCGCATATGTTCTACGTGAAGGCGGTAAAGTGGTCAATTATGTTGTCCACTTTCGGGAAGACAGGTCGTTTATTTTTGCTTTATTGAAGACAAGCGACAGTTTGGCGCGCACAGCCGGTTGGATGATCGTGATAATTTGCTGATAGTGTGCTTTTAGGAATATGTGAAATGAGTACCCACTGATGGAAGAATCCGCATCCAGCAAACAGGTCGAAGAAACCACCGCTCTTTCGACCCGACCGAGCAAGAGCGCCCATCAGGGCGTCTATGGGTTTCCCGTTCATAAAGATCGGGCAACGGCGTTGGGCGAAGTGCATGCGCGTCCCGCTCCAGTCATCAATGCGCCCAGGACCTTGATAAAACTTTGCTTTATCACAGAAGGCGGTTCCGCAGTTGACCAGGCCGTACTCGCTGAACTTTCCCGTCAAAACGGCGTGTCGCCCCCGCTTGAGCGGGCACGGCACCATCGGATTGAAATGGGAAAGGGCAGCCTATGGTGGGAACGCCATACAGAAGCTTCTACATATTTGTGGGAGGGGCCGGCCGCCAAGAACTTCAACACAACTGCGGCTGGTCATCCGTTTGGTGAGGCTTTTCCCGCGCCCGGCTCACTGATCGCTGCGGCCAGAATTGATCTGGTCAAATGGACCAAGGCACAACAGGAAAAACAACTGGCCAATTTCAATCGATCGACACTGTGTGCGTCGGTGACCCGAAATGGTCACGCTATTATTGCGACTGACTTTCGTCAGGACCAGGACGGAATGACACGCTTCGTTGTGCTTGACAAAGGCATGGCACCACAGCGACTGGGTGCGCTTGCACAAAGACTGTTTGATATCGAGATCTATCGAACACTGGCCATGCTTGGGCTGCCGGTGGCTCAGCGCCTTGCACCGCGGATGCGGGAGGTGGAAGATCGGCTGGCGGAACTGACACACGAGATGCGGTCGCTCGAGCCCGCTGGTGCCGAGAAACTGCTGGATGAGATGACGGCTTTGGCAGGCAAGCTGGAAGCTGATGCTGCTTCCAGCCTCTACCGCTTTGGTGCGAGCCGCGCCTATGACAACATCGTTCAGGACCGGCTTCAAAACCTCGAAAGCGAACCGGTAGCGGGCTATGACACATTCAAGTTCTTCTTAGAGCGACGTCTTGCACCTGCCATGCGCACCTGTCGTGCGATCGAGGAACGTCAATCCAGTCTTTCTGAAAAACTGTCACGGGCTGCCACTTTGCTGAGAACCCGCATTGATGTTGAAGTTGAAAAACAGAACCGCGATTTGCTTCAGTCGATGAATCAAAGGGCGAAGCTTCAACTCCGACTGCAACAGACCGTTGAAGGTCTCTCAGTAGCCGCAGTGTCGTACTATGTGGTGGGACTGTTGGCCTATATTGCCCAAGGGATCGGAATCAACATTCCTGGAATTTCAGAAGCGGCACTGATTGCGCTGTTCGTGCCGCTAGTGGTTGTTTCGATCTGGTTGATCGTTCGGCAGGTACGCAAGCATCACAGCGAACAGGATGATGAAAACTAGTTTCTGTTATTCCCCAGCGGCAAGGATACCGTTCTGCCTCGATGATCGGCCGTTTTGGCTCGCTGGACTAGGATCACGTTCCTTGTATTTGATCGAACCAGTGGGTTTTGTTCCCACAGCCGCTCGACTGTCCTTGGGCATGCTGCCGCTTTCCCAATAGGGGACGCTGCCAAATAAATTTGCCAGATAATCGATAAATACCCTGACTTTCACCGGCAGGAACTGTCGTGAGGGGTAGATCGCGTAAATGCCGACATTGGTTGAGCTTTCATATTCCGGCAACACACGCACCAAGCGACCATCTGCCAATTCCTGGCCGATATCCCAGGTTGAACGCAGCGCAATCCCCATATCGGCCAGTACCGCTTCGCGTACAACTTCAGATGAATTGGTGCTCAGATTTCCTGAAGGACGGAATGATACCGTGCCTTCTGGACCATCAAGACGCCACGAGTCTGATACCTGATGGGTCAGGCAATTATGCTGTTCAAGACTCTCGAGCGTTTGCGGTGCACCTTGTTTGCCGAGATAAGATGGCGAAGCACAGAGTATGCGGCGGACAGGAGCAAGCTTGCGTGCGACCAGACTGCTGTCTTCCAATTCAGCAATCCGAATGGCGACATCGAATCCCTCACCAACAATATCAACCAGATCGTCGGAAAGCAGCAGATTTACGTTCAAATCGCCATTGTCTTCCATGAACGCACCAAGATTGGGCGCAATATGCATCCGGCCAAATGATGTGGGTGCTGAAACCTTCAGCGTTCCGCGTGCGATGGCTGAGCGACGGGTGACAAAGGTTTCCGCCTCTTCGACGCCTGCAAGGATGGCTACCACGCGCTCATAAAAGCCCTGACCGGCTTCAGTCAGCGCGATCTGCCTTGTGGTTCGTTGTAAAAGCCGGGTTCCTAGCCGATCTTCCAACCGGCGCAATCTTTTTGACACAACGGCAGGCGACAAGCCCAACTCTCGGCCAGCGGCCGACATGCTTCCGGCGCCTACGACGCGTGCAAAAATTTCCAAATCACCGAAATTACCCATGAGAAGGTTATTACCGCCTGTTAGCTATATCGACTATATTCGTAATTCAGCGCCGATTGGATCACTCTGCGCCATTTTTGGGCATCATCCGTACCAGTTAGGGCAACGTTCTAACAAATCCAGTTCACTACGACTGATTTTTTCGTTTTGGGAGAAACATCATTTTCTTTGCCAAACTCCGATAAAAATGGTAAACAAAATTTACCAGTGACTATTGTGTGGTACTCATTGTTGAATATTCTGGGAGACGACTTCGTGACAACCATTCAGTTTCTTGAGCCCAATCCAAAGATTACAAACCGCCGGGATGCGATTATTGAGGGCCTGTTCAATCTATTACCCGATGAATGCGTAATCACCGACGAAAGAGAGTTAAAGCCCTTCGAAACCGATGCCTTTACAGCCTATCGCCGTATGCCGCTGGCTGTTGTGCTTCCATATACAACCGAGCAGGTGGCCGATATCATGCGCTATTGCTCGACAAATAATGTGCCTGTCATCGCACGCGGTGCGGGCACTTCATTGGCAGGTGGCGCAATTCCCCAGGAAGACGCGATCGTTATTGGCGTCTCGCGGATGATAAAGATGTTGGATGTTGACTACGACAACCGCACCGCAGTGGTCGAAGCGGGGGCTACCAACCTTTCCATATCAGAAGCTGTTACGCGCGACGGGTTCTTCTATGCTCCAGACCCATCTTCACAGCTGGCCTGCTCAATTGGAGGCAATATCGGCATGAATTCGGGTGGCGCACATTGTCTGAAATATGGCGTAACGACCAACAATCTTCTGGGCGTTAAACTTGTCATGTTCGATGGCACCATTGTTGAAGTTGGCGGAAAGCATCTTGATAGCCAGGGATATGATCTGTTGGGCTTGTTATGCGGATCAGAAGGCCAGTTGGGCATCGTGACAGAAGCAACTGTGCGTCTGATAGCAAAACCGGAAGGCGCAAGACCCGTCCTTTTCGGCTTTGACGATTCAGAAGTGGCCGGCGCTTGTGTTGCTGACATCATCGGCAGCGGCATCATTCCTGTTGCTATCGAATTTATGGACAAGCCAGCCATCGATATTTGCGAGTCCTTCGCCAATGCCGGCTACCCCATGGATGTGCAGGCGCTTCTGATAATCGAGGTGGAAGGTTCTGATGCCGAAATGGACGCGATGCTGAAGAAGATCATCAAGATCGCACGCAAGCACAAGGTCAAGAACATCAAGGAAAGCCAGTCCGCCAACGAAGCGGCGCAAATTTGGAAGGGCAGGAAATCGGCTTTTGGCGCAACTGGCCGCATTGCCGACTACATCTGCATGGATGGCACGGTTCCGCTTGGCCAACTGTCGTATGTTCTGCGCGAAACCTATAAGATTATCGAAAAGCATGGCTTGAGAGTTGCCAATGTTTTCCATGCTGGCGACGGCAATATGCATCCGTTGATCTTGCACAATGCCAATGATCCAAAAGAAGCTCAGGCCGCCGAAGACGCTGGCATGGACATACTGAGACTGTGTGTAGATGCCGGTGGATGTTTGACCGGCGAACATGGCGTCGGCATCGAGAAGCGCGACCTCATGTTGCATCAGTTCGACGAGGTGGACCTGAACCAACAGATGGCAGTGCGACATGCTTTTGACCCAAACTGGATCCTCAATCCATCGAAGGTATTTCCTCTCGATCTAAAGCAACGGAAAGCATCATGACCAGCGCGACAAAGCCGAAAAAAAACAAGCCAAGCGCGGCATCCAAAACCACAAGTGCCAAGAAGAACCGGACATCATCGGTGCTCGAACCGGCGAGTGAATCAGAGGCAGCGTCAATGATTGCCGAGGCAAGAGCGAAAGGCACACAGTTAGAGATTGTGGGCAATGGTACCAAGCGCAAGATTGGTAATGCAGTTCAGGCTGATCAAGTCATATCGGCTTCGGCTATCTCCGGCATCACGCAATATGATGCTGCCGAATTGGTGATGGTAGCCAAAGCTGGTACGCCAATCAGCGAAATTGACAGAGCATTGAGCAAAAACAAGCAGATGCATGTTTTTGAACCCGCCAATTTAAGCCGATTGCTGGCGAGCAAAGGAAGGCAGACTATTGGCGGGATTGCGGCTACCAACATGTCTGGCCCCCGCCGTTTTGTGGCTGGCGCAGCGCGGGACAGCCTATTGGGTGTGCGATTTATCAATGGGCGAGGCGAGGCGATCAAGAATGGCGGGCAGGTGATGAAGAATGTTACCGGGCTGGATTTGGTGAAGCTTATGTGCGGCTCGTGGGGCACATTGGGCATGCTCACCGAAGTGTCGTTCAAAGTCCTGCCCCGACCTGAAACAGAAATGACGCTGGTGATCAAAAATCAAAGTGAGGCGCAGGCAACCGAAACGATGGCCCGCGCACTGAGTACCAGCACCGATGTCACTGGGGCAGCACATGCGCCGGTGGATGTTGCCAGCAAGCTGATGGGCTCGCCGATGAAAAAAGGACTGACCTTCCTGCGTTTGGAAGGTCTGAAGGAAACCATAGCGGTCCGACGCGACCGATTAATGGCTGCACTGGATAGCGATATTAAAACCGAAGAAATGGATGCCAAGACATCGAAGTCTCATTGGGCGTCAGTGCGCGATGTGCTGCCATTTGCAGATGACACCCAAACCTCGGTTTGGCGCATTTCAGTTGCCCCAACAAAGGGTCACAAGGTAGCGGCCGATATTCTGGCTGCAGCAGACGGTGAAGCGCTGTTTGACTGGCAGGGTGGTTTGGTCTGGTTGAGATTGCATGATGAAGCAGATGCGCATGCATTGCTCGTTCGCAGTGTAGTGATGACACATGGAGGTGGACACGCCACCCTGATCCGCGCTTCTGATGCCGTTCGTGCTGCAACACCGGTCTTTCACCCCGAAACACCACCCATCGCAGCGCTTGCGGCGCGGATCAAGCATGCAATGGATCCCGATGGCTTGTTCAATATGGGGCGAATGGTGTTCGATGGAACTGTCAAGGCAGCCTGATCGGTTGCGTTAGTGAATTTGGAAATGATCGATGCAAACTAATTTTACCCCAGAACAGCTCAAAGATCCCGGGGTCGCACTGTCAGAAAAGATACTGCGCTCCTGTGTTCATTGCGGATTCTGTACAGCGACTTGTCCCACTTATGTAACTCTGGGCAACGAACTCGATAGTCCGCGGGGCCGCATCTATTTGATTAAGGACATGCTGGAAAATGACCGTCCTGCTGATAAGAAGACAGTCACCCACATTGACCGCTGTCTGTCCTGTCTCGCCTGCATGACAACCTGTCCATCAGGCGTCAATTACATGCACTTGGTTGATAATGCGCGCGCCCATATTGAAAAGACCTACAAGCGTCCCTTTTTCAACAAGCTCACCCGCAATATTCTGGCACTGGTGCTGCCTTATCCCAAACGGTTCAAAGCTTCGCTTTATGCCGCACGGGTTGGGCGGCCATTTGCGCCGGTATTGAAGGCCATCCCTCCGCTCAAGAGCTTTGGCGCCATGTTGGAGCTTGCGCCGTCAAAGATCGACAAGCCGTCAAACTATGCAGAAGCCGGCACCCACAGCGGCAAAAACAAGACCAAAGGCCGGGTTTCGATACTGACCGGCTGTGCGCAACCAGTGCTCAAACCCAGTATCAACGAAGCCACAATCAAGCTTTTGAACCGGCTTGATGTAGAAGTCGTCGTGCCAAAAGGCGAGGGATGCTGTGGTGCTTTGGTGCATCATATGGGCCGCGAAGACCAGGCGATGGATGACGCACGCCGCAATGTCGATGCATGGATGGCGGAAATCGAAAATGGCGGACTGGATGCCGTGATCATTACTGCATCTGGTTGCGGCACAACCATCAAGGATTACGGGCATATGTTGCGGCTTGATCCTGACTATGCAGAAAAGGCCGAACACGTGTCTTCGCTGGCAATGGATATTACAGAGTATCTATCGACAGTTGATCTTCCTGAACCCGAACTCCAACCCAATTTGGTGGTTGCCTATCACTCCGCATGCTCAATGCAGCACGGTCAAAAGATCACCGAAGCGCCCAAGAAACTTTTGGCCGCGGCCGGATATGAGGTGCGTAGTCCCGATGAGGGACATTTGTGCTGCGGCTCTGCGGGCACCTACAACATCATGCAGCCGGATATCTCAGCGCAATTGAAGGCCCGAAAGGTCAAAAACATCGAAGCCACCGGGGCTGATATCATAGCAACGGGCAATATTGGTTGCATCACACAAATTTCTACTGGCACAGACATCCCGCTCGTGCATACAATTGAGTTGCTGAATTGGGCCTATGGGGGCGACAAACCGAAAAATGCACCCGATCCCAAACCAGCGAAAAAACATACAACTGGCCGCACAGCACTGGAAGACTTGATCGCCCAAGCTGCTGAATAGGAGTGGGAATGCAGCAGCGAGAATTGGGGAAGGGCGGACCGCAAGTGGGTGCCATCGGGCTTGGATGCATGAGTTTTTCAGGCATGTATGGACCCACAGATGAAGCAGAAGCACACCGAACGCTGTCGTCGGCGTTAGATCTGGGTGTTACTCATCTCGATACCGCGCAGATATACGGCATGGGTCTGTCGGAATCGATCATTGGTTCGTTTCTCAAACAGAACAAGCATCATTTTTCCATTGCCACCAAGGCAGGCATTATCACCAAGCCTGAACGACGCTTTGACAATTCGCCCGAACTTTTGCGCGGATCGTTGGAAGGTTCACTCCAACGACTGGGTGTGGACTATGTTGACCTGTTCTATGTGCACAGGCGAGAGCAGGAACGCCCTATTGAGGAAGTGACAGAAACGCTCGTTGAGTTCATTAAAGAGGGGAAGATTGGCGGATTTGGATTTTCCGAAATTTCGCCATCATCTCTTCGTCGTTCCGCTTCGATCCATCCGGTTCGCGCCGTGCAGAACGAGTATTCTCTTTGGACCCGCATGCCCGAACTGGGATTGATCCGCGCTTGCAAGGAAGTAGGCGCAACGTTTGTAGCATTTTCGCCCGTCGCGCGCGGTATGTTTGCCGACAGTACTCCTGATCCATCCACCTTTGCAGACCACGACATCAGGAAACGAAACCCACGATTTGTCGAACCAAATTTCTCGGCAAATGTTGCGGCTATCTCGGCATTTCGCGACTATGCAGAGAGCCAATCGATGTCAGCCGCGACCATGGCTCTGGCTTGGGTTCTGGCTCAGGGGGAGCACATTATCGCGATTCCGGGAACACGCACATCGGATCATCTGCAACAAGATGCTGCAGGCGGTTCGGTGAAATTGACCGCAGAGCAACGATCCAGAATCGACGAACTGCTGCCTCCGGGATTTGCACATGGTGATCGCTACAGTGACCGGCAGATGGTCGGTGTGGAGCGATATTGCTGACACTTTTCAATGAAAGGGCCGCTTGATCATATGGATCAAGCAGCCCTTGCGCCCCGTCCCCTCCGAAGCGTGAATTCAGCTTCGAACGATCACTTTCGTGCCAATAGCGACCCGTGTGTACAAATCCTCAACATCCTCGTTGCGCATGCGAATACAGCCCGAGGACACAGCCTGCCCGATTGACCAGGGTTGGTTCGTCCCGTGGATACGATAAAGCGTTGATCCAAGATACAACGCGCGTGCGCCAAGCGGATTGGATGGTCCTCCATCCATGAATTTCGGCAGGATGCGCCCCTTTTTCTTTTCCCGCGCAATCATTTCGGCTGGCGGGCGCCACGAAGGCCAGACCTTTTTCTGCGTGATCTTTTCTGTGCCGGTCCAGCTAAAACCGGTTTTGCCGACACCAACGCCATAGCGCATTGCCGTGCCATCTTGCTGAACCAGGTACAAAAACCGGTCCGATGTATCAATGATGATCGTGCCCGGTTTCTGGCTGCCATTATAATTGACCTGACGGCGTAGATAGATCGGATTGATCTGTCTTGATGCCGGAACGGCGCCCTCTTGTTGCTGTACAGATTGTGGCTGCGCAAGCGGTACCACCTGGCGGGCGCTGCTTCGGCGCACATTACTGGCTGGCGGCGTCGCTGGCCTGTTTGGTTTGAGTTGAAGCACCCAGGGACCGGTCAGATCAGGACTTAAAGTGATGGGTGGCGGCGTTGCATAACGCTCACCTGCATTGGCTGCCCCCAGCACCACGCAAGTCGCGGTGAGGCCTGCAAACAAGGTCGTCAAATATTTCATCTGGCGTACTCTCAACAAAATTGCCCGAATCCTCCTGACATAAATGTCAGCAGGCACACCAAGCGAACATGACTTAAAGCGGCGTATCAATTATGAATCACAATTCATAAAATGCGATTTTCGCCGTAAACTTCTTGGCAAGGTTATCAGCCTGTTACGACAGATGGTGAACGCAATGTGAATCAGTTTTGAAAGGTGCACCTCTAAAATGACGGATGGATTGATAGAGAGGCCCGATGGCAGGCAAAGCTGCTGGTGGCACGGCGAACTGGATGATTATCGAGCCTATCATGACAATGAATGGGGTCGACCCGTCACCGACGACACTCGTTTGTTTGAAAAGATATGCTTGGAAGGTTTTCAATCAGGTCTGTCCTGGCTGACGATTCTGCGCAAAAGAGAAGGCTTTCGGTCGGCATTCGCCGGATTTGATATCGATAAGGTGGCGGCATTTACCGATTCTGATGTCGAGCGATGCGTTTTGGACCCAAGCATTGTCCGACATCGAGGCAAGATCAATTCCACAATCAACAATGCCAAGCGGGCGCAAGAACTAAAGACAGAATTCGGCTCGCTTGCGGCCTATTTTTGGGCCCATGAGCCTGATCAAAGCGAGCGTCCAGCGGTTGTCAGCAAATACAATATCCCCGGCTTCACCGAAACTTCGACAAAGATATCAAAAGACTTGAAAAAGAGAGGCTGGAGCTTTGTTGGTCCGACAACAGTCTACGCGTTCATGCAGGCAATGGGACTGGTCAATGACCATTTGGAAGGATGCTGCCACAGAGATGAGATAGAGAAGATACGCGATGACTTCAAACGACCTGTTTGATGAGCTCAAGACGCTGATTTTTGCCACCGCGGCGCAATCGCCGCTGATTGGCGAATTGGAAGAAAGTATCAAATGGGGTGAGCCAAGCTTTACGCCCAAGAAGAGAAATGTCGGCAGTTCAGTCAGATTGGCCCGGCGAGACGATGCGGTCGCCGTGATGTTCATCTGCTCCACACGGCTGGTCGATCGATTTCGGGAGCTCTACCCCAACGAATTTCTTTTCGAGGGCAACCGCGCGCTGGTGTTTGAAAGCGGCAAACCAGTGCCCGCCGAGCAGCTCAAACACTGCATAGCCATGGCATTGACCTACAAATTGAAAAACTAGACTCTGCGGGCCTTGGCCATGATTGCAATGGCCACACCGCCCAGAATCAATATGGATACAATGATGAACCGGGCGGTGAACATGAAAACGGGCAAGTGAAAGATCCTGTGGCCGGTCTTGGTTTCACGGAAGATCAGTCCACCAACTGACGTTTTGGTGAAACGGCACGTGAAAATCAATGCGCTGTCGCTGCGGATGTCAGAAGATGCGTGAACAGAGGGCTGCACGACCACCGCAAAAATTCTCGGGCTGCATGCTTCAATCTCCCGTTAAGTTGCTCTATGAGAACGCCAACAGATGTTCTCATAGTTGAAGTGCTGAAATGGCTGATAAAAAGAAGAAAAAACCGCAGAAACTCAAAGCGCGGTTGCCCCGGGGGTTTGTCGACCGCTCGGCAGCTGACATTCGCGCGACAGATGAGATGCTGGGGAAAATTCGCGAAGTCTTTGAACGCTATGGATTTGATCCGGTCGAAACGCCAGCCTTCGAATACACCGATTGCCTCGGAAAGTTTTTGCCCGACTCCGACCGTCCCAATGAAGGGGTGTTTTCGGTTGAAGACGATGATGATCAGTGGATGAGCCTGCGCTATGATTTGACAGCGCCATTGGCGCGCCATGTCGCTGAAAACATTAATGAAATCTCTCTACCCTATCGCACTTATCGCAGCGGTTGGGTGTTCCGCAACGAAAAGCCGGGTCCGGGCCGGTTCCGCCAGTTCATGCAGTTTGACGCCGACAGTGTCGGTGCGCCGGGCATTCAGGCGGACGCGGAAATGTGCATGATGATGGCCGACACGATGGAAGCGCTCGGCATCGCCCGCGGGGACTATGTGATCCGAGTCAACAACCGCAAAGTGCTGGATGGCGTGATGGAAGCGATTGGTCTCGGCGGAGATGAAAATGTCGAAAAGCGCCTGACAGTGCTGCGCGCCGTCGACAAGCTTGACCGCTTGGGCATTGAAGGCGTGCGCCAATTGCTGGGCGAGGGCCGTAGGGACGAAAGCGGGGATTTCACGCCGGGCGCAGGGTTGGATGCAGAGAAATCCGAGTTTGTCCTCAAAGTGATAGAAAATGACCGGTTTGTTGAGGGTGAAGAACAACTGAGTTTCGATGAGGCAAATAAGGGTACAGCTGGATTTCAACATGGCTTTGCAGAACTCGACGCCATACATGCGATATTGACTTCATGTGGTTACGGCCCTGACCGCATCAAAATCGACCCCTCCGTCGTTCGCGGGCTCGAATACTACACCGGACCAGTCTATGAAGCCGAACTGCTGTTCGATGTCACCAATGAAAAGGGCGAGAAAGTCCAGTTCGGCTCGGTGGGCGGTGGTGGTCGCTATGATGGATTGGTCAAGCGCTTCACCGGCCAGGATGTACCCGCGACCGGTTTTTCCATCGGCGTCTCGCGCCTAATGACAGCGCTCAAAAACCTTGGAAAACTAGGCCAGGACGAGGTGCTGGCACCTGTGCTCGTGACTGTCATGGACGGCGACACAGAAGCGCTCGGCGCCTATCAGAAAATGGTCCAGGATCTGCGCGCAGCGGGCATCCGCGCGGAAATGTATCAGGGCAACTGGAAGAAATTCCCCAACCAACTGCGCTATGCCGACCGACGTTATTGCCCGATTGCAATCATTCAAGGGTCTGATGAACGCGAAAGCGGTAAAGTCCAGCTCAAAGACATGATTGAGGGCAAACGCCAGGCCGCCGCCATCGAGAGCAACGAAGAATACCGCGCCGCCCGCCCGGGCCAATTTGAAATTGCGGCAGATGATCTTGTGGCTGAAGTGAAAAAGCTTCTAACCGCGCAGGCAGGCTCCTGAGTTATGACCTCCCACAAATCCTTTGCAGCGAGGGCTGAAATAGAGGCCATACTGGCCGGGCGCGATGCTGTCCGGACCGATGTGCCGGTGCTGCAGCCCGCCGACGCGTTTCTTGATACCGCCGGCGAAGAACTGCGTCGCCGTATCTTTCTTACACAAAGCGAAACAGGCCAATCGATGTGTTTGCGGCCGGAATTCACCATTCCGGTATGCCGATTACATCTTGACGCCGATGCAGTGGCGATGCGCTATGGTTATGTCGGAACCGTGTTCCGTCAGCATCAAAATGGCGCGTCGGAGTTTTTGCAGGCAGGCATAGAGGATATTGGCCATGATGACACAATTGCGGCCGATGCGCGATCGATGGCAGATGCAAAAGCATGCCTGAAGGCGTTGGATGTGGCTGATGATCATCAAACCCTTCTGGGTGATCAGGCTGTCTTTGATGCTGTACTTCAAACCCTTGGCCTGCCGTCGGGTTGGCGCTTGCGGCTCACTCATGCCTTCGGAAATGAAAAAGCGCTCAACGCTGCGTTGGACAAGCTGGCCCAGCCAGCCCAGATGTCTTCGCTACCAGCTGGCTTGCTTGAAGCCTTGCATGAAGGCGATTCCCAGAAAGCGCAAGCATTGGTTCAAGCTCATCTGGAAGATGCAGGGCTGGCCAATGCAGGAGGCCGCGATGC
>CAJHZC010000022.1_pt1 | contig 36245 bp, 35 predicted proteins | sample 9198911 | NCBI WGS metagenome assembly CAJHZC01 (sample SAMEA7708336, study PRJEB35096) | sediment metagenome | biome: marine neritic benthic zone biome [ENVO:01000025]; feature: sediment [ENVO:00002007]; material: shallow marine sediment [ENVO:03000034] sea grass bed [ENVO_01000059] ...
GATTTTATTGGTAGCGGGAGAGGGACTTGAACCCCCGACACGCGGATTATGATTCCGCTGCTCTAACCAGCTGAGCTATCCCGCCACAAACAGGACAGACCTGTCATTGGAAGCGAGGCGGATATAGGAGAAAGGTTTGCTTTGTGTCAAGCGATCAAACCGGTTTGGCGCAACGAATATTCCTGCTGTTTCATGCAGCGGCGCTAGGCGGCGGGCTTGTCTTAGCCTTCGCGCCGTTTTAGCAGTAGCCGCATATTCATTTTTGGGCGACGTCATGAGCGAAAATTCAAGATTGGTGGTGTTTGGATGTGGCTATTGGGGCCGCAATCATGTGCGCACTTTGGCCGAGCTTGGCATTCTTGCCGGCGTGGTTGATCAGGATGAAGCGTCGGCGCGGGCGCTGGCCGAAAAGCACAATGTTTCAGTGCTGACTGCTGAAACGGTTTTCGCCGACCAATCCATCAATGCCGTCGTTCTGGCTCTGCCGGCTCAATTTCATGCGCAAATGGCGCTGGATGCCATCGCTTCGGACAAGCATGTGTTTGTTGAAAAACCCATGGCGCTGACAATCAATGATGCCCAGGCAATGGTTGATGCTGCAGCCAAGGCAGGCAAAATACTGATGACCGGGCATATTCTGCGCTACCACAACGCTTTTGCGGCGGTGATGAAGCTGGTCGAAGATGGTGAATTGGGCGATATCAAATATGTGCAAAGCCATCGACTGGGTTTTGGCAAATTTCATATGAAATTTGATGCTCTTTGGGACTTGGCACCGCACGATTTGTCGTTGCTGCTATCGGTGCTGGGCCAGGCACCGGAATCGGTGCAAATGGTGCCCGTTTCGGTGACGAACGATCAGACCGATTGCGCCCATGTGCATTTTGGATTTGGGGGCGGCGTGAAGGGGCATATCTATGTCTCGCGGCACAGCCCCTATGTCGAACGCCGTTTCACGGTGATCGGAACCAAGGCAATGGCAGTTTGGGATGATATGGAGGCCGATTGGAACAAGAAAGTTTCTGTTCATAAACATAACGTATCACGTAACGAGATGAATTGGACTTTTTCCAAGCAGGATCCGGTTTATATTGCTTGTGAAGCGGGCATGGCGCTTACCGACGAACTTGAGCATTTCCTTGATTGCATCAAGACGGGAAAGAAGCCGCTCACGGATGGAACACAGGGATTGGATGTGGTTCGAATACTGAATCAGGCGCGATAAGGGTTCACCGCCTGTAACAACAATCCTTAAGGTGTGATGGGCACGCCTATGGATTTTAAGTCTCATGCGATATATTGCGTGGCGCGGGGGGGCAGTTTAGCATTGGTTTGCAGCGCAGGGGCGCTGTGGTTTCGGGGTATTTATGCAATTTATCGATTTGGCAGCACAGCGCGAACGCCTTGGGCCCGAGCTTGAAAAAGCGATTACGGATGTTGTGCAAAGCGGCGCATATATACTGGGCCCGCAAGTCAGCGAATTTGAAGAGCGATTGGCGGATTATATAGGCGTCAACCACGTGATTGGATGCGCCAGCGGCACCGACGCCTTGTTGATCCCGCTCATGGCATGGGGAATTGGAACAGGCGACGCTGTTTTTGTGCCAAGCTTTACTTTTGCATCCACTGCCGAAGTGGTTGCATTGACCGGTGCTGAGCCGGTGTTTGTCGATATTGATCCTGTTACCTATTTGATGGACAAGGATTCGCTGAAATCGGCGATTCAGATGATTGAAGCTGAGGGTCGGTTGAAATCCAAAGCGATCATTCCTGTCGATTTGTTTGGATCGGTTGCCGATTACCCCACCATCAATACCATTGCCGCCCAGCACGGTCTGCGTGTAATTTCCGATGCTGCACAAGCGATTGGCGCAACGGCGGACGGGGTCTATTGTGGCGCGTTCGGAGACGTAGCATCGACGAGCTTTTACCCCGCAAAACCGCTGGGTTGCTTTGGTGATGGCGGCGCGATCATGACCAATGATGCGATCCATGCCGAGATCATGCGATCGGTTGCCTTTCACGGCAAAGGTCAGAGCCAGTATGACAATGTGCGCATCGGCCTGACATCGCGGTTGGATACCATTCAGGCGGCAGTACTACTTAAAAAGCTCGACATTCTTGAAGAAGAGATGGAGGCGCGCAACCGCATTGCAGCGCGTTACCATAATGAGCTTGGCGATGTCGTGCAGTCAGCCCATAATGTTGATGGTCAGCGGTCTGCGTGGGCGCAGTATGCGATTGAGTGTGAAGACCGCGACGGATTGCGTGCCCATTTGACTGAGAAGAAAATTCCTTCGGTGATCTACTACGTCAAACCATTGCACATGCAGGTGGCTTACCAGAAATATCCTTGGGCACCGCAAGGCCTGCCGGTAACAGAAAGCAAGCCATCACGTATCCTGTGCCTGCCGATGCATCCCTATTTGTCTGAGGAAGACCAGGATCTCGTAATCTCTGAAATCCGAAATTTCGTGGGCAAGAACAGCCTTGATCTGGCGGCCGAGTAAGCGGGTCACCTGCGAATTTCAGCCGGCCGCCATGGCGGTTTTATTTTCCATCAATTCAGCCAGTTGTATCTCGATTTTTTCGGCACGAAGCGTCTTGTCGATGAAGCCACCACCCAACACCCGGCTTCCCGCCTCATGGCCTTCGTAAAAGACACAAGCCTGACCAGGCGATACGCCGGCCTCTCCATCAATAATTTCAACGGTTACAACGCCATCTTCAAGGTTGATACGGGCCGGGCGGGGCGGCCTTGTTGAACGCACACGTACCAGCAGATCGAGCCCTTGTTCGGGTAGTTCGGCAAGTGGCAGATCACCGAGCCAATTGACATCCCTGAGTTCCAACGCCCTGGTTTGAAGTGCTTCGACCGGACCGACGATAACCCGGCGACTGCGCGCATCAATCTTGACAACGTAAAGAGGGTCTCCATAAGCGACGCCCAATCCGCGACGTTGACCGATCGTGTAGTGCAGAATGCCGTCATGTTTGCCCAGGATCGTCCCGTCAATATGCACGATATCGCCAGCCAATGCCGCGTTGGGACGCAGCTTTGTGATGACATCGGCATATTTGCCATTGGGCACAAAGCAAATGTCCTGGCTGTCTGGTTTGTCGGCAACAATCAATCCCATCTCGGTTGCGTGCTGACGGGTTTCATCCTTGGTCAGGTTGCCAAGTGGAAACCGGACAAAGTCAACTTGTTCCTGCGTTGTGGCAAACAGGAAATAGCTTTGGTCGCGTTCTGCATCTGCCGGGCGCGTCAGAACCCGCCGGTTACCTTTTTCAACCGAGTTGATGTAGTGGCCCGTGGCCAGGCAATCGGCGCCCAAATCCTTGGCGGTTGTCAGCAAATCGGCAAATTTGACGGTTTGATTGCATGATATGCATGGTACAGGCGTTTCGCCGGCGATATAGCTGTCGGCAAACACATCGATCACCGCGTCACGAAACCTGCTTTCATAGTCCAAAACGTAATGTGGGATACCTAGCGTGTCGCAGACGCGGCGCGCATCATCAATGTCTTGACCGGCGCAACAAGAACCCGTTTTCCGTGTCGCTTCGCCATGGTCATAGAGCTGCAGCGTGATGCCGATTACCTCATAACCTTCGCTGTGCAACAGGCCCGCTACAACGGACGAATCCACGCCGCCCGACATGGCTACGACCACGCGGGTGTCTTCCGGCTTTTTGGCAATGTCAAGCGAGTTACGCATATCGGCTCCATTTGTGGCGTCGATATAGGGGATCAGGCGCGGGATTGAAAGGGTTGTGTGGAACCAGCCTTGCGACGGATTATTCCAGTTTGACGGAAAGACTTGCGTTGCAGGCAACCAGCCAATTGCATCACAACAGGTTTTGTTTAGCGTTTGGCGCCTGGCAGGCCGCCGAACCCGGATGCCACAATGTCGAGTATCTTCTCATTGATGAGATCGGGAAGCAGCGACCCATATCGTAAACCGGTCATTGCATCTAAAAGGAATTCGACAAGCCGGACCGCTTCGGCGCTGTTTACAGGTGACAGTCCAAGAATTTCGTCAAATACTTCGTCCACTCTTGTATCAAGATCGACAATGAGTGCTGAATCTTCGCTCTCAATTGCCTCTCGGAGGTCGTCCTTGATCGCTTGATAGTCTGCGATCGCTTCAACAATGGATCGCTGGGGTCGATGAACATCCATGTGAAGCCTCCTTTCAAATTCGAACGCGGACGGTGGCCATGATAGAACAACCGAACCCGCTGGCTGGATGATTAACGAATCCTTTCTAGGCCGGTTGTAAGAGCGTCGATGTGCGCTATGTCACATTACGCAAATTCCATTTGCGTCAATCTTTAGCGTAATTGACGCAAGGTCAATAACCGATTTGGTGTCAGAAACGTTCAGCCCTCAGGACGTCGCAATCTGTAATGCAGACCACGCCTATATGGCGCTCAACTACCGAAAATGCAGCTTCAAGCAAGCCATCCAGTCGATCCGGTTTGATTATGCAGATGATCTGTACCATGCCGCCAGCTTTGCTGATCTGGCCTGACCGGCTCCAAGCCCCTGATCGGCCTGAACCGCCATAGACGGGGAGAATTGTGTACCCCGTCACGCCGGCTGAACTCAATGCGTCGGTGAGGCGCGATTGCATCACTCGTTCAATGGTAATCTCGACTCTTTTTGCTGCGTGGGTCTGCACGTCAACCTCCAATGAATGCCTGTGCAAGCGTCAGATAAAGTGGAATTCCGAGCACAAGGTTGAAAGGAAATGTCACGCCCAGTGACAAGGTCAGATAGATGGACGGATTTGCTTCGGGCAGTGCCACCCGCATTGCGGCGGGCACGGCAATGTAACTAGCTGAAGCGGACAAAACCATCAGCAGCATTGAGCCCCCAACGGACAGGCCCAGCAGCATAGCGCACATCAGGCCCAGCAGACTTCCGATCACGGGCATCAGAATGCCAAATGCGATGGCGCCCAGCCCAACTGCGCCTCTGCCAGATTTCATGCCGCGCCCTGCCAGCAAGCCCATATCGAGCAAGAAAAGGCACAACACACCCTTGAAAGGTGCAACGATGAAGCTGTCGATTTCGGCCATGCCTTTGGGACCCGTAATCCAACCGATCAAAAATGAGCCGATCAGCAATACGATCGAACCGTTGAGAAAAATCTCGCGCCAGAGTTCCTTGTCCATCTTCCTGCCGCTCCCGTCACGAGAGGCCAACCAAAGCGCTGACAGAATGGCGGGCGCTTCCATGGCTGCCGCAACCGCCACCATGTAGCCCTCGGAAGACAGGCCCCTGTTCTCAAGCACCGAGGTCGCGGCGACGAAAGTGACAATTGAAATTGACCCATAGTGCCCCGCCACCGCCGCGGCATTGAGACGGTCCATCTTTGACATAAGCTGCAGCAATGGAAACGCGATCAGCGGTGTAATTGACGAGAGTACAATGCCTGCCAACAGCGACTGGCCGAGAGAAAGATCAATGCCGTGGTTAGCTACACTCACGCCGCCTTTGAATCCGATGGCAAACAATAAATAAATCGACAGCGCCTTGGCAGCGGCTTCGGGAATGGAGAGATCCGATCGTGCCAGCGCTGCAATCAAGCCAAGCACAAACGACAATACAATGGGAGAGATTAGGTTTTCGCCTGCAAGGTAAAAGACCTCGCTCATATTATTTCCCCGGTAAGTCCAATGTGATTATGTCGGAAGCGGGCATTGCTGCCGCTGGCGTTGTCTTGGGTGGTGGCCAAGCTTTACAGCGATAATTTGGCACTGCAAAGCGTTTTCGCTTGAATCTGATGACTGATCTGGAGCCGATAAGTCATAAAACGCCTTCTTGGTTTAGAAATCGATGAAATTCTAAAACTCTACCCCAATGTACTGTCATGCTTGTATTAGCGCTGGCTGCTTGAAAGTGTCGGCTTGGCCTCTAGTTGGAGCTTTTTGACCAGAGGAAAAATACTGATGACTGTGGAAATCAAACTCTCTCGCCGCAGCGCCTTGTTGGGCGCAGCCGCGTTGCCTCTTATAGGATCTGCTTCGATGTTGGTGGGCGGTGCCCATGCAGGCGGCCATTCTGTCGGCAAGGCAAACGTGCCATATTCGCATTACAAGGTCGGTGACTTCATCGTCACGACGTTGCTCAGTGGTTCCAGCATGGGCAGCGAGCCGCAAAAGACATTTGGCATGAATGTGTCAGCCGAAGAATTTGAGAAAGCATCCGCTGAAAACCTGATAGCGAGCGATGCATTCAAGGCGTTTTTTACACCAACAATCGTCAATACCGGTTCGGATGTCGTGTTGTTCGACACCGGCTTGGGCGGAGAGATCCCCGGAATTGTGCCTGCGCTTGCTGGTGCCGGTTACAGCCCGGAAGATGTCACCATACTGGTTCTGACCCATATGCACCCCGACCATATTGGCGGCCTGATGACGGGTGGAAATCCGACATTTCCGAACGCCAAGATCTTCACCGGCTCAGCTGAATATAATTTCTGGTCAAAAATGGAAGCTGGAAACCGTGTCGGAGATATGGTGGCCAGCATGGTCAAGCCGATGGCTGAGAAAATCACGTTTCTTGATGATGGTGGATCGGTGACGGGCGGAATCACGGCAATGGCCGCTTTCGGTCACACGCCCGGTCACATGACATACATGTTGGAAAGCAACGGGCAGCAATTGCTCATCGCTGCTGACACAGCCAACCATTATGTATGGTCGCTTGCGCATCCAGATTGGGAAGTGCGTTTCGATGCTGACAAGGCAGCAGCGGCCGCCTCACGCCGCAAGGTGTTGGGCATGCTTGCGGCGGACAAGATACCTTTTATCGGCTATCACATGCCTTTCCCAGCAGTGGGCTACGTGAGTGCACGCGGTGATGGCTTCCACTACGTGCCAGAAACGTATCAGCTGTCTTTGTAAACAGTCTTGATAATGATCAGTGCGGGCAACCGCACTGATCCTGCTGCATCGCTCATGCGAAAGCGGCGTCTGCCCTGTCGCAGCTATCAAATCAGATCTCAAATTTGGCTTCAATCGCCCGTTTTCAAACAGTTGAGAATCGTCCAAAGCTTTGCTGGGCGAATTCTTCAGGGGGCATCATGACCAAACTGGCATATTGTATCAGAACCATTACCCTTCTTGGCATGTTGAGTACCGGTGCTGCTCAGGCGCAAGGCATTTCCGAAGCCGCACGAGATTGGTGGGTGACATGCGATGATGAACGCTATTGCGTCGCCGAGACTTCTGGATCATCAAATGCCGATCCCGGCATGATACTCAAACTTGAGCGGTCCAACAAAGAAAGCGGCAGAATTTTCGTCACCGTCAAACCAGGGATCAAGCTGGAAAAGGGCATGCGTGTTGACATCGCCGTTCTGGGGCAAGACTACGAAGCAGGTGGCGAGATTTCAAAAATCTACAAGGGCAACGAGATGGCATTTGCCGGGCCTGCGCGCCGAGAGTTGATTGAAAAACTGCGTGCTGGCACAAAAGGGCAGGTATCCGTGAAATTTGGCGGGAACGTTGGCACAATTGTCTACGATGTCTCACTCAAGGGCGTGACGACTGCACTGTTGTTGATGGATCAGGTGCAGCAGCGCCTCGACCGGCAAGACGCGGCGGTGGCTTGGGGTGGCGAGCCGACTGATTCACTTTCCCTTCCACGCGAGCCCTCAGGCGATGAAGTGGTTGGCCCTGATGGCCACGAGGATCAGAGCGAAGAAGCCTATGCGGCCGCGCAGGTAGCGCCCGCTCAGATTTCGGACTTTTCCCCGGAGATCGGTTCTGGCAGCAGGCTTTATACTGTCGGTGAACTGCCTGAAGCAGTGGCAATGCACGGCTACAGGGTGTTTGATTGCGATATGGAAAACACGCTGCAAGGCTATGGTGCGATTGCACTGGGTGCGGGCAGTGGCAATGTGGTCTTCATGGTTCCTTGCCAGTTGGGTGACTCAAACATTGAGCATTACGTCGCGATGACAGGCCCCAAACATGGCAATTTCGCCAATTTCTATGAATTTGAAACGCCACCCGATTTCAATCAGCCCAACCAAGGCATCATTATCAATCCGGATTACGATCCGCAAAGCGGCACTTTAACATCTGTTCAATACTACAACCATGCAAATGATTGCGGTGTGTATTCAAAGCACGCCTATGTGGCTGATGGCGACTTTTTCGAACTGCTTGAATACCGCGAAAAGTCCAATTGCGATGGCCAGTATACTGCACCGGAAAACTATGATCTGGTTTGGACCATTGACGAAATGGGACAGTGACGCTCGCTTAAGGGACCAAAGCTTGCTGGAAGCGCTGTTTATGCTTGTAGCCACCAGCATTTCATCATTTCCGGTGACATGCCATCAATGCAGCGCTCGCCAATTACTGCATTGATGTTATGCTTGAGCTGAGCGTGCCAGGGTGGGTGGATTCCACCGCAACCGGGCGCAAGGCTTAGTGTTGAGCACACCCATACAAGCAAAGAGCGTTAGGAAAATCCATGACCCATCCGGCTTTGACCTCCAATTCAGTTGCGGTTGTTACCGGCGGCGCCTCCGGTATCGGTCTGGCCGCCGCGACGCGTTTCGCATCCATGAATATGCGGGTAGTGGTTGTCGATCGCGCTGAAGACAATTTGGCCGACGCTCAAACTGCTCTGCGTTCTGCCGGGGCCGCGGATGTTATGGTTGTCACAACCGATATATCGGATCGTGTCCAGGTCGAGAAACTCGAAGCCCAGGTGACCGAACGATTTGGTGGCACCGACATTTTGATGAACAATGCGGGTATCGGTATGCGCTCATCAAGTCTTGGTCCGCTTGATGCTTGGGAAAAAACGCTGGGCGTCAATCTTTGGGGCGCGGTGCATGGAACGCAGATATTCGCGCCCGGGATGATCGCGCGTGGCCGTCCCGGCGCCATCGTCAACACCGGTTCCAAGCAGGGAATTACAACACCGCCGGGTAACCCTGCTTACAACGTCTCAAAATCAGCGTTGAAAACTTTTACCGAAGCGCTCGCGCATGAACTTCGTAATACAGAAGACTGCCAGATCAGCGCTCATTTGCTTATTCCCGGTTTCGTTCACACGCCGATGATCGGGTTGTCGGAAAAGCCGCCCGCTGCCTGGACCGCCGATCAAACAGTGCAATTTTTCATCGACTCCCTCAATCGTGGCGATTTCTACATTCTTTGCCCCGACAATGATGTGCCGCGTGAACTGGATGAAAAGCGTATCGCCTGGGCAGTTGGCGATATTATTGAAAATCGGCCTCCGCTCAGTCGTTGGCATCCCGACTATGAAGCGGCATTCGCCGCATACATCAAAAGCGAGGACTGATCAGGCTGATATCAGCGCTGACGGTTGCACTGTTTGATGTGATATGTGCTTGTGGGTCGTTGAGGGAGTGACTCATGAAAATTCTTGTGGTTGGCGCGGCAGGCATGGTCGGGCGCAAACTGATCGAGCGGCTGTTGGAAGATGGTTCTTTGCGCGGCCAGACAATTAGCGCAATCCACGGATTTGATGTGGTTGAGGCCAGTTTCGAATATGACGGGCCAATCGCGTTGACGATGCAAGCCGGTGATGTAGCTGACACCAAGGTGGTCAACGCTTTGATCGCGCCGCAACCGGATGTCATCTTTCATTTGGCCGCCATTGTGTCCGGCGAAGCTGAAAGTGATTTCGAGAAAGGATATCGGATCAATCTGAGGGGCACGCAAAACGTGCTTGATGCCGTGGTGAACATTCAGAACTACGTTCCGCGTCTTGTCTACGCCTCGTCGATTGCCGTTTTCGGCGCGCCGTTTCCCGAAGCCATTGACGATGAGTTTCATCTCACGCCGCTCACATCCTATGGCACCCAGAAAGCAATCGGCGAAATGCTGCTGGCTGACTACACTCGAAAAGGTTTGCTGAATGGTATTGGCATCCGATTGCCAACAATTGTTGTGCGACCGGGCAAGCCGAACCTTGCCGCGTCCGGCTTCTTTTCCAACATCATTCGTGAGCCGCTGGTTGGAATGCCGGCCAAGTTGCCCGTATCAGATGGTGTGCGCCACTGGCTGGCCAGCCCGCGTTCGGCAGTCGGCTTTTGTATCCATGCTGCCGAAATTGATGGAGAGCGTGTCGGACCAAGGCGCAATCTCACTATGCCGGGTTTGTCGATTACCGTTGGTGAAATGATCGAGGCGCTGGAACGTGTGGCCGGACAAGATACAGTGGCGCTAATTGAACGCAAAGCCGACGCTGCCATTTCAGATATTGTTGCCGGGTGGCCGCGCAATTTTGCTGCCCAGCGGGCGCAATCACTTGGATTTACTGCTGAAAAGACGTTCGATGAGATCATTCAAGCGCATATTGAAGATGAATTGGACGGAACATTGCCGGGCTGATCAACGCGATGCCATTGGTTCTTATTGATCCTGCTGCGATATCCACCACACAATGCCATTGGGATCAGTCACACCACCTCGATAGTCGCCATCGCCAGACCGTTTCATCGCCTGAACCAAAACGCCGCCTGATGCGATTGCCTTCGCAAAGCTTTCGTCGGCATCGCGGACATAGACATGGACGTGCGCCACTTGTGCTTCCGGCACTTCTCCCATCATGACCACGCTGTCATCAATGCGGATTTCCGCGTGCATGATGCCGCCATCATCGCGATGATGAATGCGCAACCGTTCAGCTTGAAAGGCGCTTTCGGCAAATGCCATTGTTGCGTCGGCATCTGAGACCATCAGATAGGGACTGGCGCTTGAATAGCCTGCGGGTTTGAAGTTCGTCATATAGTCACCATACCACAAATGCGGCTGGTCATGCATGCTTGATTGGGTCACTGTGCTTTGGCCATTTCCACAAGAGCGGCGACGTGAATATCCAGTGCATCAATGACACGGTAATCCACTGTCTGCCCGTCAAAGGCCAGCCCAAGATCCGTACCTGCGAGCAGGACTGCCTCAGCACCGAGTTCATTGACCATTTCCGCGCCGGCCTTGAACAATATTTGACGGTTGTTTTTGGTGCATCGGCCCGATTGCGCCAATTGCATATAGGTGTCGCCGATCAATGACAGATCGCTTTTCGGAGTGATCGTGCGGGGATATTTTAGCCGCCCAAACAAATGTGTTGCCAAGACAGACGGCCCGCCCAACAGGCCCACAGCATTGATGCCTTGCTTACGGCAGAATTTGTCGATCAGCCCGGTGCCGTCGATCAGTGCGACAGGAGATATCTCTTCGGTTTCCTCGAAGCAAAAATGTCCTGTCAGCGCAGTAATCATCGCGACATCACATCCTGCGCCGGCGAGCTGGTTTAAATGGATTGCGAAAATTTGTGCTTGTTCCTGCTTCTTGTTTGCGGCTGCATTGGGGGGAAGTTTGGTGATGTCAGCGTGCGCAATCGTCAGTTCCAGAGCTAGATCTGCGTTGTTAAAAGCCTCGATCAGCTTGGTGTAATAAGCAATGGTTGCAGCGGGGCCGACGCCGCCAATCAGTCCGATATGCATAATGTTTCCCGGTTTGCGTTTCGGTAAACCTGCCAAGCGACCCCCTCGCAAACAATGCTTCTGTTGTCACCGTGACACGATTTGATGGACGTGGCGCACTGTGCCATCGGGTGTCGGCGATTGATTCATACAGATTACCAAAGCCTTACGCCAAGGTTAGAAGTTTTTTAAGTCTGTGGTTGTAATGTGGAGTCAATATCAGGTCGTCAGTGTAGAGAGTATTATGACCGAACAGATTAGACCACGCGTAAAATACGTCATTGGCCCGGACGGCAGTCCGTTGACGATCAATGATCTCCCACCAGCAACAACACGTCGTTGGGTTATTCGCCGCAAGGCAGAAGTCGTTGCTGCGGTGCGTGGTGGCTTGTTAAGCTTGGACGAGGCGTGCGCGCGTTATACGCTCACTGTGGAAGAGTATCTTTCCTGGCAGGCTTCGATTGAAGAAAACGGTCTCGCCGGATTGCGGACAACTCGTATCCAGCAATATCGCCACTAATTCCATTCCATTGAATTTCAAATGCCGTTATCGGATGCCGATGACGGCATTTTTACGTCTTCAGCCAATGTCTTTTTGACAATCGAGGCAGCGAAGGCGCTGAACAATGTTGAGGCTGCAAAGAACCAAAGCCCTGGTTGGCTGATCGCTGCGGCGAGCCCCGATGTCTTTGCCGCAAATACGGTGAGGGCGACCAAAAGAACATCGAGCATCGACCATTTGGACAGCAGGCCAAGCCAGCTGCTGGCCTTGTGCGCAGTTGCCTGGTCAAGATCGCGGGCTGAAAGCATGGCGCTGAGCGCCAGCAGTTTCACGCTTGGAAACAGGATCGATACGCCGCCGACGAGCAGCGCAAGCAAATAGTCGCTGCTGGCAAACAGACCGCCGACTATTGTCAGGAGTGATGGTGTGTCTGTCAAAAAGAACAGCCGCTTGAGCTGCAGCAGCGGCAATGTGATGCCGAGCGCAAAACAGAAGGCGGCGAGAGTGATGAGCAGTCCGGCAAGAATTCGCATGGGTGGGCAATAGCGACAAGCATTGGCTAAAACAAGACAAAGCAGCCCAACCGGAACTAACCGTGGACTGCTTTGATGCTGTGCCTGGAACCGGGTTGGTTACCCGATCATTGCGTGCTTGTCGTAAGTATCTTCCTGGGCAGGTTCGGCTGCTCGCGCTTCACGCACTTCAAGCTTTTCCGCCTTTTGCAGCTCTGCTTCAGCTTCCATCAGTGTCTCTTCAGCAGTTTCCTTTTGCGTTTTGAGGTCCTTGATGGAATTGACCAGATTGTCACGGCGTGTCCGCGCAGCTTTGGCAAATGTTGAATAAGCAAAGTTATTGATGTCTGTGACACCTGTTTTCTTTTCTTCGCTTTGAATCTGATTGTCGAGTTCAACCGACATATTCTCGAATTCGGCGATCATCGTTTCAAGCTGCATCACCTGGCGATGCTTTTCAGTAACCTGAAATTGCTTGAGGCGGATCATATTGTCTCGTGGTTTCATTACGCAATACTCCAAAAACCGACGGGGTTTGACGCCCGCAACACAACATCAGATGCAAAAATTAACAGAAAATGCACAAACACCACAAAACACGCAGGTCTGGTAACACTTCGTTTACATCCTGCATTAATGATAAGCGTCAACCTTTAAGGGGGAGTAAACCGAATTGATTTGCTTCGCTTTAATGACGCGAAACGGAAATTATTGAGTCGTTTGACTCATTTGGCGCCATTGTTTGACAAAATGATTCATAAAGTGGAGCTAAATTATGGTAAATAAATCAATAACTTCCTTATTGCACTTAATAAAGTTTGAAGGCTTGCATAACCGAAATAGAATTTGTTAACCATTCGGTGGCAGGGTGATTTGCGAGAGACATGTTGGGGTAAATATTGGGCCTCGGCCTGTGCTGGACAAGGGGAATACAATGCGTGTTTTGCTGATTGAGGATGATAGTGCGATTGCTCAGAGCATCGAACTAATGCTCAAGTCGGAAAGCTTTAATGTTTATACGACCGATCTTGGCGAGGAAGGTGTTGATCTAGGCAAGCTCTATGATTACGACATCATTCTTCTTGATTTAAACTTACCGGATATGTCGGGCTACGAAGTGCTACGCACACTTCGTCTATCCAAGGTAAAAACGCCGATCCTGATTCTATCAGGCATGGCAGGCATCGAAGACAAAGTCCGGGGACTTGGCTTTGGCGCAGACGATTATATGACCAAACCGTTCCACAAGGACGAACTGGTTGCACGCATTCATGCGATTGTCCGTCGCTCCAAGGGTCATGCACAATCTGTCATCACTACCGGCGAGCTAGTCGTCAATCTTGATGCGAAAACGGTTGAAGTGGGTGGCCAGCGCGTTCACCTGACCGGCAAAGAATATCAAATGCTCGAGCTGCTTTCGCTGCGCAAGGGCACGACGCTCACCAAGGAAATGTTCCTCAACCACCTTTACGGCGGTATGGATGAGCCAGAACTCAAAATCATCGATGTGTTTATCTGTAAGCTGCGCAAGAAACTCGATTCTGCATCGGGTGGTGTGAACTTCATCGAAACTGTCTGGGGACGTGGATATGTTCTGCGAGATCCGGAGCCGATGGATATGCAGGAAAGCGCCTGATCTTTCCTTACGGAAAAATAACCAATCAAACAAAAACCGCCGGGCAAACACCCGGCGATTTATATTTGCGCTATGATCTAGTGTCTAAACAGTGTGACACTTTGATGGAATCGCTGAATCCGGATTTGTTGCATGTCATCAATGCTCAAGCCGGTGGAAGCGTTTCAGTTAGATGCTGAAACGCTCTAGCTTAGGCTGCAACGCGTTCCATGCCGCGGAATTGGCCAAGCAGAGATTTGCGATCAAACGGTTTAAGCATGAAGTCATCGGCACCGGCGCGTTTTGCCCGTGTCATGGCCACAAGATCTACCTGTGTCATGCAAGCGATGATTTTCGTTGTTGAATTCCGGTCCATCTTGCGCAGTTTGCGGATCAGGTCTTCGGCGTTGAAGTCCGATACACCTGTATCAACAATAATGTAGTCAGGCATTTGTGCAGCAGCCATAGACAGTGCCTGCGCGCCGCTTTCGGCTTCGATGAACATCAAATTCTCATCAGTGAGAATCCGTTTAGTGACTTTTCGAATGACGCTTGAAGCGTCCAAGATCATACAGCGTTCCATTTTCTCGTCCTCAATAGTCTTTTTTCGACTTTATGGGCTGACGTTACGCTATAGATTTGAAAAAACGCGAAAACAGATCGCTAAAATTTTATCTATCTGTTCCTTTTTTAGCCAATGGCCCGAAAACCAGGCGAAAAATTGCCTATCAGCGAGACCTGAACGCCAATCGGATTACCGCTGTAGACCGATAGCGCGTTGCAGAAAGGTTGTTACTCTAGCTCGCAGTGTATACGACCTTTTCATCATCCATATGAACGTCGATTTTCATGCCTGCCTCGCTGGCGAGCAGAATTGTGTAGTAATATTGAACCGCATGCGCGTCGATCGGATCTTCGCTCGAGCGGCCATCGAGCAGGTCCTGGAATTTTTGTGGCACGCGCAACATGCGGCCCCTGGACGTCAGAATGAATTTGGCCTCTTCGCCTTCGACTTGCAATTCCACATCCAGTGTGCCGCCGCGCGGAATCGATCCATTCGCAATCAATATCAGGTTGAGCAGCAATTTGACCTTGCTCTTGGCCAAATAGGCGCGTGGACCTGTCCAACTGAATTCGGGCTTCTCATTGTTCATGTAGTTTTCGGCCACAGCCTGGGCATCGCCGGTGTCAATTTGAACACCGGCCGATCCGGCAGCACCAAATGCAATGCGCGCAAATTGAAGCCTTGCAGAGGCATTGATCGCACTGGTGCGGATCAGATCCATCGCGTCTTCATCAGCGCCACCATCGTCCAGCAGTTCCAGACCATTGTTGATCGCGCCCACAGGCGAAATGACATCATGACAAACGCGACTGCACAAAAGCGCTGCCAGTTCTGAAGCGGATAGTTCAACAAGTGCCATAGGAATTCCCGTTTTGATTTCGAATCATCTGGTTGGTGCGCGCGAACCTATCGGGTGACGAATCGGCGGGCAAGCGCGGTTTCTGTCATGGTTAACCAATAAGGTGCAATTTTTCCTTAATGAAGTGGAAACTTCATGCCTGTAAATTGATCAACACGAATGTTCAGGGGTTGGGTTTCGCTGAACAACAGTTTCCCGGATGGATCGAAAATCATCCGGTCAGTAGTGAGTAAGGACAAGTGATATGAGTATCGACCTGAATTCAAAGTCCCGCATTTTTTCCAAAGCCGTTTCGGTTTTCTTCGCATTGTCAGCAATGATTATGCTCGCGATGTTGCCATCAAAGGCTGTTGCGCAGGCCCAACCGGATGCCTATGCGCTCAACGAGATGATCGATGCCGGGCATAAATTCTTCGGTAGCACGTCTTCGACGGTCGCGCAGACCATTGAATCCATTTTCAGCCGCTATGGCCTGCCCAATGGCTATATTCTCGGCCAGGAAGGCAGCGGCGCATTTGTTGGCGGTTTGACCTACGGTGAAGGCGTTCTACACACGAAGAATGTAGGCGATCACAACGTTTTCTGGCAAGGCCCTTCGATTGGATTTGACTACGGTGGTGAAGGCGCGCGCACGATGATGCTCGTCTACAACCTGTCCAGCGTTGATACCTTGCACGGTCGCTATGGCGGGGTCGCCGGATCGGCCTATCTGGTTGCAGGGCTTGGTGTGAATGTCATGAAGCGGAACAATGTTCTGCTGGTTCCCGTGCGCACCGGTGTTGGCGTCCGTTTTGGCGCTTCGGTTGGCTATTTGAAGCTTACGCCGATGCCGACCTGGAATCCATTTTAAGCCCGATCGAATCAGTTTGCAGGGCCGGTTTGTATTCCCGGATCCGCCAAATTTAACTAGGATCAAGGGCCGCAATTGCGGCCCTTTTGATTTGCGTGATACCCACTGGAACCACATCACGCACTAGAGTAGTGTGCCGCCTTGTGGCACATAACTGCATTGCACACGGGGTTGTTTGCGTTGATCCAGTCTGGATTGTTTTTTGCTCTTGGATTTCTGGTGGCGGGTTTTCTCGCGCTGCTGGTAGCGCCTTCAATTTGGCGGCGCGCGGTGTATCTGACCCGCAAGCGGATCGAAGGCGCAGTACCTTTGACAGCAAACGAATTGCAAGCCGACAAAGACAAGCAACGTGCCGAGCACGCCATGGCGCTGCGCCGCGTTGAAATGAATGTCGAGAAACTGCGCGCCAAAAGTACACTCGATGCCCAGCGGATTGTTGGCCAGTCGGAAGAAATCAAACTGCTCAAAGCCGAGGCTGCCGCCCAGGCCGAGGTCAATGCGCAGTTGGAGCGGTCTTTGGAATCGGCCAATGAAGGCCTCGAAATAAATGAAGCGGAAGCGCTGGACCTCAAACTGCAACTTTCGACGACTTCAGCTGAACTTGCAGCGCGAACAGGTCAGTTGGAAAGCCTTGGGCATTTGCATCAGGAAGCGGAAAAGAAAATTGAAATCAATGATCGGCGATTGACGGAGTTTGAATCCGATATCGCCAAGCTAAAGGAAACCGTGGCGGATCTGCGCGAGAAGCGGCGCAAAGATCAACAAAAAGTCCGTGATATTCGTGCCGAGGGCAGGGCAACAGCCGAATTGCTCAAGAACGAAAAGTCGCGTGCGGCAGAGAACGACAAGAAACATGAGCGTGTCGTTTCGGAAATGTCTGATATGGAAGTGAAGCTCGCGCGTCGGGAGAAGGCGGCCGCGAGATCGAAGGAGAAGGAAGCCGCGCTCAAGGCCGATTTGCAGGAATTGGAAACCCGGCTTGCCGATGGTGTTGCGGAACGAAAAATACTGGAGAAGGAATTGGCAGAACTGACTGTGCGTTTCAACAAGATCGCAAAGACGGTGAACAGTGACGATCCAGACAGAGCGATTGCAGCGATGCAGGTGGCGCAGGCCAAGATGGAGCTGGATCTCAAATCAATCGAGGCAGAGCGAGATCGCCTCAAGGATCAGCTTTCAAAACAATCGGCCACCGCAAAAACTGCTGCGGCACTGACGTCCAAAGCAGGCGGTGCTCGGGGAAATGCCAATGGGGATGCCGCGTTGCGCGATGAACTGGCCCAGCTGGCAGCGGAAGTGGTTCACATGACTGCATTGGTTGAAGGCAAGGAATCCCGCATTCATGAGCTGATCAAGAATGCAAGCGAGAGCGATGGCTCATCGCCAAGCCTTGCTTCGCGCGTCAAGGCTTTGAAACAGCAGGCCGAGAAGGCAAATAGCTAGGTTGTGTCCGCGTTCAATTTTGTCGGTTGAACATGTGGTGCAGCACAATACCGCTGGTCGTTGATACATTGAGACTGTCAAACCCATCAGCCATTTCAACATTGACCGTGTCTAGCTTGGCCAGAATGTCTGGTGGCAGTCCTTCACCCTCAGCACCTAGTACAATCGAAGACCGTTTTGACGGATTCCATTGTTCAAGTTTCATTTGACCTGTGGGTGAAAGCGCGATGGTCTCAAAATCATTTTCAAACAACCAGTTAGCCATCGCCGTCACGGTCTCAAAGGTGAAGAACGGCACCTTGAACACGCCACCGACGGAAACGCGGATGGCTTTGCGGTAAAGCGGATCACAGCATTGCCTGTCCAAGAACACGGCGTCTACACCAAAGGCCGCCGCATTTCGAAATATTGACCCAACATTGTCGTGATTGGAGAGCGCCGAGAGCGCGACGATCCGCTTCCAGTTTTCGCATTGTTGTGGAGGCAACTCGTTGATCGATTTTGGAGCTTCTCCGATCGCCAGCACCCCGCGATGCATTGGAAATCCCACCACCTGATTAATGACCGATTGCGGCACAACGTAGATGGGAGTCACCTTCGGCACTTTTTGTATGATTGATTGTGTGCCCGCTAATCTGTTTTCCAATATGAGAAGGGATCCCAACTCAAATTTGCCCTGATCGACCAGGACCTGCAGCACCGTCTTGCCCTCTGCAACAAACTGACGCTGGTTTTTGACCAGATCACGCTCTTTTATGTCGCGATAAGGAGCAAGACGCTCGTCGCCAGGATCGGTGATCGGGATGATCAAATCAGTTGTCCGAAGTCACACTTGCGAGCATGGCATCAATCTCGTCACCAGATGCGGCATCTGCGAGTCCTTCAAACGTGGCTGCATCGCCGCACATCAATGCAGTCGCCTTTGCGATATGGTGATGCGTTACACGCGCGAGCGCTGAACCAATGGAGATGCGTCGAACCCCGATATTGGCAAAATCACTCTTGTTGTATTTGCGATAAGGCCCGGCTGCCAGCGCATTGATGGGCTTGCTGACACTTTGAACAATCCGGGCGAGATCATCGAGTGTCGGGGGCAGGGGTACATATAGCAAATCGGCGCCTGCTTCTTCAAAAGCTGTAATGCGTCTGATTGCTTCATCGGTGTTGTAGTGCCCGTTCATAACGCCGTCGGCCCGGGCACAGAATATAAAGGGCCGCCCAAGTTGCTTGACCGCTGCGGCGCCAGCGCGAATACGTTCGACGGAGAGTTCAAACGAATAGGCTGCGTTGCCCGCATACATTGACGTGTCTTCAATAGAGCAACCAGACAGGCCCACTTCAGCTGCCATCTTGATTGTCTGCGCGACTTCGTCAGGTGCATCACCAAAGCCGTTCTCAAAGTCACCGCTTACCGGCAGTGGCGTTGCTGCAAGCAGATCCTGCGCATGAGCGAGCGCCTCGTCGCGAGTGACGGTACCCAAATCAGGTCGGCCCATCGTAAAGGCATGGCCAGCACTGGTCGTGGCCAGCGCGACCGCGCCGTTGGCGGCCATCAGTTTCGCGCTGCCAATGTCCCATGGATTGGGAATGACAAAACACCCTGACTGATGCAATTGTTGGAACAGGCGGTGTCGCGCACCAATGTTAGACATGCTTCCGGCCCTTCATTATGGCTGCGGTGATCTCTTCTCTGGTCAATTCATATGCCTTGCCGAAGCCGCCATTAAGAGCTGCGCCCTGCGGTTCAAATTCAAAGAATGAAAAATCGCCAAAGTCGACATAGAGTTCCGCTTTTGGGTAGTGACGCAAATGACTGGCTCTCAAGAGTTGATGCGCGGGGCTCTGGCGATCAACCGGATTGGCAAGCAGACGGACTGAAATGCGGGGATGTGCCAGCGGATCGCCTTTTCCGGGCTCACCGATGAGGATTGAGCAAACCGGATCGGCCAAAAGACATTTGGTATGGCTGGACAGCGATGAGATCAACGTAACCAGATTGCCCTGGTCGCTGATCGACAATTGAATGCGGCTCACATGCGGGTGCGCGCTTGCCGCATCATGGGCCGCCAGAACGCCGTGCATGGCATTGCAAATCAGTGATCCCGCAAGCTCAATGGCTTCGTCATCTGTTTCACGAATGGGGTTGATCTTGTTCATGCAATTCTACCTTCAATTGTTGATGAATACATAAGCCGGGTGACTCGCTCCATGCAAATTCGTAACAATCATTCACGTTAAATCAGCCGCGCGGAAGGGCAATGGCCAAGCTCTACTTCAATTATGCAACCATGAATGCAGGCAAGAGCACCATGCTTTTGCAGGCATCGTACAATTATCAAGAGCGCGGCATGAAGACAATGCTGTTCACTGCCGCCTTTGATAATCGCGTCGGCGAGCACATGATCGGATCGCGCATTGGACTTGAGCAGGCTGCCCAACCGTTTGAAGCGGGTAGCGACCTGTTTGCCGATATCGAGGCACGCCTCGAGAACGGACCGCTTCATTGCGTCTTCGTCGATGAAGCACAGTTTTTGAACGAAGACCAGGTTTGGCAATTGGGCCGGGTTGTGGATCGCCTTGATGTTCCAGTGATGTGCTACGGCTTGCGTACTGATTTTCAGGGTAATTTGTTTCCCGGTTCAAAGGCGCTGCTCGCAATTGCTGATGAGTTGCGGGAGGTCCGTACCATTTGCCGCTGCGGCCGCAAGGCAACCATGGTGGTCCGGCTTGGACCTGATGGCAAAGTCACGAAAGATGGCGATCAGGTCGAGATTGGTGGCAATGATAAATATGTGTCTTTGTGCCGTGCCCATTGGGAAGAAGAGATGGGCCGGTGGGGCGCACAGGACCTGATCGGTTTTTCTTGACGCTGGGCGCGCTGAGACAATCATCGCTTGACCTTGTCGCCCGTTGGTCTTCTATTTGAGATAATAAGTCACTATGTGCAGGTGACGACGGACATTTGTGAGGAATTTTCATGGCCACTTTGCAGAACTTTGATGCAGAAATTGAACAGACGAAGGCGGTTGTTCAAGACATGCAGAGCAAGATTGATCAGTCAAGTCAAGTACTTGATAAGATTGCTGAATCTGACATGAAAATTGGTGACGCAGAGTTTGATATTGAAAATGCCCGCATCCAGGATGTGCTCAAGCAACAAAAGGTCATGGAAGGCAATATGGCTGACCTGATCATTGGGCTTGAAGACGCAACCAATGTTTTTGGTGCCGAATTTGAATCGATGAAATCATATTCGGGTATGGAAAAATTCATTGGCCTTTTCTCCAAACAACGCATGCAGCGCATGCGGTCAGAGCGGGTTCGCAACATGTCGCTGGCAGGAAACCTGCAGGAGCTGCTGACCAAGTCAGACACGATTGTCGGTATTTTGAAGGATCAGAAGAATGTTCTGGACCAGCGGTACGGAACTTCTGAAAACTCTCTAAGAACGGTCATCGAGCGTCGCAAGTCGACGATGGGGAACATTGAAACCACACAAGCGCGGATTGAAGAACTCAATCCGATGCTGATGGATCTTGAGAACCAGATTGCTGCGTCGACCAATCAGAAAGATCGCACCAATCTTGAAAGTGAGCGTTCGAAACTGGCAACCGAGTATAATGAGCAGCAGGCGAAAGAGCAGGAACTGCTTGCAGAAAGCCAGACACTTGAGCGCTATACGTCGATGTTCCAGACATTTGTCGATTCACTCAACAACCAGATTGCAGCGCAAAACACCCTGATCAACAAGCTGACGATCGACACCGAGCAACGGATTGTCCTTTACAAGTCACTGGAAGATTCGCTGAAGACAGCCGCACAGCAAGATGTCGCACACAAGATCAATACACTGGGCAGCCAGGTCGATACTGCTGCAGAGACCACCATGGCCGGCATTGGTGCCGCTGCACAAAAGCATATTGGCGATCTGCTTGAGATGCATGAGGGCAATATGGTTGCAACCGCCGATATACAGCGCCGCAAGAAGCTGGCCGACGATGCCTTCGCACGCCGGTTCGAAGAAGTCATGCGAAAGCATGATGCAGCAAACTATGTGAAAAGCTGAGGCAGATTTGCTTGGTAAGTTCAGGTCATGAGTGCAAAGGCCAGGAAGAAATCATCCTCTGAAGACGCTGTGACGCGTTATTTCGGTTCCATTGACGCTGCGCTGGATGGGCTGGATGTATTCTTGCGAGATGGAAAGTCTCCGTTCTACCAACATGGCCTGGTGGCGCAAACCGTCACCCAATACATTGCGCGCCTGGCAAACTCGTTTCAGTGCTGGCACAACCGGCTTGATTATGAAGCCAAGTTCAAGATATCCCGCGCTGACAGCGGCTTTCCCATCTTTCAAAATGTGTTGGAACTGGAAAAAGATCGCCAGAGTGCCAAGGGGCGCCTGGATGCCATTCCGGACCCGGCAACCTTGCGGGCGGAAATGGCCGATTTTATACTGCGCCACAAGGACTATCCTGGAGCGTTGAAAAAATCGATGGCCGAACGGCTTTATCTGGAAGCGGTTCAGGAGGGCGAGGTGTTTTCGCCATTCGTGTTACCCGAAACAATCAAGGTATCGGTCAATCCAAAGACAAAGCGCCCCTACTATATGACCCATTGGGGTTCATTTGACGGCGCGGCCAATCTGCCGATGATCTATTCGGTGATGGTGGAAGATTCCACACCAGATATGATCAGGACATTGGTCAATAACGATGGAAAGCTGAACGAGGATGTGGAGATACCTCTGCCCGTCGGCGGTCTTCTCAATCCGGCGCTGGCGCGCAAGTTCGACCAGTTCATTGAGGCCAATTCGGCTTATTCACTGTCGCCCACGACCATCGCATCGAACATGGACCAGGAATTTGACACGCTGCACCCCAAGCAATTGCGCCGAATCATTCTTGGGCCGTTCTATTCGGCCGGCATTACCGAGAACAATGCGACCGTCAACAAGGTGCTCGAGAGTGTTGGCAACTCCAAAAATGCCTGGCTGCTGACCTGGACCATTCAGGATGTCTATTCAAAATCTGAGCGGCCAGCCAAGAAGGGACTTTGGTCTTCCGAACCTGCACGCGAAGAGTTCCACGTCGATACCGACAATCTTGAAGCTGCGCGGATGGGCGTTTCGGAATTTGAACATCATGCGTTGGTGCCGCACGAGGCCTATCAGGCGCTCTATGCGGCCGGTGAGATCGACAAGGTGTTTGCCGGTTACAAGACCCACATTATTTCGCGGGGCCAGGTCATCAGCGATGTTTAGGAGAGCGCAAAAATGGATGTAGGCCTGACACGGATCGACGAAAAAGACATCGTCAAGCATCGCGCGACGGCGCAAACGCTGGTCAAGAAATTCATCGTGCTGGAGCAATCAACCGGCAAGTCCGATACCCAATTGGCAGGCACCCGCCGCCGGATGGTATCAACCGTTTCCACCGCGGGATTGCGCAAGACGCGTGAAGTCGAGCTTCTCAACGCGATTGCGTCAGTCCGTTCTGATGATCCTATGCTGTCACCCAAGCAGCACGCCTTGGCGTTTCGCGCACGGCGCGGCATTGCCGTTGCGCTGGCAGTTTCTGATGTGTTCGCCCGGCAGACGGGTTTGGATAGTCAAATCCAGAAGAACGCGTCGTCACCGCTTGAAGGCGAGGCGGCCGAGCGGTTCAAGAGCTTGCTTGCAGCATCTTCCTATGTTTCGGCGTTCACGCTGTCTGCCTATTTGTTGCAAATGCTGGAAAGCGACACTGAGCCGGGCGAAGATCTGGACGAGCCTGACTATCTGTTCGATACACCGCAAGACGCTGTTAAATCGGTGATTGCCGGGCTGGTTGAGGCTGTGGACGGTGCACCTGATGACACTGCATTGCTTCAGCGGGCCAAGGCCTATGCGCGTGTGACGATTGAGGGGCTAATCCAGCGCAAGAGCCGGTTTGTCGGCCTTGGCGCTTTTGAAGACAATCACATTCATATCGAGCAGGACGAGTTCACGCTCGACGGATTTGATGTGGCGCCGGGTGCAAAGCGCAAACCGTTGACCATGCAGTTCAAGCAGCCAGACGAGATTATCGGCAACCACATCGCCAAGTATCAGGCGATGAAGCTGGCCAAGATGCTCGTTTGCTACGATTTTGAAAAGCAACTCAACCCGTTTGTTGATCTGGGCGGTTTTGTCTTCACATTCATTGGCGATGGTGCGCCCGGCACCGGCAAGACCATTTTGATCCAGATGATTGCCGGTCTGATCAACGATTACTGCCAAGTCGCGGGCTATCCGTTCCACTACCAGAATTTCGGCGTTGACCAGATCTCGTCTTACCAGGGCAAATCGGGTCAGAACTGCAAGGAATTCATTAATAATGTGGTTTCGCCCAAGGCGATCGGCTTTGGCACAGTCGATGACATCGACCAGGTTGCGGCCAAGCGTTCGGATGATCGCGCCTCGGCTGGCCAGCAGGAAGTGACCGCTGTTCTGATGGAAAGTTTTGCCGGCGCTTCGACCGTTGTGCGCGGCAATTGCTCGTTCGGCATGTTCTCAAACTATCCGGAAAACGTGGATGATGCACTGCGTCAGAGGGCAGGTGCAAGGTGGCTTGTCGATGGACCGCAAACGCAAGACGATTATATCGACATCTTCGCGTTGCTGGCTGGCAAGAACCACGAAATCCCGCTTGGAGACCATGATCTTTTCGAGGCGCAAGAGATCAAGCAAGCCGTCAGCACCGCTTATTCCAAGCATTCAAAGCCTTCCGAGCAGGGGCTGCTTAACATTTATGACCGCTTTATCGACCAGAACGGCCAACCCAAATCGATGGCCGATGTGGGCACCTATTTGCATATGATCAAGGAAGTTGAGCCGCGCTTTACCGGCCGCGCGATCAAAAATGTCACCGATGCGATCAAGATGCGCGCCATGGACATTGATCTGCCCGATGAATGGTTTGAGACGCCCGAGACATTCATGCACAAGGACTATGATGGTAAGCGCGACATGATCGCCGAGCTGCGCCAGCCTTTCACGATGGAGATGGTGATGCAGGAGATCAATCGCTACGCTGATTCTGAATTCCGTTACACCGACAAGAGCGACGACGCAGCTGTTGAAGAGATCATCCGCCGTGAGCGCCAGCGCGAAAAGGCGATTGATGAGATCGAAGATATGAAAAGCCGGGGGGCTTGGGACGCTTAGATGAAACGCCTGTATGACAATGATCTGATCTATGGCCGGTTGTTGACTGTTGATCAACCGCATCTGGTAGAGCGCTATAACAAAGCGCTCAAAGCCTTTGGCATCAAGCAAACCAAGCTCGGCGAATTCAATATCGACAAGACAGGCTTCTCGCCTCAGGTGGCCGAAGAACTTGGTGACTATGACTACCTCGATCCGAACGGGATCAATCGACGCTTTATCATTTTGACCCCTGCACAGGTCTCGCTGCCGGTCGTACACACCAAATTCTCCAACACTGAATCGCTGATGTACGAGTTCTACACCGACAATATGAGGGTGATTAATGCGCTGACGATCAAGGATGTGATCTATGGCGAGATCGAAGACAACGTCTCGAAAGTCGAAGACATGGAAGATCTGCTGTCGATCCAGCAGGTCGAATTTAGCGTGCTTTCGGCCGATGATGTGATCGGCAAGGCCAATGAGTTGCGGTCCTTGACTGACAAGCTGAAGGAAGAACCCGATGCCTGGCGCGATGATGCCATGTTGGAGCGTATGGTGGAGCTTTCAAAGCAGGTCGGCGATATTCGCGAAAACCAGATGGTGCCCGAGCATGTGATATTCCGACACAACGCGTATTGGACAAGCCATTTTGAGGGTGCCTATGTGTTTGTCGATGAGCGCATGACAACTGTGATCAGCGATCCCAAGGCACCAGGGTTCAAGCGCTCACGGCCTTGGCAGGTCAGCTATTTGTCAATTGATGATCATGACAAGGTGTTCCGCTTCTTGGCATCCAGCAAAAGGATCGAATTGCCCCGCGCATCATGGATGGAGCAATCGGGATTTCTTGATCACCGTGCAGAAATGGTTATCCATTCGATTATCCGTGCCGAGGACCCGGATATTGATCTGAGCAAGGTAGATGCTGTTTGGCTGCAAACATGGCTTCACAAAAACGCAAGTCTGGTCAATCGAGATGGTCGTTATCCGTTTTTGAACTCGGTGAAGCGCGAGATCGCGCAAAACGGCCGTCTGGACATCAATGAAGTGCCAGAGGAATATCGCTTCATGCTGGTGCGGGCCAAGCCGGAACATGAAGATGCCTGGCTTACAAACCGTCTGATCTGCGAGTTTAATCGCGATGATTTTGTTTCCCGCTATGTTTTTAACAAGCAGGCATTTTATGATGACTACCAGGAATTCGATGAGCAATACCGCACTCATGTTGTGCGGACGCTTAAAGATACCTATCTGAGTAACAAGGCAGCAATGCGCGATCGCCTCTACGGGCTTTCATGACGGGACGGGGTAACAGATGCTAGATCCAATTATCGCTTTTTTCACTCGCATGTTCGAATGGATCGGGCGTGGCATAGGCACATTGATCGCGTGGTTGTTATGGCCGTTTCTCGCTTTTCGCACTTGGTTGCGCGGCAAGGGGTGGTTCATCAAGATACCCGTTTTCACGCTCATCGTGCTGATTATCCTGAGTTACGCCTATCTGTTCTACATCACCCAGTTCTGGTCGCGCGGCGACGCAGATTATGTTGCTTCATACAATTTTGAGGAAACGACGACCGGTGTCGGCGATGTCTTGACCGACAATAGCTGCCAGAATTCTGCGCTCGTCCAGATGACGGCAGACCTCATCGATTTCAATGTCAACCAAACTGTATGGGTGCCATCCAATCCACTTTCCAAGGCCGGATTCATGTTTATCTGGGATTGGAAGGACACGCCGTTCTTTGACAACAAGGCGGCTTTCCAGCTCGGCGTGAACCAGGTTATGCGCCGCACATCCATCGAACTGGTTGACCGCTTGGGCCGCGTACGCGGCACATCGTCCATCAACCAGAATTTGCAGGAAGCGCGCGAAGCCATCAACTATCGCGAAGATGCATGGGTATTCACATTCAGCCCGCCCTTCTTGCAGCCTTCAACGCAAGCAAGGCTGCGTGATGGGCGCGAAAGCCTGCTCAAATTCAATGATGAGCTGAAGGCCTGTAGCGCGGACTTTGATGCTCGTGCCGACAATCTGTTGCAGTTCTTCGACCGGGTTACCGGCGATATCGGTTCGACATCCGAGATTTTGCAGCGACGCATGGAAGTTTCGAATTTCACCGGTTTTGACTCGCGTGCGGATGACCGGTTCTGGTTCACTTACGGCCAGCTATATGCTTATTACGGCGTGCTGTCGGCCGCTCGCAGCGATTTCCGCGATGTCGTCACGCAACGGCAACTGGATTCGGTCTGGGACCGCATTGACAATCAACTACGCGATGCGCTTGACACTCAACCTCCCTTTATCGCCAATGGCAGTAATTCCAGCCTCATCAAGTCGCATCTGGAGAGCATCGGATTCGATTTGCTTCGGGTACGCTCCAATTTGGTTGAAATGCGCGATATTCTTGATCGCTAATCTGCAAGAAGGCCTCTTTGTGCGGTTTGCGTCTGCAGATCTTTGAAACTGTCGGCAAACTGGTTGTCGCCGGGCCAGACCCGATCAAGCACACGACCCTCCCGATCGGTAAAACTGATACTGAGTTCCGCTTCAGGACTTCCCAATGACTTTGCAAATTTGATCCCGTCTTCAGTGCCAAGAATGCACTCGCCGAAGATTGGACATTTGTCAGGATCAAAAGCCCAAACTTCCTGATCACCGGCATGTATTTTCCAATCATCGGCAAAGTCCGTGCCACGTTCGAACTCAAATGAGAATTGTGGTCCGGATTTCTCGATCGATACAAACAGGAAGAACGCGCCGAACGGATCCTGTGCATAGGCGTCCACATATCTCAAATAGCAACGCTTTATGGCCGGATCATCAGACCGTTCCTCACAAGCGGTCGTCCATTCGCCATAGGATTTGTAGTAGAGGTTCTTCCACTTCCAATCTTCATTGGTATTTTTTGCGTTGGCGACTGAAGCACCGACGGCCAGTACCAGAGCAAGGGAGGTGACTTGTTTTTTCATCACCTGATCAAAGCAGCTGCGATCGTTTGAAGATACAAACGATTGTTCACGTCTGGTCTCAGTTTCGTGAAATTGATTCAGGCCAACCAAGGGCATTCCATAGGACCACCTTGGCGTGGTGTCGCTTTTCGCCCATTTTGCGGCCAATTCAAGATTGCCTAATGATCAAATTAGGTGTCATTTCCTCCAAACCGGTAGAAAATGCCGAACGGGAATAAGGATGCACCATGTCTGAGTACAAAACTGATATCGAAATTGCGCGTGAGGCCAACAAGAAGCCGATCCAGGAGATCGGTGCCAAACTTGATATACCCTCTGAGCATTTGCTGCCCTATGGACACGACAAGGCGAAAATGTCGGCTGACTTCATCAAGTCCGTCCAAGGCAATGAGGACGGTAAGCTTGTATTGGTCACAGCGATCAACCCAACACCTGCCGGTGAAGGCAAGACGACAACAACCGTTGGTCTTGGGGACGGACTGAGCCGTATCGGCAAGAAAACCGCGATCTGTATTCGCGAAGCATCGCTGGGCCCAAACTTCGGCATGAAGGGTGGCGCTGCCGGTGGCGGTTATGCGCAAATCGTGCCCATGGAAGACATGAATTTGCATTTCACAGGCGATTTTCACGCGATCACATCGGCGCATAATCTTCTCGCCGCGATGATCGACAACCACGTCTATTGGGGCAACAGCCTCGAAATCGATATTCGCCGGATTGCCTGGAAACGGGTGGTCGACATGAACGACCGTGCTTTGCGTGAGATTACCTGTTCACTTGGCGGCGTTGCCAACGGCTTTCCGCGCGAAGGCGGCTTTGACATTACTGTTGCTTCCGAAGTCATGGCGATTTTGTGCCTGGCCAAGGACATCGAGGATCTAGAAAAACGCCTTGGCGACATGATTGTCGCGTATCGCAGAGACAAAACCCCGGTCTATTGCCGTGACCTGAAAGCCGACGGTGCGATGACTGTGCTGCTCAAGGATGCCATTCAGCCCAACCTTGTGCAGACATTGGAAAACAATCCCGCCTTCGTTCATGGCGGTCCGTTTGCCAATATCGCGCATGGCTGCAACTCTGTTGTGGCAACCACGACCGCGCTGAAAATCGCTGATTATGTGGTCACTGAAGCGGGATTTGGTGCAGATTTGGGTGCCGAGAAGTTCATGAACATAAAATGCCGCAAAGCCGGGCTGGCTCCTGATGCTGTTGTTCTGGTTGCGACGGTGCGCGCAATGAAGATGAATGGTGGTGTGGCTAAGAATGATCTGGGCAAGGAAAACACCGAGGCTGTTGAGAACGGATGCGCTAATCTTGGACGTCACATCAGCAACTTGAAATCCTTTGGGGTGCCCGTTGTCGTTGCTATCAACCATTTTGTGACCGATACCGACGCAGAGGTCCAAGTGGTCAAGGATTTTGTGGAAACACAGGGTTCTGAGGCGATTTTATGCAAGCATTGGGCTGAAGGTTCGGCCGGTACCGAAGAACTGGCTAAAAAAGTCGTTCAAATGGCTGAAAGCGGTATGTCACACTTTGCGCCGCTCTATCCGGACGATATGCCCCTGTTTCAGAAAATCGAGACGATTGCCAAGCGCATTTATCATGCCGACGAGGTGCTGGCCGACAAGTCGATCCGGGATCAGTTGAAAGCCTGGGAAGATCAAGGATATGGTGATCTGCCGATTTGTATGGCCAAAACCCAATATTCGTTTTCAACGGATCCGAACCTGCGTGGTGCACCAACAGGGCATTCAGTTCCGATACGCGAAGTGCGGTTAAGTGCCGGTGCCGGGTTTGTCGTCGTCGTATGCGGACAAATCATGACGATGCCGGGTCTTCCGCGTGTGCCTTCAGCGGAAGTTATTCGTTTCGATGACAAGGGTCTAATACAAGGCCTATTCTAATATTAAATAACTTACGATGGGTTATGCGATTATTTTCATTATAAATACACTATAAATACTTTTTATAACTGTATCTTTACTTTCTCAACGTAATTCATATATCTGCCATAATGGCCTGAAGCAAAATCACTCCTGGCTTCGGGTACTAATGATCAGGGGTTCCTGCAAGTCCCTGTCATGATTGCCGATGGTTTCGGCTGGCACAAAGAGGCTGAATGGATCCGTCCTGTTCAGCCTCTTTTAATTTGCACGTTCAATTTTGCCATTGCGCCCATCCTCAAGCAGGGCTAAGAATTATCCATGAACACTGTGATGATCAAAACAAAAGGTTGGTGGCGCGCGCTTTCATAGGCGGGATCCATCATGTTTTGACACGAAATCGAACCGCCTTGGAGAACGGGCGGTTTTTTTGTGTCCGCCCGTTGATCCGAGGTTCAACACCAACGCCGAAAGGCGAAAAGGCCAGACGATATGATAAAGACTGATCAACCAGTAGCAACATTTACAACCCGGGGCGGCGTTGAAATCGAGCGCGAGCGCGAAAGCACCGAATATGCTTCTGCCATTGATACCTATCTTGATGCACTCGATGATCGTTTGGGCGCGGTGCTGTCGTCAAACTACGAATATCCGGGTCGCTACACCCGCTGGGACACGGCCATTGTTGATCCGCCTGTCATGATCAGCGCCCGCAAGCGCGATATGCTGATCCAGGCCTTGAATGATCGCGGCCAAATTCTGCTTTCGATGATCGAGAAGGCGCTGGGCAACGAGCCGCATATTGCTTCGATGTCAAAGCAATCGAACCAGCTGGATATCGTGATTACAGAACCTGTTCGCGTTGTCAGCGAGGAAGAGCGGTCACGATCGCCTTCGGTGTTTTCTGTTGTGCGCAAGATCGTCGACCATTTCTTTTCAGATCAAGATGATAATCTGGGATTCTTTGGCTCTTTTGGTTATGACATTGCCTTCCAATTCGACCCGGTAGAAGAAAAGTTGGAACGCCCAGAAAACCAGCGCGATCTAGTGCTGTTTCTGCCAGACAGGATTTTGGTCGTCGATAATCATTCAGGCATTGCCTGGGTGGATTGTTACGAGTTTTCAGCAGATGGCCAGACCACAAAGGGCAAGGACCGCACGACGGCCCAGCAGCCCTTTGTACCCACCGATGTGGTGCCACCCAAGGGTGATCACAAGCCAGGAGAATATGCACGGCTCGTGCGGGAAGCAAAGAACAGCTTTGCGCGCGGCGATTTGTTTGAAGTGGTGCCAGGGCAAATGTTCTACGAACAGGTCAAGACAAAGCCTTCGGCCATAGCCCGGCGTTTGAAGGCCACCAATCCGGCGCCATACTCGTTTTACATGAACTTGGGCAGCAACGAGTTTCTGATCGGTGCGTCACCAGAAATGTTCGTGCGCGTTACCGGCAAACGGATCGAGACCTGCCCGATCTCAGGAACCATTGAGCGGGGCGCGGATGCCATCACCGATTCAGAGCAGATCCTCAAGCTGCTGAACTCGAAGAAGGATGAATCCGAATTGACCATGTGTTCGGATGTCGATCGCAACGACAAGAGCCGTGTTTGCGAGCCGGGCACAGTCCGGGTGATCGGCAGGCGTCAGATCGAAATGTATTCGCGGTTGATCCACACGGTGGACCATGTGGAAGGACGGTTGCGCGACGATATGGATGCATTTGACGGCTTTCTGTCCCACGCATGGGCCGTGACAGTTACCGGTGCGCCGAAACTCTGGGCCATGCGTTTCATTGAAAATCATGAAAAAAGCCCGCGCGCCTGGTATGGCGGCGCGATCGGCATGGTGAAGTTCAACGGCGACATGAATACCGGACTAACCTTACGGACCATCCAAATCCGCGATGGTATTGCTTCGGTTAGAGCAGGGGCGACCTTGCTGTTTGATTCAGATCCTGAAGCAGAAGAAGCTGAAACCGAACTCAAGGCATCCGCACTTTTGGCTGCCATTCGCGACAGCGCCAAAGGCAACGTGCCCAAGAGCGAGGTTGACGTTGCCAAAGTCGGTACCGGCAAGAAGATCCTGCTGGTCGATCATGAGGACAGTTTTGTGCACACATTGGCGAATTATTTCCGCCAAACCGGTGCCCATGTACGCACGGTACGTTCGCCTCTGACCGCTGATGTGTTTGACCAATATGAGCCCGATCTGGTTGTTCTTTCTCCCGGGCCTGGTACGCCATCTGATTTTGACTGCAAAAACACCATCAAGCAGGCGCGTGAGCGGGATTTACCGATTTTTGGTGTTTGCCTTGGTTTGCAGGCGCTGGCGGAGTCCTATGGCGGGTCGCTGCGCCAGCTCAATTATCCAATGCATGGCAAACCTTCACGCATCAGGGTTGATGAGCCGGGCAAGATTTTCTCGGGTCTGCCAAAGGAAATTACGGTGGGCCGCTATCATTCGATCTTTGCCGATCCGGTTCGATTGCCCGATGGATTTGAAATCACAGCTGAAACCGAAGATGGTGTGGTGATGGGTATCGAACACCGCCATGAACCTGTTGCTGCTGTTCAGTTTCATCCCGAGAGTATTATGAGCCTTGGCCACAATGCCGGCATGCGGATGATCGAAAATGTGGTTGCACATCTGACAAAGTGAGGGCGTGCCTCTTGCTTGCAATGGAGAATCTTAAACCATTTTTATCATTTGAAGTCGAATATGCGTCCTTAGAAAACAAGGGCAGCATATGTTTTTCGAACAAGTACAGGTTAACACCCTGGGGCAATGGCTTGGGCTGTTTGTGCCGACCAACCGCATCTATTTTATCTATTTGATTTCGGCGATTGTGATTGCGTTCTTTGCCTATTGGCAGATTGAGCGCGCCCATGATGAGCACGACGATGAAGATGGCCATGCGGGCGAACGCGGCGCTGTATTACCTGAGCGACCTTCGTCCTTTTTTGCTTTCGTGTTCGACCCGCGTGTTCTGCTGCATCCCTCGACGATCCAGGATGTGAAGTTTTTCTTCGTCAATGCAATTATTTATGCCGGGATCGCGACGCAGTTTCTGTTCTCGACACAGGGCGTGGCCTGGTACCTCAATCTCGGGCTGGAATCCGGCCTGGGTCCGCTGGAAGTGCCTGTGATGGACAGCGCAACAGCGTTGGTCGTTTACACAATCGTGTCGGTGCTGATGATTGATCTGGCGGTCTATATCGCGCACAGAATGATGCACAAAGTCCCGATCCTGTGGCATTTCCATGCGGTGCACCACTCAGCAGAGCAGCTTAATCCGCTAACCTTGTTCCGGATGCACCCTGTCGATCTCGCCATTACAAGCGTCACTGTCGCGATCTTCACCGGTTTTGCTTATGCAGGCCTGTTCTACATGACCGGCGAGCAGCCCCAGGAATTAACGATATGGGGACTGAACATCATTTTGATGCTGTTCTATATCTTTGGCTACAATTTGCGTCATTCGCACATATGGTTCAGTTACCCAGCCTGGGTGAGCCATATCTTTGTCAGTCCAGCGCAGCACCAGATCCATCATTCTGCTGATCCGAAGCATTTTGATAAAAATATGGGTCTGATCTTTGCATTCTGGGATGGGCTTTTCGGCACGCTTTATGTGCCCAAGGGATTTGAGAAGATCACATTCGGCTTGAACAAGGCTGAACCCAATCCGTTCAACTCAGTCGCCGATCTGTATTTCAAGCCCTTTGTAAGGGCGCGCGAGACCATGCGTGAAATGTTTGGTCATCGACTGCGCCGATTTGCCATGTATGGCGGCATGGCATCGCTTGCAGTCTGTGTCGTTTTGGCGGGCGATTACCTCGAGGGCAAACGTCCCGGCTTCAATCTACCCAGTGTAATGCTGGCAGATTTGACCTGGACCGATGCGCATCAGGCGCTTTCAAATGGCTATGAGACCGTCATCGTGCCAACGGGCGGGACCGAGCAGAACGGCCCGTTTGTAGCTTTAGGCAAGCACAATTTCATTATTGAGAAGACCGCTCAGGATATTGCGATGGCTGTTGGAAAAACCCTGGTCGCGCCGGTAATGGATTATGTGCCTGAAGGCGAATACAACCCGGTCGGCGAAAGTCACATGAATTATACCGGGACGATCAGTGTACCCGAGCCGGTGTTTGAAGACGTGCTTGAAGCAACCGCTCGTTCCTTGAAGGTGCATGGCTACAAGAACATCCTGTTCCTTGGTGAGAGCGGTGATAGCCAGGCTTCGCAGGAGCGTGTGGCGAACAGACTCCAAGCGCTTTGGGCAAGTGAGGGCATGCGCATTGCATCCATCTCGGATTATTACTACGGCAATGGCCAAGTCGACCATCTTGTTGCCAGGGGTTACAGCCGCGAGCAGATCGGCACACATGCTGGAATACGGGATACTTCTGAATTAATGTTCATCGCTGGCGATCAAGTGCGCATGGACAACACCTATTTTGCCGGACGACGCAAGATTGGATTGAATGGTGATTACACCAAGGCTTCCAGATCAATCGGTGCTGATATGATCTCGCTGAAAATTGAAGCCGGTGTTGCACAGATCAACGCCATCCTTGCCTCTGAACCAACCCGTCTGGTTGATGAAGGCGTGATTGCCAATGATCGACGTGTGCCAATCGATCCAGCCACGACGGCTGGTTTTGAATAGCATACATCCAACCAATATTCTTTTGACCTCTGAGATTCGGGCAATCAATTGCGCATGCGCAATTGTCTGAGTTTGGTGGTTTGGCTGATACTCTCCGAAATTTCGGAGGAATGGGCAAATCTCCCGTAGTATAGGGCAGGCGCGCATTGTCATTGCTGCGTACATTAGACCCACAGCAACTAAGGAGAATCCAATGACCCAGAACACCATCCTAATCACGGGCGCATCCAGCGGTATCGGGCGCACAACCGCACTGCATTTTCAAGCGCAGGGCTGGAACGTGATTGCCACCATGCGAAATCCGGACAAGGAAACCGAGCTTAACCAGCTGGACAATGTTATGGTGGTGCAGATGGATGTTACGGATGCGGCATCCATCGCATCTGCCGTCGCCGCGGGGATCGACAAGTTCAGTCAGATTGACGTGCTGCTCAACAATGCCGGATATGGCGCTTATGGTCCGCTCGAGGCGTTTCCAATGGAGAGCATTGAGAGGCAATTCGATACCAATGTCATCGGGCTGCTGGCAGTGACCAAAGCACTGCTGCCGCATTTTCGTGCCAATGCTTCCGGTACAATCATCAATGTTTCGTCGATCGGCGGTCAGATGACCTTTCCGCTTGGCACGCTGTATCACGGCACAAAGTTTGCCGTTGAAGGCCTTTCCGAAGCATTGCACTACGAACTCGAAGCATTTGGCGTGAAGGTGAAGATCATTGAACCAGGCATGATTGCAACCGATTTTGGGGGACGCTCGTTTGATTTCACCAATGATGAAAGCATGACGGAGTATCAGCCACTGATTCAAAAGCTGTTTGGCGCGTGGGGTTCCATGACCGGCTCACCACCCCAAATTGTAGCCGATGCCATTTGGCAGGCTGCCACCGACGGCACCACCACATTGCGCTATCGCGCCGGCGCTGATGCTGAAGAGCTGCTTAACAACCGGAAAGCGGCGGATGATGAGACATTCATCGGCGGAATGAAACAACAAATGGGACTGTGAACAGGCGCCTGTGATCAACTTCGATTTCTGCCGTTCAGGCCCGCTCATCTTTCGGCGAACCCATGACGACATATGATGTGATGGCGTTGACCTGCGCCAAGGTTCCCAGAATGTCTGTGTGGAATATCTTGTAGGCGGCAAGGTCCTCCACCTCCACCCGTAAAAGATATTCTTTTTCGCCAGTTATGTTGTGGCATTCGGTGACTTGGTGAGCGCTGGCGATGGATCGCTCAAATGCCTCCTGTGATCCTTTGGAGTGGTCGCCCAAGCCAACAGCGACATAGGCGACGAAATTGATGCCCCGTTTCGTCGGGCTGAGGACGGCGCGATAGCCGCTTATCACACCAGTGCGCTCCAGATCCTGAACCCGCCTGAGGCAGGCTGATGGAGACAGGCCCACGCGGCCAGCCAATTCCAGATTACTGATACGACCGTCTTTTGACAGTTCACGCAATATTCTTCGGCTTATTTGATCCAAATCGCTCATTAGTTGCGCATTATCGTGAGTTGCGCTGCAAAAAGCAACCATTGTGCACAGGTTTTGCGTCAAGGTTGTGCCATGACTTATGAACTCGTTACAGGCCTGGTGCTGTTTGCACTTGTTAGTTCCGGCACGCCGGGCCCAAACAATATGATGCTGATGGCGTCAGGTGCCAATTTTGGCTTCAGGCGCTCCATGCCACATATGCTCGGGATCGCGATCGGCTTCAC
>CAJHZC010000167.1_pt1 | contig 35853 bp, 39 predicted proteins | sample 9198911 | NCBI WGS metagenome assembly CAJHZC01 (sample SAMEA7708336, study PRJEB35096) | sediment metagenome | biome: marine neritic benthic zone biome [ENVO:01000025]; feature: sediment [ENVO:00002007]; material: shallow marine sediment [ENVO:03000034] sea grass bed [ENVO_01000059] ...
AATTTCCGTATTGTTCGCGGAACTGTTCGAGCGCTTCAACAGTACCGACCGCCAAAGCTTCCTCACAGGCTGCTTCGGCCGCCGCGATTTGTTCTTCAAGGGTTTGTGCATGAGCAGCTTGCGTGAAAGACAGACCCAGCACCAATGCCGAGGGCAGCAATACCATTCTTAGATTCTTGTTCATGAGTTTCACTCCTTTTTTTTATAATTGGATTCGTCGAAGCTTCCGCTTGTTCTTACTCCGCCGCCAAGTCCGGCCACACCGCAGCACGTCTCGGTTTTGTCGTATTGGCAATGCAATCGTCGATTTCACCATGATATCTTTGTGCGATTGAACGGGCCATTTCTGCGACTTCGTCAGGCAAAATTCCGTCATAGCAAAGAGCGCCGACAGCGCGTTCCAGCTTCCAATGTTCATTATCCATGATCGATCCTTATTGTCTCACAATCTCTGCATGGTGGTCCTTGCAATCCAAGAAATTGCACTTAGATTTGTGATCTTATATATATGAAATTTCAGATATATTATTGACGCAAATCAATTTTTGGAAAGCAGTGCTTGTAGCAACAGTTGTTGGTAGATGAGTGAATTTCGGAGCGATTGTGTTTCAGGCTCAGCATCCATTTACTAAAATAGAATTTCTGCGTAGATCGCGTTCCGTGGTCTTGCAGTCGCACTTTTTCACAACCACCTAATCCAAAGGCAGTCTAACGAATACTCTGAATAGCGATGCACGGCACCGAATGTCCGGTTTGGGCAGCTCGAAGTTGACATTCGGCACACCGCGCGAGGAAAAGCTTCCTCCGATCTTCTCGGAGGAAGTGCTAATCAGTTCGGCTGCCGAACGACGGCGATGATCTATTCCTGGATGGACTGGATGTAATAGGTTAAAGCGAGCATCCTTGATTCAACCAAGTTCTTAGCACTCACTCCAGGATGTATCTGTTTCGGCAAGGCCTCTTCCATGAAGACTGCCCCCCAAACAGGCATCATTGACGTGCCGTGAGCTGCAAGAGAACCGGTTGAGATTGAGTCCCAGACAATTCCAAACGGATAAGAGCCATCGTTGCCGGCGGCAAGTTTTCGAAGATCGGTCGGCTTTGGTTCAATGTATACGGCAACAGGACCGTCACCAGCTCCTTCCGCACCATGACATGACGCACAATTTTGCTGAAACAGCGTCTGTCCAAACTCGATTGACTGCGCATGCGCGAGCCCGGACCCGAAGATGGTTGCAGCCGCTGAAACGGCGAGTACCTTTGATAGCGAGTTCATAGTCACCTCCTCTTTTCCATATCCTGACATAACCACAATACCTTGCTGTATAGTCCCGGTTTCGCATTGACGTGCGTCAATCACCGGCAGCGGGGGGTAGGGAGATGTCCGCTCAGATCGGACGTTCGCTGTGTGTAGTTCGAACGGCGGTTAAGGGCCGAAAGCGGACTCCAGTTGAGTTCGCCTTTGAACGGCCGCTTTGCGGACAAAGCGGACATACAACCACGCCTCGTGCGGATGATTTAGGCAGGTCTGCCGAGTGCTAAGAAATGGTTTGCTTGGCCATCCAGTTCCATCATCCATCGCAGCAAAAACCATCAAGTTGCTTTGACAGTGTCCGTCCCTCGGGCAAGAGGTGATAGACCCCGCACCATTGAAAGATATGATTGATGCTTTACAAAATACCTCAGACCTAAACCTCAAGTTGGAGCGTGCGCATGGATTTTCTAACAGACAAGTTCCTCGTTCCGACCACCCGCTTTGACGGGCCTGTGCTGGTTACTGGCGCTGGTGGTTGCATTGGCGCGTGGGTGCTTGCCATCCTCAGCCGCTCAGGTGTTCCCTGCGTAGCCGCCGATTTACAGGACAACCGAACACGACCCTCACTTATTATGGAGCCAGATGCAGCGGAAGATTTGACGTGGGAGATCTGCGACGTCGCTAACGCTGTCCAACTTGGCGACATCGTGCGAAAACACAACATTCGGGGGATCATTCACCTTGCCGGCCTGCAAGTGCCTTTTTGCGCTGCGAACCCGGCCCTTGGCGCAAGGGTCAATGTGGAAGGCACCATCAACGTCCTGCAATCTGCGCGCGAAACCGGTATCCGACGCACCGCCTATGCATCATCGGTTGCCGCCCTCGCCATGCCGCCCGGTGGGCCGTACAAGGAAACGCTATACGGAGCCTATAAGCTCGCCAATGAGCACAGCGCCTTTGTTTACTGGACAGATTGGGAGGTGCCATCTGTCGGCATTCGCCCCAATGTCGTCTATGGCATTGCTCGCGATCAAGGCATGAGTTCGCGCAACACGCTGGCCATTCAGGCTGCCGCAATGGGTCTACCATTCGACATTCCCTATAATGGCAAATACAGCTGGCTTTATGCGGGTGAAGCAGCCGCGGCATTCATTGCAGCTGTTAGCCAGGATGGGTCCGGCGCACCGGTGTTTGACCTGAATGGCACTTGCGACACCATCGAAAATGGGCTGGCGATTTTGAGTAAGTTGGAAAATGGGGCGCAGGTCAGCACCTCGGGCGGCCCGTTTCCCTTTCCACCCGATCTCGATGACGCGCCTTTGCGAGCGCATGTGCCCGACTATCCATCGATTAGTCTGCAGGAGGGGATCAAAGACACTCACCGAGCTTTCAAGGTGCTTATTGAAAGCGGGCAATTAACCGACATGCCGGGATAGGGAAATGCCCACTGACGGCTGTCTTTGCACTAATGTCAGCTTTGCGGACAAATTTGACGCGCAAATACCAATGCGACGCTGTCCTGATAAAGTCCTTTACCTGGCCGGCAAACCAAGTTTCAATTAAGCGCGATTGATATTGCTCACTTTTCCAGATTGTCGCAAGCTGAATGGATGAGTTGCAGAATATTGGAACATTCCAATGACACTGCCACGCTGGTGATCAAACCGATTGATATTCGAGAGGAGGAATCCGTTATGCAGATCACCTGGTATGGTCAGGCTAGCTTCGGCATCGAAAGCGAGACTGGGATACGGATCGTGACAGATCCATATGATCCTCAGAAGGCAGGCTTCAAACCATTTCCCGATCCCGCAGATGTCGTAATCAAGTCCAGCAGCAACGACGATTTTCACGACAATGATCATCTTGTTCCAAAAAAAGAGGGCGCTGCGGTTATCGACGCGCTGCCAGTAGCGCTGGAAGGCGGCAAGATCGCGTCACACGGGATCACCTTCAAGGCGATTGAAGCTATGGAACATTCAAAGCACCCATCTCGCGATCCGGACCAAAATGCCATGTATCGCTTCAACATTGATGGCATCGAGATTGGCCATATGGGTGATATGGGGAATAACTTTTCCGATGCACAGATGTCATTTTTCAAGGGAATTGATGTGCTCCTGGGCCACGCTGGTGGTTACCCGGTAATCTCACTCGAAGAACTGAACCGTGTCAGCGATGAGGTGAACCCCAAACTCGTCATTCCGATGCATTTCCGTACGCTATGCTACATACCTTGCAATATGCATTTCATCTCGGAGTTTGTGAAAAGCTTTGGCGAAGAGCGGGTCGACTTTGCGTGCAAAAGCACCGCAGCACTGTCTATTGCTGATTTGCCTTCGGAAACAAGGGCGTTGGTTCTGGACTACCATTAGTCCGGCAAGCGCTGTTGGCATTCGAGGGACGGTAGACCGAGCCACTGATGCGCAGAACTGATCAATTGTGACAAGGTCCGCTATGAGGACTTTGCTGCCGCTAACTAGCTCTGTTGTTCCCAATTAAACAATTACAATCCAAACAGCGTGGCAAGCCATATAGATCACGATCACAGATCCGATGGTGTAGAAGGTCGCCCGAACTTCGTGTGTGCGTTTCGTCGCGTACGCCCAGAAGTGAACAAGGCGTGTCATGACAAATCCGTACATCAGCATTTGTGCTAGCCATTCAGCAGGATTGACCGCCACAAATAACAGACCGGCCAACCAGAATGCCGGCACGTTCTCAAGATCGTTTCTGTGCATCCGGCGGGACCGATCAACGTATTCATTGACCTCAATCTGCGATGGATCCGGGGATCTATTGATCAGACCTTGTTGTAGATCCTCGGGGCTCGCATAACCCGCGCCGACTTTCATCATGCGGTGCACAGTCATCCAGCCTTGCCCCATAACCTTGAGGACCATGATTGCTGAGGCAATCAAGTAGGTAACGAAGACAGGGTTATCCAAAGTCAATGCAGTCATCGGTTCACCTTCCTTTACGTTCGCCGTGTCAGCGGATTATGTCTTTACTTACCGTCGGTAAGTGAGTAACCTACCACCGGTAAGTAGTCAAGGGTTATGTGCATGCTTCAAGAAAACACGAAAGACCAGATCCTAAAGATCGCCCGTGATCTTCTCGCATCGGACGGGCTAACTGCAGTTTCCTTCGATGCGATTGCGCGCCGCCTTGGGCGGACCAAACAGGCAGTGCTGTATTGGTACCCAACCAAGCATGACCTGCTGGCTGCAATGTTTCTGCCATCGCTGGAAGCAGAGGCAGAGACGGCGATGCAATCGGTATGCAATACATCCGAGGCCAACGAGGCAATTGCCGCATTTGTGAGAGCAGTCGCAGAGTTTCATTTTAATGACCTCGACCGTTTTCGAATGATGTATCTTTTACCTCAGACGATTAAGCCAAGCACCAGTGACCCTCACAGTGTCGAGCTTCTGGCGAAGGTGCATCCTGTAACCGACAAGATGTATGGCGCTCTTGCAGACAAGCTCGACGGCATGCCGGATACGGCGCGTCAGGAAGCATTTGCAATCCACTCAGCGGTACTAGGAATGGTTCTCATGTTCGGCCTTGCCGACAGTCTTAGAGATCCCTTAAAGCACAGCAAAGCCCAAATGGTTGACGCACTGATCACTTCTCTCAAATACAAGTAGGAATCTTTTGTACCGGTATCGGAAAGTCCACTTTGGGCTTAGAGCCGACGTTCAGAAACTACCCAGACGGATGATCTCGGGAGACATGCCGAGTTATTCGCTGGATTTTTGGTGCGCCAACCAGACGAACCACGCACCACACAGAACGTCAAGTTCCCCGACAGTGTTTACGGGACCATGTCAAGCTTGCAGCAAACATGAATCGTACGGAGATCGTAGTGTCTGAGCCAGGTAGTCCATCACCAATCGAATACGCTTGTTATGGCGCACATCCGCATGACATGCGAGCCAGAGTTCATAGTGTGGCACGGGTAAATCAGGCAATACTTGTACAATCGTAGGCCACTGCGTCGCCATCCCAGTATGCAATGGGCCAACGCCAATGCCTGATCGAACAGCATTGATTGATGCAACGTCATTGTCGCAGCGAAATGCAAAGTCGCTTGGTACTAGTTCAATGCCAGCCGCCTTGTATGCAGCAATCATCGACGGATTGCGATCATGGCCAATCAATACATGCCGCCTCAGGTCTTCGATTGAATTGGGCGCGGGGCACCGTGCGAGATAACTCTCATCAGCAAACAATCCCATGGGCAGTTCGGTCACTTTCCGAGCTACCAAATCATTTTGCAACGGTCGAAACATGCGGATTGCTATGTCCGCGTCCCGCTGAAGCAAGTTCGAGGCTTCGTTACTTACATCAATTTCGATCTCGATCTCTGGGTGTTCGTTCATGAAACCAGCAACAATACCGGGAAGAAGAAGTGTGCCAAATATTTGGTTGGCGGATAGCCTGACCACGCCCTCGATTTTTTCTTCCAGTCCGCTTGCGACGCGCTCAAATTCAATAGCTTGGTTCATAAACTCGCCGGCAGCAGTCACCAGATCGGCACCTTTCTCCGTCAGGCGCATTCCCTCCCTGCCTCTAATGAATAGACTAAGCCCCAACGTGTCTTCCAATAGATCGATATGACGTCCCACTGTGGGTTGTGTGAGCCCCAGATGCTGTGACGCTGCTAGCAAGGAACCATGTTTGACCACGGCATGGAAAGTACGAATGTGATCAAGAGAAAAGTACATGAATCGCTTTCTATACGTTTTTATATATTTACTATGATAATTTTGCCAATTTATCAATGCAATCGCATAGTTCATGTTGGGTTCAGTTCAAACCAAACAGGTCTTCTGACCAAAAGCAAAGGAAACAAACCCATGTCGATACTCAAAAAAACAACTTCAATTGCCGCAATCGCTCTTGTCGCAGCTTATGGAATTGGCCTTTTCGCAGGCCCATCAATCAGCACAGAAATCGAAATCGCTGCCCCAGCTAATGTCGTCTGGGAGGAGCTGACCGATGGCGGCGACTACCCAGACTGGAATCCCTTCGTCAAGCATCTTTCAGGCGATATTACTGTGGGCAACCATCTCAATGTCACCGTCCAATCAGAGGGCAATGAACCAATGGATTTCACACCAGAGGTCTTGGTCGCCGACAAAGATGCTGAATTTCGTTGGGTCGGGCGATTGGGTTTTAAAGGCATCTTTGACGGTGAACACTATTTCATCCTTGAGGAAACCGCCAAAGGCACAACCCTGCTGCGCCATGGCGAAAGCTTCAAAGGCATTCTGGGCTATCCACTACTCGCACTCATCCGGGAAGATACAGAGAGTGGATTCAAAGCGATGAACCAAGCCCTGAAGGAACGCGCAGAGACAAAAATCTGAAGAAAAAAGAACTCGCACCGGTCTCTAAAAAGAGACCGGCGCATTTCAAATAAACACCTTGAAGCCAAAGCAATTCACGAAGGAACATCCCATGAAAAGTGATGAAAGACTTCCATCCCAAAAGCAATCAAATGGATATGCGGTGGGCGGTGTTCGTCAAGCGCTTCGCGTTGAGGGCTTGGCCGTTGTTGTTGCCAGTCTGACTGCATTTTGGCAGCTGGACGGTAACTGGTGGTGGTTCTTTGGACTTCTATTGTGGCCCGATCTGGCTTTCTTCGCATATATTAGAAATCCCAATTTTGGAGCTCGAGTTTACAATATTTTCCACTCCTACTCTGGGCCTTTGCTACTAGGACTCATCGGTATTTGGACAAGTCAGTCAGCAATTGTCTTGTTTGCCATTATTTGGATGTCTCACATTGGTGTGGATCGATTAGCTGGGTATGGGTTAAAGTATCCCTCCAGTCCCGATGTCACTCATCTTGGGACTAAAGGAGCTGCTAAGAAATGATTGCTCTCAGCTTAGCTGACGTAGACCTGCATATTTGACTAATTCCGAGCTTTACTTTCACACTGACGAAAGACCGCTGAGCGGACAATGCTGGCTCCTGCCCTAAGCTGCTCTTGCCTCAAAGACTGTTCGTGTTGTGACGACGCAAGGCAATCCATGCAGTCCCGCCCCATGTGACTGCTAATAAGCCCCCTGCTTCGGAAACAAAATGGGGACTGAATTCGGTTTGGCTGGTTACCTCCATGAAGAAGCCGTGTGTGAAGGCGTTCTGCGCTCCGTGTAACACCACTGCTGGCCAGATGCTCTTGGACCGCAATGTAATCCAAGCCAAAAGAACGCCGGCGCTGGTCAGTATGATTGTGAATACTGGAATAGCGAATAGTGGGCTGACCAAATTCAATCCGGTCACATCAGTCGAAAGCAAAATCAAAGGCCAGTGCCATACAGCCCAGATCAATCCCGTGACCAAGGCGACGGTCCTGAAGTGATACGATTTTGCCAATTCAGTAACAAGAAATGCGCGCCACCCCAATTCTTCGCCGACCGCAAAGAGCGCGGTGGCCAAAAATATGGGACCTGCAGCGGTTGCAAATGTACTCAGTATGGTCGACGCCCCACCATTCTTAAACCCGCTCGCTACGACCCAGTATGCCAGGAACGCAGATCCACTAATGCCGAATGGTAGAAGATATGAGATGGGTATCCAGCGCAGAGATGGAAATCCGAGCTGAAGACCCGACAGATTCCGCTGCATAACCAGTTTTGTGATAATGGCAGCTGCCGCAGGAGCGCCCAGTAAAAAGATGTTTGTCTCGTCTGTAATGCTAAGCAGCAAATAGCCTGCAAGAGACATCGCTACGGTGAGGAGAGCGAAGAGTCTTATCTGATGCCAGCTTGTTTTTTCATCCGACATATTGCGTAATTCCCAACCCGGCTCAATATCAGATGTAGCCGCCTGCAACCGCAATCGCACCAAAAATGACGAAGGTTCCTTCAAATCCGTGTAATATCACTGCGAACCACATGCTACGAAAGCGTTTCACCGGCAGAGTCCAAGCCAAGCCTCCGACAATGAATCCGAGCATCATTGTTGGCCGGTGCAGATGATAGAGCGCAAACAGTGCGGAATTTGCAACCCAATCCCAACGCCCAAAAACACCCTGCATCTTGGGCAGCAGAACACCTCGAAACAATAGCTCTTCGCCCAGCAGATAGTTGAACAGGCAAGAGATCAATGCCACGCCCACAAGCCACCATGCGCCTTCCAATTCTGGAACAGCAAGATCAGCGAGATCTAGCACTGGAAGTTCTGCAAGCTTGGGAAGCGGGTACAAAATCACCTGCCCGATGACGCCGGCAATTGGCGACATTTCTATGGCCGCGTAGAACAGAAATGCAGGGATTAGCCACCAAAAAAGCCGGTAGTTGACCTCACCAGTTTTTGGATCTTGGGGTGCCTGTAACCAGATGCGCGATTTAATCGCAGACCAGGTGAAGTGATCCAGTTCCTGATAAAGCAAAGTCACTGAAACGATGAATTGCCAAACCATGCCGCCAATCAGCAGGTACCAGGCAGCGAGCAGATAGTTCACCGAGCCAGATGGGGCGATCAATGGCGCGACAACGAAAGCCAAGATCGGCATGGGGAAAGCCACAATCGCCCAAATGGCCAATATTTTAATGAGACTGTATTGGGTATTGTCCAACACGTCTTCGGTATGGGTCATTTGCGTCATTGCTCAAGGACCTGGTTTTTGATTTCGATCATGGCCTCAGTCCAGGCATCAGGTTTGTCGAACATGACCATGTGCGCAGCCTCATCGATCGCGGTGAAGCTCTTCTGCGGCGCTTGCACGAACTCAAAATACTCTCGTGCTAAATCGGCCGGTGTATTATGGTCATCAGCACCCACGATGAAGTGGACGGGGATATCGACTAATGGATGCGATTTGAACAAATCATAGTTGCCGACGATCTCTGGAACCTCAACCCCACGGCTCGAAAGCTCCAGACCGGGCATGTATTTCTGGATATCTTCATTTGAGTAGTAAGGGCTTTGCCCACTGAGCGCGTAGTCCAGGTACTTCGGACCGAGGCCTTCTGTGTGATAGTCACCGCCTCGATAATAATCCAATACTTCTTTTTGAACTGCCAAGTCGGCCTCGTTTAGCGCATCGAATGGTTCGATTGCCTGAAGGCGCTTGAGAACTTCATCGTGATTGTTTGCTGTCGCCTGCTCAACTGCCCACTCATATCCCATGTTCAAACTGCGGTGCCAGTGCACACGTTCAGAGGTCGGTATGAAGGCATGAAAGCGAGAACTGTCTTCGGCAATGACCATGAAGCCCAGCGCGCTGCCCCATGATTGACCCGTCAAAAAAATCTTCTCTTTGCCGAACCACTTCTGAAGGTGGGCGGTGAGTTCCAATGTATCTGAGACAAACTTTTCTGGTCGCACATCTTCGACCGTCAAATCCGGGGAGAAAGACTTTCCAGCGCCGCGTTGGTCCCAGTGAACAATGGTAAAGTGCTCTTCCAGTTCTGCCGTTTGAAACAGATCGACCCATGGCATGATAGCGCCGCCCGGGCCGCCATGCAAAAAAAGCAGCACGGGGTTTTCATGAGACTGACCGCGTACCAATATCCATTGATCGACGCCGCCCAGTCTCACCTTCTGCATCTCGACGATGCCGCCTTCCACAATCTCGCCCTGACTATTCAACACCGGCGGCAATTTGCTGTGTTCTGCCGCAGGCGCAGACAGCAGAAAAATCGCGCCAAGCGCAATAACAACACCAAACAGTGAAATTGGCTGTCTGATGCGTTTCATGAACTTGTAGTCAAACATGGGATTCTCCAATTCAAAAACGGGGCAAAATCTAGAATTTATTAGACTGACGGTGCAGCTGGGCGCCTGATGCGACATCAGAAACTGAATTGCCAAAGCGGCTTGGGTTCAGATCAAAAGTGCCCTTGACACCGTAAACTTTACGCCGTAAAGCACACAACACTTTACACTGTCAAGGGGCTATGCCAAAAAAGTTCATGATCAAAAAACCAGACAATCAACAACACCACGGTAATCTCAAGGAAGCTCTAGTCCTCGCTGGAATGCAATTGCTGGAAGACGAAGGCCTCGATGCGCTGACACTTCGCCGCTGTGCAGCCCTGGCCGGGGTATCGCACGCGGCACCTGCACATCACTTCGATGGGCTTAAAGGTTTGAAGACCGCAATAGCGGTGCGCGGCTACGCTATATTTGAGCAAATGATGAAGGATGGAGTAGCATCCGCGGGAACTGACCGCAGGGATCAAGCCGTCGGGTTGTGCCGCGGATACATCAGGTTTGCGACCGAGCATAACGCTCTATTCAATCTGATCTTCGACAGTCCGGAGAAATTTATTCGGGATGAAGAATGGATCAGAGCAAGCTCGAGCGCCCGGCAAGTCTTGAATGACATGGCCTCTCATTTCGTTCACGGGCCGGGAGGACACTCAGCCACAGAGGTTGCGCTATTTTCGCTCGCGCATGGGTACTCCAAACTGATCGAAATCGGTCGTGTCGTCCCTGGAAGCGGTGATGGGCGAGATGTAGGCTTTGAAGATGTGGTTCGTTTCCTGGAGCTCGAAGCAAAGCCCGAGTGAGCACATTACAGGGCACTGCCAGAGTAAAGTCTATTACTTGGCTTGTGTTCCAAAGTGACATTTCAGCGCCATTGAAATTGCTCACTTTTTCAAATTGTCGTAAGCCGGTCGAACAAATCACAGTGTATTCATAATTTTGCTCCGACAGTACCCACAATAAGGGTACAGCTAGCTAGCTGACCTTAAACCACGTATTCATACCGGCAGCAGCATGTTCCAGCATATGGCAATGCAACAGCCATTTTCCTTTATTGTCAGCTACAAATGCAATCCTTGTTGTTTGCTCAGGTCCAATGAGGAAGGTGTCACGCCACATCTCACCTTCATCAACTTCAGCGCCCGAACGGCTCAGTATTTTGAAGTGGTGGCCATGGACATGCATGGCGTGAACCCAACCGGTGCGATTGATCGTTTCAACAATAACCGTGTCTCCCTGCACCACATTAAAGAACGGATCTTCAGCAAGGTTCGCAACGCCATTGAACGCCCAGCTTTGACCAGTGGTTCTGTATTCTTCTCCTTCGAGTTTCTTGCCATTATATACGATGTCCACAAAGCCGCCCATCGCACCTCCTGCCATATCGAGTGTGAACGTTTTAGCGTTGGCGAGATCGGGTTCCGGCAACTTGTTTGATGCAAGTTTAACCGACTTGGAAGTGGCAGTACCCTCCCCGTCCACTTTGAAACCGATCATTGGAAACGGTTCACCGCGCGAGATTTCCTCAATTGCAAAATCAGCATCGGGCTCGATCAGCAGATCGACGCGTTGTGCGGGTCCAATCAGAAGCGGCGAGTAATTCAGGGTTCTGGGTTCAGGCAATGGCTGCCCATCAAAGGCAATGCCCTTTGCTCCGAAACGGTTCGGATCGATCTCAAATACCCGGGCGTTGGCTGCATTGATGAGCCGCAGACGATATTGCTCGTTTCGTACCAGATTCATTGTAGGTATGGGTGCGCCATTGACTGTCAGCCAATTACCAAGCCTACCGGCATGGCTCCAATCCATAAGCGAACCGAGACTCGCAAGATCAATCGCCCCCTCGCCGGCTAATCGCCAGTCGTCAATCACCAATGTCAGGTCATGGTCCCTATCAAAAGGCGGGTTTTTCTCATCGATGATCAGAGGCCCATACAAGCCCCTGGCCACCTGGTTCCAGCTCTTGTTATGCGCATGGTACCAATAAGTCCCCGCATCGGGCGCAACAAAATCATAAACAAAGCTGTTTCCCGGTTGGACTGGTTCCTGCGTCAAACCTGAAACACCGTCCATGGCATTTTCGATTCGAATGCCGTGCCAATGCACCGAAGTCGGTTCTTCCAGATTGTTGAAAAAGCGCACTTGCACGCGCTCTCCTTGAGTGACGCGGATCTCTGGTCCTGGTGCCCGACCATTATAGGTCCACAGATCAGACTCTACACCATCAGGTCGATATAGGCGCTGTTTTGATTGACCAGCGGTCAAATCAAAATATCCATCTTTCGTTTTTGCACTCGATGGTGTTGGCACATCCGCAGTTGATACCAGACCCACCGCACCGACGATAAAGGCTCGCCTACTTATCATTCGTTTCGCTCCAGTACATAGGTTGCAATAGCTGTAAGATGATCATCCCATAGAAACGACGTACCATCACGAACCACTTCGCCCATCGACCCACCAAATGCGTCGCCATCTGGCAAGATCAGTGTTTTCGATGCATATTTAAGGCTGCTTATGGTCCAATTTTTTTCCATTAGCGCTTCGCTGGGTACTGTCAGAGCAGAAATCATGAATACTTCTAAAGTCGTTTGTTCGGCTTGGGGAGATCTGAAGAAGTGAGCAATTCAGATGGCGCCGATTTGTCACTTTGGCACACAAGCCAAGTAGAAACTTTTGCTCTGACAGTGCCAGATGAATCATTCACCCTCACTTGAACCCGTCAAGTTGCTCTGACATTACCGTTAGATGAGTTTTGCCCATCTCAACTCAGTTTGATTCATGTTTCAAAAACTCTATCAAATCTGCGCGGTCCTGCTGGCCAACAATACGTTGCATCGGCATTTTACTTCCCGGAATATAGTGGTCAGGGCCCAGTTCAAAAAGCTTACCGATGGTCTCTTCGTTCCAGACAATGTCAGAGCTATTCAAAATGTCAGAATAGCTATAATTCTCAATCGTTCCAGCACTGCGGCCAAAAATCTTGAACAACGTCGGTCCGGCTTTTCGGCCGCCATCGGCCGTAAGAGAATGGCAAATTGAACACTTTCGTGCAAACTGCCGTTCGCCATTGCTCATCTTGGCCGGATCGCGCAGAAATGCAGGCTTCGTGTCGGCCATCGGGTCAAACTCAGCCAGACTGTCAATTGGCCATGCATACACAATATTTTCTATCCCGCCGGCAAGCACTGTTTTACCATCTGGCGAAAAATCCAGTGCCCAGATCGGGCCCCTTATCGCAGCCTTGAAATCCCGTTCAATGCGCCACGTTTCCACATCGATTATCGTGATGAATCCTTCCCCATCGCCAACAGCGAGCCGCCTGCCGTTCGCATCTTGCGCCAGCGCCAAAATCGGTCGGCGATCGAGCGAAAAATCGCCAATCTGTTCACTTGATTTAATATCGATAACCCTTGTAGCGCCGTCGACAGCTCCATAGGCTAGCCAACTCTCCGCACCGTCAGCGTCATTCCCTCCCAGAATTATCTTGTTGACACCAAAACCGTTTCGCACAAGCGTCCGCTTTTCAGCGCGCGTTTCAACATCCCACAAGCGCACCGTTCCATCGACCGAGGCTGAATAGAGTGTGGAACCATCACCGGAGAAGGCCAATGAACTGACGCCGGCCCGGTGCCCATTCAGAAAAACGGGTTCGCCCTCCTCCACAGGCCATAGACCAATGCTTCCGTCCCAACTGGCCGATGCGACGAGCATCTTGTCCGGGGATATGGCCAATTCCATGACCTTTCCGGTATGGCCCTCGAGACTCGTATGCCTTCCGCTCTGACGGTCCCATATAATGATCTTATTGTCATCTCCGGCGGAAACCACACGATGGACATCAATGAATTCGACCACATTGACGGCAGCATCATGCCCCTCAAGCCATTTGGGATTGCGCCCGGTCCACAGCCCGACGGAATTGTCAAAGCTGGCTGACGCGATCTGTCCGCTGTCAACAGAAACAGCAATGTCCATGATTGGCCCGCCATGACCTTTCAGTGTAAAGAATTCGGCCGTTTGAGCCACCGCCGATCCCGTTTGTTGCACGATGAGGAAAATTAATAGCAGTATGACTGCGCGATTAAGCAGGCGTTCGGCAGTATCCTTAGCTATGCTGGACTTTATACCTTGCACTTTCATTCCGCTCAGTGCTCCAACCGGTGGCTCAATCGTTCCGATTTATTTTCCAGATACAGCCGCTTCCGCATCAGTCACGTCCGCCACCGCAGTCTCCACTTCTTCGACCCACAGGCTGTGATGTTCTCGGGCCCATTGTTCTTCGACCTCTCCGGAACCCATGGCATCGAACGCGCCTTCCATGCCGATCGAGCCGATATAAATATGGGCCAGTATGATCGCCATCAGAACGAATGACACGGATGCGTGCCACAATTGGGCAAACTGCATTTCTTCATGGGGCGCGAGTTGCGTTGGAAGCTCCCCAAAACCGATGGATTGCGGAATGCCGGTCGTGTTCAAGGCAGAGAAAGTTTTGGCGAACATGGGAAGTTCGAATGGCATGAGCAGCGAAAGGCCAGATGCAGAAATAGAAGCTCCGAAGATGATCACCGACCAAAAGATCAACTTTTGTCCGGCGTTGAACTTCTTGGCTGGTGGGTGACTGTGTTTGGAGAAAAGGCCTCCAGCTTTAAGCAACCAGTTGATATCAGTCCGATCCGGCAAATTATGCACGACCCACATCACAAATATCATTACCAAACCCAGCATAAATGCCCAGGAGATGCTGTTGTGGATCCATTTCGAAACGTACGCAATATCGGCGTAAACCTCTTTTCCAACCAACGGTATGAGGCCCATGCGTCCAAACAAAACGATCAAACCCGTGATACCCAGGACTATGAATGAACTGGCCAGCAGCCAGTGACCGAACCGCTCAATAGCCTTGAAACGGGTAATTGTCCGTCCCGTCTTTTCTCCTTCGATCCGTATACGACCGCGTATAAGGAAGAAAATCGCTAATGCAACAATGGTGCCGAGCAACAGATAGCCGCCATTTTTAGCAAGCGGTCCCTTGCGCAATTCAAGCCAGCGCATGCCACCATCCTGCATCAGCACCGTTGCGGGAAGCCCGCCTGAAGAAACCGTTACATCAGCCGATCCGTAACGTAGTGCACGCCAGACTTCAGCATCTGAAGTACCCCCCAGCGTTCCAAGTTGAGTAGAGATACTGGTTGCCGAATCCGGATCACCAGTAGCGTTGCGTCTGAACTGGTCATCAATCTTTCCGCCGCGCTGGCGCATAAGGATATCTTCAAGAGTTTGCGCTCCGCCCGTCGCCGAGCGTTCGGTCTGCACCGTTTCAGCCACTTCCTGAGCGAATGCCTGAACCAGCAACCCAATCATGAATACAAGCGTAACGATCAGCCTTGTCATAGTTGGAATCTCTTTGGTTCTGAATTCATCTTTAATTGTAGCAAGGGCGGCCTTAAGCCGCCCCGCATGTTGTTCTGTTTAAATTCCAGGCATCAAATACCAAGTGAAGCCGTCCCGCGACGGATCAACCGCCCTTCTGGTCGTAGGCAGTTCCCCAACCCCAAGCACCGGATCCAAAGCCACGTGCAACGACGCGCTCGCGATAAATGCCCGATACCACATCGCCGTCACCGGCAAGTAGGGCCTTGGTGGAACACATCTCCGCACAAATCGGCAGCTTGCCCTCCGCAATGCGGTTGCGACCGTATTTCTGGAATTCGGCTTGCGAATTGGCTTCTTCCGGGCCACCGGCACAGAAGGTACATTTGTCCATCTTTCCGCGAGATCCGAAATTACCCGCTTGTGGGAACTGCGGCGCGCCAAACGGGCACGCATAAAAGCAATATCCGCAGCCTATACATAGGTCCTTGGAGTGCAGAACCACCCCGTCGTCGGTCTGGTAGAAGCAATCAACCGGGCAGACCGCCATGCAGGGTGCATCCGAGCAGTGCATGCAAGCGACCGATATTGATCGTTCGCCTGGCTTGCCATCGTTGATCGTCACAACGCGGCGACGATTGATACCCCAGGGCACCTCATGTTCGTTTTTGCACGCTGTCACGCATGCATTACATTCGATGCAACGTTCAGCATCACAAAGAAATTTCGCTCTTGCCATCGTGATATCTCCTTATGCTGCCCAAATTTTGCAGAGAGTGGCTTTAGTCTCCTGCATCTGTGTTACCGAATCATAGCCGTAGGTTTGCGCCGTGTTGGTACTCTCACCCAGCACATAGGGATCGGCACCCGCGGGATATTTATCCCTCAGGTCCGCACCCTCGAAATGGCCGCCGAAATGGAACGGCATGAAAGCGACGCCTTCGCCTACCCTCTCGGTTACCATCGCCATGACTTTGACCTTGGCTCCCTCGGGACCTTCGACCCAGACTTGTTCGCCGTCGCGAATGCCAAGATTATTGGCATCACGGGTGTTGACCTCGACAAACATGTCTTGCTGCAATTCTGCAAGCCATGGATTCGAGCGGCTCTCGTCACCTCCACCTTCATATTCAACCAAGCGCCCAGATGTGAGAATGATTGGGTAGTCTTTCGAGAAATCATTCTTCTGGATTGACGCGTAAAGAGTTGGCAAGCGGTAGAACTTGCGGTCCTCATAGGTCGGATAGTCGGCCACAAGATCGCGGCGCGGCGTGTAGAGAGGTTCGCGATGCAACGGCACCGGATCCGGGAACGTCCAAACCACAGCACGCGCCTTTGCGTTACCAAAAGGCGCGCATCCGTGTTTGATAGCAACTCTTTGGATTCCGCCTGACAGGTCGGTCTTCCAGTTGGTTTTTTCAGCGGCGACCGCATCAATTGAAGCACGTTCGCTGTCGGTTAAATCACCGTCCCAACCCAGATCCATCAGCATCTGCATCGTAAATTCGGGATAACCGTCCTGGATTTCAGCACCAGGATTGGATACTCCTTCGGCGAGCAAATTGTCACCATCGCGCTCCACGCCGAAACGCGCCCGGAAGCAAAGGCCGCCCTCGGCCACCGGTTTGGACATGTCATATAGGTTCGGCGTACCTGGATGACCCATTTCGGGCGTTCCCCAACAAGGCCAGGGCATACCATAATATTCGCCGTCATTCGGTCCGCCGACGGCTTGCAGGGTCGTCCTGTCAAATGTGTACTGGTTGGCCATGTGCGATTTGATTCGCTCAGGTGACTGGCCGGTATAGCCTATCGTCCAAAGGCCACGGTTCAACTCGCGTGTGATATCCTCAACATTCGGCTCGTCGCCATCCATTGCGATATTGCGGAAAAGCCGGTCATGCCAACCAAACTTCTTGGCAAACATCGAAATGATGGTGTGGTCTGGCAGGCTCTCAAAAAGCGGATCGACTACTTTGTCACGCCATTGCAGCGAGCGGTTCGATGCGGTTACCGAACCACGCGTCTCGAACTGGGTCGATGCCGGTAACAAGTAAACGCCGTCGGTACGGTCGTGAAGCACGGCAGAAACGGTAGGATACGGATCAATTACGACCAGCATATCCAGCTTTTCCATCGCTGTCTTCATTTCCTTCATCCGGGTCTGGGAGTTCGGGGCGTGACCCCAAAGTACCATCGCGCGAACCGCATTCGGTTGGTCAGTGTTTGCAGGATCTTCGAGCACGCCATCAATCCATCGGCTGACTGGAATACCGGTGAGATTCATCAGATTCTTGTCCTTGCCGTCCTTGTCCTTGACCGTAGCAAACTGGCCCTTCATCCAATCAAGGTCTTCTTCCCAAACACGGGACCAATGAGCCCATGCACCAGCAGACAGACCATAGTAGCCAGGCAGTGTGTGCGACAGTACGCCCAAGTCAGTCGCGCCTTGCACATTGTCATGACCGCGGAAGATGTTGGTGCCGCCACCACTTGTGCCCATATTGCCGAGCGCAAGTTGCAATACGCAATAGGCACGAGTGTTGTTGTTACCGTTGGTATGCTGAGTGCCGCCCATGCACCAGATAACGGTTCCCGGACGGTTGTTGGCCAATGTGCGAGCAACACGCCTGAGCTGGGAACCTGGCGCTCCTGTAACGCGCTCAACTTCCTCTGGTGTCCACTTCGCTACTTCACTCCGAATTTCATCCATGCCCCACACGCGTGTGCGGATAAACTCCTTGTCTTCCCACTCATTATCGAAAATGTGCCAGAGAATTCCCCAGACCAACCCGACATCCGTTCCAGGTCTGAACCTGACATATTCATCGGCATGCGCCGCCGTACGTGTAAAGCGTGGATCACAGACGATCAGCGGTGCATTGTTCTGCTCTTTTGCCTTAAGCACGTGGAGCAGTGAGACCGGGTGCGCCTCGGCAGGATTACCGCCGATAATGAAGATGGCCTTTGAATTGTGGATGTCGTTATAGGAGTTGGTCATGGCGCCGTAGCCCCATGTGTTGGCAACACCCGCAACGGTCGTAGAGTGACATATTCGCGCCTGGTGGTCGACGTTGTTGGAGCCCCAGTAGGCGGCGAATTTACGGAACAAATAGGCTTGCTCATTGCTGTGCTTGGCCGAGCCAAGCCAATAAACACTGTCTGGTCCGCTTTCGTCGCGAATGTTCATCATACCATCGCCGATTTCGTCGATAGCCTGCTCCCAACTGATTTTTTTCCACTCACCGCCTTCTTTTTTCATGGGGTATTTCAGGCGACGTTCGCCATGAGCATGCTCGCGTACGGCTGCTCCCTTGGCACAATGAGCCCCCAGATTGAACGGACTGTCCCAGCCAGGTTCCTGCCCGACCCAGACTCCGTTCGAAACCTCTGCAACCACGGTACAGCCTACCGAGCAGTGGGTACAAACGGATTTCACAGTTTCTACATTATTATCTTCGCCATCAGCCGCTTGGGCCCTGGATACGTTCCCGGCGGTAGCTGAGATGGCGGCAAGTCCCCCAATTGCCAGCCCCGATCCCTTGAGGAACGCTCGGCGGTCAACCGAGTTTGAAGTCGAATCTTTCAGGACATTTACACCCTGGGGGCGTCGCGCAACCCCATTGGTCTTTTTCCTAAGCATGTTATCACTCCCAATGCAGCAATCTAAGAGAGCTGCGTGTTTCGTTCAAACGGTCACTCGGGCGTCACGCAACCATGGACCGCGGGTGACAGGGTCCGATATCAGAATCGGGCGCTGTCGTAGTAGGCGCGAGTATGCGCTGTATCTTGAATCTTGTCAGATCCGGTTTTGATCGCTGCTTCGGCATCGTCAACGCCGACACCTCCGGCGACCGCCACTGCCGCAGGGGCGGAAAGTGCGGACATTTTCAAAAAGTCGCGTCGTTTGTTGCCCTTGTCGGACAAGCTCTCGCTCTTCTTGGCCATATTGCTACTCCATCGCTTGTTGGCAGCATTGCCGCCGGTTGTCTGGAAATCCGAAAACTCACTCAGCTCCCCAGCATTCTAAATGCTTCCTCTTCCACTTCCATGAATCGACGACCCAGTGTGCCGACAGCCGCATAGAATACCGAACTCTTGGAACCTTCGAGATCGGTGAAAAAAAGTTTCGCCCATGGGGTGATGTGTTGATCGCAGAAATTTTTCTGATCTTCCAGAGGCGTTACTATGCCGAACCTGCCGACAATCATCCCGCCCATCATCTCCATGAGCGATGCAATGTTGTCTTCGGGTTCGCTTTTGCCATCAGCCCTTGTGATGCCACGCCGTGCCATGTCAGCGCGTAGCTGGGCTAACGGCTTCTCATTGAGAAATCCGGTTAAATAATAACTCGCGTAAGGAAGCAGCTCTCCACGACCCAATCCAATGAACAAGGTGTTGAATTCGCGTTCGCATGTACCCGCACTTGTAACGCCCGCAAGACGACCGAGCGTTGCCAAGGCTTGGCCTATCGGCGTCCCGTCACCCTCCTGTGCGGAAATTCTGGTCAGAAAGCCCGCATCGGCGGGCTGTGAAAGAAGCGCTGAAAGAAAATCGTACATATCGGCGCGCGCCTGATCCTCGGGCACGACAACGTTCAATTTTTGAACTGCCGACACTTTGTGGCTCCTCCCTCCATTATCGATATGAATCCGCCAGCCAGTTCAGGCCGATCAGGACTCGTCGAAACTGAAACGCATCCTCTTCTGTAGCTGGTTTATAGGTTCCCTTGTAACTTCTGGACTAATAACCGGCTCAATCTGAGCACCACTTCCTCCATCAACACATTGCACCAACTCCTGCGATGTAGTCAACATATCAATACCAGTGCTTCCACTTGATGAATTAAGTTCAGAAGTCGTCGGCAATTGGCTTTCAACTGCAGGGTTCGCAACCAGTTTTGCTGCAGCATTTTGATCAGAAGATTCCAACGACTCAACCTTATCGGTTTCCACATCAGTCGACAGAACTTCTTCATTGGCTGCATCTTCGTTGTCGGCCTGATCATTCTCGCTTGCCTCTTCAGCAATCTTCTTCAAGTGCTCAAGCATGCCTTTGCCTACTTGATAGGCAGTTTGCAGGTTTTCTACCACAGTGGCAGAATCGGTGTAATCCTCGCCGTAGTCTATCAACCCGTCGAGATTTGCCAGGGTCGGATTGGTCGTCCACAGGCGGCGCAAGGCTCGCCTGCGCAGGCGCTCGGGAACGACCCCGCTCATAAACGCCTTGAAGTCATCGCCCTCCTCGAAATTATCAGGATCGGGCAATCCCAGTTCTTCAATGATTTCATCGTCAGTTTTTTGTTCGAGTTGCTCAGCTTGCTTGGCTTCAAGGGCGGCAACCCGTTCTGTTTCAACACGATCTTCGGCTTCACGCACTGCCGCCTTGCGTCGACTCCAAAAATCACTACCTGATCTTTCTGTGCTCATTGCAAACGTGCTTTCCGCTTGTTGCCGGGTGCGCGATACACATCCGTCAATTGCGAAATTCGTGCGTCACCGACCCCCTCTTCGACGACATCAACGCGCTTCTTGTCGCGTTTGCGCTTTATAAATTCTTCGTCCTCGTGGTGCTCGTCGATAAACTCCTGTATCCAGGCGATCAACCCGGAAGGCATCGGCACTTTTTCAACGATTTCTTCGCCTGTATCGGCGTAATCCTGTGCCTCATAGGGTGAGGCGGTCACCAAAAGAACATCAAATGGATATGAGGATTTGGGATCATCTGACTGCCGCATCACTACATAAACCGCCGGCACCGATTCCGACAGCGCCGTCATGTAGGCCTCGGTATCACTTCGATAAAGCATGAGCGGAACGGTTGCCGCATGAAACTCCACCACTTCATCCTGTCTGCGCAGCTCTTTCCATGTCGCAGGGCCTGCGCCCGGCAGGAGTGAAACCGATTTCCATACCCATTTTGCCCAGCGCGTGACGCCCGGTTGCCTTTGAACGATCACTCCGATCGGTAAGGACTGCTGATGGCGAAACTCCAAACTCCACTTCCTCCCTGAGCCATTGCGCCAATGCGCCAATGTATTGTGCAAAGAACCGGTACTTTGTAAAGTTGGCGGTGCTCAATACAAGGCCGAAGTTTGCCGACATTAGTGTTCTGGAATTGACATTTCCTTGCCCGAGGCACTTAGATGTGCGCCAATCACTGTTTGCAGGAAATTGATGAAATGCCCGAGACAAAACTGGTTTTATGCGACTGCCTGGGCACCCAGAACATCGACGCCAATGCCCTGGAAAAAGCGACAGGCGCATCCTGCTCCAAGATCTACACCAATCTTTGCGGAAAGCAGTCGACGATCGCACAAGCGGCAATTGAGGCGGGCAATGTGACGATAGCCTGTCAGCAGGAGAGGCACTATTTTGAAGAAATTGCGGAAGAGCTCGGCACGGAAACACCAGCATTTCTTGACCTGCGAGACCGTGCCGGATGGACGGCAGACAAAAACGATATCAATCCAAAAATGGCGGTGTTGCTGGCAGATGCGATGCTTCCGGAACCCAAGATCAAAACTGTCGATGTCGAATCTGCGGGCACCTGCTTGATCCGGGGTGATGCGGAAACCGCGCTGGGCACTGCCCGGAAACTTTGCGAAATGCTGAGCGTGACGGTTCTGCTGGCTCCAGATGAAGACCCCGGCATATTCGACCATCGCGGATTTGATATTGTGAAAGGTGAATTGGCAAATGCATCCGGGGCACTGGGCAATTTCGAAGTCACCATCAATTCGTTCCAGGAACGCCTCGTGGCAGGTCGCGGGGATCCGAGTTTTAGCGAATCTAAAGATGGAGCGCGCGCCCACTGCGACATCATTTTAGATCTCTCCGGCGATACACCGCTGTTTTCAGCGCACGAAAAGCGTGAAGGATATCTGCGTGCGGATCCCGGCAATGTTGATGGCGTATTCGCTGCAATTCTGGAGGCTTCTCAACTGGTCGGTACATTTGAGAAACCACTTTATGTGCGGTTGGACTCGCAGCTTTGCGCCCATTCTCGAGCTGGCCAGACAGGATGTGCGCGCTGCCTGGATATCTGCCCGACCGGCGCAATCACACCTTCCGGCGATCATGTCGATGTCAATGCTATGATTTGCGCCGGGTGCGGTGCGTGCTCTGCCGTCTGCCCGTCCGGCGCCGTATCCTACGATGCTCCGCCAACAAGTGATACCTTTAGACGCATCGAAGCGATGACATCTACTTGGCGTAAATTGTCACCCCAAGCGCCCCGCCTTTTAGTCCATGATTCAGGATATGGTGACGAAATCATCCGGCTTTGCGCACGGTATGGTAAAGGTCTTCCAGCAGACTTGATTCCAATGCAGGTTGCTGCTCTTGCTGCTTTCGGCCATGCAGAAATGCTGGCAGCGCTAGCCAGCGGATTTTCGCAGGTTATGCTATTAGCGGCACCAAGGGCGGAGATAGATGGCCTGCCATTTGAGATAGAGCTTGCAAATGCCATTGCCTCCGACGAGTTGGTTGCCCTTATTGAGCCAGGCGATCCTGATGCTTTGGAAGAGTTGATCTGGATCGAGAATGTAAAAACGCACAAAGTAGAACCCATTTTGCCTCTTGGAACCCGTCGCCAGATCACTAGGCTCGCCGCAAAAACCCTGAACGGCAAGACACCCATTGTCCCGCTTCCCGAAAAAGCACCCTATGGCACACTTAATTTGAACAAGGACGCTTGCACCCTTTGCTTGTCGTGCGTATCGCTCTGCCCTTCAGGTGCGTTGGGAGAAAATCCCGACCAACCCCAGTTGCGCTTTCAGGAGGACGCCTGCCTGCAATGCGGTATTTGTGCAAACATTTGCCCAGAGTCGGCGATATCTCTCGAAACTCGCCTGAATCTGACTGACGAAGCGCTTTCCCAGCAGGTGTTACACGAGGAAGAACCTTTTGCCTGCATCGAATGCGGCGCCCTGTTCGGCGTGAAGTCAACTGTTATGCGCATCACTGAAAAACTGGCTGGCAATCATTCCATGTTTGCAAATCCTGATGCGGTCAAGATGATCCAGATGTGTGACAATTGTCGCGTGAACGCGAGTTATCATTCGGATAATAACCCATTTGCCCAGGGCACGGTTCCAAAACCAAGAACCACTGACGATTATCATTGAAGTCTGTTATTTCACCGTCAGCGGCGCACCCAGATCGGCGGGTTCGATCGCGGAAACAAAGGCGGCAATGGCCTCAATTTCCTCTAGTGTCACCTCGATCGGAACGATCGGAGGTGGTCTGGCAGGATCGAAGGGCGGCGTTACATCCTTTACCAACGTGAAGGCCGGATGCGGGCGTAATGCATAAAAACTCAAAAATCTCTCTTGCCAGTCGGGGAAGCTTCGCAACAATCCAAATGAGGGTGTTGAGCCAATATTCGACATGCGTGTTTTTTCATCAACGGTGTGGCACCGACCACAATGCAGTTGTGACAAACGCGCGCCTATTGTCCTGTCTCCACGCATCTGCTCGCCGGATTCGGTTTTCTGCGTTCCCGTCGAAGGGCGATATCGAGACACACCGTCAATGGAGAATGCGGCGATGGTTTTTCTGCCTGTCTCGCCGGTCAGCCATTGTTCAAACCTGCGCACACCATCACTATCCCCCGTTATATTCAAATACCAGTTCGTGTCCGGTCCTGTGAACACGATCTGTCCCCTGCCCTGACTGTTCAGACTTGCGTCAAATTCGCTTCCTGATTCCACAAGCTCGACGCGCGTGGCATTCTTGAGAGAAAATCGAGGAACGATGAAGCCTATCAAGCCGTTGTCGATGAGATCCTGATCAGCGCTCAATCTAAATGAGCGGTCTGCCGCCAGACCATGTCCGCACTCCAAAAGGCTGGGCATGGCGGCCACCAGCACCAGAAAGAGTCGCGTGAACCAGTTCCGCACATCGGGCATGCGATCACCTTTGATTCTACTGGAATTGTATGAAAGCTAAGGCTATATGGTTGCAACGGTCAATGCCCCGATAAAATGGGAGGCTGCCCTCGTTGTGTAAATGACGCTTGATGCGGCCAGGAGGAGCGAATTTATGAGTGACGATACCAACATGTCCATGCGCAAATTTCTCAAGCAAGTGGGGGTTACTTCCCAGCAAGCGATTGAAGAAGCAATGCGCAATGCCGGCGATACCTCCGGTAAGAAGTTTTCCGCCAAAATGGTGTTGACCATCGAAGAATTGGACATGCGCCACGAAGTCTCCGGCGAAATCCAGGGATAGTTGGCTTGGCACTTTCGCGTGAGCAGGTTTTAGAAACCCTCAAAACTGTGGTCGATCCCCAATCAGGCGCAAATCTCGTCGCCTCCGGGATGATGCGCGGCCTAACGGTCAGCGCCGACATGGTTCGGTTTGCCATGGAAATCGATCCGCGTCGCGCGGAGGAAATGGAAAAGCTGCGCCAGGAAGCCGAAAACAAGCTCAAGCAATTGGAAGGATGCGCCGACGCCAAGATCGTGATGACGGCACATTCCGATTCACCAACACCTGAGGCAAAATCAGAACCAACGCCAATCCGGCCAGATCCCGGAAAACAAAAGTCGGCGGGCGCGCAAAAGGTTCCCGGCATTGACCGGATTGTCGCGATTGCATCGGGCAAAGGCGGTGTTGGCAAGTCAACCATTTCTGCCAATCTGGCGTGCGCACTGGCGGCAGAAGGACGGCGAGTTGGTTTGCTGGATGCGGATGTGTACGGCCCCTCTCAACCCCGGATGCTTGGTGTATCCGGGCGACCGTCATCGCCTGACGGGCGAATAATACTACCAATGCGCAACCACGGCGTGACAATGATATCCATCGGACTAATGACCAATGAAGATCAGGCGGTGGTCTGGCGTGGACCAATGCTGATGGGAGCCCTGGAGCAGATGATGAACCTGGTCCAGTGGGGTGCGCTCGACATTCTTCTGGTTGACCTGCCGCCTGGCACTGGAGACGTTCAGATGACGCTCGGCCAGAAATTCGCAGTTGATGGAGCAATCATAGTTTCCACGCCTCAAGACATAGCCTTGCTTGATGCGCGCAAGGGCATCGACATGTTCCAGCAGATGAATATTCCTGTCATTGGCATGATTGAAAACATGTCGACACATATCTGCACCAATTGCGGCCATGAGGAACACATCTTTGGTCATGGCGGGGTTGCCGCGGAGGCTAAGAAGCTTGGAACTGCCCTGTTGGCCGAAGTTCCACTCAACATGGACATTCGAAGCAGTTCGGACGGCGGCGCGCCGATAGTAGTTTCCAGGGCCGGATCAAAAGAGTCCGAATTGTTTCGCAACGTCGCCCGCGCACTGATTAAAGATGGCCACGCATGAGTGAACCCCATTTTCCACCATTGTTCAGGGGCGAGTCACTTGCCGGAAACGCCGATCCGATGGAACGAGCAGTGCAGTTGGCGATTGCCGGAACGGACCCTGGATTAATCGTTTACAACATCAACAAAAAACAAATGTCCGCTGCGACAATCTTCGCGCCCGAAACGCCCCTGGAAGAAGCACTCATCGCAATTCCCGCCTGCGGAGTCGGATTTCAAAATGCTCTTGGCTCGCTGGCGCCACCAGAAGTGGCTGTTCATCTCGAATGGCCCGGCACAATTCGGATAAACGGAGCCAAATCAGGAAGGCTGGCGGCGAGAGCGTCAACCAGTCTTCCAGAAGAGGAGCCGGACTGGCTCATCGTGGAATTAGTGATAGATTTGAGATATGACGGGCCAAATCCTGGTGGCGATCCAGACAGCACGGCCCTTTTCGAAGAAGGTTGCGTGGATGTGGAACCCATCACTTTGCTTGAAAGTTGGGCGCGTCATACGCTGTACTGGATAAACCGGTGGCAAAATGGTGACGTAAAACCGTTGCATGCTGAGTGGCGCACGCTCGCATACGCAATCGGCGAAGAAATCGATTGGGAATTTGCCAAGGGAATTTTTTTGGGTATTGACGAGCAATTTGGCGCGCTCGTTAGAAGTGGCAATGAAACCCGGCTTGTACCGTTGTCAATATTGTTGGAGCACTAGGATATGAAACTCGCGCGCGCGATACATCTCGATGAAAGCGACACGTTTGTTTACCACTCGACCACCCGAACAGGCGAATGGTGCGTGACTGGCGGTTTCGAGTTTTCTGACTGGACCGATTCGGACCTAACCGGCAAAGCCAAGCAGGCCTTTTCAAATGGTTGGCTTGGACTGGAGACGTTCGGCAGGGTAACGTTTGTTGCCGTGACTCCGATAGAATTGGCTGAGATCGAACAACTGGAACTCAGACTCGCTCGGCACTTTGTCGAGATTTACGGCGCACCGGACGAAGAAGCAGCGTTGCCGGTGGCCAAGACCGAACTGGAATTCATGACAGATTTATGTGAGGATCACGATAGCAACACGCTGTTGGCAGTTTCGCGCGAGCTGACTGAATCTGGAGTACGGGAAAGCTTCCATACCATTGAAGCTCAGTCCGCTGAATTGGACCAGGTTGCTGTACACGGAACAGTAGACTGAATAATCCCCGCTCTTGCTGGCGCCAGTCTTGCATTGCGAGAACACTTGATGGTTTAATCGAATAGTGTTCGACATCCGCTTGGGATGTGGACCGGGAGTGAGCAAATAAAAGATTTTGAGTACTGCAAGACCGCTCGGAGGTTTAAGTGAAAGAAATTGGTGAGGCATTCGCCATTGCTTTCAAGCTGCTGTTTTCATTTGAACACGATCTCTATGAAATCATTTTCCTTTCCTTGAAGGTCTCCTCGATTGCGGTCGCGATTTCATGTCTGATCGGATTCACGCTTGGAGCGGCGCTTGCGACAACGCGATTTGCCGGTCGTAGGGTTTTGGTTGTTGTTCTCAACGCATTCATGGGGCTGCCTCCTGTCGTTGTCGGACTTGTTGTCTATCTGATGCTTTCAAGAGCTGGCCCGTTGGGCGTGCTCGGCTTGCTGTACACCCCAACGGCGATGATTGTTGCACAAGTAATCTTAATCACGCCGTTAATCGCAGCGCTTTCTCATCAGATTTTGCAGGACCTTCAGCTAGAATATGACGAGTTTTTTCGCTCCTTGAATCTTGGAGCGAAAACACGGATCACAACCCTGCTGTGGGATGGACGAAGCGGCCTTATCCTGGCCGCATTGGCTGGATTTGGCCGAGCGGTTTCGGAAGTCGGCGCCGTGATGATCGTGGGTGGCAATATCAACCACTTCACCCGCATGATGACGACTGCCATTGCGCTTGAAACATCAAAAGGAACACTCGCAATGGCATTAGCGCTGGGGATAGTCTTAATTACTATTTCCATCACCGTGAACGCTCTTGCATTGTCTTTGCGAATTGGCAGCAGGAACTCACTGCATGCTTAAATCAATTACTGAAACGTCGACCGTCCAGGCCCGTTGCGAAGCGGTAAGGTTCACAAATGTCTCGCTGGAACTAAACACGACAACACTCATCGACAAGATCAATTTCCAATTGGCAAGCACCGGAAGAACCGTTGTAATCGGTGCAAACGGTGCAGGAAAAAGCCTGATGCTAAGATTGCTGGCACGTTTGATAAAGCCGACGAGCGGAACCATCCAGGGTGGCGTTTCTCCTCAAAACCAAACGCCGGGGAATTGCCAGTCCCTGGTTTTCCAATCGCCTGTACTTCTGCGTCGTTCAGCATTCGAGAATATCGCGTTTTTGCTGCGCCATTTTGGCTACCCGAAATCGGAGATCGCGGATCATGTCACACAGGCACTTGAACAAGTTGGTCTCGCGGATTTAGCCTCTAATTTCGCACACTCGCTTTCAGGTGGGGAACAACAGCGGCTTGCCCTCGCCCGCGCACTAATAATTGATCCCTCCATATTGCTTCTTGATGAACCAACCGCGAATCTTGACCCGACTTCTACGGCAATTGTGGAAGATCTTGTTTTCAAATTTTCTGGCCGCGGAACCAAGGTCGTTCACGTTACCCACGATATCAAACAAGCCAAGCGGCTCGCCGATGAAATTCTGTTTATGCATGAGGGTCGCTCGATGGTGCTGAACGAAGCGCGGGCGTTTTTCGATGAGCCTGGCTGTGAGGAAGCACAAGCATTTCTTGATGGCCGGATACCATGATGAATTTGTGGAGTTGAAACATGACTATGCGTTTGAACTTTAACAGATTTCTGGTTTTAATTGTCATGATGGTGGTGCTTGCCGGATCAGCATTCGCCCAGAGTGGTGAAATCATTATCCAGTCAACCACATCTACACAAAATTCAGGTCTTCTGGACTACATATTGCCAGAGTTCACCAAGCAAACCGGCATCAAAGTGTACGTCGTCGCCGTAGGCACAGGACAGGCACTGAAGAACGGCCAAAACGGCGATGGAGACGTCATTCTCGTTCACGCAAAAGAAGCGGAAGAGATGTTCGTTAGCATGGGATTTGGAGCTGATCGTCGGGATGTTATGTACAATGATTTTGTCTTGATTGGGCCCAAAGATGATCCGGCAGGTGTTGCCAGTACCGATGGTATAACCGGTGCATTAAGATCAATAGCAGGCTCGCAGTCACGCTTTGTGTCACGTGGCGATGATTCTGGAACGCACAAGAAGGAAATGAACTTGTGGAAGGCGTCTGATCTTGCAACAGAAACAATTTCGAAAGCTGACTGGTATCGGGAGTCAGGATCGGGGATGGGTGCAACTCTCAACATAGCTGCCGGAATGAATGCCTATACTCTGACTGATCGCGCGACGTGGATCAGCTTTGAAAACAAGTCTGATTTGAAAATTCTCAGCCAGGGCGATCCACTGCTTTTCAATCAATACGGCATTATGTTGGTTAATCCTGAAAGGCATCCCCATATCAAGGCCGATAAAGGCACGCAGTTAATTGACTGGCTGACAAGCGGCGAAGGGCAAGCGCTCATTGCCTCTTACAAGCTTGGCGGTAAACAGCTGTTTTTTCCCAATGCTAATTAGGTCAAATATTTCAGTTCTGAGTGCTGCCAAGACAATTCGAACCAGTCTGCTTACCGCTAAAGGCGTGAACTGGCATTGTCAGAGAAATACTCTGAATAATTTGAAAGTCATTCGACCGGCTTGCCACAATCTGAAAAAGCGAGGAATATCAATCCCGATCAATTCTTATTGCGTCAAACCAGCCAAGTAGTAATCTTGCTCTGACAATGCCAAATAAGGTTATGCCGGACTGCCGCTCAAGCTTTCAGGCGCTCGAACCATTGGACGATTAATCCTTCTTCCGCGGGCAAATTTCTCGCCAATCCACCATGAAAATCGTGCCATCCAATTTCGTAAATCTCTCGCACGCCGACAAGAACCGGAATGTTCAGGCTGACTGCCAATTCTACTGCTGAACGGAACCCGGAACCTTCGCACTCAGCGCGGCCAAACCGGTTGATGATAACCAGGTCCGGGAGCTCCAGTATGCGCGTTTCAAACTGCTTGGCTAGTTTCAGTAAAGCGGAACGATCAAGGTGACAGCCTTGCGCCAGCTTTCCTCGACGCTCTGAAATGACTGTCGTTTGTTCAGTTACAAGATCTCGCACCCTCATTTCCCTGCAAGCGCGGTTGTCACTGTCTTCGCCTCGTTCCTGAACAATTCCAAGAATGTTGCATCCAGAGGCTATCAGGGCCTGGGCAGCATCGCTGATTGCCATATCTATTTGCGCTGCTTCCCCACCGATTACACCCAAAATGGCAGCCTGGTTTTCAATCTCCATCGCTACGGTGCAGGCTTTATGTTGATTTTCATGGCTCATCATAAATCAGTTTCTATGCCGTATGTAGGAGCGATTTTTTCTGAGCCTGCTTATGCATTGGCCGCCATGAGGACAAGTAGTGCTGTCAGGCGAATGATCTCTGGAGACCTATTGAAATATTTGTAGAGATTTTGCTTTGCCATCCAGAAAGACTATGGACCGTCACCAAAACCGTCAAGTTGCTCTGACAGTGCTACCAAATATGATACGCTGCAGTTTTTGAAACAACCAATATTGAGTGGTTCAACAAAAGGGAGTTTGGGAAATGCCAAAAGGGTATCTTATTGCCCACATTCGTGTGCATGATAAGAACGCATTTGAGGAGTTCAAGCAGCTTTCGGGAGCAGCCATAAAGACTCATAATGGTAAAGTGCTTGTACGAAATCCGTCTCCCGAGCATCGAGAAGGTGCTGCAAAGGGTTTAGCAATCGTGATTGAATTCGAAAGCATTGATGCTGCGCGCGATTTTTATGAATCGAACGCCTACAACGAGGCTCGGGCGGTGCGGGAAAAAATCTCTGAAACTGACTTAGTTCTCGCTGAGGGCCTTTAACCAGCGGAGTTGTGTGGTACCTCAATTGTACACTCTGAAGGTCGGCTTTGGGCTCGAAGCGGACGTTCACGCAAGAATTTGAGAACGGCAGCTATGGGCCGTGAGCAGACAAAGCTTTCGTTGTTATCACTTGTAAATCGAGGCGGCGGGTGAGAAATGCCGGCCGCTTGCGCTCCGAAGTAGTTTATTTGACCACAGGATGAGGATATTCTTCGTCGAATCTGAGACACTTCGCCAACGCGGCGATATGGGCAGGGCCCACCTCGCAGCAGCCTCCGACCGTCTTGGCTCCCGCTGCTACCCAGTCTTGAGCAAACGCCGCGTAGGCCGCTGGACCAAGGTCCCGCCGTGCGCTCAAAAGGTCGGTCGTCGCACCGATCTTGTTAAAGTCGCCGGCAATCTGGGTGAATCCGTTTGCATAGGCACCAACATGGGGGTGGAGCTTCGCAAGAATGGGAAGCCCATCTGAGACGGCCTCCGGCCGGGAGCAATTCAGCAAGACGCGCTCGGGCGCAAATTCGGTGATCAGGGGTTTTATGTCTGCCAGCGCTTCATTGGAGCGCAGCCTGGTCCCATTGCTATCGTTGACACTCATAGCCAGCCATATCGGTTTGCCGGCCAATCCAGCGCCCAGCAACGCTCCGCGTGCCTGATCGACTGAAGACATGGTCTCGAGGATAAGTACATCGACCAAAGGAGCGTGATGTCGTGCGATGGCCGCGTAGATCTCCGCCGCCATCTCGGGTGGAGGCGCATTGTCCGGCTGGTAGGAAAATCCCAAGGGGCCAAGAGACCCGGCAACAAGACCATGCCCCGCCGCATCGCGTGCTTCAGCAGCGAGCCGGCAACTAGTCTCGATCAATTCGCTAAGGCGCTCTGATAGTCCGAATGCAGCCAAGCGATCAGGCAGGACAGCGTAAGTGTTAGTGGTAGCGACTTCTGCACCTGCCGCGAAGAAATCGTCATGGACCGCTCTTACAAGATCGGGCGCATCAAGCAGGGCTTGCATCGCCCATAGCGGCGTCGCTTTCCCCATTCGACGGACAAGCTCTTGGCCCATTCCCCCGTCTAAGATTGTAATCTTCATATGTCATCTCCGCGACCTACCAAGATCGAGAAAGGTGTTTCGGCGGCACTATCAGAGTAAAACATATTACTTGGCTTATCTACCAAAATGACATCTTGGCGCCGTTGATATTACTCACTTTTTCAGATCTTTGTATGCTGGTCGTACCAATTTACAAGTATTTAAAATTTGCTCTGAAAGTACCTTCACGTGGTCACGACTATCTTTCCACCTGCAGAGTTGTTCTCCATCGTTCGGTGCGCCTCGACAATCTCATCGATCACAAAGCTCGCTCCTATGGGCGCCTCGAAAGTATCTGCCTCAACTGCATCGACAACCTGCTGCAGAGGTGTGGAAATGAAATCCTCGGCACCTCCTGCATAAGTTGTCAGGTTCACGGCGGTCGGGATAGAGCCCATCGGGCTGAAGCGTTCAAATTCCCATGCGTTTCCGACCATGCCTGTCATGCATACCGAGCCACCCATTGCAGCACATTGTAAGCTGTCGAGCAGCGTTGTTGTCCCAACTAGTTCTAGAACACGATCTACGCCATTAGGGTGCATGGCTCTCACAGCTGGCGCAATTTCGCCATTGTCGATAAACACTTCATCGGCACCATTCTTCAATAACATGGCGCGCCTATCATCGCGCCGAGACGTCGCCAAGACGCGCAAGCCTGCTTGTTTGGCCAAAATGGCGGCTGTTAATCCAACAGAGGTCGTCCCGCCACGGATCAACAAGGTTTCGCCGTTTTTGGCGCGAAGAGCGATATTAAGCGACCCCCAAGCAGTTTGTACCATCTCCGGCAATGCTCCCAGGACATTCCACGGCAGTGTCGTAACAAGTTTCTGAACTTGTCCAGTGGGAACCAGCGTGTATTCCGCATACCCTCCATCGAATTGACGGCCCATTCCACCCATTGCGGTTGCGACAATGTCGCCTTCGGAAAAGTCGCCATCAGGTGCTGCGACAACTTCACCTACTGCTTCAATTCCCAAAACACGCGGGAAAGGCACATTTGGAGAATGACCCTGTCGCGTAAATAGTTCTGATCGATTCAAACCAAAAGCCCGCACTCTTATCAACACCCAGCCCGATTTTGGCGTTGGAACCGGCAGGCTTTCGATCATCAAAACTTCAGGCCCGCCGGCCTCCCGTATCACAACGGCCTTCATGCTGCTCATATGGTACACTCCGATCCAGAACCAGACACTAGTAGCGTCGCAAGTATTTGTCACTTTGGGCATGAACTTACCCGGAAAAAGTTGACGCCACTCGGCTAGAGCAGCGGTGCGGCACTGTTGGAGCAAGTCTACTACCTGGGTCACGAGGCAAGATGAGGTTTTACCTGAATTGATATTGCTTGCTTTTTCCAGTTCTGCGCAAACAGGTTGAACCACTTCCGAAGTATTTATCATTTTGCTCTGACGTACCTTTCCAAGACATGTTTGCATTGCCATGATGGGGAATGAGCGCTTTGTTTGAAGAACTGGACTATGCACCCACGCCCATTGGCGCAATCTCTCTGCGTCGAAGGCACATATTGGCTCTGAAAACCGACGTCTTTGAAATACTGCTTGGCGATGAACATTTGATGTCGAGCCTGTTCACCGCATCAGAAGTGGCTTTGGCTGACATGGGTCTTGCGGCATTGACCGACGATGGTTTGGATGTGCTGGTGGGAGGGCTTGGATTGGGTTACACCGCCCAGGCTGTGCTGGCACATGATAGTGTCGCCCAACTCACCGTTGTTGACATTTTGGAGCCGGTTATCCGCTGGCACAAAGAAGGGCTAGTGCCGATGAAAACCGAGTTGACCGATGATCCTCGCTGCCAACTTGTGCAAGGGGATTTTTTTGCTTTGGCGTCTTCGGATACGGGCTTTGATGCACATCAGCAGGGCCGCCAGTATGATGCTATTCTAATCGACATCGACCACACGCCAGATAGGCTGCTGCACGGAGGCTCAGAGGGCTTCTACACAGCTGAAGGCTTTCGCGAATTACAGCGTTTTGTGAAACCTTCCGGGATTGTGGGACTGTGGTCTGATGAGGCGCCGGATAAGGCAATCACATCATTACTCAGTGAAGCATTTGGTGAGGCTTGGGTTGAGCCGGTCGTCTTTGCAAATCCCTTGCAAGGTGGCAATGAGATCACACAAGCCGTGTATCTGGGTCGCAAGGCCTAAGCTTAGGTCTGTTCAAAAGTCCAAATGCCGATCAGTTTTCATGTGGTCATACCAAAGCCAATCTAGTTTCGTGCTGGGGATAGCAGCTTTGAAACGAATGCCTCAATCTTTTGGGAATGTGTGCCAGATTTAATCTCTTGTTCCTTGATGGCCAATGTTGCGATTGGTTGTTTGCCACATAGATCAGCCATCTGCTGAAAGACGCGCTCTTCGCCCGCTCCACCTTCTGTGCAGAAAAAAGCAACGCGCGAGAAGTTGTCGGACTGCTGCCTGATGTAAGATCGCATGGCAGGCGTCAAGTTCCAGCTCCAGACCGGCGTGCCAAGCACGACAAGCCCGTATTGGTCCGGATTTTTTTCAGATCCCTTGATTTGAGTTTGTTGTCGAAGAAAGGAACCAATTGCGGCGAGCAAGTATGCAAAACCTCCCTGACGTTTTTTTAAGTCAGTTATCGATTCAATATCGCCGGAACACCTGGCCGCAACTGCCTCCGCTACGGACTTGGTGTTTCCTGTGTTTGAGTAATAAACGATCAGAATATTCATTTGTACTAGCTAGCACACAAGGGCGAAGTACGGATTGATCGCAATCAATCAGAAACATGCTGAACTTATTTGTTTTGCATTCCCCAACGAAAGACTGAATACACGAGATCAGCCCTCCTGGACACGCCCAGTCTGCAGCCCACAAATCTTGACGGAATAGGTTGAAGAGCGATCGTCCTCTTTAAATTTCGCCAATGTCAACAATGCGAACAAAGTAACCATCCCGAGCGACTGCGGTGCGTGGAATGCGTTGTCGAAATGCAACGCTCTAAGGTCCCGAACACAAAATCACCTGTCGGAATAAGCGGATTAGCTCGCGTGCGGGCCACGCATCTGATTTATGGCCTTGCGGATTTTTCGCCAATTCGTGGCCTCCGCCATATCGCCGGCTTCCTCACATTTTTTTGCTTTTTGCGCGGCTTCAGCTTCGGCCTTATCCCCATGCGCCGTGTAAAGCGCGTGAGCTTGCTCAATAATCTTAGTGCTCTCCATTCGTTCGTGCCTTTCCGTTCCAATTGTAGGTGTTGAGAAATAGCCGTCTCGAACTTTGTCTAACACAATCGGGTAGATCTGTTATTGACTCGTGTCAATTTGGGCCAATCAATAACACTGAGCGCAACCACCGAACCTTCCCGATTGGGACCCGTTTACAGGGTGCTGCCAGACTAGTGCGAACGGCACTTTCAGAGCCCTTTTGGTCATTCTATGCATTGCTGTGCAAATTGTCGGTCTGCCAATACTCGGCGCTAAACAGTTGCAAAGAGTTTAGGTCGAAACAGCCAACTGCCGATTGCCCCCACTCCCGCCAATGTAACGGCCATGACACAGAGCCAACCAACAGAACTATGGACCACTGCAAAAACCGTCAAATTGCTCTGACAGTGCCGGTTCGAGCGCTACAAGTGTCCTTGCGCAGATTAGTCCAAAACGGACAAACTAGTTGTCGTAATCGCTAAATCCTCAACGATAATCGTCTCTCCATAAAAAATTTCAGGGAATGGAGAGTCCAATGAACAATCTAACCCGACGCGCTTTCATGGCATCGTCTGCCGCAGCTGGTGCTGCTTTAGCCGCACCGAGCATCGTTCACGCTCAAGGCAAGATCACAGTAGGTATGGCTTGGCCCGGCATGCAGGATGCTGTTTGGTCCACAAGCCACAAGCTGTTGAACGAGTTTGCAGCCGCTTCAAAAAACGAGATTGAGTTGGTGTTTACAGCCGCAGATATGGACGTTGCCAAGCAGTCAAGTGATGCCAATGACCTGATCAGCCGAGGTGTCGATGTCTTGCTGGTTTTCCCAATCGACAGCAAGGCGATTTCGTCTAGTGTCAAGCGCGCCCGCGACGCTGGTATCCCTTCCATGGCTTTTCTGCGTCAGGTGCATGCGGAG
>CAJHZC010000226.1_pt1 | contig 35698 bp, 31 predicted proteins | sample 9198911 | NCBI WGS metagenome assembly CAJHZC01 (sample SAMEA7708336, study PRJEB35096) | sediment metagenome | biome: marine neritic benthic zone biome [ENVO:01000025]; feature: sediment [ENVO:00002007]; material: shallow marine sediment [ENVO:03000034] sea grass bed [ENVO_01000059] ...
AGCCGATCAATTATCCGACAGTGCCGGTTGGCACGGAGCGACTACGGATCACACCGACACCGTTCCACTCGCCTGATGACATCAAGCATCTGGCAAATTCGCTGAGCGACCTTTGGAGCCAGTGCGCACTCGCCAGGCAGGTCGCGTAACATCAGCAACTGTGACTAAGCGATTCAAACGACTCGCGTTTTCTCAACTGACACAAGACGCCTGACGTGAATCAGTACTTTAACGCGCATCCCAAATGGGACGCGCGTCAAGTTTTATATGGTTGGCTGGCAGGTCAGGCTTCGGGATGCTGCGCACCGGTTTTGCGCACGATGTTCTGCTTTTCTGCCAACAGTTTGCGCTGGTATCGACCCTGTACGATTTCGACCAGAACCATGGTCACGAGCACGAAGTAGAATGTTGTTTTGCTCATCGCTTCAACAGAGAAGCCGAAGAACTTCAGATGCGCCAGGTGACCTCCCTCGGTGGTCAACAGGATGCCGACCAAAAGCAGCACGAAAAGACCAACAACCTCATACATGCGGTTGCGATTGAGGAAGTTGGCAACTGAATCGGCCATCACCACCATCAGGATACCGGAGATGATGATCGCTGCCGCCATGACAATGAAATTGTCGGTCAGTGCCACTGCCGACAAAACAGTATCGAAAGAGAAAACCAGGTTCATTGCGGAAATCCAGAATATTGCCCGGGTCACAGATGACATGGCGCGTTCGCCAACGGCTTGCCCCATATCATCAAGCGCCAACATATGGGTGATTTCCTTGATCGCTGTGTAAATGAGGAAAACACCACCGGCCAATACAATAACCGCATGGCCACTGACCGCGCCTTCTGCAATGCCAATCCAGTCGAACGTATAAAACGGATCCTGGAACGATTGAATCAGTTGAAGAACAACAAACAGCAGCACGATCCGAAGGACAATGGCCAAAATGATGCCCAGTCGCCTGATCCGCGCCTCATGTTGAGCGCCGACCTTCTTTGCCTCCAGCGAGATATAAAGAAGATTGTCAAAGCCGAGCACCGTTTCCAGCGCCGTCAGGATCAAAAATGTGATCAGATTGTCGATCGTGAACAGACCAGCGAATATTTCCATGGCGCCCTCTCCAAACAAATTCGGTCCGAGTGTTAGCAGAGCCAAAAACGCCCGTCACCCGCTTTACGTCAAACTGAACAACATGATTTTGCAAAGGCGATGAACGCTTCGGTTGCTGCCAATTCATCAAGATCATTGAGTGTTTCGTGGCGGGCATTGGGAAATATTTCTATTGTCACCTGATCAAAACCGGCATCTTTCATCCGCGCTGCCTGCTGCTCTACCGCTTTGCCAAATGCTGTTGACGGATCTTGACCGCCGCCCAACAGATGAAAAGGAATATTGCGGGCAGATGAGGCGGCAAGCGATGCTTGTGACCCGCCGGCAAACACCATCTCAAAAACGTCAAGCCACATGCTTACCGAGGGATCCCATCCGCAGAGTGGATCGGAAACATAGGCGTCAACCTGTTCTTCTATGTGCGAGAGCCAGTCGAAATTGGTGCGTGGACTGTCGATTTTGCTGGCCCAATCTGCAAATGTCAGCTTGGGTAACAGCCTTGATGAGGCGTCGGAACCCAGCCTAAAGCGTTCATATTTCAAAAGAAATTGTGCCAGACGACCGGCCACACCACCTGAAAAATTGGCGTTCCACACTGCGAACCCAGCCAATTTGTCGACATGCTGCAGAGCGAAATTCATGGTGATCAATCCGCCCATCGAATGCCCAAACATGATGACGGGCAATCCCGGATGCTGTTGGACTGCATGGGCGTGGACGGCAGCGCAATCCTCCAAGACCTTGGCGACACCGTCGCCTTGAACGGAGAAGGCGCGGGGCGGCGCATCATATGCTTCGGTGAAACCATGGCCCCGGTGGTCATGCACATAGACATGGAAGCCAGATTTGCTGAGCGCGGATGCAAAACGGTTGTAGCGAAGACCGTGCTCGGCAAGACCGTGGTTGATCTGGACAATGCCCAGCGCTTCACCTTGGGCCGCAAAATGCCGAACACTCAAGTGAACGGCCGAACTGCCGTCCAAATTGAATGGTTCGTCAAATCCGCTCATGAAAAGGCGCGCTCCGATTGCACTGATCGTGCGCACCCGCGGAGTTTGGCGTCAAGGCATCTTAGTATGTATGCGTGCCACGAAGCGACTTTTTCACAAGCGCTTGTGCCAACAGCTTGTATTCACGTGCATCCGAACCAACGCGCTTTTCGATTTCATCTAACTGCATCAAGGCGCCGCGCCTGTCACCAGCACTCAGCAAGGCTTGGCCCATATAGGAACGCGCAAGCGTGTAATCGGGATCAAGTTCGAGCGCTGCACGATAAAAGCGAAGGCCTTGATCCACATCGCCAGTATTGCGGGTGGCATAGCCTAGATAATTCAATACCTCTGCATTCGGGCTTTTGATTTTGCTCAACACGGTAATCGCTTCGTCAAATCGTTCGGCATAGGCAAGGGAACGACCATTATCGAGCAAATCGGCATCATTCATTGAAGACTTTTCTTCATCGACACATTGGTCGGTGGCCTTGTCATAGACTTGGCCAGCTTCGCATTTCTCGACATCCGATGTTGGTGTCTCATCAGAACCTGCAGCATATACAGAGACTGGAGCTAGTAAGAACGCAATTGAAAATATAGTAATTAATCTATTCATTTCCGTGAAATCTCCAAGTAATATTATTTTAACTAGAATAAGAAAGTATAAATAGCCGGCAGCACAATAAAAATGGTGCGCCAGTTATGTTATTAAAGACATCTCACAACTCAAATCTCCTCTTTCCATTCATTGTCTTTGTTTTCATTGGATACGCAAATATTTCAATCGACCTCATCGATGGGTTGAGTTTTGTTGCAGATGTCGATGACAAGATGCGATTTCTCCAAATTCATGATCTGTTGGAAGATGGTCAGTGGTTTGACATGAGGGTCCCGTTCATTGCCATGCCGGAACCCTACTATTCGCCATGGTCTCGTTTGGTTGACTTTCCTTATCTGGCGCTCGCGGTTCTGTTTTCCAGTCTTGTTCCTAATGAACAATCGCTGGTTCTGGCTACATGGATCGTACCACCACTGCTTTTTACTGCTTTTGCATGGATCGCGATGATCTCCATAAAAGACTTGATGGGCAGGGCGCCAAGTTTGAGTGAGACGGTTGCAATGGCCTTATTGCTTGGTTTGGCAACATATGAATTCTCACCTGGTCGCATCGATCATCACAATTTTCAACTGTTGGCCTGCATGGCTTTGGCGAAAGGCCTGGTTGATCCAAATTCAGCCCGTGCAGGGAGATGGCTGGGTGTCAGTTCAGTTCTTTCAATATGCATTGGATTGGAACTGGTTCCAGTTATTGCAATGGCGTTTATGATCTTGGGCCTTTTCGCGGTGATGAGTGATCAACGAAGCACCCAAACTCTACAACAGACCGGCATGGTAATCTCTCTTGTGACGCCAATCGCGGCGCTTCTGTTTCTCGGAATTTCAAACAGTTTGAGAACGCACTGTGATGCATTTTCACTTCCATGGATATCTGCCCTTTTGGGTGGTGCGTTCGCGATGCTTGTCATACCCGCTGTTTGGAAACTGTGGCAGGGAAACCAAGAGGATGCCAAACGCCCAGTCTTTCGAATTTTTGTTGCACTGGGGATAATTGCTCCGCTGGTTGGATTTCTGTGGTTGCAATTTCCAACATGCACTGGCAGCGTTTATCATATGATCGATGAAGTCTCTCGAGCATTTTGGTTGGATAATATTGCGCAAGAGAAATTGGGCGCCCACTATTTCACTTTGAAACTGTTTTTTGTTGCTGGTTTTCCTGTCGCGATTGCATTGGCTTTATCCAGCGCAATTGTAATACACGCAGCGCATCTGAAGCCAGATCAGTTCAAGTCCGTTCTGGCAATAGGTACTCTAACGCTATTTGCAGCCTGTCTTACAATGTATCAAGCACGATTTGTTCGTTTCCCACCCGCGCTAACGATTTTGCTGTTACCTGTCGCTTTCCAGATATTTGGGCGTGTCAATATGGACGATCGCATACGCGGTTCCTTCAATAAGGCAGGAATCGCGTCAATTTTGCTGGCGACAACCATTCTTACTATCGTCAGCATCTGGTTTGCCGAGAATTCAGAGCTGGAGGACACGGCTGCTGACTACATGGCCATGCCCGCATGTGTTGGGGAAGACTACACAGCTTTGGCAAAAATCGAACCATCATTGATCCTGGCTCCGTTCGGCATGACCTATAAAATTGCCGAACTCGGATATGGTCACCAGCTATTGGCGATGGAGTTCCATCGTTCTTCTCCAGGGATCAAACGTTTGGCCGAAGCATTTACATCGGAAAATCCTGCAGTCCGAAATCAAGCTTTGCAACCGGTCGATTATGTCATCGTTTGCGCACGAGATAATGCCGGTGTTTTCGACGGCGCGCCCTTGTATAGAAGTCTGACGGAGGGTACGCCACCACCCGGTTTTGAGAGAATGAAGAGCGACGTGCAATCGCGTGTCTCAATCTACAAGATTAAACACGAAAAGCTTGCGATATGAAGTTTTCCAGTGATTGCTCTTGAGCACATTTTCCCATAAACAGCGGAAAATTCTCAAATCATCCGGAGCCTCTGTTAATGGCACGCCAATATATCTATCACATGTCAGGCCTCAATAAGGTCTATGGGTCAAAGAAGATCCTCGAAAATATCCATCTGCAATTCTATGGCGACGCAAAAATCGGCATCTTGGGGCCCAATGGCGCGGGCAAATCCACAGTCATGCGCATAATGGCCGGACTGGACAATGAATTCACCGGCGAAGCATGGCTCGCTGAAGGCGCAACCCGCGGATATTTGCCGCAAGAACCGCAGCTCGACACCAATTTGACCGTTATGGAAAACGTCATGCTTGGTGTTGCCGACAAGAAGGCCATCCTCGATCGCTACAATGAGCTGATGATGAATTACTCGGATGAGACCGCTGAGGAGGGTGCCCAGTTGCAGGATCAGATCGACAGTCAGAATCTGTGGGATCTGGAAAGCCAGGTTGAGCAAGCGATGGATGCGCTTCGCTGCCCGCCAGGCGATTCATCGGTCGAGCATCTGTCTGGCGGTGAAATTCGTCGCGTGGCACTATGTCAGTTGCTTCTCAGCCAACCGGATATGCTGCTGCTTGACGAGCCAACAAACCATTTGGATGCCGAGACGATTGCATGGCTAGAAAAGCATCTGCGCGAATATCCGGGGTCCGTGCTGATGATCACCCACGATCGCTACTTTCTGGACAATGTGACTGGTTGGATTCTTGAGCTCGATCGCGGTCGCGGCATTCCCTACGAGGGCAACTATACCGCTTACCTGCAAGCCAAGGCCAAGCGTATGCAACAGGAAGGACGTGAAGAGGCCGCCAGACAAAAATCATTGGCACGCGAACAGGAATGGATTGCTTCCTCACCCAAGGCCCGGCAAGCCAAATCAAAGGCCCGGATCAAAGCCTATGATGAATTGGTGGAGTCGGCCAACAAACGTAAACCGGGCGACGCCCAGATTATCATCCCGGCTGGCGAGCGTCTGGGCAATGTCGTGATTGAGGCTGAAGGCTTGAGCAAGGCGTATGGTGACAAGGTTTTGATCGACAATTTGTCGTTCAAACTGCCACCCGGTGGTATTGTTGGCGTGATCGGACCCAACGGCGCTGGAAAATCGACATTGTTCCGTATGATCACCGGGCAGGAACAGCCAGATAGTGGCACAATCACGATTGGCGAAAGCGTCAGGCTTTCCTACGTCGACCAGAGCCGTGATGCGCTGGAAGCGAAAGCCACCGTTTGGGAAGAGATTTCGGGCGGCAATGACATCATCAAGTTGGGCCCGCACGAAATGAACAGCCGTGCCTATTGTGGGGCGTTCAACTTCAAGGGCGGTGATCAGCAACAACCGGTCGGCACTCTATCCGGCGGTCAGCGAAATCGGGTCCATCTGGCCAAAATGGTCAAGAGCGGGGGCAATGTCTTGCTGCTGGACGAACCGACAAACGATCTGGATACCGAAACACTGGGCGCGCTTGAAGAAGCACTGGAAAACTATGCTGGCTGCGCTGTTGTGATCAGCCACGACCGTATGTTCCTTGATCGGCTTGCAACGCATATTCTGGCCTTTGAAGGCGACAGCCATGTAGAATGGTTCGAGGGCAACTTCGAGGACTACGAGCAGGACAAGATCCGGCGTCTTGGTCCGGAAAGTGTCAATCCGAAACGGGTGACCTATAAGCGCCTGACGCGCTAGTTGTCGGATCATTGAGCAGCTTTTTCGTTGCGCGGTTCTCTTAGCCGCGCATCCAAGCCTGTGCAAAATCGAGCAGAAAATAAAAAAGACCGGATTGCGGGAGGAAGTGCAATCCGGTCTGATTATTGAGGCGAACCAAACTGGGAGGAGGATGTTTGGTCCACATAGACGACTTAAATTGGGAGGTTTATCGCCGTCTGTGACCCGAATATGCGCTCTCCTGCTTTATTGTGCAATGCAACATATTGCATTGCAGCTATGCTCAAAACGCATAGCTCTGCAGTGATCCAGTCTGAACCCTTTTATTTCTGGGACTAAAACTCCCAACTTCTGGCTTTCGCAAACAGAAAATCACGAAATGCTTGCAATTTTGCAGCTTTCCGCATGGTCTCCGCATAGGCGAAATATGTGTCAAAAGAGGGCAGTGCAACATCCTCCAAGATGCGCACCAGGCCGGAATCACGTTCAACTGCATAATCGGGCAGCAGCGCAATTCCTACGCCGCCCTGAATGGCGCGGCGGACGGACATGATGGAGTTAATTTCCAAAGTCGGTGTCAATGGCGGTTTGTCATTGCGCTCCAGCGTCAGAAGTGAATTGAGATCGTGCAGATAACTCGGCGTTGGCTCACCAAAGGTCACCAATCGATGCTTTTCCAAGTCGTCAAGCGTTTCAGGACGCCCAAACCGGTTCAGATATTCCGGTGACGCATAGACATGCAAGTGCACTGTGAACAGCTTGCGCTGAATGAGGTCAGGCTGTTGGGGTTGGCGCAGTCGGATTGCACAATCCGCCTCCCGCATGTTCAAGTCCAACTCCTCGTTGGAGAGCATCAGCTGAACATTGATGTCCGGATAGAGTTCCAGAAATTCCTGGACACGATAGGTGAGCCAACCAGCGCCGAAGCCCACTGTTGTAGTGATCCGCAGATGACCCGTCGGACGGTCCTTTGTTTCGGTGAGCTCAGCCTTTACCGATTCCAGTTTGAGAAACACTTCATGCGCCGTTGAATAAAGCATTTCGCCTTGTTCTGTGAGCACTAGGCCGCGTGCATGCCGGTTGAATAGTGGCGTGCCGATCTCATGTTCCAAGGCTGATATCTGCCTGCTGACTGCGGATTGCGAGATATGCAACGTCTCGCCGGCATGCGTAAAAGAGCCTGCCTGTGCGGCGGCATGAAATACCCGCAATTTGTCCCAATCTAGCGGCACATTTGGTCCAATCTACTCTGCTGCCTGCAGTTGATGTTCTTGCGCGGCAAGAAACTTTTCAGCTTCCAATGCGGCCATGCATCCCATGCCAGCGGCAGTCACCGCTTGCCGATAAATATCATCCGTTACATCGCCGGCGGCATAAACGCCTTCAACCGATGTCGCGGTGCTGTCGGGCGCCGTCCAAAGATAGTTGTTGGGTTTTTGTTCCAGTTTGCCCTCAAACAGGGAAACTGCTGGCGCATGACCGATCGCCACAAAGACACCATGTGTCGGCAGATCGGTGATCTCGCCGGTTTTGCGGTTTTTGAGTTTGACCCCTGTCACAGACGCAGGCAACGCAGGGTTGGACTTCTCGCCATAAATCTCATCCAGTTCGCTGTCCCAGGCAAACTCGACATTGTCTTTCTTCATCAAACGATCCTGCAGGATTTTTTCGGCCCGCAACGCGTCGCGACGATGGACCAATGTGACTTTGGACGCCAGATTGGAAAGGTACAGCGCCTCCTCAACAGCCGTATTGCCACCACCGATCACGACAACTTCCTTGCCGCGATAAAAGAAGCCGTCACAAGTGGCGCAGGCTGAAACGCCGAATCCCATATAGGTTTGTTCGCTCTCAATACCCAACCACTTGGCCTGTGCGCCTGTACAGATAATAAGTGTGTCGCCTGTATAGACCGTTCCGCTGTCGCCAATTGCCTTGAAAGGCCTGACATCCAGATCGACCTCGGTAATGATATCCTGCTCGATCTGGGTTCCGACATTCTCAGCCTGCTGGCGCATCTGGTCCATCATCCATGGGCCTTCGACCGCTTCAGCGTAACCAGGATAGTTTTCAACCTCGGTTGTGATCATCAATTGGCCGCCTTGTTGCAGCCCAGCAACCATTACAGGCTTCAACATCGCCCTGGCGGCATAAATGGCGGCCGTATAGCCAGCGGGACCAGACCCGACGATGAGAACAGGCGAGTGTATTGTTTTTGCAGCAGACATTGTCGTTACCGAATTTGGAGTTTCAATTTGGCCCTAATATCTGCACTCAGATCACCATTTGCAATGCTTGGCAGGTCCTTTACCCAGTTAACCGCGCATGTGTGAGATTTGCGCAACGCGTCTGTGCACTTGTTGGCTTTTTGCTCACATTGGATTGGTTAAAGAAGGCAATTCATGTATGGGCGTGATGTATTGAAATTCTGAGGATTAGAACTTCCAAGACACCGTGCTTGGAAAGAGTGCAGGAAAACAATGGGACTGAAACGCTACTTCCAGCGCGTTGTGTTGGGCAAAGATGATGGTGTCATCAAGCGACCTATCGAACAACGAGAGAACCTTGATGAGAGCTATTATCAAGGACTTCACGACAAGCATTCAGCCTATCAGGCGAACAATTGGCTGCTCGATGAACCTGAACTTATGAAGATCATCGACGGCAAAACAGTCATGGAACTGGGCTGTGGCAATGGCCGGTTCACACAAATTGCAGGTCAGTCAGCCAAACATGTTTATGGTCTGGATTGGGCCCGCAGCCAGTTGTTTGATGACAGCGCGGACAATGTGGAGTTCGTGCAGGCTGATGCGTTGAAGGCAAATTTTCCAAAGGTCGATGTAGCTTGCTCAGGTGATGTGCTCGAGCATTTCAAACCAGAAGATGTACCAGGCTTGCTGGCCAAGCTGCACGATTGCGCAACGGTCAATTTCCACGTGATCGCCTGTTACGATGACAAGCACAGCCATTTAACGGTGGAATCCAAGGAATGGTGGTTGGCCCAATTCCAGAAGCTCGATCCGTCTTATAGATTGCTCAACGCAGGATCTGAAAAGCGTCAGGTTGCTATTGTCAGCAATTGGAGTGAACCAGAAGCGGCTTAGAGCAATTTAAACAGGAATTGCTCTAATCAAAGTCAATCACGCCGGTCTTTGTTCCCCGCGCGCTGTCACGCAGTTTTCCCATCAGCAATGTCCAGCGTTTACCTACGGAATGCTCAATCTTGACACGTTTCTGAGCCCAACCCCTTCGGTTCAGGCGCCGGGTCTCGGCAATCATGCTCGTGTGTGTGGCTTTTCTTCCCGTCATACGCTGCAAAATATCTTCTTGCACAAAGGGAGCAGGGACCGCCTGTAGCACTGGCTCGCTTTGCACCTGGTTTTGTGGTGGCGGTGTAAACAGGAATATGTCGGGTGCCTGGTTCAAGTCCGTGCTTGCAGCTAATGCCCGTTCAGCCGTATCCCGATGCAACACATAGGCAGCCGAGCCGTGATGCAACCGGCTTTGCACATGCAGCCCATAGTCACCAACGTCATGAATTGCCGTGTTGTTGACCACGGTGACCCGCCCGAATGTCTCAAGATGTATCGCCGAGCGCGTATGGCTTTCTGGTATCCATGATGTATCGCGCAGAAAATGTTCTGCGCCTTTGCCAAACACAATATCGTCTTCCATCACAAAGGCGTGGCTCTGGTCACTTTCCACCAGCAATTCCCAGCATCGTCTATGCGTCATGAATGCGCCGATCGAACCCGGGTCCTTGGCAAAAAGCGGGCTGTTGCGATGAACGTTTTCAACAAATCGCGGCTCGAAATTCTTGCAGTCAAAGGCAGGTACGCGCGTCCAGTCCAGATCCAGTGCGGAGAGCTGCTCGTGCATGAAGGCAAGACGATCCTTGGAGCGATCAAGATTTATCAGCAGCCGCAGCATGTTACTTCTGTCCGATCAGTAGCATATAGGAATCATTGCCATGAGCTCGATCTTTAAGCAATTTCAGGGCGTTGTCACCCGGCGCGGTTCTTTCAAGCGGCAAGAGAAATTGATTATAGGCAAAGCGAACAAATTTCTCTCGCCGTTCGTTGTTGGGTCGCCAAGCATCCATCGACGAAAAGGCGTCATGCAGCGCCTGCCTATCGCCCGCGCGTAGCACAAGACCATCGATGGCGTAATGCGCTTCGCCCAGTGTTACGACTTTTTTGCCCGAGGCTAATGCTTCCAACCCCACCGTCGAATTGACAGTCAGAACCGCATCACTTCGCTCGATGAGATCGCGGGTCGTATCGCCGTTTCTGAATAGGATCTGTTTGTGCTTTGACACTTTGCTCTGAATCGAGATCGGAAAGCTGGGATGTTCCTTGATCACGAATTGCCTGTCGGGGAAGGCCGCTGCAAGCGCGACCACCTCTGCATGCAAATGCTCCATGTCCCTTATCCAGGGAGAGAGTGCCAAGATCTGCATGTCGCTTGGCACTTGAAAGGGCACAAAGACAAAATTGGCGGGCAAATTATCGGGTGCGTCGGCTGTTGCGCCATCCTTCAGTTTTGATTGCCGAACTGCAAATTCTGTTGGCCAGTTCGCGCCAGCATCATTCTTGTTCAACCGATCGTAAAACGAGGCCTCGCGGGGTAGGCTGCTCAACGCATTGATACCGCGCGGGTCGCACTGCATCGTTTTCGGAAAGAAACCATTCTCCAAGAAAAGTCGCTTCAAATTCAATTCGCGTGCCGCCAAATCGAGCAGCGCGTTGGGCGCCAAATAGCCGTTAAAGACCAGCACGCACCGATCAGTGTCACGTTTCAGGAGAGCATGAATGGCCCGATATTTTGCAATAGCGCGACGACGATAAATTGTACGGTAAAGCGCAGCGACCATAGCCAAATTGAACAGAGTGGGAAACCGGATTTTGCGGCGGGTGACATTGCGTTCGGCAATAGCGTGGATTTCTTCCAGCAAGCTTTCTCCAAATTTGAGATCGCCAGTTCCGACTTTCTGAGATTCATCAATGATGTCACATTCAGCACCGAGCGCGTCGATCAGTCCTGCATTGTTTTTGGTCTTAAGGAGCGCAAACCGCATTTCAATTATCAAGCTTCTTCAAGAGGGCTCGATACGCTGAATTCAGGTTTTCCACCTCACGCTCCAGCGCAAAATTTGCCGTAACATGTTGGCGAGCATTTTTTCCAAGTTTCGCGCGTAATGCATTGTTATTCATAACTTTAATTGCTTGTTCCTGCATCGATTTATCAGTCAGATCAGGCAAAATATAGCCGGTTTTGCCTTCAATAACGAGTTCGCTGAACGCGCCCACATTTGTGGCAATCACCGGCACACCGCAAGCCATCGCCTCGAGTGGTGTCAGGCCGAATCCTTCCCATCTTTGAGGCGCAATAAACAAGTCGAGCGCTTGATACCAGCGTTCAATATCAGTGTGCTCGCCAACTAAGATAATCCGTTCAGCCATGCCGGAGGTTTCAATGAGCTGCTCCATCTGCTTTTGAAATTCTTGGTGCTCAGAGGTCGCCCGCCCGGCAAGAATGGCGATCCAGTCCGGTTGGCCCTCAAGCGCTTCAATCATGGATTTGATGAAGAGGTCTGAGCCCTTTTGTGCGCGGATGCGTCCGAAACAGCCAACGATTTTCTTGTCTGCCGGCAGACCCACCGCCAACTTGGCATCTGCTTTGTCCTCAGGAGGCGAAAACCGCTGCGTGTCGATGCCATGCATGATCACCTGGTTAGGAACTTGCAGGTAGGTCGCAGTCTTGGCGCTCGTCGCCACCACGCCATCCATGCGCCCGATCAGCCATTTGGTATAGGCTGTGTGCTTTCGTTGCGATGCCGAAGTGAACAGAAGTTTGAGCGGCATGCGTAAAACATTTCGCAGGATCAAGCCTGCCAGCATTTCGACATTGCGCCTGGCATGCCAAACGCGATATCGGCTATGCTCGGGCCGTTTCCACAATCGCCAAAGATCGATGTATCGGATATATGGCAGGTGCACGGGCAATCCCTCGCCAAACACCGCGATATTCAAGCCTGCGGCGCGTTGTGCAGGCACAAGCTGAATTATGGTAGAGGTCACCCCTGATAGACGATATTTGAAGTTCGGCGCGATGACTTCAAGCTCATTGAAATCGCTGAAAACCGCCATGCCAAGCTCCTGATGCTGATCAGACGAATTTCACCGCTTCAATTTCGTAGCCGCGATCGCCCTTTGGCGCTTTCACCTCAATGGAATCACCGACGGTTTTGCCGATCAATGCCCGCGAAATAGGTGATGAAATAGAGATACGGCCCTGTTTGGGGTCTGCCTCTTGATCGCCGACGATCTGGTAGCTGACTTCCTCTCCTGTATCGTCGTCTGTGAGCGTCACAGTTGCGCCAAAACGCACCGTATCGCCGGTCATTGTCGCGACATCGATCACGTCGGCGCGGCCAATCAGGCCTTCAAGCTCGGAGATACGACCCTCATTGTGCGACTGGGATTCCTTGGCAGCATGGTATTCTGCATTTTCCGAAAGGTCTCCATGGGCGCGCGCTTCCGCGATCGCCTCGATGATGCGCGGACGCTCTTCTTGCTGGCGCCAACGGATTTCCTTGTTGAGCGCATCAAAACCTTTGCGTGTCATTGGGACCTTCTCAACCATGGTCCATCCTTTCCTGCCGATTCACATCGGGTTCAAATACAAATAAAAACGGTCCCAGAGATGACGCTCGGGAACCGTTGAGATCAATATGGCAAGCTATTTAAATGATTTCCAGTCTTTTTGTAAGTCCTTTGGCATTTAGCCGAAATATGCTTGCAAAGGCCGCACCTTCATCTCTTCTTTGGACAGGGCAGCGATGGCCTGTGTGCACGCGTTCGCGCCAGCCATGGTCGTGTAGTAGGGGACCTTGTTCTCCAATGCAGCGCGCCGAAGCGACTTTGAGTCTGATCGCGCTTTCTTGCCTTCTGTCGTATTGATCACCAATTGCACTTCGCGGTTCCGGATTGCATCCTCAATATGCGGACGTCCTTCAAGAACCTTGTTGATTTTGCGCGCTTCTACACCATTCTCGGCGAGAAAACGTTGGGTGCCGCCGGTAGCAATAATGCCATAACCCAATCCAGCGAGGACCTTGGCCGGATGCAAGGCTGCATCCTTGTCGTCATCTTTGACCGAGATGAACACATTGCCGTCTTTGGGCAACAATACACCTGCGCCCAATTGAGCCTTTGCAAAGGCCATCGGGAAATCACTGTCCAGACCGATGACTTCTCCGGTTGAACGCATCTCCGGACCGAGCAATGTGTCAACACCCGGGAATTTGGTGAAGGGAAACACGGCTTCCTTGACCGCAATGTGCTTAAAGTCTTCTGCCGTCCGGCGCAGGCCATAATTGCCGATCGCTTCATCAAGGCTCTCACCGCTCATAATGCGTGCAGCAATCTTGGCGATCGGAAGTCCGATTGTCTTGGCGACAAATGGTACAGTTCTGGAAGCGCGAGGATTGACTTCGAGCACATAGATCTGATCATCCTTGATGGCATATTGAACATTCATCAGACCGCCAACATCAAGCGCGATTGCCATGGCAGCGGTTTGTGTCTTCATGCGCTCAACAATGTCGGCCGATAATGTGTTGACCGGCAGCGAACAAGCAGAATCGCCCGAATGGATGCCCGCTTCCTCGATATGCTCCATGATGCCGGAAACGAAGACGTCAGTGCCATCACATAGACAGTCAACATCGACTTCGATTGCGCCTTTCAGATAGGTGTCAAACAGCAAAGGATTGGTGCCCAGCAGCGTATTGATCTGTCCAGTCTTGTCGTTTGGATAGCGCGCCTTGATATCTTCCGGGATCAGTTCTGGCACCGTTTCAAGCAAGTATGTTGAAAGCGATGCTTCGTCCCGGACGATTTGCATGGCGCGGCCGCCCAAAACATAGGAGGGCCTGACCACTAGCGGGAATCCGATCCCGGTCGCGATCAATCGAGCTTGTTCAACCGAATGAGCGATGCCGTTGTTGGGCTGCAGTAAGTCTAGCTTCTTAAGAAGTTTTTGAAAACGGTCCCGGTCTTCAGCAAGATCAATGGCGTCTGGCGAAGTACCCAGAATTGGAATGCCGGCACCTTCCAAAGCATTTGCAAGTTTGAGCGGAGTTTGCCCGCCAAATTGCACGATCACACCTTTTAGATTGCCATTTTGTTGCTCAAGCCTCAAAATTTCCAGAACATCTTCTTCTGTTAGCGGTTCGAAGTACAAGCGATCCGACGTATCGTAGTCGGTCGACACTGTCTCCGGGTTACAATTGATCATGATCGCTTCATAGCCAGCGTCGCGCAGGGCGAAGGCGGCGTGACAGCAGCAATAGTCAAACTCGATGCCTTGACCGATCCGGTTTGGGCCACCACCCAGAATGACGACCTTGTCATGTTCGGAGATTTGCGCTTCGTTTGCCACTTCACCAATGAATGGTGTCTCATAGGTCGAGTACATATAGGCGGTTGGCGAGGCAAACTCTGCAGCGCAGGTATCGATGCGTTTGTAAACCGGGTGCACGCTCAGTTGCTTCCTGGCTTCGAACACATCCACTTGTTCTTTGCCGATCAAGGTTGCGAGGCGCTGGTCAGAAAAACCCATCGCCTTGAGCATGCGCATATTACTTTCATCGAGGGGGAGGCCATGCGTCTTTACACGTTCCTCCATATCGATGATTTGCTTGAACTGCTCAAGGAACCACATGTCTATCTTGCAGCCCACATGGATGTCTTCGAGTGAGAACCCAAGACGGATAGCCTGGCCAACCATGCGCAGCCGATCAGGCGTTGGTGTGCCAATGGCGGCGCGAATGGCGTTCTTGTCATCACCTTCACCAAGGCCCGGAACTTCGATTTCGTCAAAGCCTGTCAGACCGGTTTCAAGACCCCGCAGAGCCTTTTGAAATGATTCAGCAAATGTGCGTCCGATCGCCATCACTTCGCCGACGGATTTCATGGCTGTTGTCAAATAAGGTTCTGCACCGGGAAATTTCTCGAAAGCAAAGCGCGGGATTTTTGTCACCACATAATCAATGCTTGGCTCGAACGAGGCAGGCGTCGCACCACCGGTAATATCATTGTCCAATTCATCCAGCGTGTAGCCAACGGCAAGCTTGGCCGCTACCTTAGCAATCGGAAAACCTGTTGCCTTGGACGCCAAGGCCGACGAACGCGAAACCCGCGGATTCATCTCAATGACCACAAGACGTCCCGTGTCCGGATTCACGGCAAACTGGACATTCGATCCGCCTGTTTCAACACCGATCTCACGCAATACCGCAATCGATGCATTTCGCATGATCTGGTATTCCTTGTCGGTCAGGGTCAGCGCCGGGGCAACAGTAATTGAATCGCCCGTGTGAACGCCCATCGGGTCCACATTCTCAATCGAACAGACGATGATGCAATTGTCCGCTTTGTCGCGGACGACCTCCATTTCATATTCTTTCCAGCCCACAATGCTTTCGTCGATCAGCACCTCTGTTGTTGGCGAGGCATCAAGACCACTCTCGACAAGATCCATGAATTCGGAACGGTTATAGGCAATACCGCCGCCTGTGCCTCCAAGGGTGAACGAGGGCCTGATTACCGCTGGCAATCCGATTTCATCGAGCGCTGTTGCGGCTTGAGCCATCGCATGGCTCATATAGCGTTGCTTGCGTTGCGTGGTGCCGTGACGCCATTCAACCTCCAATGCGTCCAACGCATTGGTCAGAGCATCGCCCGAGTGCGCATTGGTCAAAGCTTCCTTTTTCGCTTCATGCGCCTTTCGATCTTCTTCCTTCACACCGGTTGCGTTGACGAGCATGGATCGCGGACTCTCCAGGCCAATGCGGTCCATGGCTTCTCTGAACAGCGAACGATCTTCGGCCTTGTCGATTGCATCCGGCGTCGCGCCAATCATTTCGACATCCCATTTGTCCAACACACCCATGGCTTTGAGCGAAAGTGCCGTGTTCAACGCCGTCTGGCCACCCATGGTCGGCAGAACGACCATCTTGTCATCGGGATTTTCAGTCCGCTCCTTGGCGATGATTTTCTCGACCACTTCGGGTGTGATCGGCTCGACATATGTTGCGTCGGCCAGTTCCGGATCAGTCATGATTGTCGCCGGGTTCGAATTGACCAGGACAATACGGTAACCCTCCTCGCGCAAGGCCTTGCAAGCCTGCGTGCCGGAATAGTCAAATTCGCAGGCTTGGCCGATCACAATCGGTCCTGCACCGATGATCAGGACCGTATCAATATCATTGCGCTTCGGCATCAGGGCATCCGTGTTTGTTTGCGCGAAAAGACCGGCTGCATAACAACCGGTTGGAACGTGCATAAATTAGTGGCTAGGCGTGTCATATAAGCAAAATGAACCGCTATGTAACCCCAAATTCCACACAAAGTTGCGCTTTCAACACCGAATTTGAACATGGTCTGCATGAGAGCGATTAACCCGGCTTCACATGCCCAATTCGCCGCGCGAACCGCGCATGATATCTTCGCGCCGCAAATCCTGTACGGTCAGAAGAATTTTTGGAGCTAACTCCTCATCTTTTTCATCCGCGCGCGCTTTAGCGCGCGCCGCCAACAAGGGATATTCTGATGGTCCGGCCAGAAAGGGTCTGTTGCCAAACAGGCGAACAGCCCAGTAGGCCAATGTGGAAAGAAACCGGCAACCAAAAGTCGGAACATCGGATTCGATATCTCGACCCAGTACAAGAATGGCATCTCTGAAGATCTCATCGGCCTCTTTTCGATTCAGGGAATTGGTTGCATAGAGAAGATCATGCACAATCGCGGCTTGGGCATATTTCCCCCAAACAGGGAAGATGCCACGCAAGAAGATGGGAACGCTGGTGCCATCAGAGCAATACCCGGACGGAACGTAGACACGATCAGTGTCATTTTCGCTTTCGATGCCGTATTCAAAATCCCGGATGATCACGCGGATAGGGCGATTATTCTCAACGCGTCCAATATCTGCTGTGTATAGCGGGGCCGTAAATCGTGTGATCTGCATTGCGCACTCCAATTCCTCCAAAGGCCAACCCCACGGCACCTTATCAAATCATGCGCCGAAGAACAGTTGAACGTCAGCTTCTTTTGCTGCAAAAACGACATTTGATTGATGCAAACGGGAGAGCGTGATGCGCCTGGAAGGCCGCCGCAAGAGCACCAACATTCAGGATATGCGTTCCAGACGGACGACCTCGCGTACCGGCTTTGGCAGAGGGCAAAGGCGGGTTCGAATTCCGTCATCTGGCCGCACGATCCGTTCGTCAAGCGGCGGGTTTTCGACCATCATCATCATGATTGTGCTGTTCTTTGTGCTGCGCTCCTGCGGCATTGATCCGCTGCAAATCCTGGCTGGTGGGTCTGGCGGGGACAGCCCGTTTGATCAGATGATCCCGCAAACACAAACCCAGACTAGCCAAGTGCCCAAGTCTGCGCCGACCGACAAGCAAGCTGAGTTCACGGCGATCGTGTTGGCGGAAACCGAAGACGTCTGGAGCGGCATTTTCCAATCCAGCGGGGCGCAATATCCAAAGCCAACATTGGTGCTGTTTTCTGGCGCGGTCCGCTCGGCCTGCGGCAACGCCACCTCGGCTTCGGGGCCGTTCTATTGTCCGGCAGACAGCAAAGTATACATTGATTTGAGCTTTTATGACCAATTGGCACGCCGGTTCGGTGCAAGCGGTGATTTTGCACAAGCCTATGTATTGGCCCATGAAGTCGGACATCATGTGCAGAACGTTATTGGCGTCCTGCCCAAATTCAATCAGATGCGCCGCCGGATGAGCGCCGCCGAAGCCAATGCCATGTCGGTTCGAGTTGAACTACAGGCCGATTGCTTTGCTGGCGTTTGGGGGTACTACACCGAACAAAAAGGACTGCTGGAAGAGGGCGATATCGAAGAAGCGCTCAATGCAGCAACCCAAATCGGCGACGATACGATCCAGAAACGCACCCAGGGCTATATCGTTCCCGAAAGCTTCAATCACGGAACCTCTGAACAGCGCCGAAACTGGTTCTACCGCGGATTCCAAACTGGAAAACTGGACGATTGCGACACATTCAGCGGCGATGTCTAACGCTAATCTTTGACGTTTTTCACTTCCACGGGCGTTTTCATGATCAACTCACGGTGTGGGAAGGGGATGTTGATCCCTGACTCGTCGAATGCGTCCCACAGCGCCAGCAGCACCTGGCCTCTTATATTGGTTAGACCAACCTGTGGATCTGCAATCCAAAAGCGCAACTTGAAATCAAGCGATGATGCACCGAAAGCTGTCATCCAGCACACCGGTGATTTGCTATCGAGCACGCGAGGAATACCTTTTGCAGCTTCAATTGCTATACGCATCACCTCATGAGGATCGCTGTCATAGGAAACGCCAAAGTCGACATCCAACCGAACCAGCTTGTTTGAGAACGACCAGTTGACCACTTGCTGCGTGATGAAATCTTCGTTCGGGATCAAATATTCGCGTCCGTCTCGCGTAATCACGGATACAAATCGGGCGCGCAGCTCCCTGATCCAGCCAAAGGTGTCACCAAGTTCGATCGTATCGCCCGGCTTGATCGACTTATCGACAAGAATGATCACACCGGAAATGAAGTTTGAGACCACTTTCTGCAGGCCAAATCCAAGACCAATACCAACGGCGCCTGAAAAGATCGTCAGGGAAGTGAGGTTGAGGCCGGCAGCAGTCAGCGCCATCACCAGCGCCACGACAATCAGGCCGACCTTGGTGATTTTTCCAGACAACACCTTGAATGAGGGCGAGAGGTCTTCAACCGCGTTGATACGGTTGTCCAAAAACGTACCCAGCAAATTGGCTACCCAAAGAAACAGCCCGGTAAGAAACACAATGCGAATGACAAACAGGACAGATAGCTTGAAGTCACCCAGATTGACTGCCGCATTGTCAAGCACTTGGGTAACAGGTTCACGGATATCCAGCACGCCCAGCGCGATATAGGCGAAACCTGCAATCGCGATAATGCGTGCAATGGATTTGTTCTGAATAACCCGCGTTAGAACCGCCAGTGCAAGCCAGGCAGCGCCCAGTATGAGCGCAAGTGTGATGATGAATGTCCGGCTGGGCCACGTATAGAGCAGTACGATTTCACGGCTGATATACAGCAGTATCAGAAAGAATACCCATTCCAGTCGCCGCATAAAGGCAACAATGACCCGGAGCAGCCCGGGATTTCCCTTGATGGTGCGGGCGCGTGCTTCCAGAACGGGCTCAAGTTTGGTGGAAAGGAACCAGGCGGCGCCAAAGCAGATGACAATGATGCCCAACTGGTAAGCAGCCCACGGGCGCAAAAGATAGCTGACGGACAGTTCAAGAACGCCGATTGTCCATTCAATTACGGACTGAAGATTCCATTCCATGGCGCAAGACTAACGCAATGCGCGCGTAAAAAAAGCCACTTCTTGGATTATCGGCTTGGCAGGCTCAGTTGCGCTCGTCGAGCGGTTTCAATCCTTGCTCTACCCTGATCAGGTTGAAAAAGCGCCTGAACAAATAATGGCTGTCCTGTGGGCCGGGAGAGGCTTCCGGGTGGTGTTGGACAGAGAAAACAGGTTTTCCATCCACCGCCAGACCACAATTCGTGTCGTCAAAAAGGCTGACATGCGTTTGTGTGACGCCATCGGGAAGCGAAGCAGAATCGACCGCAAAGCCATGGTTCATCGAGACGATTTCCACCTTGTCGGTTGTATGGTCTTTCACGGGATGGTTTGCACCATGGTGGCCCTGGTGCATCTTGATGGTGCTGCCACCGAGAGCCAGCGCCAACATTTGGTGCCCGAGGCAAATGCCGAATATCGGGATGCCTGTTTGGATGAGTGCCTTTATGGTTGGAACAGCATATTCACCCGTAGCTGCGGGGTCACCGGGTCCGTTGGAAAGAAAGATTCCGTCAGGCTTATGCGCCAATACTTCTTCTGGGGTGGATGTTGCCGGAACAATCGTGATTTTTGCGCCGAGACCAGCGATCAGTCGCAAAATGTTGCGTTTAACGCCAAAATCGAGTGCGACGATGTGCAAATCTGAACTGCTGGCTTCCGCATGGCCTTCGTCCCAAACCCAGGGGGCCTGCGTCCAACTGCCGGTCTGGCCGATGGTTACGTCCTTGGCAAGATCCAGATCCACCAGGCCGGACCACCCAGCCGCACGCTTTTTCAACGCCGGGACATCAAACACACCGTCATCGCTATGGGCGATAACGGCATTGGGTACCCCATTTTCGCGAATATGGGCGGTAAGCGCGCGCGTATCGATACCAGCCATGGCTACAATGCCGCGTGCTTTGAGCCAGTCATCCAAATGCTCCCCATTGCGATAATTTGATGGGTTGGTGATATCCGCCTTGAATATTGCGCCAACAGCACCGGCCCGGTTAGAAGGCGTCAAATCCTCGATGTCCTCACTGTTTGTTCCGACATTGCCAATGTGGGGAAACGTGAAAGTGACGATCTGTCCTTTATACGAGGGATCTGTCAAAATCTCCTGGTAGCCCGTAAGCGCCGTGTTGAAGCAGACCTCGGCCTCAATGGCGCCCGTCGCACCAAATCCACGACCCTCAAGCACGACACCATCGGCAAGTACAAGCAGCGCAGTCGGCTTTTCGACTGTCCAGGGTGGGGGCGTGCTTGTTGTAGCTGTCTCATGCGAAATTGGCATAACTGACCCTTGAGTATCACATATGATTGATATTGAAGCTGGCAGGTCCAAACACCATATTGGGCTCGAACGCAACAGCAATCATATGGGTCGATCTGGACGGAATACCGGTTTTGTCAACCAGAAGGCATTTTTACAATAACCTAACGTAAACCGTTCCATCATTCCGATCTCATATTTAAATTGCTTTAATTACAAGGATTTACGCGATCAAGAACCGCTTGCCTTAAAAAAGCAGGCGCATTATGTTTCGCGGACGAAAATAGGGTTTTATGCATGCGCGAACAATTGCAAATTGCACTTAAGGAAGCTCAGAAATCACAGGATAAAACGCGGGTCTGCACTTTGCGCCTTATCAGCGCAGCTGTGAAGGATCGCGACATCGCCGCTCGCGGCGCTGGCAAAGACCCTGTGTCGGACAGTGAAATCACTGATATTCTGAGCAAAATGATCAAACAGCGTCGCGAATCGGCTGCCATCTACGAAGAGGGCGGTCGGCTTGAACTCGCCGAACAGGAACGCGATGAAAGCAAGGTCATTGAGGAGTTTTTGCCCGAACAATTGGGCGAGGATGGCGTCAAAGAAGCCTGTGCGAAAATTGTGGAAACGACAGGCGCCGAAGGCCTGCGTGACATGGGCAAATGCATGAATGCGCTCAAAGAGGAGTATGCTGGTCAAATGGATTTTTCCAAAGCTTCCAGCATTGTCAAAGGCATGCTGCGCTAGACCATACCCGCCATTGAGGCCTGGTTTATCCACAGTTTGAGAATTTGCTGTGCGGCGCGCTAATATTGCGTGCCGCACGCTTCGTTTTGGGGTTACAACAGCCCGACCCAATGCTTTACGGTAACAAACATGCGCTTTGGACAATCATTTTTAGATGAAATCAGGGATCGTGTACCGATCTCCGATGTCGTTCAGCGGCATGTTTCTTGGGACAAGAAAAAAACCAATGCGAATCGCGGCGACTATTGGGCTTGTTGCCCATTTCATGGCGAGAACACGCCCAGTTTCCACTGCGAAGACAAAAAGGGCCGATATTACTGTTTCGGTTGTGGCGTTTCCGGTGATCATTTCCGCTTTCTGACAGAATTGGAGGGGGTCAATTTTCCGGAAGCGGTTGAACGCATTGCGTCCATGGCTGGTGTTGCAATGCCGACACCTGACCCTGAGGCAGAAAAGCGCGAAGAAAAGCGCAAGACGCTTTACGAGTACATGGATCTGGCTGCGTCGTTTTTCGAAGAGCAATTTCAGCTCCAGCAGGGTGCGACCGCCCGAGCATATTTGCGCGATCGCGGTCTGGGCGCAGCGACCGTCACCAAGTTTCGCTTGGGCTACGCGCCGAACAATCGCTCTGCGGTAAAAGAGTTTCTAGCATCAAAGGGCGCAAGCAAGGAACAAATCGAGGCAACCGGCATGGTCGTCTTTGGTGACGACATTGCCGTCTCCTACGATCGTTTTCGTGACCGCATCATGTTCCCGATCGAGGATCAACAGGGCCGCGTGATCGCCTTTGGCGGGCGGGCCATGAGCCCGGATGTACCAGCAAAATATCTTAATTCGCCAGAGACCGAATTATTTCACAAGGGCGACATTCTTTACAATTTCAAACGTGCCCGATCGGTTCAAGCCAAACAGGGTGGCACAATCATTGCTGTAGAAGGCTACATGGATGTGATCGCGCTTGATCAGGCCGGTTTTCAGAATGCAGTCGCACCGCTGGGCACTGCTCTCACCGAGAACCAGCTTGCCAAAATCTGGCGCGCAACCGATGAACCGGTGCTGTGTTTTGATGGCGATGATGCAGGTTTGCGCGCGGCATTTCGTGGCCTGGAATTGGCATTGTCTGAGCTCAAGCCAGGCAAGTCCGTACGTTTTGCACTTCTACCCGACGCCAAGGATCCTGACGATCTGATCAAGGATTCCGGCCCCAAGGCATTTGAAGAGATTGTCAAAGCAGCAAAATCAGCTGCCGACATGCTGTGGCTGCGCGAAACCGGCGGGCATACATTCGACACGCCAGAGCGTCGAGCAAAGCTTGAACAGACCATGCGTGAAGTAACGAACCAGATCGGTGACGAAAGCGTGCGCCGGCACTATGCGCAAGAAATGCGCGAACGCATTGCCGCGTTCTTTGGCTCTGCCCGCAAAGGCTCCCGCAGCGGCAATATGGGTTCCAACTCATCGGGCGGCTCCAGTTTTGGCAAGCCTTACGCAGGCGCAAAAGGCAGAATTGCGATGACGCGCAGCCTTACAAATTCCCGACTGCTGAAAACCGGAGGTGCCGCAACCGCCGATTTACCTGTCCGCGAAGCTGCCTTGATAAGCGCGGTCATTTGCCATCCGGACCTGTTGACCGAATCGTTCGATACTTTTTTTGCGCTTGAGTTTGAAAACAAGGCCGTCGCTGCTCTGCAAGGGGCGATCATCGAGGCACATGGGCAGACAAGTGCGCGCACGCGCGAAGATCTTCTCGCTTCTCCCACCCTGCAGGCACATGCGCCCTTGATTGAGCAAATCGACAAAGCGGTGAGTCGCGCAAGACTGTGGGTGTTCACTCAATCGGCAGCCTATGACGATGCGCTCTCTGCCTACAATCAGGCAATTCAGCTTTATCAACGCGCAAAAGGATTGAGCAACGAACTGCGAGCTGCAGAGGAAGCACTGGTCAAGGATGGTTCGGAGGCCAATTGGGCTCGCTTTCAGGATATCCAGCTACAAGTCCGCCGTACTCAGGGTTTGGATGCCCTGTTGGAGGGTTTTGGTACATCATCAGGAAGACCATCCAGAAATTTCTGATCGGCTCGGAAATTGGAGTCGACTGAGGCGAAAAATGCATCGAAACACCTAAAATGGAACATGTTTTTTTTGCCAAAGTGCTTGACCTGAGCGCAAAAGGCAGGAATCACCGATTATAATAGATGAACAACTGGAAATAACGGTGACGCACACTATTTAAATGGTGTGTTTTAGGGGGTAACCCATTCATTACGGTTAATCGAAGTTTAACGCGCATCAGATAGCCCAACAGGCACAGATGGGCGATTCGGTTTCGGATTGTTGGTTATAAGTGCGAGATAGGGCGATCCCCCACGGGCGGGCATCGCTGGAGAAATGACGTCCATGGCGACAAAAACAAAAACCAAATCAACTGCGGATACAAAAGCTGAAACGCAAGGGCCAGACGGTCCGGTTCTGGACCTTACCGCTGACAGCGTCAAGAAAATGATTCGTGCCGCAAAGAAACGCGGCTTTGTTACAGTCGATGAACTCAATTCGGTGCTGCCGTCTGAACAAACCGATCCTGACAAGATTGAGGACGTGATGTCCACTCTGTCAGAAATGGGCATCAACGTTGTCGAGGACGATGGCGAGGTTGAAACAGATGGCGAAGGCTCCAAGGAGCTGGCGACGGCAACAGGCACCGCAGTTGCTGCAACTGCCAAGAAAAAAGAACCAACGGATCGGACCGATGATCCCGTGCGCATGTATCTGCGCGAGATGGGACAGGTTGAATTGCTGTCTCGCGAAGGCGAGATCGCCATTGCAAAGCGCATTGAGGCAGGTCGCGAAACGATGATCGCAGGCCTGTGCGAAAGCCCCTTGACCTTTCAGGCGATCATTATCTGGCGCGATGAACTGATCGAGGAAAACATTCTTCTGCGTGAAATCATCGACCTTGAGACCACTTATGCCGGCCCAGAGGCCAAGGCGACGCCGAAGGTGCCGACGCCTGAAGAGATCGATGCCGCTCGCAAGGAACGCGAAGAAAAAGAGCGCCTGCTGCGCCAGCCCCGTCGCCGTGATGATGACATCACCAATGTTGGCGGTGAAGGTCAGGTCGAAGAGGAAGAAGAGGAAGAGGATGAAGTAAGCCTGTCGCTTGCAGCAATGGAAGGCGAATTGCGCCCTCAGGTCATGGAGATATTTGACAATATCGCCAACACCTATGCCAAGCTGCGCAAACTGCAGGATCAGCAAGTGGAAAACGCGCTGGCTGACGAGGGCGAACTCTCAAGCAGCCAGAAGCGCCGCTACAAACAGCTTCAGGAAGAACTGATCACACTCGTCAAATCGCTCTCCCTGAACAATCAAAGGATCGACGCTCTTGTTGAGCAGCTATACGCGATCAACCGCCGTTTTGTTCAAAACGAAGGCCGCCTGTTGCGACTAGCCGAAACCTATGGCGTCAGCCGTGAGAAATTTCTTGAACAATATCAAGGCTCTGAGCTTGATCCCAATTGGATTGGAACGATCAGCAAGCTTGAGGCCAAAGCATGGCAGGCCTTTGCCAAAAAGGAACCGAAAACCATTGATGATCTGCGTGCAGAGATCCAGGAGCTTGCAACAGAGACAGGAATTTCAATTCCTGAGTTTCGCCGCATTGTAAACCAGGTACAAAAGGGTGAGCGCGAAGCGCGTATCGCCAAGAAGGAAATGGTCGAGGCTAATTTGCGTCTCGTTATCTCCATTGCCAAGAAGTACACCAACCGCGGTCTGCAGTTCCTTGATCTCATTCAGGAAGGCAACATTGGCTTGATGAAAGCGGTTGATAAATTCGAATATCGCCGCGGCTACAAATTTTCAACTTATGCGACGTGGTGGATCAGGCAGGCGATTACACGATCCATTGCTGACCAGGCGCGCACTATACGTATTCCTGTGCACATGATCGAGACAATCAACAAGATTGTCAGAACAAGCAGGCAGATGCTGCATGAGATTGGCCGCGAGCCAACGCCTGAAGAACTGTCTGAAAAGCTTGCTATGCCGCTCGAAAAAGTGCGCAAAGTGCTCAAAATCGCCAAGGAACCGATTTCACTTGAAACACCGGTGGGTGACGAGGATGACTCCCATTTGGGTGATTTCATCGAGGATAAGGGTGCTGTCCTGCCGATTGACGCTGCTATTCAGGCCAATTTGCGTGAAACCACAACCCGCGTGCTTGCCTCACTGACACCGCGTGAGGAACGTGTCCTGCGCATGCGTTTCGGCATCGGCATGAACACCGATCATACGCTTGAAGAAGTTGGCCAGCAGTTCAGCGTGACACGCGAGCGTATCCGCCAGATTGAAGCCAAAGCGCTTCGCAAGCTCAAACATCCAAGCCGGTCTCGAAAACTGCGCAGCTTCCTGGATCAATAATCAAAACCCGGCCACTGAGCCGGGTTTTTCTTTTTTGCGAAATTTCAACGACTATTTGCTGCGCAGCTGCTCCATTCCTTAACCTCATCTTTCTCAGACTTCCTGCATTTTAGCGCTCTTGTTTAGAGAACATTACCTTGCTGCTGCTAACGTATCTTTAGGAACGTTCAGAAAGGAAACCTTGTGCGCGCGGTAATTCTAGATGACGACCAGATCTATCTCCAAGTCGCCATGAACTATCTGGATGCATTGGGCGCATCAGAAGTTCAGGTAACGACAGATCCCGTTGAAGCATCAGACATTCTACACAACGAGCACATTGATCTGGTTATGGTCGATTTGAACATGCCCGGTTACGATGGCTTGGCCTTCCTGCGATCTATAGCGGAGGCCGGTTTTGAAGGCGCTGTTATAATAGTCTCTGGCGAGAAGTCTTTCGTTGTTACCTCCTCTGGACAGTTCGGCGACAAATTGGGGCTCAACGTTTGTGGAACATTGGCCAAGCCTCTCGATATGGTCGAACTCAAGCGTGCCTATGAATGTGCCAAAACAGCGGCCGCACAATTCCGCAAGTCAAAACCGATAGCGAAGCTATTGCCCAAAGGACCGCTGACACCAATTTTCTATTACCAGCCGCAAATTGACCTGGAATCGGGCGACTTGCTCGGTGCGGAAGCGCTGTTGCGCGGTATCGATCAGGAAGGCAGTGTGTTTGGTCCCAGTGAAATGTTGAGCAATTGTCGCTCTGGCGAAGAGTGTTTCGAGATGACCAAGCGTTTGTTTGAGTTGTTTTGTTCTGACGTCGTTCAAATGCGCCGACAAGGGTTCACAAACCGGTTTGCCTTCAATGTGGATGCTGCCAATCTGGAGTTTCCCCAATTTGCAGAAATGCTGATGGAAACGACCAGCCGACACAAAATCAATTCAAAGGGAATTGTGATTGAGCTCATCGAGTCACATTTGCCTGATGACGAGACTTGGCTGCTAGAAGTGATCGCTCGATTGAGCATGGCTGGTTTTGAAGTTGCGATGGATGATTTCAACACTGCTGCTTCAAGTTTCGAACTGCTCAAGGCCGGTGCATTCGCTGAAATCAAGCTGGACGTATCACTTGTCCAGAATAGTGCGGACGATCTGGCTTGTGCCAAGTTCATCAAAAGCACACTTGAGATCGCAAAAGAACTCGATACCCGCGTTATCGCAGAAGGCGTGGAAACTGAAGATGACTTGAGCCGGATGAAGAACATGGGTGTCGATTGCATTCAGGGCTTCTTGATTGCCAAGCCATCTGCTCGGTCCAATCTCAAGACCAATTATGGGCCATTTGCACAGGAAACGCGCGCCGCCTCATAGGCGTTGCCAACTGCCCGTCCTGGGTATTGCAATTTTCTGAATTCCATTGGAGCCTTCCAAACAGCCATGCTGTTCGGAGGAGGCGATATTGAAGCACGCTGAAATCAGTTTCGCAGGCTGGATGTTGCGGAAACACGACGGTTTGCCGAAGCAGTCAAAGCATTCGTCATCTGTAACTCATAGGGTCGAGTACTGTTTCAGTCCTCACTTGACTTTATTTGATTAGCAAATATGTTAATTAGCAATATTGTTAACTAAGATGACATCATGAATCAATTACCAGATACATTTGCTGCGCTCGGCGACGCGACCCGCTTTGCGATTGTCGAGCGGTTGCTGAATGAGGGTGAGCTAAGCGCTGGAGAACTAATCGAGGGCACAGCCATTTCTCCTCCTGCTGTTTCCCGGCACCTGAAAATATTGCGCGGTGCAGGTTTATTGCATCAGCGCATCGACAAGCAGCGCCGCATCTATTCAGTACGTCCGGAAGCCGTTCAGACCATCAGTGCTTGGACCATGAGCCACCGTGAGTTTTGGCAGGCGAGCCTCGACCGGCTTGAGCTTGCGCTTATACAGGAAAGTCAAAGAAAATGAGCACTTTGAAGTTGGAACGCGACTATTCGGCCGATCCCGAAACAGTTTTTGCCTTTGTCACCAAAGCAGAAAACATCGTTAAATGGTGGGGACCGGAAGGCATGAGCGTTCGGGAAGAGCAGCTCGACCTGACAAAGCCCGGCGCGTGGACTTCGACATTGGTGAATGCTGAGGGCGGTCGATACAAGGTCAGTGGTCAAGTCACGGCAATTGATCCGCCAAACTGGGTCGAATTTACCTGGGCCTGGCATGACGAAAACGATGCGCGGGGCCACGAATGCAGGGTGCGTTTTGATGTCAAATCAAACGGCAATGGTGGCACTCACTTTGCGCTGACTCACATCGGGCTTGCTGATGATGAAAGCGCTGGCAATCACGAGCAGGGTTGGACGTCTTCGCTCAACAAGTTGGAGCGCATGGCAAACTAGGTACTCGATAAAACAACAAAGAAGAAAGGACACGATATGACCAAGTACATTTTCGCCTATCACAGCGGACCGAACCCGCCAGAACCGGGTCCCGAAGTCATGGAGAAGTGGACTGCATGGTTCGGCCAGATGGGCGATGCAATTGTCGATGGTGGTGCGCCGCTATCGGTATCAAAAACCGTGAATGCGAAAGGAACAAGCGATGGAGGCGGCGCCAACCCGCTTTCGGGTTATACGCTTGTTGAGGCCGGCAGTATTGAGGCGGCATGCAAAATGGCGGAAGGCTGTCCAGCGCTGGAGACTGGCGGCAGCGTTGAAGTCGGTGAATGCATCGAAATGTAGACCGGCTCCAAACCTGAAGAGTAAGAATCATGAAAAATCCCAATATCACCGACCGAAACACCTGGCTGACCGCCCGCAGGGCGTTGCTGGATGAAGAGAAAGCGCTGTTGCGTAGCCGTGACGCGCTCAGCGCCAAGCGACGCGAGTTGCCTTGGGTACTTGTTGACGAGCCCTATGCATTCGAGACACCAGGAGGCACCAAATCGCTTGCTGAATTGTTTGCTGACAAAAACCAGCTCATAGTCCAGCATTTCATGATGGGAGAGGGTTGGGAGCAAGGATGCCCGTCTTGTTCTTTTTGGGCAGATGGCTTTGACGGCACGACCGCCCATCTGGCGGAGCGCGACGCCGCATTTGTTTGCGTCTCCAATGCGCCGTTGGCTCAGATTAACGCTTACAAGAAGCGCATGGGATGGAGATTTGATTGGTTTTCAAGTCATGGTTCGACGTTCAACTTCGACTATCAGGCTTCCTTCACGCCAGAGGAGATGAAAAAAGGGGCCATGTATTACAATTTTCGTCAAACCAGTTTTCCTGCCAGCGAAGCGCCAGGTGTCAGCATATTTGCCAAAGACGCGGACGGCAAAGTCTATCATACTTACTCGACCTACGCGCGTGGTCTGGACAATCTGAACGTCGCTTATCAACTGCTTGATTTGTTGCCAAAGGGACGGGACGAGGCTGAGCTTCCTCACCCTATGGCTTGGGTCAAACGACACGACCAATACGCCTAAATTACTATCCTGACACTGGATTGGAGGAGCCATGAGTCTACTTGTCGAATACTCGATTGTTGAAGGCAAAGCGCCGGAACAAGCGAATGCACTAAGATCTCTTATTGCCAGTCTGGGAAAGCTTGGCGATCCGGGTTTTGATTACACAGCCTTTGAAACCGACGATCCGACACGCTTTATTGCGGTGCTGGAATTTGAGGATGATGCCGCAAAGCAGCGCTTTCTGGACAGTGAGGCCTTCGCCATCTACCGCGAAGGGACAAAGGGGCGCTTTACCGGACCGCCTGCAACCACGCCGTTGAAGTTGGTCGCAAGCACACGCAAATAAACGGCAGTGGCAGCTCAGACCTGCCAGTCTATGGGCATCATGCCGTTTTGCGTGAGGAATGCATTGGCCTGTGAAAAGGGCTTGGAGCCAAAAAAGCCGCGATGGGCGGCCAAAGGAGAGGGGTGCACGGATTTCAGGATCAAGTGCTTTGAGCCGTCAACAAATGCGGCTTTCTTTTGAGCATACGAGCCCCAGAGCATGAAAACCGAAGGTGTCTCCCTGTCATTGATCAGCCTGACGATTGCGTCTGTAAAGCGTTCCCAACCGCGTCCCTGATGCGATCCCGCCTGATGTGCCTGGACCGTTAGAACCGAGTTGAGCAGCAATACACCTTGCTTTGCCCAATTCTCAAGGCATCCATGCTGGGCTGGAACAATGCCCAGGTCTGACTGCATTTCCTTGTAGATATTGATCAGCGATGGAGGTGGTCTGACGCCCTGTGGTACGGAAAAACACATGCCATGAGCCTGGCCGGGTCCGTGATAGGGGTCTTGGCCCAGTATTACGACCCGCACAGTCTCAAATGGTGTTGAATCAAGTGCATGAAACCACAAATCGCATGGCGGAAATATCTGCTTGCCCGCTTGTCTTTCTTCAACCAGAAACTGCCGGAGAGCAGCCATATAAGGACTATCGAACTCTCCCTGAAGGCGTTGCCGCCAGCTTTCTTCAAGTTTGATGGTGATGGTTTACCTGCCGAATTGTGTTTGTCTTTTAAGCGCCATACAAATTGTATCAAACCAAACATCGGAAATGTCCGCAACATGCCGCACCAAACGCTCACAATTAATACAACCGGTGCCGGGCTATACGAGTTCACGCACTCCGTACAATCATTCCTTGAAAACGCTGAGTTACCAGGCGGACTGTTGACCGTCTTTGCCCGCCACACTTCGTGTTCGCTTGTTATTCAGGAGAATGCCGATCCGGATGTTCAGCGCGATCTCAATGCATTTTTCAAGCGTCTTGTACCACCTTCAGACGACCCCTCAATGCAATACATTGAGCACACAATGGAGGGCCCAGACGATATGCCAGCGCACATCAAGGCAGCGCTGACACAAACATCAATTGGTATTCCTGTCATAGACGGCCGGATGGCATTGGGAACATGGCAGGGCATCTATCTTTTTGAACACCGCACGCGACCCCACCAGCGCCAGATCGTTCTGCAGATTAGTTGATTTAGTCAGTGCTGTTGCGCGTGAACCTTGCAAAATGGCGTGTAGGGAAGAATATCCAATCTTTCCTCGCTGATCGGCTCGCCACAGGTAACACATTCACCATAGGTTCCTTCGTCCATGCGTGCGAGCGCTGCATCAATGGCGCGAATTTCATCCTGCCCGGCGAGACCCAAATCCTCCAGAACTTCGTCATCCTCAGCCGCCTGGGCATTTTCGCTCCAGTTCGGATCAGGCTTGTCATCCAGTTCGTCCTCGATGTTCTCCAAGCGGTTGGTCAGATATTTCTTGCGCCGCTCAAGCGTGTATCGACGCTCATCGATTGATTTTTTGGTCATTAGTGTTTCCTCTTCGATGCACCAATTCAAACCAAACCGGTGGTGCACTGCCTTGATACAGGTCAAATGAACGAACAGGTTGCTAACCGTCAATTAGGAAATGGTACTTATGTTTGCGGCCATGTTTCGTTTGAATTTGAAGATGCCGTTTCTTGTCGTGGTTTTGGCCAGTCTCGCCTTCGTACAAGGTTGTGCGGTGGGTGCAGTTGCCGATACTGCCATGAGCACCACGGCTTATGCAGGCAAAGCCGTCGTCAAGGGTACGGTTGGTGCTGGTAAATTGGTCTACAAAGGTGGCAAAGCCGTGACTGGTATGGGACGAAGCAATCGCGATGAGGCCTACACTGGAGGTCCCAGTGGAGATGTTCCACCCAGCTGCCTGGAGGCTGATGGCAGCTACACAGAAGCGCTTTTGGACGCAAATGGCACCTATTACTGCCCTGCTTGATGACTTGCAGCCTGTTGGCTTGAGATGGGCACCAATAACATCAACGTGATCCGTGTGCGTCAAAAAGCGCCAAATACGCCTTGGTTCCAACCGAATTGCTGATCTATATGTGGCTCAACGCACATTTACCGGAGAGCTTTAATGTCCAACCAACTGTTCCTTTCACGCCGTTCCGCCATTCTGGCACTGGCATCGGCACCGATTGCCTTGAACATGGCGTTAATTCCGGCACATGGGCAGGAACTGCCACGCCCTGATGGCACAGTCGACATGGAAAAGCTGTTGGCCGACAATCCGCTGGAGGATGTGTTTGAAGGTGACCCGGATGCACCGATCACGATCGTTGAATATGCGTCAATGACATGCCCTCACTGCGCCAACTTCCATATCAACACACTGCCATCTATCAAGGAAAAGTACATCGAGACCGGGAAGGTCCGCATGATCATGCGCGAATTTCCATTCGATCCGCGTTCAGCTGCTGCTTTCATGCTGGCGCGTTGTGCTCCAAATGATGCCTATTTTCCGATGGTCGATGTTCTGTTTAAGCAGATGAACACTTGGGCTCGAGCAGAAAATGCCCGTGCTCCGCTTGAAAACATCGCAAAACTGGCCGGTTTTACACAAGAGAGCTTCGAGGCCTGCTTGACCGACCAACAGCTTTTGAACGATGTAAACAAGGTGCGTGAGCGCGGTCAGTCGGAATTCGGCGTTAATGCAACACCGACTTTCTTTATTGACGGCAAAAGATACGCTGGAGCTCTAACGGTTGAACAAATGTCCGCCATCATCGATTCACTGCTCTAAACAGCGATTTGTCGCGCCGGTGCAAATCCGGCGTGAAGGCGGTGGCCTATGAAGTTCAACAAACTTCGGTTGCTGGGTTTCAAATCTTTTGTTGAATCAACAGAGTTTGCCATTGAAGCCGGTCTGACAGGTGTTGTCGGGCCCAATGGCTGCGGCAAATCCAATTTGGTTGAAGCCCTAAGATGGGTGATGGGCGAAAGCTCGTATAAAAACATGCGCGCTTCGGGCATGGATGACGTCATTTTTTCGGGCTCTGCAACTCGACCATCCCGCAATATGGCTGAAGTCGGCCTTTTTCTGGACAATTCGGACCGAACTGCACCCGCTGCGTTCAATGATTCTGAATTGCTGCAGGTAACCAGAAGGATTGAGCGAGAGAACGGCTCCGCGTATCGTATTAATGGCAAGGACGCCCGAGCCAAGGATGTCCAGCTACTCTTTGCCGATCAGTCAACCGGCGCCCGGTCGCCCTCAATGGTGGGGCAGGGCCGAATTGGTGAGCTTATTCAGGCAAAACCGACTGCGAGGCGTGCGCTTCTAGAAGAAGCGGCCGGTATATCCGGATTGCATTCTCGACGTCACGAGGCTGAGTTGCGTTTGCGTGCCGCTGAATCCAATCTTGAACGGCTCGACGATGTGACAAGCGAGCTCGAGAGCCAGATAGAAAGCCTCAAGCGTCAGGCCCGGCAGGCAAACCGTTTCAGAACATTGTCACGCGATGTCAGGCAAGCGGAAGCCACGTTGCTCCATTTAAAGTGGATCCAAGCAAAAAATGCTGAGGCTGATGGCCAATCGGTGCTCTCGCAGGTAACCAACGAAGTTGCCGAGCGGGCGCAGCTGCAAATGGAGGCAGCCAAGCTTCAAGGGATTGCACAAAAGGCATTGCCACCCTTGCGCGAGGCCGAAATGGCAGCTGCCGCGACACTCCAGCGACTGACGATAGCACGCGATCAGTTGGATTCTGAAGCAAGCCGTCTTCGTGCCAGAAAAGCTGAATATGAGCAGCGTATTGCTCAATTGTCCGAGGATATTGGACGTGAAGAACGGATGGTCTCGGAAAACGCTGACATACTGTTGCGCTTGGATGATGAAGAAAAAACGCTCAAGTCCCAAGAAGAAGGGGCTTCTGCGCGCGAAGCTTCCTTGGCATCCAATGTGGAGAAGGCAAAAACTCAATCAGAGGGTTCCGAGACTGAACTGGCGACACTGACCGCTGAGCGCGCCGAAGCGCAAGCATTAAGAACGCAATTGCAGCGTCGCATTGATGAATCAACAGACCGCAGAGATCGGCTTGAGGGCCAAAAAAGCAATGTAGCGACGGAATTGGCATCGCTGAACGGGCAAATCAGTGCACTGGCCGATCCGGCTGAAAAGCAAGCCGCCGTCACGGCTGCTGAGAGTGCGATTGGGGATGCAGAGGAAGCAGTTGCTGATGCTGAAGGCTTGGTAGCAACCGCGCGTGCCGCTGAATCAGATTTGCGACCAGAGCTGAGCGCCGCTCGCGATGCGCTCAACGTGCTCGAGGCTGAGGCACGAACCATTGCCAAACTCATCAATGCAGGCGGTGGCGATCTTTTCCCAGCGGTCATCGAACAATTGAAAGTCGACAAAGGCTTTGAGACCGCGTTAGGCGCAGCGTTGGGCGATGATCTTGACGTGCCAACGGATGCAGGTGCTGGCGTTCACTTCGCTGGCGCTGAGATCTTGTCCGGCGATCCCGCGCTGCCCAAAGGTGCGATTGCGCTGGGCAATCACGTCCGCGGTGCTGATGCACTCGGCCGCCGTTTGGCGCAGATCGGCATCGTTGATGATGAAGCACAAGGGGCAAAACTGAGCGTCTCACTGGCACCTGGCCAGCGTTTAGTGACACGTCAGGGTGCGCTTTGGCGCTGGGATGGTTACCGTGCCGCAGCCGATGCGCCAACAGCGGCTGCTCAACGACTTGCACAAAAGAACCGTTTGGCTGAACTGGATGCGGAGATTGTTGAAGCGACCAAGACAAAGACCGCTTGCGAGGACAAGCTTGCGCGCGGCGAAGAGGCTACCAAGAGTGCAGCCGAAGCTGAAACAAATGCACGTAACCTTCTGAAAGAAAAACAAAATATTGCGCGGATTTCTCGTGAGGAACTCGCAGCCGCAGAACGTTCCTCTGGAGAATTGGCGCGTCGTCGCGATGTTCTTGATGAATCAATCTCACGCATTTCAAGCGATCTTGAAGAGACAATGGGCATCCTCAACGAAGCCGAAGCTGCACTGACTTCTGAGCCTGAAGTCACCTCATTTGATGCCCGCTTGGAAAGCTTGCAAGCAAGTGTTGCCAAGGATCGTGCCGAGCTGGCTGAAGTGCGTGCCGAGCATCAGGGATTGGCTCGGGAAGGCGAAGCACGTCGCCAACGTCTGTCTGCCATCCAAGCTGAGCGTTCAAGTTGGAACACGCGGCGGACGAACGCCGAGGCACAAATCCAAACCCTGCAAGATCGTCGGACCGAAACCCAATATCTGCTTGAGGAACTCGCCGACAGCCCCAGTGAACTGGAAAGCAAGCATCGTGCATTGGTGGCCGAAATTGAGGTCGCCGAAACCAGCCGCAGGGAAGCAGCTGATCAATTGGCCAAGGCCGAATCGGTGGCAGCTGAAGCAGACAGGGCTGCAAGGACTACCATTCAGGATCTATCGACGTCGCGCGAAGGGCGCGCGCGAGCCGAAGAGCGCCTGGCGGCGGCAACCGAACGACGAACAGACATTGAAAACCGCATCGCAGAGACGCTGAACTGTCAGCCGCATGAGGCCTTTGAACAAACTGGTCTTTCTGCAGATGACGCTCTGCCTGAGGTGGAACCAACCGAAAAGCGTCTCGAGCGACTCAAAATTGAGCGTGAGCGCCTCGGAGCGGTGAACCTGCGCGCAGAAGAAGAGCAAACTGAGCTGTCGGAGCGCTTTGGATTGATTACCCAGGAACGTGAAGATGTCGTTCAG
>CAJHZC010000007.1_pt1 | contig 35000 bp, 32 predicted proteins | sample 9198911 | NCBI WGS metagenome assembly CAJHZC01 (sample SAMEA7708336, study PRJEB35096) | sediment metagenome | biome: marine neritic benthic zone biome [ENVO:01000025]; feature: sediment [ENVO:00002007]; material: shallow marine sediment [ENVO:03000034] sea grass bed [ENVO_01000059] ...
CGCGCTTGATCATTCCACCCGATAGCTCCGACGGATACTTGTCAGCGTCCTTGCGGCTCAGCCCGACCAGCTCCATTTTCAGAAGTGACAATTCCCGCATCAAGGAAGACGACATTCGGATGTACTCGCGCATCGGAACTTCGATGTTCTCAGCAACCGTTAGAGACGAGAAAAGAGCGCCATGCTGGAACAGAACGCCCATGCGCATATCAATAGCAATGGCAGTATCGTCGTCGACATCATCAAGATCGTGCCCAAATATCTCAATGGTCCCATTTTGTCTTTCATTGAGGCCCAAAATTGTGCGCATCAACACAGACTTGCCAGTACCTGAAGCGCCGACAAATCCCAGTATTTCGCCCGGATACACATCCAGATCCAGATCATGCAGAACAACATTGTTGCCAAACTGCACATGCACATTGCGCGCGGATAAAATGGGCTTGCTTGCGCTCATCTAGAAATCCACAGCTGCGAAGAACATGGCAAACAGACCATCCACAACAATCACCACGAAAATCGACTTTACAACCGATGCGGTAACGCGTGCGCCCAGCGACTCGGCGCTGCCGCCCACCTTGAAGCCTTCAACAGAAGCAATGATGCCGATGATGATCGCCATAAAGGGCGCTTTGATCACACCGGCAAAAAAACTGGTCAGATCCACCGCTTCCCGAACGCGTGTAATAAAGGCGTCCGGCGAAATGCCGGAATAGATCTGAGCAACAAACATCGCGCCCGCCAGCGCGGCCATATTGGCCAAAAACGTCAACAATGGCAGCGAAATTACCAGCGCGACGAGCCTTGGAAACACCAACACACCAATCGGGTTAAGCCCGATGACCTTGAGGGCATCAATTTCATCACGCATCTTCATCGAGCCGATTTCTGCCGTTATCGCGCTACCAGAACGACCGGCAATCATGATTGCGGTCAAAATCACACCAATTTCGCGCAAAACCAGAATACCAACCAAATCGACGACGAATATTTCGGCACCAAAGTAACGCAGCTGGAAGGCGCCCTGTTGAGCGATAATGGCACCCATGATCACCGACATCAGCAAGATGATGGGAATGGCGCCGACACCCACCTTGTCGATCTGGCTGGCGATTGGCGCAAAACTAAACCTGTTCGTGTGTCCGGTTTTAAGCTGAGAGCCACGAACAGCTGCACCAAGAATATTCATGGCCGCCAAAAAGTCGTCCCAGAAAGCGATGGTCCAGCGACCGACGCGATCAAAGGTGCGTTCAATAAATGGCGTTTTGGCCCCCACTTCTGCAGGTTCCTGTATCTCAAAAGCGGAAGCTACCGCGTCTACAAGAACCTGATGGTTCTTGGACAATCCCTCAACGGTGGTTTGAGTGCCTTCCGCAGCAAGCCTGCGGCTAAGTCTCACCACAACCCAAGCACCGGCCGTGTCCATCATAGTGACATTGCTGCAATCGATCTTCACCCGCTTGTCGGTTTGCCGAAACTCCAGATCTTTCATCTGGCGGTCAATTCGACCAATCGTTCTTGTCGTCCAGACCCCATCCAAATCGATGCGGACACGACGTGTTGCAGCCGTCACTTCAAATGAAGGCAAACGCATATCTTCATCTGGCAACGAACCAATTGCCGAGGCATCTGTGGGAAGTGCGCGTTGACTGCTACTCATAGCCTTGTTGTAGCGTCATTGTGCAAGCATTGTCTGCATCCACAAAGCAACACTAACTGTTCATTCATGCTAACATTGCAAAAATCCAGAAATTCAAGAAGACCATGTCCAACACCAACACCAAATTCTCATTCTATCGCCAAGAATTTCCGATCCGGGGCGAATTTCGGATCTCCAGAGGCGTTAAAACAGTAGCGGAAGTGATTGTTTGCCAGATCGAATCAGGCGGACATCGCGGTCACGGTGAGTGTGTACCCTACAAACGATACGAAGAGACGCTTGAGAGCGTATCCAGGCAGCTCGAAAGTATCGAAACAGGCGATTTGGATGCCCTGGAGAGCCAGACAAGGCAATTGGGTGCAGGTGCTGCACGCAATGCGCTTGACTGCGCCTTGTGGGATTTTAAGGCCAAGCAGACAGGTAAGCGTGTGGAAACTCAAATTTGCCAATCAGCGCCCCGACCGGTTGATACGGCAGTCACGCTTTCGCTGGATGCGCCTGAACGCATGGCAGATGCCGCCCGAGCAGCATCATCCCGATCAATTATCAAGATCAAATTGGGTGGCGAAGACGATATTGCCTGCATGCATGCTGTTGTTGGCAATGCGCCGCAGGCACGCATTATCATTGATGCCAACGAGGCATGGACGCCAGCGCGCTTCCCCGCATTGATGAGGGAGGCGTCGCGGTTGAATATCGCTTTGATAGAGCAGCCTTTCCCCGCTGGCGATGACGAATTTCTGCGGCAGGTGCCCCACCCCGTGCCCATCTGTGCAGATGAAAGCGTCCACACCACCGATGATATTGCAAACTTGGCCGGCAAATACGACTTTGTGAACATCAAACTGGACAAGACCGGAGGCCTGACCGAAGCACTGCGAATGAGAAATCGTGCACGGCAAATGGGTTTCGGCATCATGGTGGGCTGTATGGTTGGATCATCGCTGGCAATGGCACCAGCGGTTTTGCTTGCACAAGACGCTGACTATGTCGACCTGGATGGACCGCTATTGCTGTCAAAAGACCGATCACCGGCCTTGCACTATTATGGCAGCACTGTATCTCCTCCTGAACGCTCCTTATGGGGGTGAAGGAACCAAAGGGAGAATTGAGCCATGGATTTGGGTATCAAGGGCAAGAAAGCGATCGTTTGCGCATCCAGCAGAGGATTGGGAAAAGGTTGTGCTGTAGCTTTGGCACATGAGGGCGTCGAGCTGACCATCAATGGTCGCAATGAAAAAACAACTCTGGCAACTGCTGATGAGCTGCGAGCACTGGGCGCAAAAGTCGCTGTCGTATTGGGCGATGTTTCCGAGGCTGAAATTCAGGAAGAATTGCTGGCGGCATGCCCATCTCCTGACATCTTGATCAACAACAATGGTGGCCCTGCATTAAGAGACTTTCGCCAGTTGGATCGTGAAGCGATATTGGACGGCGTAACCCAAAACATGGTGACCCCGATCGAGCTGATCAAAGCGGTCATAGATGGTATGGCCGAGCGGCAGTTCGGGCGCATTGTCAACATCACGTCTCTTTCTGTCTATGCGCCCATATTGGGCCTCGATCTGTCATCGGGAGCACGCGCCGGATTGACAGCGTTTTTGGCCGGTATTGCCAGATCTGTTGCTGATAAAAATGTCACCATCAACAATTTGCTGCCTGGCAAGTTCGACACCGATCGTATCCGCAATACCATTGCATTTGCTGCAGAAAAGAAGGGCGTGGAACTGGAAGTTGAGAAGCAGAACGCCGAAAAACTCATTCCGGCCGGTCGCTTTGGTACCACGGAGGAATTTGGCTCCACCGCGGCATTTATGTGTTCAGCGCAAGCCGGTTACATGACAGGTCAAAACATCATTCTGGATGGTGGTTCTTATCCGAGTGCGTTCTGAACAATTATCGCGCTCTTTGCTGAATCTCTTTCAGTAAAGCGGCACTCGACGAGTTAATTCAGCTGTTATACGGTTTTCACTCAATAAAATAAGAATCATAATGGGAGGGCATTTACTTCATGGCCAAAGATATAAAGCAGGTCCAGCCGGGATCTGACTTCGAAGAAAATGCTCTCTTTTTTCACCGCTATCCCCAACCTGGAAAGTTGGAAATCCAGGCAACCAAGCCTTTGGGCAACCAGCGCGATCTGGCACTTGCGTATTCACCTGGTGTGGCGGCACCTTGCCTGGCAATTGCCAACGATCCCGATGCCGCAGCGGACTACACTTCGCGTTCCAATTTGGTGGCCGTTGTTTCAAACGGCTCTGCCGTGCTTGGGCTGGGCAATATTGGACCCCTGGCTTCTAAACCAGTCATGGAAGGCAAGGCCGTCCTGTTCAAAAAATTTGCAGGCATTGATGTTTTCGATATCGAAATCGATGCGACCGAAGTCGATCAAATGGTCCAAGTCACCAAGGCGCTGGAGCCAACATTTGGCGGCATCAATCTGGAAGACATCAAGTCTCCGGAGTGCTTTGAAGTAGAAGCTGAGCTTCGCAGCAAAATGAATATTCCGGTGTTCCATGATGATCAGCACGGCACGGCAATTATCGTTGCAGCTGCGATTTTGAACGGCCTTGAACATGCAGGGAAAAACATCAAGACAGCAAAGATCGTGACTTCGGGCGCTGGCGCAGCTGCTTTGGCATGTTTGAATCTTTTGGTCTCACTTGGCGCAAAGCACAGCAACATTATGGTGACCGATATTGATGGCGTGGTCTACGAAGGTCGACCGATAAAATGCGACAAATGGAAGGCCATATTTGAACGCAAGACAGAAAAACGCACATTGGCAGAGGCCATCGAAGGCGCTGATGTATTTCTGGGTCTTTCGGCTGCCGGCGTACTCAAACCTGAATATTTGAAATCAATGGCTGAAAAGCCGCTGATCATGGCGTTGGCAAACCCGACACCTGAAATCATGCCTGACTTGGCCCGGGAGGCCAGGCCTGACGCCATGATCTGCACGGGCCGGTCAGATTTCCCAAACCAGGTCAACAATGTTCTTTGTTTCCCATATATTTTCAGGGGCGCGCTGGATGTTGGTGCGACAGCCATCAATGAAGAGATGAAAATGGCAGCGGTGCGTGCAATCGCTCAACTGGCACGCGAAGAACCTTCTGATGTGGCCGCACGGGCCTATTCCGGTGAAACACCAACATTTGGACCAGAATACCTGATCCCCTCGCCCTTTGATCAACGTCTGATATTAAGAATCGCGCCTGCTGTCGCCGAGGCCGCCGATGCGAGCGGCGTTGCAACCCGTCCGATCACCGACAACGACGCCTATCTGGATCGGCTCAACCGTTTCGTGTTCCGTTCGGGTCTGGCAATGAAGCCCATCTTCGCTGCTGCCAACGCGGCTGAAACCCAGAAAATCATTTATGCAGAAGGCGAAGATGAAAGAGTGCTCCGAGCTGCGCAAATCGTCATAGAAGACCAGATTGCCCAACCCATATTGGTGGGGCGACCCGATGTTGTGACCGCCAGGCTGGAACGATTTGGATTGCGGATCCGTCCAGACCGGGATTTCGAACTGATCAACCCACAAAGCGATCCCCGCTATCGAGATTATACAGACGAACTGCTCAAAATTGCCGGAAGACAAGGCGTCACGCCCGATCTGGCAAGAACGCTTGTCCGCACAAACACCACTACAATTTCAGCCATTGCGCTGATGCGCGGTGATGCCGACGCAATGATTTGTGGCTTGGAAGGTCGATATGAACGACACCTGCGATCAGTTCGCGGCATTGTTGGCGTCAAGGAGGGCAATCTTGATCTGTCCGCGCTTTCAATGCTCATCTCACAGCGCGGCATGACATTCTTCACCGATACTTATGTGACCATTGACCCTTCCGCCGAAGAACTGGCCGAAATGACAATTTTGGCGGCTGAAGAAATCCGGCGCTTTGGCGTAGAGCCCAAGGCAGCGTTGCTATCGCATTCCAACTTCGGGTCTCGAGATTCCAGCTCGGCCGCGAAGATGAACAAGGCCACCAAGCTGCTTCACAAGTTGGCGCCAGAGATTATGGCGGACGGTGAAATGCACTCTGACAGCGCGCTCAATCCTGATTTGAGAAACCGTGTCTACCCCCATTCGACCCTCGAAGGCGAAGCTAACTTGCTCGTATTTCCGAACCTCGATGCGGCAAATATTACGCTCAACGCTGTCAAATCCATGACGGATTCCCTGCATGTCGGACCGATTTTGCTCGGCGTAGCGCGACCCGCGCATGTTTTGACAACCTCCGTAACATCGCGCGGCGTTGTTAATATGAGCGCTATCGCTGCCGTTGAGGCAGCGCAGCTGGCAACAATTAAAAGTTGAGCTATTTCTTTTAGGCTCCACTAACTCTAATGTAATCCTTACGCGTTTGTTGCGCTTTTCATCGCAACTTTAGTGAAAACGGCGTAAAAAGATGTGTATGATGCCGCTAGGGTATGGGGCGTGTGTATGCGTAGAATTGGGTATCGTATCTGGTGTTTAGAGACGTTTGGGCGTGCAGACGCAATCCGGACAGCGGGAACGCTGCTGCTAGTGCTCTGCATCGCTATGCTGATTGCAACGCCGAGTTTAGCAAATTCACGGCAATGCATCGTCCTGACCAAGCAACTCAATAATCTGCCCAAGGGCAACAGCGCGAACTATCGAAAATATGATCGCGCAGCCAAGCGCCAGATCGCAGAACTCTCCAAAGCAAAAAAGCTGAGAGCCAGAGCAAACTGCGGAGTTCTGCCCAGCCGCCAATGTAGAAGTTTGGGCAGCTCAATCAGAAAGATGGAAACCAACCATCGCATGTTGATCAGCCAGCGTAATCAGTTTGGCAACAATTCAGCTGCCAAGCGTAGTTCCATCAAGCGAAAAATGGCGGCACTGAGATGTGGTTCGCGCAGCATTGTCAAAACCGTTCGCCAGGCACCAAACGGCAAGCTTCTTTCGACCAATTCGCCAGGTGTGAGCATGGGTGGTTATCGCACAATGTGCGTGCGTACCTGTGACGGCTATTATTTCCCTGTCTCCCATGCATCAACACGCAATCAGTTGGCACGTGACGAACAGATATGCCAGGCCCAGTGTCCTGCAGCCGAAGCGCGCCTGTACTATTATGAGAATGGCGCTCAGGAAACCGAAGACATGGTTTCACTGCGAGGTGATCCTTACAATGCGCTGCCAACAGCATTTGACTACCGCACTCTGCCAAGAAAACCCGCTTGCTCATGTGGCGCGGCCAACCCTCGGGTTGCGGGCTTGGCCTTGCCCGATCACAACTTGGCAGCCGGTATAGAGACTGGCAGGTCAGATCTCGACAACTTCCTTCGTCGATTGCCACCGCCGACTGCGCGACCCGATTTGCTTGCCGATGCAGAAGCCCAACTCGATCAAAGCACGGGTTTGACGCTTGATATGATCAAGCGCTTCGTTCAGCCACTGGTCAATGAAGTTCATCTCAGCGCAGCAAATAGAAATGTCAGGGTCGTCGGGCCAGAATTTCTTCCCGACCCATCAACGGCAATAGATCTGCGAGCTCCGGCCCCCACGCGCGTCCAGTAAGAGCGATGCGTAGCGGCATAAACAGGCCTCGGCCCTTGCGCCCGGTCCGCAATTTAACCGCATCGGTCCAAGCCTTCCACGTGTCCTGATCGATTTCTCCCACAGGCAAATCATCAAAAGCGCTGCGCGCAAATTCCAGATCGTCACCTTCCAAAGAGGCATCAACCGCTCTTTGCGATGTAGCAATCGGCCACCATTCACCGGCATCCTTGACCTTCTTGACGTTCTTTCTGACGGCTCGCCAGAAACTGTTTGCGCGGCCATCGCTGACATCAACGCCAGCATCAGCCAGGCGTTGTTTGACCAAATCAAAGTCTAATTCATGGACCAATGTTTCGTTGAGATTGTCAAGCTCAGCAGGATCAAATTTAGCCGCTGACTTTGTTGTTGCCGAAATATCGAACTTGGAGGCCAGCGTAGCCATGTCAGGCGCAGCAATGACATTTTCGGAAGTGCCAATCAGAACAGCCAGGCTGCAAACCGACATTGGCTCGTAACCGGCTTCATTCAGGCTCATGATCGACAATGCTCCGGTGCGCTTGGAAAGACCATCTCCGGTCGATGTGGTGAGCAAATTATGGTGGCCAAACTCTGGCGCTTTGCTGCCAAGCGCTTCAAAAACAGCAATCTGCGCACCCGTATTGGTGACATGGTCATCGCCACGAATAATGTGCGTGACGCCCATCTCAATGTCATCAACAACCGAAGGCAGCGTGTACAAATAGGTGCCGTCTTCGCGAACCAGGACTGGATCGGACATCGATGCGAGATCAACGACCTGGCGGCCCCGAACCGCATCCTCAAATACAACTTCAGAGCGCTCTGTTTCGAAGGGATCATTGGCGAAGTTGGGCAAAAGGAAACGCCAATGTGGTTTTCTGCCTTGCGCTTCAAATTCCGTAATCTCCTGCTCAGAGTATTTAAGCGCCTCGCGCCCATAGACAGGTGGCAGTTTTCGCCCCAAGCGGATCTTGCGACGGCGCTCCAATTCTTCAGCAGTTTCATAGCAGGGATACAGGCGCCCGGCATCTTTCAGCTTTTGGGCAGCAGCGTCATACTCTGCCATTCGCTTGGATTGGTAAGCCACACGGTGTGGCTTGATGCCAAGCCAATCAAGGTCCTTGGCAATCTGCTCTGCATATTCCTGCTTGGATCGTGCCGTATCCGTGTCATCATAGCGCAGGATGAACTGGCCGTCTCGCTGACTGGCAAACAGCCAATTGAACAAGGCCGTACGAACATTGCCTATGTGAATATACCCGGTGGGTGATGGTGCAAATCTAACTGTAACAGACATGGCATCCGCCTATCCAAGCAGAGCCGGTTTTGCAAGCAAATACCGACATTCAGGCCCCAGCGCGCGCGATCAAGCGGCGGGAAGCGAACAACATCAAACCTGCGGCAAAAACACAATAGACGCCCATCGCGAAGATTTGGCTGGGATAATGAATGCCGATATCAATTAGCCAACCTGTCAGACCCGGCCCTGCTGCAGTGCCGAACACCATCATCGCAACAACAATGGCGCGAATGGAGCCCAAATGCTTGGTGCCGTAGATCTCCGGCCACAGCGCGCCAAACAGCGTCGATGAGAAACCATATGAAACACCCATCAGCGCCATGAACATAAAAGCCGACCATTGCGCAGTGAAAATCGCCAGCACGAAACAGCACAATGACAAGGGCACAAGAAATGCGGGCACCAATGCTTTCGCCGAGTATCTGTCCACCAACGCACCTGCGATGAGCGTGAAACAGATGGTGGTAGCGGCCATGATTGAAAAGGCTGACGCAAACACTGTCAGCGACCATCCTCGCAATTCAACCAGGTAAACCTGGTGGAAGAATATCGTCGTGCCAATAAAGGCCGGGGACAGCACGCCGACGACCAGAACCCAGAACAGCGGGTCTCGCAACACTTCTGCACGGGTCCAGCTGCGGACTTCCAGGTGCCTTGTTTCAAGATCGGAAGTCTGTGGTTCACGTTGTCTCTTCATCAGGGCGAAAATCAGCGGCATAGCGACAAGCAACAACACGACCGCGCCACCAATCCATGCGCTTCGCCAGCCGACGGCAGCAGCAACCGCAACAAACATAAACGGGATAATTGCTTCGCTGGCATTAAGACCCAGCGTGACAATTGAAACAGCCCTGCCCCGATTTGCACCGAACCAACGCGCCGTGGCGGTCAGCGCATTTTGTGTCATCATCGCCTGTCCAAACAGGCGCAAAATGTAGATGGTCAACACCAACGTTGCCACATGCGTTGAAAACGCCATGCCCAGCGCGCCCGCCGCGAGCAAGGGCATCGTAATCACCGTCACTTGGGCCGGCGAAAGGTAATCAACGATTTTACCCATCCAAGGCAAGGTCAATGCGCTTGCCAGCGTGGCCACCATGTAGATCAGCCCAAAATCGCCATGGCTAAGACCATATTCGGCGCGAATATCACCGGCCGACAACGAGATAAAAAAAGTCTGTCCAAATGCGGAGAAGAATGTCAACAGGAACGCACCAGTCAACCATCGTGCATTGTCCAGGAGAAATTTCAGGATAGACATCGGAAACCGTTCAGCATTGCAGGTGCCGAATCCGGCAATAAGCATTGCGTGTTTCATTACACCGTCTTGTTGAATTCACCTACGATATATTTCGGTTCCAACACCATTGGCTACTCCCTTTCAGCACAGAAATTGATCTGCATCATGGCATATCAATGGGCTGTCCGATCTACTTGCACCAAAGGGCAAACAATGGGAGCGGATCATGGAGCTTGAGCACAGTCACAGTCCAACAGCGATCGCAACCCGATTATCCAAGGGTGCGAGCCCCAACTATTTACGCGATTGGGTATTTGGCGGGATTGATGGTGCTGTGACGACATTTGCCATCGTCGCCGGAGTGGTTGGCGCTTCCCTGTCACCAAAAATTGTCCTTATCATGGGGATAGCCAATCTGGTGGCAGATGGAATATCCATGGCTGCGGGCAATTTCTCAGCAACAAAGACCGAGCGTGATGAACTGGATAAAACACGCTCCGTAGAAGAGGATCACATCCGCAGCAATCCCGAGGGTGAACGAGAAGAGATCCGGCAAATCTTCGCCCTCAAGGGGTTTGAGGGCGAGCCCTTGGAAACAGTGGTCAACACCATAACAGGCAATCGAAAATTGTGGGTCTCAACAATGCTTTCAGAAGAGCATGGCCTGTCGGAAACGGTACGCAACCCTCTCACTTCGGGATTGGTGACATTCTTGGCTTTCATACTGTGTGGCGCGGTGCCGCTCGTTCCATATTTGCTTTTGAGCCCCAATCACGCATTTGTTGTCGCAACAACACTTACCATAATTGTCTTCTTTGGCATTGGGTCGCTTAAAAGCAACTGGTCACTGCAGCGCTGGTGGATATCCGGATTGGAAACCGCATTCATTGGTTGTGCGGCCGCCGGAACCGCATTCTTGATTGGCTACAGCTTGAAAGAGATCATCCCGGTTTAGCCATACCAGAACTACATATCACTGCAATATATCAGATGCTTACGTCCGATCCCGGAATCGATTTGTTATCGGATATCGACGGTCCCGACCAAAGTTTTTACGCGTGATCTTGACGCCCGGCGCTGATTGACGGCGCTTATACTCGGCAATGTAAAGCAAATGCTCAATCCGATGAACCAGTTCACGGTCATGACCGCGCGCAACAATTTCATCAACGCCCATTTCGCCCTCAACCAGGCTTTCCAAAATATCGTCAAGCACAGGATATGGCGGCAACGAGTCTTGATCGGTTTGGTCAGGGCGCAATTCGGCCGACGGTGCCTTGTCGATGATATTTTGTGGGATAACTTCGCCGGAAGGACCAAGACCGGTCGATGGAACCGCTGTGTTCCGCCAACGCGACAAATCATAGACCTGCATCTTGTACAGGTCCTTGATCGGGTTGTATCCGCCATTCATGTCACCATAGAGCGTGGCGTAACCCACTGACATTTCTGACTTATTTCCGGTGGTCACCACCATTGAGCCAAACTTGTTAGAAATTGCCATCAAAATCGTGCCACGGGCACGGCTTTGTAGATTTTCCTCGGTAATGCCTTCATTGGTGCCTTCGAACATATCGTCGAGCGCCGATGTGAACCCTTCCACCGGAGCAAAGATAGGGACAACATCATACCCGCAACCCAGTGCTTTGGCGCCCGCTTCAGCATCAACCAGCGATTCCTGTGCGGTGTAAGTGTATGGCATCATTACACATCGAACGCGCTCTTCTCCGAGCGCATCCACCGCCAAAGCTGCGCACAGCGCACTATCGATGCCGCCCGACATGCCCAGAACGACATTCTTGAATCCATTTTTGTTCACGTAATCCCGAAGGCCCAACATACAGGCCCGGTAATCAGCCTCTTCTGCCTCAGGAATCTTCGACATCGGACCGTCAGAACAGACCCAGACGTCCTCTTCGCGCTTCCAGGCCGTCACGGTCGTTTGTGCTTCAAACTGGCTCATTTGAAACGCGATCTTCCTGTCAGCGTTAAAGGCGAAGGAAGCGCCGTCAAATACAAGCTCGTCTTGACCACCCAATTGCGCGCAAAACACGATCGGCAATTCGCTTTCAATGACCTGTCGGATCACGACTTGATGCCGCACATCAACTTTGCCCCGATAGTACGGCGAACCATTGGGCACGAGCAAAATTTCTGCGCCGCTTTCAGCCAACGTTTCACAAACGCCGAAATCACCCCAAATATCTTCACAAATTGGAATGCCAATGCGTACGCCGCGAAAATTGACCGGTCCCGGCATTTCGCCCGCATCAAAGACGCGCTTTTCATCAAACTCGCCGTAATTGGGCAGATCCACCTTGTGCCGCTCGGCTGTGATTTCCCCATCATCCATGACCATTACCGAATTGTAGCGCTTGCCATCGCGTGACAGCGGCAATCCCATGATCACACCGGGGTTCTCGCCCATGGTTTCCTTGGCAAACTCCCGAGCCGCCCCTTCGCACGCTTCAAGAAATGCGGGTTTGAGGACCAAGTCCTCGGGTGGATATCCCGAAATAAACAGTTCAGAAAACAGCACCAGATCTGCACCGTGTCGCTTGGCGTCGGCATAAGATTCTCGGGCAAGCGCCATATTGCCTTCAATATCGCCAACTGTTGGATTGAGTTGTGCAACCGCAATGCGCAATACATCTGGTGTTTGAGGAGATTTGTCGTTCATACGATACGCTTAGCGCGCAATGCTTTATGGCGCAATCAGCCAGTAATCCAATTTGCTAGCGCCAACATCCACACAGCACTTGCGATGCAGCAAGCGATGAGAACTGCCAATGAACCGCAGTCTTTGGCAATTTTGATGTTGGCATCAAATTCAGGTGTTAACGCATCACATGTGGCTTCAACCGCCGTATTGAGTACTTCAACCAGCATGATCAGCAAGATGACACTCAACAGCAGGACAAATGCAGCCAAGTCATTAGCAATCACAGCGGCGACGGGAATTGCGACAAGCAACACCAAGCACTCTTGCTTGAATGCCGTTTCATGCCGAAACAAATGGCCGAATGCGGCCACCGAGTTTCTGAATGCATTTGTCAATCGCTGCATAAAAAAAGTGCCCAACTCTGCGTTTGGGCACTTCATAAATCAAAATATCTAATTGATATTTAAGGCAGTCGGATTATTCGCCAGCCGTGGCCGTTTTTTCCGTGTTGCCCTCAGGGGCGTTGCTTTTTGGCGCACTCCGCGGTTCTTCACCCAGTTTCAGGTCAGAAAGCTTACCACGCAGCGAAGCAATCATGTCATCAGCCAGCATAACCTGCTTTTCCGAGACATTGATTTCTGATTCAAGCTTGAAGATGTGCGCGTCTTTCAGACGATACTTCTCTTCATAGTCTTGAGCCATGGTCTCCAATGCATATGCCTTGTCTTCCAGTTCCGCTGTTTGCTCAGCATATTTCTCGCGCAAGCTCTTATACTTGGCAGAAACATCCTTAAGCTCCATATCTACGACCGACTTATCTTCTGTAAGCGTGTCGATGCGCTCTTTCATCTCACTCGTGGAGCGCTGCATATCGGAAAGCTGAGCGCGCAGTGACTCATTTTCTGCTGATGTTGAATCAACTTGAGTCCACAAATCGCGATTTGACGCCTCGACCTGCTTCAATTCCTCCGTAGTGCGCCCCAAATCGTCAGCCAGCTTGCAAAGCTTGGTGTTTTGGGTCGCCATTTTTGAGCGGTTTGAATCAATCTCAGCACGCGCCTGGTTCAGATTGGCCTGCAGATCCGCGATAGTTTCACGCGCCTGGTTCTTTTTGGCTTCAAGCAGATGAATTTGCTTTTGCTGATCTGTGATCTTGGTCACGGCCTTTTGCTTGATCGTTGTCAGTTCCGCGCACTTTTTCTTCAGCTCTGTTGAAGCTATTTCTGAGGCTTCCAGGTGCTCGATCTCTTTTTCCGAAGAATCGAAATAACTCAGCAGCAGGTCCGAATTCTGAGACAGCGTTTTCAGAATGGCAGCACCATTCTCAATCTCATGCCGCATCAAACGAACAGTTGAACGCCGACGATCCAGTTCAAGCAATCGCGGTGTCGCAACAGAGCCATCCTCTGCAATCTCGTCCTGTGGGTGTGTGATTTCTGTGTCCATCGCATCAGCGATTTCGTTTTCCATGAACAGAAGCGAAGCCTGAGCGCGAAGCTCCTCGGATTCTGCCAACTGCATGTCCACACGGTTTATGGTTTCAACAATGCTGGAAGGAGCGTTGTTGTCGACAGCCCCTTCTTCAGTTTCATCAATCACGTCTTCGCTGTTGATATCCGTAATCAAAGTCATTTACTTCTAGCTCCGCTTGCAGCGTTAGATACAAAATCTCCCCTTGGTGAAAACTAAGCGAAAACGAATATAAACTCACGTTAATCTTGTGTTAATCAATAATGTTCATGGTTAACGGGCGCCAAAACCCTTATATTCCGGGGTTTATTGGCCTCAACCGTCTCATAGTAAATAAGCAATTAATTGTCTGGGCGATCTAATGCGAGACAGTATTGCGAATTTGTTAAGGTCTCAATACAGCGTAAATCAGACTAATCTGACTGTTCAAAAGTTGGCAGTGCATCACAGATTTCATAGTAGTCGCCCTTGTCGGCAACATAGATGTGAAATCCCGACTTCAGCTCCGTAGGATTGTCAAAGCTCCCTGCCAAAATAGAAGTTTTGTCGGACCCGTTCGCCCTCCAGAACATCGAAGATCCGCAAATCGAGCAGAAACCCCTTTTGGCATCGTCAGATGCTGCGAACCAAGTCAAATTGCCCTCACCCTCGATGCGCAAATTCGCATCGTCAGCGCGCGTCGCAGCAACAAAATGCCCCGTTTGTTTGCGGCATTGGCTACAATGACAGTAAATGACATCACGCAGGCTGCCTGTCACCTCAAAGCTGACCGCGCCACAATTACAAGAACCCTTTGGCATTTATCCCTCCTAAGAAAAAAGCCGCAGCGGATCGCCACGGCTTTTCTACCAGTATAGACTCCCGGTCACCTAGCCATTGACGGCAATCTTTGCAGGATTGTTGGAATCACGTCCCTCTTTCAGGAGTTCTGCAACCAGGAATGACAGTTCAAGCGCCTGGTCTGCATTGAGGCGCGGGTCACAATGTGTGTGGTAACGGTCCTGAAGATCAGCTTCTGTAATCGCCTTGGCGCCACCCATGCACTCAGTGACGTTCTTGCCGGTCATCTCGACATGAATACCACCAGGATATGTACCCTCTGCCCGATGAACATCGAAGAATGCCTGAACTTCACCCAGCACGTGGTCAAATGGTCTGGTTTTGTAGCCACCTGCCGAGATCGTGTTGCCATGCATCGGATCACAGGACCAGACTACCTTCTTGCCCTCACGCTCAACGGCGTGAATGAGCTTCGGCAGATGATCCTGTACTTTCTCATGACCAAAACGGGCGATCAAAGTCAGGCGACCGGCCTCATTGTTGGGGTTCAGACGATCGATAATGTTGAGCATGTCGTCAGGTTCAATAGAAGGGCCACATTTCAGGCCAATCGGGTTCTTCACACCGCGGCAGAACTCAACATGTGCGTGGTCAAGCTGGCGCGTACGATCACCGATCCAGATCATGTGCCCGGATGTGGTGTAGTAATCGCCTGATGTTGAATCTGTGCGTGTCAACGCTTGCTCATACCCAAGCAATAGCGCTTCGTGGCTCGTGAAGAAGTCCGTTTCGCGCAAACGAGAGTAGTTGTCCGACGTAATCCCGATCGAAGCCATGAACTCCATGGTTTCAGAGATCCGATCAGCCAATGCCGCATAACGCTCGCCCTGCGGGCTGTCTGCGACAAAATCCAGCGTCCATTTGTGAACATTCTCGAGATTCGCGTAACCACCCTGCGCGAATGCCCGAATGAGATTCAATGTCGCCGCCGATTGCCGGTAAGCCATGATCTGGCGCTCCGGATCAGGAATCCGAGACTCGGAGTTGAAATTGATTCCGTTGATAATATCACCCCGGTATGACGGCAGTTCCACGCCATCCTTGGTTTCGGTATCAGACGAGCGTGGCTTGGCAAATTGGCCAGCAATACGACCTACCTTGACCACTGGCTTTGATGCGCCAAACGTCAAAACCGCGGCCATTTGCAGAAATACGCGAAAAAAGTCACGAATATTGTCGCCATTGTGCTCGGCAAATGCTTCGGCACAATCACCGCCCTGCAGCAAGAATCCCTTTCCCTCACAGACATCCGCAAGCTGTTCTTTGAGCGAGCGTGCTTCACCTGCAAAAACCAATGGTGGATATGAGCTCAGACGCTCCTCGACAACTTTGAGTTTATCTGTGTCCGGATATGTCGGCACCTGCAAAATCGGTTTGCTGCGCCAACTGTCGGGTGTCCAAATGTCTGCCATGATACTCATACCTAGTGTTTTGCTGCGCCATGCAGCCTTCAATTGGCTCCTATAGAGCAAAGATTGGGGAAATGTCACCCCGGAAGCAACAAAATTGAGACCAATATTGGATCACCTCGCTGTGGTGCGATTCATGAATCCGGTCATCTCGTCAATCAACGCCATTTCGCCGGATGTCAGTTCAACCGAGCGCGAATAATGGGGCTCATGCCGATCCACAAGCAGCTTTGTATCAAACGCAGCCGTGCGTGCAACAAAATTGCGGGCACCATCTTCCCCATAAAGATGCAAATAGCCCTGAAGCACCGCATCCAAGTAGCTTTGCAAGATGAAATGCTCTTTTTGCGGCGTATAGGGTGCTCGCCCTGTGTAGACATAGATCGGGCAATCTGGAAGCACCGCGCTATCAGCAAGAGAAAGCCGGTCAGGCGTGATTTCAAGCCTGTCATACTCTGCTTCCCGTTTGTCCAGCGCCGGTAGGCTGTCGACACTGTCAAAAATCAACAATCCGTCGACAGTATCCTGGCTTTCATTGGGGTAGGAACTCAGCAATGCAACGGGAAATTCGACATCTTTTGGTCGTGCCTGCCACTTGCGGGCAAACCCATGCAGGCGCGCGCGTTCGTGACGCACAACATTGGTTCGATGCGTCTTGGGATTAACAAGGGAGCCATACCCGAAATAGGCGATCAAATCCCCCTGGCCAGCCAGCAAATGTAAGTCCTTAACTTCCATATCAGTCGATACGTACACCATCTTTCACACGATAACTCGGCTCATACATCGTCACCAGCTCTTCTGCCGCTGAAGGATGGAGCGCCATGGTCGCATCAAAATGTTCCTTAGTACAACGCGCTTTGAGCGAAATGCCGAGCAATTGTGCCATTTCGCCAGCGTCCGGTCCGATAATGTGTGCGCCAACAACAACCCGCGATCGCACATCGACAATCAGCTTCATCAGCATCTTCTCATCGCGACCCGGCAGTATGTTCTTCATGGGCCGGAAAACTGATCGATAGATTTCAAGTTCCGAAAATTGTTCAGCTGCCTTAGTTTCTGGAAGCCCCACCGTGCCGATCTCTGGTTGTGAGAACACCGCAGTTGGAATGGTGTCATAGTCGGGCTTTGTCGGGTTATCCAAAAATGCTGTCTGCATCAGGCACATCGCCTCATGAATGGCGACAGGCGTCAGCTGTACCCTGTCGATAACATCGCCAACCGCCCAGATATGCGACACGTTGGTCCGGCAGTACTCATCAACAATAATTGCGCCCCTCTCATTTGTCTCAACGCCAGCGAGATCAAGCCCAAGACCACGCGTGTTGGGTGAACGTCCTATTGCCATCATGATCTTGTCGGCAAAAAGTTTCCCACCACCGGACAAAATCGCTTCAAGGCGGCCGTCGTCGAGTTTTTCAATGCGTGCAAAGGTATCCCCCAAAACCAGCTTGACGCCCTTGGCAATCATGGTTTCCTGCAAATGATCGCGCAAATCGTCGTCAAAACCACGCAGGATTTTTTCACCACGATATATCAAAGTGGTATCTACACCCAATCCGTGGAAGATGTTGGCAAATTCCACAGCGATGTATCCACCACCTGCGATAACGATCGATTTTGGCAACTCATCCAGGTGCAGGGCACCATTTGAATTGATACAGAATTGAGCGCCGGGAAGTTGCGGATCGCTGTTGGCAAAGCCGCCGGTTGCGACCAAAATCTGGGCCGCGGTGACGGTTTCGCCTGTCGCATGCAGCTTCACTTCATGTGGGCCAACCAGTGTTGCCCTGCTGTCAAAGATCTCGACGCCTGAGCTCTCAAGCCCTTTGCGATACAAGCCTTCCAACCTGTGAATTTCCCGATCCTTGTTTGACATCAGCGTCTGCCAATCAAACGAAGTATCGCCCAACTCAAAGCCATAACCCTTGGCATCTTCAAAATACTCGGGGTAGTGCGATGCATAAACAAACAGCTTTTTGGGCACGCAACCTCGGATGACACACGTCCCGCCCATGCGAAACTCTTCCGCCAAACCGACCTTCTTGCCCAGGCCTCCAACCCGTCGCGCAGCTCTTACGCCGCCGGATCCGCCACCGATTACAAAAAAATCATAGTCAAATTCGGTCATCACCATGTCCATAAAAAAACTGCGGGAGGCTCATGCCAGTCCCGCAGTTAAACTTTAATTTGAGTGGCTTCAATGCCCCTGACGAAAATGTGTTATTCAGTCGCCGGCTCTTCCGTCGTATTTGCCTCTTCCTCGGGGTTCACGCGCGGTGCAACTTCGCTCAGCTTCAAGGAAACGTTTTCCAGCAGGTCACGCTCAATACCTCGTTGCCAAATTCCAGCGGCGGCTTGAACTTCGCGGCCAACAATTGCGCCATTTGCCAACAATGCCTGCCCTGCCTCGGTTTCGTAAAACGCTGCGACAGCAAGCAGGTGCTCCTCGCTTAAGGCCTGTGCATAAGCACGCGCCGCCTCGTTCTCCAGATCGACACGTCTGGATACCATTGCCAGAGTCTCCGCATCGACAACATCGTTGATTTGAAGCTCTAGATCGGGGTTATTTGCAATCAGTTGTTGTTTGATGCTCTGTGCAACATTGGGCAAGATATCGTCAAAGCGGTTGGTGGCCTCAATGGCCGATATGGCGCTGCGCGCAGCTGCCAAGTGTGAATCAGACAACTCCTGCGCCCGCACTTCGCTCGCAGCGCCCCCCACAATGACCGCACACAAGCTTGCTGCCATCAAATATCCACGCAATCTCATTCTACCAACTCCGTCCATTTCTCATATGCCGCAAAAGCGGCTCAATTTCTCAGTTGCGATGCATCGTGCTGATACCATCAACAGATGCGATGATCGCTTTTTCCGCCAGTCCCAGAAACAATCCGTGTTCAACAACGCCGGGTATATCATGCAAGGCGCCAGACAGTGCATCTGGGTCGGAAATGTGGCCGAATGATGCATCAAGGATATAATGACCCCCATCGGTTACAAAAGGGTCACCCTCATCTGCTTGACGCAAAGCGACTGTTCCCGTCAGTTGCAGCGATTGTGCCACCTTGTCAATTGCATGCCGTGTCGCGGCCAATCCAAAAGAGTTAACTTCAATTGGCAGCGGAAACTTGCCCAATGTTTCAACCACCTTGGATGCATCGGCAATTACAATCATTCTCTCAGAGGCAAAAGCGACAATTTTCTCCCGCAAGAGAGCGCCTCCTCCGCCTTTGATCAAGCAAAGATTGCTGTCTACTTCATCAGCTCCATCAATCGTCAGATCAAGTGATGGCGTTGCTTCCAAAGTGGAAAGTGGAACACCCAGTTGAAGGCACAGTTTGGCTGTTCGTTCAGACGTCGGTACGCCAATAATCTCAAGTCCCGATTCCACCCGCTCTGCCAGCAGTTTGACGAATTCTTCTGCGGTTGTCCCTGTGCCGATACCAAGCTTCATTCCGCTTTCAACATAGTCGAGAGCAGCGCGTGCGGCTTCAATTTTCATAGCTTGTTGCGACATGGTTGCCAGCTCAGTTTAGGTTGGATTCATCCCAGCAATTTTTTGTGCTGCGATAACACGCAGACGTGTCCTCGCCAACCGTCAATACCAGCTGCACACAAGCGAACACAAATAGGTTCTGGATTTAGCGTTAAAACCTTGGCCACCAGCGCGAATCCGGCTAGCGACGAGCATTAGGGGAGGAAACTGTGGGTTCGCTGAAATTTGAAACACCGCCGACAATTGTATTTGATCTGGACGGAACCATGATCGATACGGCGCCGGACCTGCTCGAAAGCCTCAATCATGTTATCGTGAATGATGGGCTGCCACCGGTCGATACCCAAAAACTGCGAAAATTTGTGGGATTTGGCGGCCGGGTCATGATCCAGAATGCCTATGATGATGCACACCAGCATCTTGAAGAAGACAAACTCGACAATCTGGTTGAAGAGTTTATTGCCCACTACGCTGCAAACATGCCGGGTGTTTCTAAACCCTACCCTGGCTTGCTCGATACGCTCGCAACACTGGGACAGGCCAATTGCAAATTTGCAGTTTGCACAAACAAGACTGAATCGCTCTCAAAACAATTGCTGGAAGCACTCAATCTGACAGGAGAGTTGGCAGCCATTTGCGGTCAAGACACGTTTCCGGTTCGAAAGCCGCATCCCGATCACCTTCTCAAGACAATTGACCTGGCCGGTGGCGATCCGCGCAATGCCATCATGATTGGAGACACACCAACAGACTTTTCAACAGCGCGTGCAGCTTCCGTAGCGTTAGTTGCAGTCGATTTTGGCTATTGCGATGAACCCGTGAGCAATTATCGGCCTGATAGCGTTATTTCGCACTACGACGAACTGACACCTGAGCTAATTAATTCTTTGCTGAAACACTAACAATATCAACGCTTTGATACCCGAATAATTGAACTGAGCAAAACGTTACCAATTATACACTTGCACCCGGTAACGAATTCTATCATCACGTTACAAACTGATTGACAGGGCAAACCATGAACCAGCTACCTAATCCGGGCGATTTCGCTCCAGACGGAGACCATCGCGCCGCGACAGACTGGATGGGCATTCTTGCGCAGTATCGCACGCCTCATCATGGCTGGTCACTTCTTGAAATCATCTGGACGGTCGTTCCCTTCACGCTGTTTTGGCTCTGTGCCTGGTACAGCTTTGCAGTATCACCGCTGTTGGCAGTCGCCCTGTGCGTGCCCACAGCATTTTTTCTGGTGCGCATTTTCGCCATTCAACATGATTGCGGACACGGTGCATTCTTTCGGCATAAATTACTCAATGACTGGGTGGGCCGATGCCTCGGCGTACTCACGCTCACACCCTACGATGTCTGGCGCCAAGCGCATATTTTGCACCACGCTGGATCCGGCAATTTGGACAAACGTGGCATTGGCGACATCAAAACTCTGACCATCAACGAATATGAAGCGCGGGGCGCATGGGGAAAACTGCTCTACCGAACCTACCGCCATCCGATCATCATGTTTATCGTTGGACCGACCTACATATTCCTGTTGGACAATCGGCTGCCATTCAATTTCTTCAAGTCAGGCGCTAGATATTGGGTCAGCGCGATGGGCACAAATTTGGGAATTCTGGCTATCGCCTCGCTCCTGATCTATGCCATGGGACCAGCTGCCTTTTTCACCATTTTTCTCGCCACTACGGCCATAGCAGCAGCGATCGGTGTGTGGCTTTTTTATATTCAGCATCAGTTTGAAGAGACGGTCTGGGAAGAAGCAGAAGAATGGCAACTGCATGAAGCTGCATTATATGGCAGTTCGCACTATGATTTGCCGCCGATTTTCAGATGGTTGACCGCCAATATCGGCATCCACCACGTTCACCACCTCTACAGCAAAATACCGTTCTACCGGCTCAGAAGCGTGCTCCACGACAATCCGCAATTGGCAGAGATCCGCCGCCTGACTTTCTTCGACAGCCTCAAATGCATCAATTTGCAGCTTTGGGATGAAGACAATCGGAAACTGGTGAGCTTTGCACAAGCAAGAACGGCCTGAAGAACCGGTCTTCAGCCCGCTAGCACTTTGATCATTTGGCCTTAAGAGCTCAGGCGCAGCGTTACCAGTTGAGACAAAATCTCGTTGAAGGCTGACTGCAGTGCAGAAGCATTGGCAGCGGTGTAATACCGCGAGGGATCACCGGCACAATCAGTCATTACCGCCTGCCCAGTCGCAGAAACGCTGGTGCCGAACACGATGCTGTATACTACGACACCGGCATCGCGGGCTGCTTGGCATGCCGCGCGTGTATTGTTGTCAGCAAGCGTCTGGTCGTTCTTGCTGTGTTTGGAGTTCTGCGGCAAATTCGGCGCACGCGTGTTGTCGCCATCGGTCAATACCAGCATGATTTTCTGATGGTTTGTGGTTGCTGGCAGGCTGCCGAAAGCAACGCCATCTGTAAATGGTGCGCCTGCAGAAAGGACCCGCAGGCCCCACATCGCGCCCTCACCCACATAGGTCCAGCCAGACGGGTTCATGGCTGAAATGCCACTCTTCAAGACGCTTGCCGAATTAGAAAGCTCAACCAATGGTGTGGGACATCCACTCGGATTTAGTCCGGGAAACGGCACAGACACCGAACCGTCGACCAATGTGTCAGGTGCAGGTCTCGATCCAACGCAGCCACTCCAGGCGCCACCCGGCGCATTGACCCAGCTTTCGAACCGGTTGGCAGCGCCAACATTCACATAGTTGGAAAATGGTACCAATCCGATTCTGATATCGTTTTTGGCATTCTTCACCGATTCAAGCTTGTCGACAAAGTCATTGGCTACGGCTTTCAGCGCAATCATCTTACCGTCATGTTTCATGGATCCGGTGCTGTCGAGGACCATAGCAATTTCCAGGTAAGACTTTCCGCCATAGGGAACTGAAGCCGATGCCTGCTGATCGAAAACGTCAGGATACACACTGCCGAAGAAAAATGCAGGAATAGTCGCATCAACTGTAAGAGACAGTTTTCCACCCGATTGATCGAGTTGGGTAACCGCAAAAGGACCATCGAAATTGCTTTCCACAAACCCTTCAATGTCAGCCTGTGGCGGAAGAACTTCATTCTGGTCCAAATAGCGACCCGCAAACAAAATCGCGGCATCAACCGCGTTCTGAAGCTTGGCCCGCTGTGCTGTGAGGTTTGAATACTCCATGGCCATGCCGATTCCGGCAAGCAAGGGAAATGATGCAATCGTGAACATGATGGCAAAATTGCCACCTCTGTCCGCCATGAATTTTCTCAACATGCTATTGGCCCACCATTTACCTGCAAATAATCGCAGGCTGGCACAAAGCTCTAAAGAGACATGAAAAAGATATGGTAAAATTATATTAAATAACGAGCCAGTTGTTGCTGATGACCAACTATTGGAACGATCGCGGTCAGGGCACCGGCTGCGCCCGGACCATTATCCCACACAACGTGGCATTTACGAACCGAGGCGGAACTTGACCATTTCCGACAATAACTTTTCGAAAACTGACGACAATTCTCCTGCAACGGCTGCCTCAAAATATCTGTCAGGATCACCGGCACAGTCCAGCATGGACGCCTTGCCCTTGTCGGTCACTTCTGTTCCAAATGCGATGCTGTAGATTATTACACCCGCATCGCGGGCAGCCTGACAAGCTATACTGGTATTGACGTCAGATTGTTCTTTGTCGATCTTGATATTGCGCTGGTGAACCGTTGAATCAGGTATCGAATTGTTGTCACCATCAGTGAGCACGAGCAATATTTTGCGATGTCTGATGGTTTTGGGAAGGCTCCCAAGGGGTTTGGCACTGTCAAACGGGTCGACATCTGATAAGACCCTTAAACCCCACATCGCACCTTCGCCGACGTAAGTTGTCCCAAGCGGACTCATTGAATCAATACCATTCTTCAAAATTGGCTTGGAATCAGTGAGCTCGACAATTGGCGATGGACAATTGTTCGTACTATGTTCGTTGAAATTACTCTCATCCGCAGCCAATTCCGGCGGTTCAAAACCCGGAAACTGTATTGTTGTGGCAACACCCCCGTCCATCACAACTGGAACGCCCTCTTTCATTGTATAAGGGTCAGGCAATGAGCCGACACAACCCTTCCAGCTACCAGGCGGTGCATCTACCCAGTACTCGAAGCGATTGTCAGGGCCAACATTGACGTGATTGTTAAACGGCACCAGTCCGATTCTAATAACGTTACTGGCGTTGTTGAAATCCATCATTCTGTCAACAAAATCAGTAGCGACCGACTTCAATGCATCCATTTTGCCTTGGAAAGCCATCGATCCTGTACTGTCCAAGACCATCACGAATTCAAGATGGGACCGCGTGCCAAACGGAACGGTCGCAGATATTTTATGCTTGAATGCATCTGGGTAGATATCGCCAAAAAAATATGCAGGAATTTCTGTATCGACTCTGAGAACAAGATCATTGCCAACCTGCAGATATTTGTCCATTTTGAAGGGACCATCATAATTGGCGCGTACAAAGCCCTTCACAATCTTTTTAGGTGGTCGTGTTCCTTGCTTGCTCAAATAACTCCCAGCAAACAAAGCTGCTGCATCAACCGCATTTTGCAGCTTGGAACGCTGCGCATTTATATTGGCATATTCGATTGCCATTCCGATTCCCGCTAGCATTGGGAAAGTTGCGAGGACAAACATTATTGCAATATTGCCGCGCCTGTTTGATATAAAATCTCTAATCATCTGATTCATTCACTTTGAAAGTTTTCACAGATCAAAAAGATTGCACACAAGTTTAAATATACAACTAATACAACTGCTATAGTTGTAGTATTAAAACCGCTTAATTGTATGTAACTATTCCATAATCTAACTTAAAGTAAGCATATAATCTCACTTTACGGAAGATGTATATTTATGTATTTTGAATCAGGGGTTTACAATTCGGAACTGCCGGAGGTCAATAAATGAGTAAGCTGTTTCCCCTAAGTAAAACGGAAACCAATTGGCGTAAACTGACAAGTAACCACGTTTCTATTGAAACCTTTCGAGGCAACGAAATGCTCGTGGTAGAAAGTGAAGCACTGCGGATGTTGTCCGAGCAGGCCTTTGCGGACATCAATCACCTGCTTCGTCCCGCCCACCTGAAACAACTCGCGCACATTCTTGATGACCCAGAAGCGACCGAAAATGACCGCTTTGTTGCCTATGACCTTCTAAAAAATGCCAACATTGCCGCCGGCGGTGTCCTGCCCATGTGCCAGGATACAGGTACGGCGATCATCATGGCCAAAAAAGGCCGCAAGGTCTGGACGGAAGGCGGCGATGAAGATGCACTCGGTGCCGGAGTGCTCGATGCCTATACAAAAAAGAACCTGCGCTACTCGCAACTGGCACCGCTTTCGATGTTTGAAGAACAAAACACGAAGAACAATTTGCCCGCCCAGGTCGATATCTATGAAGAGGGGGAGGACGAGTACGAGTTTCTCTTTGTCGCAAAAGGCGGGGGGTCAGCCAACAAAACATTTCTATATCAGGGAACGCCATCCCTGCTTACCCATGACCGGATGATTGAGTTTCTCAAGGAAAAGATACTGACTTTGGGCACAGCTGCCTGCCCTCCCTACCACCTGGCAGTGGTCATTGGCGGTACGTCAGCTGAGATGACCCTGAAGACTGTCAAAATGGCTTCAACCAAATATCTCGATGGTCTGCCAACAGAAGGATCCGAAGAGGCTCACGCGTTCCGCGATCTTGAAATGGAAAAAGAAATCCACAAATTGACCCAGAGCATGGGCATTGGCGCGCAATTTGGCGGAAAATACTTCTGTCATGATGTACGCGTCATTCGCTTGCCGCGACACGGCGCATCCCTGCCCATAGGACTGGGCGTATCATGCTCCGCTGACCGCCAGGCATTGGGCAAAATCAACAAGGATGGCGTATTTATCGAGCAATTGGAAACCAATCCGGCGCAGTACATGCCAGAAGTTGATGACACGCACCTTGATGACAATGTCGTGAAAATCGATCTCAATCAGCCGATGACTCAAATTCTCAAAGAATTGTCAAAACATCCTGTAAAGACTCGCCTTTCTCTGAACGGCTCGATCGTCGTCGCGAGGGACTTGGCGCATTCCAAAATTCGCGCACGATTGGAAGCTGGTGAGCAGATGCCGGACTACTTCAAAAATCACCCCATCTATTATGCCGGACCCGCCAAAACGCCAGAAGGCATGGCTTCGGGCTCTTTCGGACCGACAACGGCCGGACGAATGGACTCCTATGTAGATCAGTTCCAAAGCTTCGGCGGCTCAATGGTTATGCTTGCAAAGGGCAATCGCTCGCGGCAAGTCCGCGAAGCCTGCAAAGCCCATGGCGGCTTCTATCTGGGCTCAATTGGTGGTCCGGCTGCCAGATTGGCGCTGGACTGCATCAAAAAGGTTGAGGTTGTGGAATACCCTGAGCTCGGCATGGAGGCTATTTGGCGCATCGAGGTCGAAGACTTCCCTGCATTCATTGTTATCGATGACAAGGGCAATGATTTCTTCAAAGAGTTTGGCATGGGATAGGGCATCAGACTGTCAGTCAGCTCGATTTGACGCAGTCGCACTCATTCCGGATCAAATGACTACCACATCGTGGCATTGGCCCTGTCGGGCCATTGTGCATCATATTCCTTGCCGTCGATTTCGCCCTTGGTTTGGGCATTGAGCACGTCACCCGGCGATGGTATTTGACCAGGCTCCACATAGCTTGTGGGATCCCATAGTCCTGCGCGCAGCACGGCACGGCCGCATTGGGTGTAAATCTCGCGTATTGTGACCACAACGGCTGAACGAGGCGCTTTGCTATCCCGCTCAAGCGAGCTCAGCAAATCTTTGTCAACTGTTACAATGGCCGTTCCATTCAATCGCACAGTGGTTATTGAGCCCGGAATAAGAAAAAGCATCGCAACCTGAGGATTGCGCACAATATTGCGCAGCGTGTCGAGCCGGTTGTTACCGCGACGATCCGGAATGATAAGCGTTTTATCATCGACAATTTGGAACGCCCCACCCCTTTCACCTCGCGGTGAACAATCCAAGCCTTCCGGACCTGCGCTTGCCAGAGCAAAAAAGGGCGAGGCCGAAATCAGTGTGCGATACTCCTTGGTCAATTTGTCCGCTACTTTGACAATCGATGCCTGGCCAGGCGTGCCGTAATGGGCTTCCAGTTCTTCAATATCTGTCACTGGATCAAAACTCATCGGCTCGCTCCTGCTGCTTCCAACTCTGAGATATAGGCTGCCCATTTTTCTTCTTTCTCGGCGCCTAACTCTGCCAAATAGACCCAGGAGAAGATGCCGGTGTCATGCATATCATCGAATACAATCCGGATTGCGTAGTTGCCAACGGGTTCAATTTTCATGATTTCGACGTTTTTCTTGCCCGAAATCAGCTTTCTTTGTTCGGGCGAATGGCCTTGTACTTCCGCCGATGGAGAAAGCACACGTAGCATCTCTGCCGGCAACTCGAATTGATCTCCACTGTCAAAACTGGCGACCAGACAACGCTTGTCGGCCGATACGCGCAACTCGGTGGGCCATTGTTGGTTCATTACAGATTCCACTTTTCTACAAGCCAGATCAAAATTTCGCCTTGAGCCATTGACCTGCCTGTCAAATCAACCAAATGTCCAAATATGGCGTTAGGACATAGCTGATATGACGACAACTACAAAATCCGGGCAAATGATAGATCCATTTGGAAGAATGGTGGATTATTTGCGTGTTTCAGTGACAGATCGATGTGACTTCAGATGCGTGTACTGCATGTCTGAGCACATGACATTTCTGCCAAAAAAGGAACTCCTGACGCTTGAGGAACTCGACAGGCTTTGCACGGCCTTCATTGAGAAAGGTGTCAGACGGCTTCGCTTGACCGGTGGCGAACCACTTGTGCGCAAGAACATCATGCACTTGATCGAGCAACTGTCTCGCCATCTGAAAACTGGCCAGCTTGAAGAGCTTACCCTCACAACCAACGGCTCACAGCTGTCCAAATATAGCAGTCAACTCGCCGACCTAGGGGTCAAGCGGATCAATGTTTCGCTGGACACGTTGGATGCTGCAAAATTCAAGAAAATCACCCGTTGGGGTTCGCTGGACAAGGTACTTGCTGGTATTGAGGCCGCCAGGAACGCTGGCATACACATCAAGATCAATGCTGTCGCACTGAAAGGTGTGAACGACGCCGAAATCGTTGACATCATGCGTTGGGCGCACGGCGACGGCATGGATCTCACACTTATTGAAACCATGCCTTTGGGCGAAATTGACGAAGACCGGACCGATCAATATTTGCCCTTGAGCCAGTTGAGAGCAGATCTCGAACAGCAGTTCACTTTGCAGGATATTGATTATAAAACCGGCGGCCCCGCCCGCTATGTCAATGTCGCCGAAACAGGCGGCAGACTCGGCTTGATAACACCGATGACCCATAATTTCTGCGAGAGCTGCAATCGCGTAAGGCTGACCTGTACTGGCACTTTGTACATGTGTCTTGGCAAGGACGATGCCGCCGATTTGAGAACACCGCTCCGCGCTTCGGAAAGCAATGAACTGGTAGGCCAGGCAATTGATGAAGCAATCCTGCGCAAGCCAAAAGGGCATGACTTTGTCATCGATCGCGCGACCAAAAAACCGTCTGTCGCGCGACATATGAGCGTCACGGGTGGCTAAGGACACAGCTTCGAGTAACATCACCAGCGCTGCTTCCAGTATCGCAAGCAAAGGCCACCGGGAACCACCACACTCGACGCCGCAGCAAAACCTCCACGCAATAGGTCTTATGGTGCTGGCCATGCTCGGCTTTGCATTCGAAGACATGCTGATCAAATTCGCTGCCAAGCAGGTCAGCGTGGCGCAAATCCTCTTTATTCTGGGCTTTACAGGCGGGATATTCTTTGTCTGGATGGCCCGATGGCGCGGCGAGTTCCTGACACGGGCAATCATCACCGACAAGTGGTTGCTGGCGCGTACGGCAAGCGAAGTGTTTGGCACATTCGGATTTGTCATGGCATTGGCGCTGATTCCGCTTTCCAACGCATCTGCGATTTTGCAGGCAACCCCGTTGATCGTGACAATGGGCGCTGCGCTGTTGCTCAAAGAATCTGTTGGCTGGCGACGCTGGACGGCCGTCAGTATCGGATTCCTTGGAGTTTTGCTGATTATCCAACCTGGATCCGATGGATTTGATGCCAATAGCCTTTTTGCATTGATGGGCGTTCTGGGTCTTGGCGGGCGCGATATCTTGACTCGAAAAGTACCCAGGCATGTCCCGACAACGTGGATCTCCGCCCAGGCGTTCTTTGCCGTGACCGTGCTTGGACTGGCAATGCTGATCGGACCGCAGGACTGGAATGCGATCTCTGCTTCGACATTGGGCTTGTTGTTGATGGCCTCGGTCATAGGCATTGTCGCCTATTTTGCGATTACGACGGCGGCGCGCATTGGCGAGTCTTCCGCAATAGCGCCGTTTCGATATTCGCGGCTGATCTTTGCGCTCATCATTGGATATTGGGTGTTCGGAGAACGGCCCGACTTTTTCATGCTTCTTGGCTCATTCATTCTTATTTCGACCGGCATCTATGCGATCTATCGCGAGCGGATTGTCGCGCAAAAATCCAAGGCGCCCAAAAACAATCAGACTATTTGATCAATTCGCGGTCAGCCTTGATCTCTTCAAACATGAACTTGCGAAATGCCTGAACTTTTTCTGTTTCCAATAGCTGAGGTGGACAGCAAAAAAAGAATCCAGCTTGTGTTGGCAAGGTGAGATCAAACGGACGAACAAGCCGCCCCGCCCGCACGTCGCGCGCGGCCAAGGTCAAGCGTCCCAAAACGACCCCCGCACCATCAATTGCGGCCTCTAAAGCATGGTCCGCGTGATTGAAACGTGCGCCACGGTTTGGATCAATCTGCTTGGCGCCAGCCTTTTGCAGCCAAGTCTTCCAATTCACCGCTTTAGGCAAGAAAATCGCTGAATCGTCATGAAGCAAGGTGATTTCAGAAAGGTCATCCAAGCTGATCTTCCCTCCATATCTTTCCAGCAAAATTGGGCTCACCAATGGCGTTGTGGCTTCATCCGCAAGCGCTTCCACGTGCAGTCCGGCATATTTGCCACCGCCAAAGCGAATGGCGGCATCAACACCGTCCCGCTCGAAATCGGTCAGTTTCAAATTGGCAGAAATGCGGAATTCAATTTCCGGATGCAACTCAAGGAAACGATGGATCCTGGGTGAAAGCCATTTCGCAGCAAAGGCAGGCCCCGTCGAAACAGTCAACACATTACTTGGACTCTGTGGCGCCAACTGTTGCATCGCCACTTGCAATCTTTCAAATCCATCCTGAACAAAAGGTGCAAAACGAGCCCCTGCCTCCGTCAGTACGACCTTTCTGTTCAATCTATCAAACAGCTTGATCTGAAGATGTTCTTCAAGCTGCCTGATTTGGAACGAAAGCGCCGAGGGCGTCACGCTCAGTTCTTCGGCAGCCTTCTGAAAACTCATGTGGCGAGCTGCTACAGAGAAGGCACGAAGCGCATTTAGAGGTGGTAGACGAGTATTCATCAGATCAATTTTCCTTAACTGAACTTCGAGTATTTCGCGTTTGTAAGTCCAGAATGCAAGCATTATATTCAAAATCAAGAAAACGCCACTGAAGCAAAATTGATGGCGATGTTGCAAAGGAACAAGACAATGCAAGACAGTAACTTGAAGTTTAGCGATTTTGACACAATGCCATATGAAGACATACGCAACCGCGCCAAAAACGAACGCAGTGCTGCAATTCGTGATGCTTTCCGCGCCATTTTCGGCCGTCGAACCAAAGCAGACCACACATTACAGTTTTGAACGCAAGTCTCGTTCTGTTTTAGGCCAAGCCCCTCAAAACCCCGATGCCTGCCTCTCTGACCGAGTGGCAGGCATCAAAATTGTTGCGATATGGCTCAATCCAACTATGTAGGTGCTTTGAACAAGGCACGTCTGATGACACAAATCACCCCGGCCACCGCCAAAGCCAAACCGGCGCTTTGGATACTGGTCATTCTTGCTGCTGTGAGCCCGCTGACAATCAACCTGTTTGTTCCGTCCATGCCGAGCATCTCGAAAGATTTGGATGCATCCTATGCAACAGTACAATTGGGTCTCTCGCTGTATCTGATGATGACCGCAGTTGTGTCACTGATTGCCGGCCCCGTTTCAGACAAGTTTGGCCGCAAGCCGGTACTAGTCGGTGCGTTCCTCATATTCCTTGTCGGTACTGCAATGTGCATTTTTTCAAACAACGCGGCCATGTTTTTGGCGGGGCGCGTTATTCAAACCGCAAGTTCTGCTGGCATGGTCTTGTCCCGGGCAATCGTTCGCGATGTTTACCCGCGCGAAAAATCCGCAAGCATCATCGGCTACGTTGTAATGGGCATGGCCGTAGCACCGATGATTGGTCCGGCAATCGGCGGCTACATCGATGGCATTGCAGGATGGCGTTGGTCATTTGCAATGTTGGCGGCATTTGGTGCCGTAGCAGCCGCAGCCACATGGACCTCACTGCCTGAAACCAACTCATTCGTCGGGCAAAGTGCCGCCTCGCAACTGCGCGCGTACAAGGACGTGCTACGGATGCCACTTTTCTGGCTTTACACGGCCTCCGCGGCGTTGGCGTCCGCGGTCTTTTTTGGCTTTTTGGGTGGTGGTCCAGCCGTATCGAGCATCTTTTTCGAGCAAACGCCACTTCAATATGGCCTGTATTTCTCGCTCTGTGCGGTGGGTTATGCCTTTGGCAATTTCATATCAGGAAGATTTTCCGAGCAACTCGGTATCAGGGTGATGATGAACGCCGGAGCTTTGGTCACGCTTCTCGGTCCGACCATTTCACTCTTGTTGTTCAGTACATTCCCACAGTCCGCCCCATGGATGCTGTTTGTGCCCTTGGCCCTTGTCGGTGTCGGCAATGGATTGACCCTTCCTGGGGTCACGGCAGCTACGATTTCCTTGAAGCCCGAAGCCGCAGGCGCAGCGTCCGGCCTGCTCGGCGCGCTTCAGATTGGTGGCGGTGCCGTTGCATCAGTATTGGGTGCCATTGCAGTAGGGCAATCAGGATCACCCTTTGCTCTGTGCGCCTTGTTGTCAGGTTTTGCAATCTCGGCCTTTTTTGTCACGTTGGCAGCCGCCAGGCGAACTTGATTGGCACTTTATCATTGAGTCGGCGTGCCATTATCAGGCATACAACTGCAATGAAAACACGTTTAAGTCCAGACTACATCATCGCTCCTGATCCCGACGCGGTCGATTTGTCCAAGCCGGTGGCGGGCTTTGACGAGAATGGTCAGGCAACCAGCGTCAATGTTGTGACCGAAAAGCCGCTGACCTTGTATTTGAACAAGCAGGAAATCGTCACCATGATGACGATCGGCGACTATCCCGACCTGCTTGCAGTTGGATATTTGCTGAATCAGCGCATGCTCAAGCCCGACGATCAAATTACCGCCATCGACTATGATGATGACCTCGAAGTGGTAATCGTCCGCACCGAACGTCAAACCAATTACGAAACCGTGCTCAAAAAGAAGACACGAACATCCGGCTGTGCACAAGGCACCGTTTTTGGCGACATGATGGATGGATTTGACGACATTGAGCTCAATCAGGATGCCAAAATCAGGGCTTCTGACCTCCACAAGCTGACAAAGACCATTAACACAACACCAAGCCTCTATTTGAGTGCTGGCGCGATACACGGATGCGTCTTGTGCCTCGACGACAAGGCCCTTGTCTATATGGAGGACGTGGGTCGACACAATGCAGTCGACAAGATTGCTGGCTGGATGCATCTCAATGGTATCAGTGGCAACGACAAGACATTTTACACGACCGGTCGTTTGACCTCAGAAATGGTGATCAAAACCGTGATGATGAATATTCCAATTCTTGTTTCACGTTCAGGCTTCACGGCTTGGGGCGTCGAACTGGCGCGTCAAGCGGGTTTGACGCTGATTGGTCGCGCTAGAGGAAAACGTTTCACCGCGCTGTCGGGCCACAATCGAATAATTCGCGATCTGGATCATGCGATCGTTGAGGATGAAGACCCGAAATATGCGCGCAAAGGCGGCCGCGATGATTAGTACTGATCAGATTATGGGCGCCATTATTGCGGGTGGACAAGCAACGCGTATGAACAAGGAAAACAAGGCGCTCAAATTGTTGATCGACAAACCACTGGCAGAGCATATTGCTAAAAGATTTGCGCCTCAGATCCATAAACTGGTCATCAATGCCAATCGGGACGAAAAGCAATTTGCTGCAATTGGCAGCCGGATTAGCCAGCGACCGTATCAGATTGTCCCGGATGTCGAGAATTTGGGCGCAGGACCACTAGCCGGACTGCTGCAATCCATGAAATTGGCAAGAACACATGGCTATCCATATTTGGCCACGGTCGCCGGTGATACGCCCTTCTTTCCTGCCGATCTCGTCAAGCTGCTGGTTGCCAGGGCGAAACAACGTGATGGCATTGTTATCGCCAGATCAGAGGGATTTCCGCAGCCCGTTTTTGGACTCTGGCCCACAAATCTGGCTGATGATTTGAACAACTGGCTCACGGAAGGAAAGACCAACAAGGTGATGGCCTGGGTTCGAACCCATGCGCATGATTTTGTCGATTTTGATCAGAAAGGCCAGATCGATCCCTTCTTTAACATCAACACACCTGACGACCTTTCGCTTGCGGAGAGCCTCATGGAAGCAGAAGCCATATGAACACGCCGCTGTTTGGCATTTCCGGGTTTAAGAATTCTGGCAAGACGACGCTGACGGCAAAATTGATTTCAGCCTTGTCAGATCGTGGCTTGCGCGTCTCATCGGTCAAACACGCGCACCATGAGTTCGACCTTGATCAACCCGGTACGGATACTGACCAGCACCGTAGTGCTGGAGCTTATGAAGTTGTCATCGCTAGCGCACGCCGTTGGGCGATCATGCACGAGATTGGTGAAACCGAAAAAGAACCGTCTTTGGATGAAATGACTGCGCATATGGCGTCCACCGATCTGATCCTTGTTGAAGGCTACAAAACCGAACACCACCCAAAACTGCTGTTGGTCAGCAATCAGGAACAGTTGGACCTTCTTTCAAACATTAAAAACCTAATCGCAATCGCCGCAGAGCCTGACCTGAATATCAAATCGGTCAATCTCCCGCGGTTTGATCGCAACGACATTGATTCAATCGCACAATTTATTGTCGAGACATTCTCGCTCCAGGAAATGTCATGAGCAATCCGCGCAAATTGTTGGACGATTGTTTCCTGCATGACAAGGACAGGCTGAAGCATGCCGAAGTCCTCGAGATAATTGCGCAAAATGTTTCGCTCACAGTTGAAGACGAGACGGTAGCCTTGGAGCAAGCGGTTTCAAGAGTTTGTAGCGAAACAATCACTGCGCCGCGTAATGTGCCATTAACAGATAATGCCGCCGTCGACGGCTATGCATTTGCGCATGCAGACTATGTAAAGACCCACGGCAAATTCGAGATCGGCGCGCTGATCGCTGCAGGACAGCTCCACGACGTATCTCTTAAGCCAGGTGAATGCGCACGCATTTTCACCGGCGCCTCTATGCCGAACAACGCCGAAACAGTTGCCATGCAGGAAGATTGCATCGTCGACGATGATGGTCTCGTTTCGGTGCCGAGCGGATTGAAGAAGTGTGCCAATTGCCGGCTGGCGGGCGAAGACCTCAAATCGGGCGATGTGATGATTGAACCCGGCGATATCCTCAGCCCTGCCCGCATTGCAGCGCTCGCTTCCATAGGCGTCGCCCAAATTGGTGTGAGGCAAAAGTTGCGGGTTGCTCTATTGTCGACTGGCGATGAAATCATCGAACCGGGCTCGCCCATCGAGCCAGGCCAGGTCTATGATGCCAACAGGCCGATGCTGAAAGCCCTGCTGACCAACGCCCTGATCGACATCACGGATTTGGGCATTGTTCCGGACATCGAACAAAAACTGACGGACACGCTCAGAATTGCTTCAGGTGACTTCGATCTGGTTCTGACCTCAGGTGGTGCTTCACGAGGCGATGAGGACCACATGCTCAACGCGTTAGATAGCCTGGGCAAACGCCACCTTTGGCAGATCGCCATCAAACCGGGTCGACCCATGATGTTCGGGCAGATTGAAAATTGTGTCGTCATAGGTTTACCAGGCAATCCAGTTGCCTCGTTCGTTTGCACCTTGCAATACGTCCTTCCAGTAATCTTTGGTTTGGCCGGTGCAAAACACGCACCACTGCAGAGCATGCCAGTGCCTGCGGGCTTCGAAATAAA